>Ga0265798_10004876_pt1 | contig 18341 bp, 15 predicted proteins | sample P3T30metagenome_FD_192430 | JGI IMG/M metagenome (GOLD analysis project Ga0265798, IMG submission 192430) | Plant litter microbial communities from East Loma Ridge, Irvine, California - P3 T30 | ecosystem: Environmental > Terrestrial > Plant litter > Unclassified | place: USA: California... | reverse complement strand
CCCGCGCCTGAACCACATGCAGTCGCTCGAGCTCGCGTTCCTCGTCGCGGAGGAGCTCGCCGCGAACTAGCCCAGGCCGCGCCTCCCGTCCGAGGCGCCGCTGCACACGACGACGGGCCCGCCTCCCTGAGGAGACGGGCCCGTCGTCATTCCGTTGCCGGAGGCCGCGGCGCCGCCCGTCACTCGACGCGGTAGGTCAGCTTCACGGTCGAGCCCCGGGCGGCGGTGCTCTGCGCAGCCGGGTCGGTCGAGACCACCGGCAGGCGGGCCTCCCAGTCGTAGAAGGCGCACTGGAACGCGGTGCACCGGTCGTAGCTGACCCGCAGCCCGAGCGCCCGCAGCTGGGCGGTGGCGTCGTCGATGGTCTTGCCCGTGACGTCCGGCACCGTGACGGGCGGCGGGCCCTTCGAGACGACCAGGTCGAGCGTCGCGCCGGGGCGCAGCGCGCCCTCCTGCTGCTGCTCGGCGCGGATGACGGCGCCCTGCTCGACGTCGCCGCTGAACTCCGTGCCGGCCTCGGCGCCGACCAGGCCGACCTCCTGGAGGGTGGCCTGCGCCTCCTCGACGGTCTGGCCGACCACGTCGGGGACCGGGCCGAGCGAGACCGTGAGGGTGACCGGCTGCTGCTCGCCGTACTGCGCCGCCCCGGCGAGGTCGACGGCGGCGCCCGTGGCGTCCACGCCGGACACGCCCAGCACGGTGCCGGCGGCGGCGTCGTCGAACTGGGTCACGGAGTCCTGCACGGTGAACGACGACAAGGAGGCGCGGGCCGCGTCCTCGGACTGGCCCACCACGGTCGGCAGGTCGAGCGGCTGCGGGCCCTGCGACACGACGAGCGACACCGTCGAGCCCTTCTGGAGGCGCGAGGCCGAGCCGGGATCGGTCCCGATGACCTGGCCGGCCGGCACCTCGACGGACCAGTCGGCGGCGTCCTCGCCGACGACGAACTCGGCCTCCTGCAGCACCGACGTGGCGGCGGCGGGGTCCTGGCCGGCGACGTCGGGCACGGCGACCTGACTGCCGGGTCCGGCCCCGAACCACCAGCCTGCGCCGCCGGCGAGGACGGCGACGACCAGCACCACGGCCAGCCACACGAAGCCGCGGCGGCGTCGGCGCGACGTGGCCTCCGAGAGGGCGGTGACGGTGTCGACCTGGGCCGGGGCGACCGGGCCGGTGCGGTGCCGGGCCTTGGGCAGCACCTGCGTCTCGCCCGTGCCCCCGCGCGGCAGGACGGCGGTCGCCGAGGCAGGCGGCAGCACCATCGTGCGGCCGAGCGGCGCGCCCGACGGGTCGGCGAGGACGCGCTGCACGTCGAGCAGCTGGTCGAGCAGGGCGCGGGCGTCGCGCGGACGCTGCTCCGGGTCGCGCGCGGTCGCCCAGAGCACGAGCTCGTCGAGCTCGGGCGGCACCGACGGCCGGGCCGCGCTCGGCGCGGGGACGGTGTCGTTCGCGTGCTGGTACGCGATCTGCATGGGCTGCTCGCCCTTGTAGGGCTGCTCGCCCGTCAGCATCTCGTAGAGCATGATGCCGAGCGCGTAGATGTCGCTGCGGGTGTCGGCGACGCCGCGGGTGACGAGCTCGGGCGAGAGGTACGCGATGGTGCCGAGCAGGGCGGCGCCGGTCGCGGTGTTCGCGGTGGCGGCGCGTGCGAGGCCGAAGTCGCCGATCTTGATCCGGCCGTCGTCGGCGAGCAGCACGTTCTCGGGCTTGAGGTCGCGGTGCACGATGCCGGCGCGGTGGGCGGCGGCGAGGCCGGCGAGGACGGCCTCCAGGATGTCCATCGCCTGCTCGCTCGTGAGGACCTTGTGGTCCTGCAGCAGCTCGCGCAGCGTGATGCCCGGCAGGTACTCCATCACGAGGTAGGCGCTGTCGTCGTCCTGGCCCTGGTCGAAGACGTTGACGACGTTGGGGTGGGCGAGGCGGGCTGCCGAGCGCGCCTCCTGGATGAAGCGCTCCTTGAAGGAGGCGTCGTCGGCCAGGTGGCCGTGCATGATCTTGATGGCGACCCGGCGCTCGAGGCGCAGGTCGGTGGCCAGGTACACGGTGGCCATGCCGCCGCGGGCGATGCGCGAGCGGACCTGGTACCGGTCGTCGATGAGACGGCCGATCATCGGGTCAGTGTGGTTCGCGCTCATCGAGGCGATCCTACGAGCCGGAGGGCCCGTGGCCCGTGCGGCTCACCGGCGCGTGTCGAACGCGGCCGCCCGGCCGCCCCGCGGGTCGCGTCAGCCCAGGGTGCTGAGCCACGTGCGGGCGGGCCCCTCCCACTTGGCGTAGGCCGTCGGGTGCGCGGAGAGCTGGACGGCCTGGGCGGCGTCCGTCAGCGACATCGAGGCCCAGCCCGCGACGTCGAGCAGGCCGCGCGTCTTGCCGACGTTCGGGTTCGTGCGGCCGCCGAAGAAGAGCCGCGTCGCGTGGGCGGCGTCGGTGAGCTCCGCGGGCGTGCCCCAGCCCGTGCTGGGGCGCTGCTGGAAGAGGCCGAGGGAGTCGCGGTCGCCGTGGTGGATGTTCCGCAGGCTGGACTCCTGGGCCGCCGCGGCCAGCGCGACGACGATCGCCTGGTCGCCGACGCCCAGCTCGCGGCCGACGCGGATGATGACGCGGGCGTTCTCCTGCTGCTCGGCCGAGAGCGAGGTGCCCGTGGCGAGCGGGGCGGCGGACGTCGACGCCGGGGCGACGGCCGGGGCCGCCGAGGGCGCGGAGGCGCCGGGGACCACGAGCGTGCGGCCGGCGTAGATGGTGCTCGTCATGCTCAGGCCGTTGGCGGCGAGGAGCGCCTGGACCGTCGTCCCGGTCTGCTTCGCGATGGACGCGATCGTCTCGCCGCTGCGGATGACGTGGCCCGAGCCGGAGGGCGTCGTCGCCGGGGCGGGCGTCGAGACCGCCGAGGCCGTCGTGGCGCCGCCGGGCAGCGAGAGCACCTGGCCCGGGTAGATGATGCTCGACCAGCTCAGCCCGTTGGCGGCGAGCAGGGCCGCCGTGCCGACGCCGTGCGCGCCCGCGATGGAGCTGAGGGTGTCGCCGCGCGCGATCGTGTAGCTGCCCGCGGCGGCGGCCCGGGGCGCGCTGGCGGCGGGCGCCGGGGTCGAGGCGGCGAGGCTGAGGGTCTGCCCCGGGAAGATGGTCGACTTCCAGCTGAGGCCGTTCAGGGCGAGGACCGACGCGGTGCTCAGGCCGAACGAGGCGGCGATGCTCGCCACGGTGTCGCCCACGACGACCGTGTAGGTCGAGGGCGCCAGCACGGTGGTCGTCGACGCGGCGACGTCGACGGTCGCGGCCTCGGCCTGCGGTGCCGGCGCCGACTCGGTCGGCGGCAGGGCCACCGGTCGGGGCGCCGTGTGCGGCTTCTTGGCGGGCTGCTGGTCGTGCGCGACCGAGGCGATCGGCCCCGTCATGCCGAGGCTGAGGGCCATCGACCCGACCAGCATGATCGGGACGGTCTGGAGCATGGAGCGCGCGGCCCGCGAGCGGGCGCTCGCTCCGTCGTCGAGGGCCGCGCGGCCGAAGGCGGCGCCGGGGAGGCGGGAGGCGCGGGGCGCGGGGGAGGTCCCGTCGGTGTCGCGGTCCGAGATGCTGTCGTTCATGAGGTGATCCTCGGGTCGTGGCGTCCGACACGTCGACAACCTGATCCGCGACGGCGTGTCTCGTGCTGCCACGGTGGCACAGGAGACCACGGGTGTCAATCGGAGTGGCGCGTGGGACGCATGTGACTCGTGGGACGCGCGGGACGGGGGAGCGACCCCCGCGCGGCCGACCCGTGGCAAGGTGGTCCCGTGACCGATCTCTCTCAGCAGCCCTGGTTCGCCGACACCGAGTGGCTGACCGTGCCCGACCTGGTCGAGATGCTCGGCCTCAGCGTGAGCCGTGTCCGCCGCCTCTTCGAGGACCACGTCCTCATCTCCACCCGGGTCGACGGCGTGGTCGTCACGCCCGCCGTGTTCCTCGTGGACGGCGAGCCGATGCACGAGCTCCGCGGCACGGCCACCGTGCTCGCCGACAACGGCTTCACCGACGACGAGGCGCTCGACTGGATGCTCTCCGTCGAGGACAGCCTCGGCACCTCCCCGGTCGAGGCGCTGCTCGCGGGCCGCAAGGCCGAGGTCAGGCGCGTGGCCCAGAGCCTGCTCTGAGCCTCACCTGCTCTGAGCCTCATCCGCCCGGCCCGCCGCCCCGGGCCGTCGGTCAGTAGGTGCGCTTCGTGACCGTCTCGGCGAGCCGGGCCAGCTGGGTGCGCGCGGACGGCGCCAGGTCGGCCCCGTCGAGGGCCTGCACGGCGTGCTCCACCTGCTCGGCGATCGACCGCTCCACCGCCTCCACGGCTCCGGACTCGCGCAGCGTCGCCTGCAGGACGCCGATCTGGTCGTCGTCGAGGTCGGGGTCGCCGAGGAGCTCGTCGAGCAGCCGCACGGCACCGGCGGGCAGCGTCCGACGGGCCGTCGCGACGAGCACGGTCCGCTTGCCCTCGCGGAGGTCGTCGCCGGCGGGCTTGCCCGTCACCTCGGGGTCGCCGAAGACCCCCAGGAGGTCGTCCCGCAGCTGGTAGGCGATGCCGAGGGGAAGGCCGAAGCCCCGGAGCGCCTCGAGGTCGTGCTCCGTGCCGCCGGCCATGGCGGCGCCGATGGTCAGGGGAGCCTCGACGCTGTACTTGGCCGACTTGTAGACGATGACGCGCTGTGCGCGGGGCAGCAGCTCGGCGTCGGGCACGCTGCGCCAGGCGTTCTCCTCGAGGATGTCGAGGTACTGGCCGACGGTCACCTCGGTCCGCATGCGGTTGAACTCGCGGCGGGCCGCACGTGCGGCGGCGCGCGACTCGAGGGAGTCGAAGGCCTCGCTGATCTGCTCGTCGCTCCAGGCGAGCAGCAGGTCGCCCATCAGCAGCGCCGACGACGTCCCGAAGCCGACGGGGGAGCCGAGCCAGCCGCCGTCCCGGTGCAGGCCCTCGAAGCGGCGGTGCGCCGCGGGCAGCCCGCGCCGGGTGTCCGAGTTGTCCATGATGTCGTCGTGCACCAGCGCCGCGGCGTGGAAGAACTCGAGGCCGACGGAGGCGGTCATCACGGCGTCGAGGGAGCGCTGGTCGACGGGGGCGCCGAGCGGGTCGAAGCCCGCGTCGCGGCCGGCCACGGAGCGCCAGCCCCAGTAGCAGAACAGGGCCCGGAACCGCTTGCCGCCGCGGAGCAGGTCGCTCGAGAACGCGGCGAAGGGGGAGAGGTCGTCGGCGATGCCCCGCAGGGCCGGCCGGCGGTCGTCGAGGAACCGATCGATGCGCTCTTGAACGACGTCCACTAACCGCGTACTCTCAGCCACGCTGCCTAGCCTAGCCACAGCGCACGGGCATACACTCGCCCGTATCCACACGCGGCGATCCCGAGGCCGCGGGGCCTGTGCTCGAAGGGAACGAAGAGATGCCACTTTCCGAACAGGAGCAACGACTCCTGGAAGAGATGGAGCGGAGCCTCTACAGCAACGACTCCGACTTCGTGGCGACGGTGGGCGGTCCTCGCGGGCGGCCGAACTACACCATGGTCGTCATCGGCGTGCTCGCCGCTCTCGTCGGCATCGCGGTCATCGTCACGGGCGTGATCATCCGCCAGCCCCCGATCGGTCCCCTGGTGGGCGTCGCGGGCTTCGTCCTGCTCGTCGCCGGCGCCGTGTTCGCGCTGGCCCCGCCCCGTCGCGCCGGCTCGGCACGCCCCTCGGCCCCCACGGCCGGCGCGTCGCGTCCCTCGGCCGCCCGCCCGGCCCGCAACGGCTCGATGATGGACCGCCTCAACGACCGGTGGGAACGCCGACAGGACGGCGACCGCTCCTAGCGTTCTCCTCCGCACCACGACCTCAGGGGTCGGCCTTCGGGCCGACCCCTTCGTCGTGCGCCCGGGGGGGGGTTCTCCACTTTCCTCCCCACCCGGGTCTCGGCGGGGCTGAGACTCCGCAGATCGTGGTCAGGGCGCCCGTGGGCACGCCCCGCGCCCCCGTCGGTTCGCCCCGGCGGGGCGCTCGCGTGCCCGCCGGCGATCCTCCCGTGACCACCGCCTCCACCGTCCTCCACCCACGTGACCCCCGAAGTGGAGCGGATCGGAGGGGTCCCGACGTCGCATCCGAGCACGTCGCTCTGTCGTGGTGGGGGATTGTGGAGTAAAGTGGAGGCACGTGCCACGACCGGGGTGCGGGGCGAGAGGAGGAGCAGCGCATGTTCCTCGGCACGTACTCGCCCAAGCTCGACGAGAAGGGCCGCATCATCCTCCCCGCGAAGTTCCGTGACGAGCTGGCCTCCGGCCTCGTCATGACCCGTGGGCAAGAGCGCTGCGTCTACGTCTTCAGCCAGGCCGAGTTCGAGGACATGCACGCGCGCATCCGCCAGGCGCCGATCACGAGCAAGGAGGGGCGCGACTACATGCGCCTGTTCCTCTCCGGCGCCAGCGACGACGTCCCCGACAAGCAGAACCGCGTCACCATCCCGGCGCAGCTCCGCGACTACGCGGGCCTCGGCCGCGAGCTGACGGTCATCGGGGCGGGCAACCGTGCCGAGATCTGGGCCACCGACGCCTGGAACACCTACTACGAGGCCCAGGAGGCCGCGTTCGCCAACACCACGGAGGAGGTGATCCCCGGGCTCTTCTAGCTCCTCGGCCCTGACTCCCAGCCGTCCGCCCTGGCGCACCTTCCCCGGTGCCAGGTCGAGATGGATGGGGATCAGGGCCCGGGATCCAGGCCCGTGTCGCCATGGCAGACCAGATCCACACCCCCGTCCTCCTCGAGCGCACCCTCGAGCTGCTCGCCCCCGCGATCTCGCGCCCCGGGGCCGTGGCCGTCGACGCGACCCTCGGCATGGGCGGGCACACCGCCGCGATGCTCGAGCGCTTCCCCGACCTCACCGTCGTGGGGCTCGACCGCGACACCGAGGCCCTCGCCATCGCCGGTGAGCGCCTCCGCCCCTTCGGCGACCGCGCCCGACTCGTCCACACGCGGTACGACGGCGTGGCCGACGCGCTCGACGACCTCGGCATCGACGAGGTGCACGGGGTGCTCTTCGACCTCGGGGTCTCGTCCTTGCAGCTCGACCGGGTCGAGCGCGGCTTCTCGTACTCGAAGGACGCGCCGCTCGACATGCGGATGGACCCGACGTCCCCGGTCACGGCGGAGACGATCCTGGCCGAGTACCCCGAGTCCGAGCTGCGCCGCATCTTCTACCAGTACGGAGAAGAGAAGCTCAGCCCGCGCTACGCGCGCCGGATCGTCGAGCACCGCACGGAGGCTCCCCTCCGTCGCAGCGGCGAGCTCGTCGACCTGCTCGTCGCGGCCACCCCGATGGCGCTCCAGCGCGCGGGCCACCCCGCGAAGCGCGTGTTCCAGGCGCTCCGCATCGAGGTGAACGGCGAGCTGGCGTCGCTCGAGGCCGCCGTCCCCGCGGCCCTCGACCGCATCGCCGTGGAGGGCCGCGTCGTCGTGCTGGCGTACCAGTCCCTCGAGGACCGCTTCGTCAAGCGAGAGCTGGCCGCCCGCACGACCTCCACCGCCCCCCAGGGCCTCCCCGTCGAGCTGCCCGAGCACCGACCGGAGTTCCGCCTCCTCGTCCGGGGCGCCGAGCTGGCCTCCGCCGACGAGATCGACCTCAACCCCCGAGCCAAGCCCGTGCGACTGCGCGCAGCCGAACGAATCCGGAGAACAGCATGAGCAACGCCGCGATCGACCCGATCCCGCAGCGCCGGCCCTCGGCCGAGCCCCGGCGCGCCCCGGTCGAGATCGTCACGAGCCGTGCCCAGCGCCGCGCCCGTCCGAAGATCGCCTACGCCCTCGTCGCCACCGCGGCGCTCTTCGTGCTGCTGCTCACGCAGCTCGCCATCAGCATCGCCCTCAGCGACGGCGCCTACACGATCTCCGACCTCCAGGCCGAGAAGACGGAGCTGACCCGCGACCAGCAGAAGTACTCCGAGCAGCTCGACGTGCTGTCCTCGCCGCAGAACCTCGCGAACAACGCCGAGCAGCTGGGCATGGTCCGCAACTCGAACCCGGTCTACCTCGACCCGACGACCGGCGCGGTCCACGGCGACCCGGCCCCCGCCGACGGCACCGCCGACGGCACGGACAACCTGATCCCGAACACGCTGCTCGACGGCGTGCCGCTCGCGACCGCCGCGGCCGGCACGGACGCCCCGGCTCCCGACTCCGCGGAGGCGGGCGCGGCGACCGCAGGATCGGGCGACACGTCGGTAGCGTCTGACCCTGACCAGCTCGCGGCTCCCCGGACCCGCTAGCGGTGCGCCCCCGCGGCGCACCAGACGACGACAGCGGCCGGTGCCCCACGGCCTGCCGCGGTGAGGACACCCCGTGAACACAGCCCCTCGCAGCCGCCGGCTCCGGGCGACCCTGGCCATGGCCGTCGTGATCGCCCTGGTCGGGGTCTTCGTCGTGCGCCTGGCCGACATCCAGCTGGTCCAGGCCAGCGAGCTCAACGAGCAGTCGAAGAACAAGCGCGAGATCGAGCAGGTCACCTACGGCGACCGCGGCGACATCACGGCGAGCGACGGCACGGTCCTGGCCGGCAGCGTGACCCGCTACAACATCACCGCCGCCCCCGCCTTCGCGGACGACGTGACGGTCACCGTGACCGACGCCGACGGCGTGAAGACGAAGCAGGCCATGAGCGTCGACCAGGTGCTCGCGAAGGTGCAGCAGATCACGGGCGGCTCGCTCGAGACCATGCAGAAGAGCCTCACCGCCGACCCCGACGCGAACTTCGCGTACCTCGTGAAGGGCGTCGACGTCGACGCCTTCCGCGCCGTGCGGGACCTCAAGAACAGCGGCGTCTCCTGGCTCTACTACGAGCGGCAGGCCGCCCGCACGTACCCGAACGGCGCCGTCGCGGGCAACCTGACCGGCTTCATCGGCACCGACGGCCCCCAGGCCGGGCTCGAGTACAGCGCCGACTCGTGCCTCGCGGGCACGAACGGCTCGGAGACCTACGAGCGCGGCGCCGACGGCGTCCAGCTGCCGGGCAGCACGTCGGTCACGGAGAAGGCGGTGGCCGGGGGAGACCTGCGGCTCACCATCGACAAGGATCTCCAGTACATGGCCCAGCAGGCCGTGGCCGAGCAGGGCGAGGCGATCGGGGCCGAGTCGGCCACCGCCGTCGTCATGGAGGTGGCCACCGGCAAGCTCAAGGCCGTGGCCGACTGGCCCGCCGTCGACCCGAACGACGTCAACCTGACGAAGGACCCCGCCGACCTCGGGTCGAAGGCGTTCACCTCGTCGTACGAGCCCGGCTCGACGTTCAAGGCGATGACGGCCGCCATGCTGCTCGACTCGGGCAAGGCCACCCCGACCAGCCAGGCGACGGTGCCGTACTCGCGGTCGTTCCCCTGGGGCGGCGAGATCCACGACGCGACGTTCCACCCGACCGAGAAGCTCACGCTGACCGGCATCCTGCGCGACTCGTCCAACGTCGGCATCTCGCTGCTCGGCCAGAACCTGAGCGCTCAGGCCCGGTACGACTACATGGTCAAGTTCGGCCTGAACGAGCCCACGGCCGTCGGGTTCCTCGGCGAGCCGACGCAGGGCGTCCGGCAGCCGAGCGCGTGGGACGAGCAGACCAGCATCAACACGATGTTCGGCCAGGGCGTGTCCACGACCGCCCTGCACGTCGCCGGCATCTTCCAGACGCTCGGCAACCACGGCGTCCGCCTGCCCGCGCAGCTCGTCGAGAGCTGCACGGCCCCCGACGGGACCGTCTCGATGACCCCGTCGGGCGACAGCGTCCAGGCGGTGTCCGCGTACGCGGCCGACACGACGGTGAACATGCTCGAGAGCGTGGTGTCCGCGGGCGACCTCAAGGACGTCCTCACCATCCCGGGCTACCGCGTGGCGGCCAAGACCGGCACGGCCGAGATGGCCCGCTCCGACGGCACCGGCTACGGCTCCGACCGGGTCGTCTCGGTCGCCGGGCTCGCCCCGGCGGAGAACCCCCAGTACGTCGTCGTCGTGACCTTCACCAAGCCCAGTACCATGAAGACGTCGGCCGCCGCGGCGCCGACCTTCAACAAGATCATGTCCCAGGTCCTCGAGATGTACCGCGTCCCTCCGTCGACGGAGCCCGCGCCGGCCATCCCCCAGACCTGGTGAGAGAAGAGGATTCATTGAGCGCCCGGATCCCCCCGGTCCTTCGACCGGAACATCCGTCGGCGAGGTCCCTCGCCCAGCTGGTCAGCGAGTTCGGTCTCGAGCACGAGGGTTCCCTCGACGGCGTCGAGGTCACCGGAGTCACGCTGAGCACGGCGGACCTCCACCCCGGCGACCTGTACGTCGGCGTGCCCGGCGAGCACCGCCACGGTGCGGAGTTCGCGTCGCAGGCGCGTGACGGCGGCGCCGTCGCGCTCCTGACCGACGCGGCCGGCCTCGAGCTGGCCCGCGGCTGCGGCCTCCCCGTCGTCCTCGTCGACTCGCCCCGCGCCGCCCTGGGCGACGTCTCGGCGTGGATCTACCGCACCGGCGGCGAGGACTCGCCCCTGTTGTTCGCCGTGACCGGCACGAACGGCAAGACCAGCACCTCCTACCTGCTCGAGGGCGTCCTGCGGCAGCTCGGGCTCGTGACGGGCCTGAGCAGCACGGCCGAACGGCACATCGGCGACCTGACGGTCGTCAGCCGGCTGACGACGCCCGAGGCGAGCGAGATGCACGCCCTGCTCGCGCGGATGCGCGAGAGCGAGGTGCGCGCCGTGGCGGTCGAGGTCAGCGCGCAGGCGCTCAGCCGCAACCGGGTCGACGGCCTCGTGTTCGACGTCGCGGCCTTCACGAACCTCAGCCACGACCACCTCGACGACTACGCCGACATGGAGGAGTACTTCCACGCGAAGCTGCCCCTCTTCCAGCCCGACCGCGCCAAGCGCGCCGTCGTCTCGCTCGACTCGCCGTGGGGCCACCGTGTCGTCGACAACGCCCGCGTGCCCCTCACGACGATCACGATCCTCCCCGACGTCGAGGCCGACTGGCGCGTCGAGATCCTCGACGAGCAGGCCGCCTGGACCGAGTTCCGCCTGACCGGGCCGGAGAACCGCGAGCTCGTCACCCGGGTGCCCCTGATCGGCTGGCACATGGTGGCGAACGCCGCCCTCGCCGTCGTCATGCTGGTCGAGGCCGGCTTCGAGCTCGGCGCGATCTCGCAGGCCCTCGAGGCGGACGGCGGCATCGTCGCCTACCTCCCGGGCCGCACCGAGCGCGTCTCGGGCGACCGCGGCCCGAGCGTCTACGTCGACTTCGGCCACAGCCCCGACGCGTTCCTCACGACCCTGGCGGCCGTGCGCCGCTTCACCCCGGGCAAGGTCGTCATGCTCTTCGGCGCCGACGGCGACCGGGACAAGACCAAGCGCGCCGACATGGCCCGAGTGGCCGCAGAGGGGTCCGACATCCTCGTCGTCACCGACCACCACCCCCGCTTCGAAGACCCTGCCTCGATCCGCGCCACGCTCGTCGAGGCGGCCCGTGCCGCCCGGCCCGGGCACGAGATCCACGAGGTGAGCCCGCCCGAGGCGGCCATCCGCACGGCGGTCTCGCTCGTCGGCGAGGGCGACTCGATCCTCTGGGCCGGCCCCGGCCACCAGGACTACCGCGACATCCGCGGCGAGCGGACCCCGTACTCGGCCCGCGACGAGGCCCGTGCCGCGCTGCGAGAGGCCGGGTGGGCCGAGTGATCGCGCTGACCCTCGCCGAGCTCGCCGAGATCGCCGGAGGCGCCCTGCACCTCCCCGAGGGCGGTCCCGAGGGCGGTCCCGAGCGCGACCAGGTCGTCGACGGCTCCGTCGAGACCGACTCCCGGCTCGTCACGTCGGGCTCCGTCTTCTTCGCGCTCCGGGGCGACGAGACCGACGGCCACCTGTTCGCCGGCTCCGCCGTCGAGTCGGGTGCGGCCGTCGTCGTCGCCGAGCGTCGTCTCGACCTGCCCGTGCCCGTCGTCGTCGTCGACGACGGCGTCGTCGCCCTCTCCCGCCTGGCGGCGGGCGTCGTCGAGCGCGTCCGCCGCGGCGGACGCCTGCGCGTCGTCGGCGTGACCGGCTCGAACGGCAAGACGAGCACGAAGAACATGCTCCGGGCGGTGCTCTCCGACGTCGGGCCCACCGTCGCCCCCGAGGGGTCGTTCAACAACCACGTCGGCGCCCCGATCTCCATGCTGCGCGTCGACCTCGACACCGAGTACCTCGTGGTCGAGATGGGCGCCTCCGGCCCGGGCGAGATCGCCCGCCTGGTCGAGATCGCCCGTCCCGACACGGGCGTCGTGCTCAAGGTCGGCCTGGCGCACGCCGGCGGCTTCGGCGGCATCGAGGGCACCCGCGCGGCCAAGGCCGAGATGGTGACCGACCTGCCCGAGACGGCCACGGCCGTCCTCAACGTCGACGACGACCGCGTCGCCGGGATGGCCGCCGACACCGCGGCGCGCGTGGTCGGGTTCGGGCTGACCGACTCGGCCGCCTACCGGGCGACCGACCTCGAGGTCACCCGGTCGGGCACCTCCTTCGTGCTCGAGCACGACGGCGTCTCGCGACCCGTCTCCCTGCGCATCCTCGGCGAGCACCACGTCATGAACGCCCTCGCCGCCCTCGCCGTGGCGGGGGAGTGGGGCCTCGACCTCGACCGGGCCGTCCAGGTCCTCGAGGGCGTCGCCCGTGCCGAGCGCTGGCGCATGGAGGTCCTCGAGGCCGGCGACGGCGTCACGATCGTCAACGACGCCTACAACGCGAGCCCCGACTCGGTCGCGGCCGCGCTCAAGACCCTCGCCCAGATCGTCCCCGAGGGCGGCCGCTCGGTCGCCGTGCTGGGCGAGATGGCCGAGCTGGGCGACCTCGCCCGCGAGGAGCACGACCGTGTCGGGCGCCTCGTCGTCCGGCTCAACGTCGGCCAGCTGGTCGTCGTGGGCCACGAGGCCCGCCACATCCACGTCGCGGCCGGGCTCGAGGGCTCGTGGGACGGCGAGTCCGTCCTCGTCGACACCGTCGACGAGGCCTACGATCTGCTGCGCGGCACCCTCCGCGACGGCGACGTCGTGCTCGTCAAGTCGTCGAAGTCGGCCGGCCTCCGCCACCTCGGCGACCGTCTCGCGGGGGTGACCGCGTGAAGGCCCTCCTCATCGCCGGCGCCGTGTCGCTGGTCTTCACCCTGCTGATGACGCCGCTGTTCATCCGGCTCTTCCACCGCCTCGGCTGGGGCCAGTTCATCCGGGACGACGGCCCCCAGTCGCACCACACCAAGCGGGGCACGGCGACGATGGGCGGCATCGTCCTCATCATCGGCACCGTTCTGGGCTACTTCGTGGGCCACCTCGGCGCCCAGGACGAACTGACCAACAGCGGCCTCCTCGTCCTGTTCATGATGGTCGGGCTCGGCGCCGTCGGGTTCCTCGACGACTTCCTCAAGGTGCGCAACCAGCGCAGCCTCGGGCTCGGCGGCTGGGCGAAGATCGCCGGCCAGGTCGTGGTCGGGGCGGTCTTCGCGGTGCTCGCGCTGTCGTTCCCCAACGAGAACGGTCTGACCCCCGCGTCGACCATGATCAGCGGCATCCGCGACATCTCGTGGCTCGACTTCATGTTCTTCGGCACGATCGTCGGCGGCGGGCTGTTCCTGATCTGGGTCGTGCTGATCACGGTGAGCACCTCGAACGGCGTGAACGTCGCGGACGGCCTCGACGGCCTCGCGACCGGGGCCTCGATCCTGGCCATCGCCTCCTACATCTTCATCGGGTTCTGGCAGTTCAACCAGTCGTGCTTCAGCACGCGGCTCGACGAGGCCACGCGGTCGGCCTGCTACTCGGTGGCCGACCCGCTCGACCTCGCCGTCGTCGCGGCCGCGATCTGCGGCGGCCTGATCGGGTTCCTCTGGTGGAACACGTCGCCCGCCCAGATCTTCCTCGGCGACACCGGCTCGCTCGGCCTCGGCGGCGCCCTCGCGGCCCTCGCCATCCTCAGCCGCACCGAGCTGCTGCTCGTGCTCATCGGCGGCCTCTTCATCGTCGTCACCGGGTCGGTGATCCTGCAGCGGGCGTACTTCAAGATCACGCACGGCAAGCGGATCTTCCTGATGAGCCCGCTCCACCACCACTTCGAGCTCAAGGGCTGGGCCGAGGTGACCGTCGTGGTCCGCTTCTGGATCATCGCGGGGCTGTTCGTCGCGGCGGGCGTGGGCGTGTTCTACCTCGAGTGGATCTCGCGGACCTCGTGACGACCGCCGCCTCCGACCCCGTCCTCGCCGCGCGGCTCGACGGCCTCACGAGCTGGCACGCCGACTGGTCCGGCCTGCGCGTCCTCGTCCTGGGCCTCGGCGTCACGGGCTTCGCCGTCGCCGACACGCTCGCCGAGCTGGGCGCGCGCGTCGTCGTGCTCGCGCCGACCGTCGACGACGACCGCGCCGAGCTGCTCGGCCTGATCGGCGCCGAGCTGGTGCTCGACCCGGACATGGCGTCCGTGCCGCAGCGCGTCGTCGACTTCGACGCCGAGCTCGTCGTGCTCTCGCCCGGCTTCGCGCCGCACCATCCGCTGGCCGTCGCGGCCGTCGAGTCCACGGCGGCCGTCTGGGGCGACGTCGAGCTCGCCTGGCGCCTGCGCGACAAGACCGCGCGCGTCGCCGACTGGCTGCTCGTCACGGGCACGAACGGCAAGACCACGACGACCCAGCTCGCGACCGCGATGGCCCTCGCCGACGGCCGTCGGGCCGCCGCCGTGGGCAACATCGGCGTCCCGGTGCTCGACGCCGTCCGAGACCCCGAGGGCCTCGACGTCCTCGTCGTCGAGCTGTCGAGCCACCAGCTGCACTGGCTGCCCGTCCAGGGCCCCGGGGCCCTGCGGCCGCGCGCCTCCGTCTGCCTCAACCTCGAGTCCGACCACCTCGAGTGGCACGGGTCGTTCGACGCCTACCGCGACGCCAAGGCGCGCGTCTACGAGAACACCGTCGTCGCCTGCGTCTACAACAAGGCCGACCAGGCCACCGTCCGCATGGTCGAGCAGGCCGACGTCGCCGAGGGCTGCCGCGCCGTCGGCTTCGGGCTCTCCGCGCCCGGCCCGAGCGAGGTCGGCATCGTCAGCGGCGACGAGGGCGGGGTCCTCGTCGACCGTGCGTTCCTCGCCGAGCGCCGTCACCGCGCCCTCGAGCTCACGACCACCGGCGAGCTCGAGGCCGCGGGCCTCGGCGCGGACCACCTCGTCGAGGACGTCCTCGCCGCGGCGGCGCTCGTCCGTGCCGTCGACGTCGACCCCGTCGCGGTGCGCGACGCGCTGCGGGCCTTCCGCGTCGACCACCACCGCACGGAGGTGGTGGCCGAGTCGGCGGGCGTCGTGTGGGTCGACGACTCCAAGGCCACCAACCCCCACGCCGCCCACGCGTCGCTCGGCGCGTTCCCGTCGGTCGTCTGGGTCGTCGGGGGCACGTTCAAGGGCGTCGACCCCGAGCCGCTGGTCCGCGACGCCGTCGCCGGCCTCAGGGCGGCGGTGCTCATCGGGGTCGACCGGGTCGGCCTCCGGGAGGCCTTCCGGCGACACGCCCCCGAGCTGCCCGTCTTCGAGGTCGACGAGACCGACACTGAGCGGGTGATGCCGACGGCGGTCCGCCTGGCGGCGGCCGCGGCGAGGCCGGGCGACACCGTCCTGCTCGCCCCCGCGGCGGCGTCCTTCGACCAGTTCACCGACTACACCGCACGCGGCCGGGCCTTCGCAGCCGCGGTCGCACACCACCTGGGAGGTGACGCTGATGGCGCAGAAGCCGACCAGCCTCCCGCGCCGCCGGCCGACTGAGTCGACCGGCCCGCGGGACGCGGACGCCCACGGCCGCCCGGGGGCGCACGGCGGCCGCCAGGCCGCGGCCGTCGTGGCCGTCAAGAAGCTCTTCGCCGCCGAGACGGGGTCGTTCTTCCTCATCCTCGGCACGACGCTGTTCATGGTCGTGCTGGGCCTCGTCATGGTGCTCTCGTCGTCGTCGGTCGAGCAGTACATCGCCTCGAAGCACACGTCGTTCTTCGGCGCCTTCGTGCGGCAGGGCATGTACGCCGCGATCGGCATCCCGCTCATGCTGATCGCGTCGAGGCTCCCCGTCTCGTTCTACCGGCGACACGCGTGGAAGATCCTCGGCGCCGCGGTCGTGCTCCAGCTGCTCGTGTTCACCCCCCTCGGCTACGAGGTCGGCGGCAACCGGAACTGGATCCGCCTGGGCGAGAGCATCTCCGCGCAGCCCTCCGAGGCCGTCAAGCTCGCCCTCGCCGTCTGGCTGGGCATGATCCTCAGCGTCAAGCGCGACCTCCTCGACGACTGGAAGCACCTGGCGATCCCGCTGGTCCCCGTCGTGGGCGTCGCCGTGGGGCTCGTGGTGCTGGGCGGCGACCTGGGCACGACGATGGTCATGCTCCTCCTCGTCTTCGCGGCGGTCTGGTTCGCCGGCGTCCGCCTGCGGTACCTCGCCGTGCCGGTGCTGTTCCTCGCGGCCGCCATCCCGCTGATCGCGTCCGGGTCGGCTTCCCGCAACGAGCGGATCGCCGCCTGGATGTCGGGCTGCACCGACTCGAGCGACTACCAGGCCGCCTGCTGGCAGACGCTGCACGGCACCTGGGCCCTCGCCTCCGGCGGGCTCTTCGGCGTCGGCCTCGGCAACTCGAAGTCGAAGTGGTCCTGGCTGCCCGAGGCCGACAACGACTTCATCTTCGCCATCATCGGCGAGGAGCTCGGCCTGATCGGGGCGGTCGTCGTCCTCGCCCTGTTCCTGGTGCTCGCCGTCGGCTTCGTCAAGATCATCCGACGCACGAACGACCCCTTCGTCCGGGTCGTGACGGGCGCCGTGACGGCGTGGATCATCGGACAGGCCCTCATCAACATCGCGGTCGTGCTCGGGCTGCTGCCCGTGCTCGGGGTGCCCCTCCCGCTGATCTCGGCAGGCGGCTCCGCGCTCATCGTCACGCTCGTGGCCATCGGCGTGGTGCTCTCGTTCGCCCGCCGTCCGGAGGAGCAGGCGCCCGTCCGGCAGGCCCCCGGCCAGCGGGTAGGGTCTCTCCGGTGACGACGTACCTCCTCGCCGGCGGCGGCACCGCCGGCCACGTGAACCCCCTGCTCGCCGTCGCCGACCGCATCCGCGACACCGAGCCCGACGCGACCGTGCTCGTGCTCGGCACGGCCGAGGGCCTCGAGGCCCGGCTCGTGCCCCTGCGCGGCTACGAGCTGCTGACCGTGCCGCGCCTGCCGTTCCCGCGCAGGCCCTCGCGGGCGGCCCTGGGGTTCCCCTCGGCCCTGCGCGGGGCCGTCGCCGGCGTGCGCGAGCTGCTCGACCGGCACGACGTCGACGTGGTCGTCGGCTTCGGGGGCTACGCCTCGGCGCCGGCCTACGTCGCCGCCTGGCGCTCGCACGTCCCGCTCGTGGTCCACGAGGCGAACGCGAAGCCGGGCATCGCCAACGTCCTCGGCTCGTGGTTCACCCGGCACGTCGGCGTCGTCCACCGGTCGACGCGGCTGAGGCACGGCCGGCAGGTCGGCATGCCCCTGCGCCGCGAGATCGAGCAGCTCGACCGGCGCGACAGCCGGCAGGAGGCGGTGGCCGAGTTCGGCCTCGACCCCCGCAAGCCGACGCTGCTGGTCACCGGCGGCTCGTCGGGCGCCCGTCGCCTCAACGAGACCATCGCCCGCTCGGCGACCAGCGTGCTCGGCGCGGGCTGGCAGATCCTGCACGTGACGGGCCAGAAGTCCGACCTCCGCAGCACCGACCTGGCCGACCACCACCTCCTGCCCTACTGCGACCGCATGGACCTCGCCCTCTCGGCGGCGGACCTCGTCGTGTCGCGCGCCGGCTCCGCGACCGTCAGCGAGCTGACGGCGCTCGGCCTGCCCTCGGTCCTCGTGCCCTACCCCGTCGGCAACGGCGAGCAGGTGCACAACGCCACCGACGTCGTCGCCGCCGGAGGAGCCGTGCTCGTCGCCGACGCCGACTTCTCGCCCGACTGGGTGCGCTCGACGCTCGTGCGCCTGCTCCAGGACAGGGCGGGCATCGCCGACATGGCCGTCCGGGCCGGGACGGTGGGCGTGCTCGACGGGACCGACCGCACGGTCGAGCTCGTGCACGAGGCGCTCCGTGCCGGCCCGGCGCGCGGCGCCGCCCACGTCCGCACCCGCACGGCCGACCACACCGAGACGACGAGCACCGAGAGAACGAGCACCGAGCAGTCATGATCAAGCCCGACCTCCAGCAGCAGATCCCCGCCGAGCTCGGCCGGGTGCACTTCGTCGGCATCGGCGGCTCCGGCATGAGCGGCATCGCCCGGGTGTTCCTCGCCGCAGGCCACACGGTGTCCGGCTCCGACATCCGCGAGACCGCCGCCGTGGCGGCCCTGCGCG
>Ga0265798_10004875_pt1 | contig 18342 bp, 15 predicted proteins | sample P3T30metagenome_FD_192430 | JGI IMG/M metagenome (GOLD analysis project Ga0265798, IMG submission 192430) | Plant litter microbial communities from East Loma Ridge, Irvine, California - P3 T30 | ecosystem: Environmental > Terrestrial > Plant litter > Unclassified | place: USA: California... | reverse complement strand
ACGACCGAAAGAGGGACGAAGCTACACCTACACCACAAGCTCAGCCGTCCCAAGGCTTGTTCGGCCTTGCAGGTGGCTTCAAGCTCGGCACTACTTTTGCAAGTGACGGTACAGCTAAGGACGATCCAGCGAAGCCTGCGGCTCCTGCCAACGGTTCCTTCTTCGGCAGTGACTTCTCCAACATGCTAGGAAAGACAGGGATGAAGCCGCCCGCAACCCCAGCGAGCGAAACCCCCCCAAATTGGGTCTCCACGACACCAGCATCCCCGCCAAAGCAGAAGTCGTTATTCCCCAGTGACACTCCTGCAAAGGAGAGCGCAACCCCCAAGGCTGCACCACCTGTGCAAGAGCCCGCTACTCCGGTGGATGACGCACCTTTGCCACCAGACTTCACCAAGGCTAAGCCGGCGAAAACTGAGGATGCACCTCTACCTCCAGACTTCATCAACACAAAGTTGCCGAATTCGACTAGCGACGATTTGCCTCCGCTCGCTGGTAGTCCTGGCGTTGAGGTGGAAGCACCTAGTTCATCTGGAGATGTATCTCCCATTGACAACGAAGACGAGGAAGAACATGATCACGACCATGACGACGAGAGCGAAGAGGATGATGATGAAGAAGGTTTCTCTGATGAGGAGGACGATGAGGAGGTTGAAGAAGTCGACGACACATACCCGCCAAACAAGACAACAAAGCCGCAAGCCGCGAAGGCGGGTACCTGGAGCTTCCAGGACAGTGTGAACCAGTCGCGGCAGTTCTTCCCCCCTGCACCGACTCCTCCCACAATGAAGTCCGGCGCCACATCACAGTCCGGAAGCAGCGCTTCACCAGCCCAGCCTTCTTTGTTCGCTCAGGCCTCGAAACCTGCCGCCAACCAACCGTCGTTCTCAGGCTCATCGCTGTTCGGACAGCAACCGAACAAAGGCCCCTTCTCCGGTAAACCCGACCAGTCATCGATGTCTGCGAAACCGAACTTCCCGCCTCCGACAAACCGCGCCCAAGACCTTCGCTCGCCTAGCCCAGCTCGTTCGAGCTCAGCTTCTCGTCTCCGACGAGAACCTTTGGTCGCACCGGGTGCTTCATTGAGCTCATCCATGCAGGGATCTAAGCCGCCAACGCCACAGCCACAGGTCTCTGATCTTGAAGATGAGGAGGACGAGCGGATACGCGCACAGCTTGCGCAGCCGATCGAGCCGAGCCGGAACCTGGAGGAGTTTGTCGCATACCAGAACTACACTGGTGGCAAATCACCTAGCAAGACGGGTCACGCCGCTCAGATCGAGTTGATTTACAAAGACATCAACGGTATGGTGGATGCACTTGGCTGGAACGCTCGATCTATCAAGTCATTCACACAATACCACCTACAGCCCCAGTCTGGTCACCAAATCGATCGACGTATGCTGGATGATGTCCAAGACGAGGGACCTCACGGATCATGGTTCGACAACTTCACTTTGTGCGAGATTCAAGCCTTGCGATCTCTTGAAGATCAGCTTGAACAAGAGCTGGATGCAGGGCGGGTACAGGATGTGCTCCTCAAGCTCACACAGCTCGCTCGTCTTCTTCACGACAAGGCCAAGCTCATGACTCGTCTTAATGATATCCGCCGCCAAATCATCAATCGCAAGGACCCCGAAAAGGCAGAAGCTCTCCGAAAGGCACCATTGCCAAAGGAGCTTGCCGATGGACAGAAGGCTCTGCGCAACGACTATGCTCAGCTTTTGACGTCGCTACGCAAGGCTGAAGATGCAGTCGCAGTCCTACGCTCGCGTCTGGTGTCCCACAACGCACAGAACGGCAGCACAAAGTCAGTGCCTTCCATGGAGGCTGTCAAGAAGACAGTCCTCAGGTTGGCCAATCTTGCTGAGCAGAAGAACAACGACATCCTCGTCCTAGAGGCCCAATTGCGCAAGATCGGCCTCGCAGACTCCAGTCGTCCTTCCTCATCTTCATCACGCAACGCTGGTACGCCCCGACGGTCACGCGGTACGGATCTCCGCCGCAGCATTGCCGATACGCCTTACGCCACCCCGCCTACCAACCGCAACAAGATGACCCTGACCGATCTAAGCCGTCGTGCTCTAACTCCCGAAGTTGAGAGTACGCCTACGCCCAGCAAAGGCTATGGCCTGTTCTACACACCCGAAGGCAGTCCGACATCGGGCAAGGAGATCGCGCGTTTGAGCGACCTGGTTGACGACAATATTGATAGCTTGCGACAGACCGCCAGGACAAGGAAGCAGGTCGCTAAGGGTCTTAAGAATGCCCTTCTCGACCGTGGGATCAAGGTCACAAAGGTCAATTGAGTAGTACATTCTGTCGATATCGGTGTTGGATTATGATTGTGTATGATTAAGCGTACTTGTTATTTGGGACGTTTGGATAGCGATTGCATGCATGGGGGATCGAAAAGGAAAATGTAATACATCTTGCATAGATAGAGCATGGGGAAGCGTGAATATTGATTGGCCTCCAGATGTCGATTCGCTCACTGACTGACGGTGACTGCTCTCGCTCTCACTTTCACTCTTGCTCTCACTTTCCTTGGCGGTCTGCAAACGCGTCGCGAACCCACCGCGCGTCCAAAATTGGAACTGACAGTTTTTGTTGCTGCAACTGCTGTTCTCTCAAATGTTGAAATTGTGACAACACAAACTCCTGCATCTTGCTAATAGCGCTTGTACATTCGAACGTTCCTCCGTTCGAATGCAGCAAAAATAGGTCACGCAACGTCCCTAGCAGCACCTGCCTAGGTCGTCCGCGCGAAGATGGCTCCCGCACTTCCTACGCAAGACTACTACGTCACCTTGGGAGTGCGACCTTCCGCGCTGTACGGCGAGATCAAAGCGGCGTACCGCCGCCTCGCACTGTTGCATCACCCAGACAAGAACAACGGGTCTCAACACGCGACCGCAACGACTCAGCTTGTGTGGAGAAGCCACCGTGCTTGGACGAGCGTGCCATACTAACGTTGGGCACAGATCAACGCAGCATGGGAAGTACTCAAAGATGCGTCCACGAGGAGCGAATACGATCGAAGCCGTCAACAACGAACTGCTTCGTACTCAGGCAGCCAACCTCATGCTCCACCTCCAGCCGCACCACAGCCGAACCCTCCGTGGCACCGGCAACGCGAAACAGAAGCGCAAACAGAAGCGCGCGCACAGGCGGAGAGCAATCGGATACGACAAGAGTGGCTCAACTATGAGAGATCTCAGAAAGAACAGATTCGTCAATGTCGCAACACAGTCAAGTCTCTTGAGACCGAACTTGAAGTCCTCAATGAGAAGGTTAACGACAATCGAATAAAGCTGGCAAGCGATAGACTGTCCAAACTGGGCATATCTGCCTTCTTGAGCGACGGACTGAGTGAACAAGAGAAGAGCGAGATCAGACTAGCCACGATCAACGCAGAAAATGCCATTCGGATCAAGCAGACACACCTAGACGAAGCAAGGGTACGGCTCGAACAGCTGAACGATGACCTCACGAAACGAAAAAACCAAGAAGGCGAAAGGCTTGTGGCTGAGCTGGCTGAGCAGGTCAGGAAAGAACGACTTGCGAAAGAAGAAGCTAAACAACGTGCGAAAAGAGAACAAGGGAATTCTCGAAGAAAGCACAAGCAAGAGATGCGAGAAGCAGAGCTTCGAGCGAAACAGGAAGCAGAGCATCGGGCGAGGCAAGAAGCAGAGCATCGTGCAAGACAAGAAGCAGACTACTGGGCGAGACAAGGAGCAGAGCATCGTGCAAGGCAAGAAGCAGACTACTGGGCGAGACAAGGAGCAGAGTATTGGGCGAGACAAGCAGCAGAGAACTACGCAAGACAGGCAGCAGAGCATTACGCAAGACAAGAAGTAGAGCATCGCGCAAGACAAGCAGCAGAGCATTACGCAAGACAAGAAGCAGAGCATCGTGCAAGACAAGAAGCAGAGCAGCGTTCAAGACAAGAAGCAGAGCAGCATGCTAGACGAGAAGCAGAGCAGCGCGCAAGACAAGAAACAGAGCAGCGTGCAAGACAAGAAGCAGGGCGTGCAAGACATGAGGAATCGAGGAGGCACGGGACCGGCTGTAACCACAATACATTGTGGGTCAGAGTTGAAGGCCAACATACTTGTGCACTCTGTATCCGAACACTTGACGCATTCGCAATGCAATGTTTCGGTTGCGGTACCAACGCGTGTGTATCATGCGGACAAATCTTGAGAAGTGGAGGCGACACTTGTGTACCACGATGACGGGACTGCGCAGGGTTGAGACGAGCTTCTCTTCTGGTGGAATGGTAATGGTAATACCTCGGAAGGGTACTATGATCATTATGGCTGGAATTGAGAAGGATTCTGGTTGTAACATGAGCAGTACCTCTGAGAGGATGAAGTTGGAGACTAGGTTGCGAACTTAGATACAGTCGCCATGTTCTGACACAAGCTTTCGGATCGTTACGATGTACGATGTATGTATTTCTCAAGACGCGGAACGGACAGGACATCGGGATTGGAAGGGCCTCGATCGTGCCTAGGTCCACTTCGGTACCCCACCTTCGGCCCTTCCGTACGTCAAGCTTGGTGTGGGGCAAACAGCTCATCGTATGCATGTAGCAAGATGCGACAGAACAACACCATAGCCCTACTTCTTCATTGCCTCATTGTCTGACTTCTTACTATTGTCCCACCTCCTCTATTTTAATCCCCACCACTCAAGCTACTAACCACAAGTTCCATACAAATTACATACCCAAAATGTCGGAAAACGCTACCGAGATTGTGTACATACCCATGAAACCCGGCCTGGATCTCTCCACGGGCGAAGTGAAAGAAACATGGGAGGCAACCCTGAGTACTATTGCCAAACAGCCCGGTGCCAAAGCATTGTACTGGGGCCGACAGATCGAGAACCCAGATACCGTGCAAATGGCCGTGGGTGCGTAATTCTCCATGCCGTATCCGATAGATCGCTGCGCAATCAGTTTCACTTTGAAAGTTTGCTGACCGAATGTAGAATGGGAATCCATCGAGGACCATAAAACCTTCGAAAAGACCCCAGGCTACCAACCTTTTCTGGCCACAATCATGGAAAAACTTGCATCTGGCGACGACCCAACAATCTTCCACGTCAACTTTCCCACTTCGCAGTCTGGAAGCGATAACCCATTCACCATGCCCGTAACCGAGTGCGTAAACGCATTCTTCACTTCCGATTACAACCAAGAGGAATATAGCTCCCAGTTCTCTACTTTCCGCTCCATGGCAACCGAGATATCTAATGCTGAGACCAAAGGTGTGATTGGTGGATGGAGCGTTGAACTGCATCAGCACGAGAGTTTGGGTGAGGGTGTCGATGGGAAGTTGTTTGCGGCGTTTTTCGGATGGCCGAGTGTAGAGGCGCACATGAAGTTCCGCAAGACTGAGGAATTTGGGAAACTTATTCCTTATCTGAGAGGCGGGCCGAAGGGGCTGAAGGTTTGGCATGTTGCGTTTCAACAGTATAGGTAGGGTTCATGCATAACTGGACTGAGCGATAAAATGGGGTCGAAATTGCTCTTGAGATGTTAAGACACAAGTTGCACTTCGAATATCTCCATTTCAGCATAGCCATCTTTGAACACTTTGTATGTTGGCGCAAGAAAACGGGTGATGAATGTGGTGAGAACGAGTGGCCAAGGGAGTGTTGTGTATGTTGTAAGCCGCAGTGTGATAAATTGAACTTTTCGGGGTATATCTACGACGTAGCTCTAGGTCCACGTCGATTCTGTTGTCATTTGCTCCAAAACGCCTTAAATCTTCAGGTACTCCGATCCATGCATTCCTCATTCGCTCATGACATGCCCTTAGGCGGGAAGCTAGACTCCTTCTTGAAACCCTCCTTTGAGATTCTGGAAAACTTGAGCGTGGCCAGCTGAGCCCACTCGCCATTCCACTCCTTCAGCTTCTTCAGGTTGAGCTCGTCCTCAAGGTCTGGTACCCAGAAGCCAGCGGCGTACTCGTCGCGCTCGGTGTTCTGGTGGATCTCCAGCAAATTTTGGCGTGTGCTTGCTGGTCGTCCCGGACGACGAGCTGCCTTCAGCTGGGCCAGCTCTTCGTCATCGCGACCTAAGTAATCCTCAATCATGGCCTGGATCTCCGGTACGCTGAGTGGTGCAACATGCTCTGCGGTATATGATTGGAATGATTTGACTCGATTAACTATCACTAGTTAGCGATAATACAGTCAATCAATTGCAAACATAACGCATACCGTATGTTCGATTTTGATCTTTTCGTTGTCTGAAAACGCGATTGAGCTTTTCGTCTCTCTGCGCTGCGCTCTGTAACCGCTTGGTATCCCGGCTGCCCTCGTGCAAGTTGGGATTCTTTCCCTTCTTCTTCGTAATCTTCTTGTGCACCTTGTCGAGACGATTGCTGACCATTTTGAAAGTTTGACGTTCTGTTTGGTGTTGGTGTTCGCGCAAGAAATTTTGGATATCCATCGGCGTTCGGCGATCGCGACCACGCTAGCCGTCGGACGCGGACTAGTGCATATGTTAGCGGGGCGCGTTCCTGTCATCTCGTGTACCCGCGATCAATGACTGCTCCACACTATCGATGTGAACGCGCTCCCTTTTCTTTTTCGCTTGATTCGCAGTGCATAAGGGCGTTTCTCCTCTCGTCACCAGACTGCGAAACCACCATGTTGCGGTAGCTGTTGCTTCTCTGCCCGTTGTATAGGACGGACGCGTGAGCGGCAAAGGGTACAAGATGGGCATCTCAGGTTGGTACACCCAATCATCCCGTCTACAATACTGACAGTCGAACAGGCCTCCTTCCGCTGCTCAAGTCGGTTCAGCAACCATGTACTCTCAAGAAATACGCCGGCAAGACGATAGGCGTCGACACGTATGGCTGGCTCCACCGCGCTACCGCGACCTGTGCGATTGACCTGGCGCTCGAGAAGCCGACGACCAAGTATGCGTTGATGCATCCATGGATGACGAGTGCTTACTAACCTTCATCCTTAGATATGTCGACTTTGTCATGCACCGCGTCCGCATGCTCATCCACTTCGGCGTCACCCCCTACCTTGTATTCGACGGAGACAACTTACCGAGCAAAGCTGGCACGGAGAAAGATCGAAGAGAACGAAGAAAGGAGGGCAAGAGGCTCGGGCTGGAGCTCCTCAAGGTCGGAAAGACAGCACAGGCGCAACAGGAATTGCAGAAGAGCGTGGACGTGACACCGGAAATGGCGCGGATGGTCATCGAAGAACTGAAGCAGCACAACATCGAGTACGTCGTCGCGCCTTACGAAGCTGATTCGCAGCTTGCATACCTGGAGCGGAAGGGCATAATCCATGGGGTCTTGTCCGAAGACTCCGATCTACTCGTCTTCGGCGTCAAGTGCCTGATAACAAAGCTGGACAAATACGGAGAATGCATCGAGATCAACCGGAATCACTTCACAGCCTGTAGGGAAGTCAGCTTCGTGGGATGGTCTGACGCCGACTTTCGAAGAATGTGCATCCTCAGCGGTTGCGATTATCTCTCAGGTATCGGTGGACTTGGCCTGAAGACTGCCCATCGAATGTTGCGGAAACACAAGACTGTCGACCGTCTTGTCAAAGCTGCGCAATACGACGGCAAGCTCAAGGTGCCCGCTGGTTTCTTGGAATTGTTTGATCAGGCCGAGAAAACCTTCCTTTACCAATGGGTCTACTGTCCGGTCGCCAAGCAGCTGGTCAATCTTACGCCACTCGATGAAGGGGTCGATCTTGCTGATATGCCCTACATTGGAGAGGAGGTACCTGCACACCTCGCCATGGGTGTTGCAAGTGGTGACCTATACCCACGCACAAAACTTCCGATGAGCATCATCAGCAACAGTAGGCCTAGCGGCAAATCGTTTGGTCCCTCTCGGAGAGCCTCGACAATTGTTCAGACACCCGACGCGAAAGGCTCAAAGCCGATTGATTCGTTCTTCAAGCCTAAGCGTACGCCATTGGCCGAGTTGTCGCCCAATGTTTTCACACCCTCACCCAGTCAGCAAGTATTGCTGGAACAACAGAGAGAGTCTAATGGATGGGCTGCAGTGCCTGCTCCGATTTCACGTTTACGGCCAAACCCTCCTACGCCTAGTACGGCGCCTCAACCACCACGACGCACCATGACTGATCCAACTGCGGGTAGACGTTCGGTTCCGCATCCTTCTAAGAGACAACGACTGTGCTCCGATTCTGTCTCCGAGACACTCGCCGCTGGCGACGAGGGTGTTGTGCGGAGCCAATTTTTCGCACCTTCTATACCAGAACCAAGCCCAACCTTACACCGAGAGAAGAGTAGGAGGAGGAAGACCGACCAGGACTTCGAGCTCTATTCGGATGACTCAATACAGGAGGTTATGGCCGAAGTGGCTGATCTAGAGCAAGCGGCATCTGCACCCAAGAAGAAGCTACGGGTCTTCAGTGATACACAGTCCAGCTTTAGGAGCGAATCGCAGTCGACGGTCTTCTCCAGGGGCAGCACTGCGCAATCACAAGATACTATCGGCACTCTCACGCCGGCATCCTCCCCTGAGCCCGAGACCGTCTTCAGCGCTGCAATCTCATCCACAATGAGTGAGCTGCGATCAAAGTTCACATACAAGTCTCCCTCGCCAGCACCGAGTATACCAAGAGCTGGTAAGAGCCGTCTGAACCGTCGGCCCACTGAGACATGGCAACCTACACCGCCATCTCAAGATTCCGCTCGTACAATCTTTTCGGCGCCCGATGAGGAACCCATCATCCCCGGAACACCGTCCAAGAAGGATGTAGACGTGAAACTTGCAGTCTCTGCTTGGGCGGCTGTAGAGGCCGAGGTAGTCATAGCCGCGAGCTCACCGCCCCCCATGACGCCTGCGAAGAGGAGGAGATCATCACTGAAGGGGAGCGAAGACCTCCTTGTTCCGGACAGCGAAGCCGAGAGCGAGTGCTCACCCCGAAAACCGTTGTTTAACCTTAAGCGATTTGCATTTGCCGGTTAGTCTCGCTTTGCATTGCGAGTATTTAGCATATCATTACACGAGCGTACGACTTGCGGTTTGTTGGCGTTTGTTGCGGCTAAGCGCGTTCTTGGTGTTTGCAAGGTTGTTACGATCACGGCCATGGTAGGCGAAGGCACACGAAATATCATAGCACGTATCTTCATTTGGTAGTATACCCCAATACCTATCTGTTTTAATGGCAGCTGGCTTGACTCGGCGTCTATGGGGGACAGTTAGATGTGCCCAAGACCCTCTAACTCACAGACAAAGGCAAAGCAGTCGGCTCTCACGGTACTTGACTTTTAACTCGCAACAGTGTCCTCGATCTTTGACGTCTCAGAACAAAGCATCTTCGCCATGATCACTTAGTGGATCTACTTCATCCTCTGTGGTTCTTTGGCATGGCTTTGTTCGCGACCATATCGGCCGCATGCGGCGGTCGACACAAGACAGGGCTATTTAGTTCGCGCCTAGTATCCCGTCTACGGTTCAAAATCACAAAGTCATTCGCCAATTTTCAGAACACAATTACTTTGTGATACCCAATCGAACTCACCACCAAGCCGCTACCTCGATTCCGGTCTCAGTCATTGGACAATCAACGCTATGCCTCCAAAAATCATCGCCACCGCGGCTACTACACGAGAGAGACGATCCGTGGTTCGAATAAATCTCAACGAGGATGCATTCCGAAAAGCTCAAGAGGATGCGGCCAGAGAAGCGGCCGCCAAGGAGGCGGCGCTGCGAAAGTCAAAGTCACTTTCACCCAATGTAAGGCTTAATCCGGGACCTAAGAAGGGGAAAGGCGCTAGGGCTATATGTGTCCTTGTAAAGAAGCCTAGACCTACTGCCAAGAGCAAGACAAGCGCCACGAAACGGCAAAAGCAGAACGCAAAGAAGACAAAAGCTGGCAGAGTAGCAAAGACTAGTGGATCCAAAGGTAGAAAGGTCAAGAAGGAGGCGGATGTGGCTGCCAACGATTCGGACGACAGTGACGTGGAAAGCGCCGAGAGTATCACGACAGCAGAACCTGCTGTGCCGGCTACAAAGAGAAAGCAGGCTACCAAGGCTAAGGGGAACCGGGCTACCAAGGCCAAAGCTACTACGACGAAAGGGAAGAAGAAGACTCCACCGCCCAACAGAGAACGTGTTGTCAAATTCCGTACCATCAAAAAGTCACAGTCGATTGAATCGTCTGGGGAGGAGGGCCGTGTTGAGAGTGATGATGAAGAGGATAAAGAGGATGATGAGGATGATGACATGTCAGGCGCGAATTGGGTGTAGTAGATCGCTTGCTATAAACTAATGATCTATAGATAGAAAGCGATAGAAAAGATTTTCCTAACCATGATGCTGAGTTTTAATATGCAGTCGCCGTGAGGGATCGGATAGGTGACGATAGTCTGATGCAGTACCAAGCTTCAATGAAAGTCAGGGTTTCGGGAAACACGGAGAAACCTGCGAGGCTGAGCAGTGGGGAAGTGTCAAAGCGGCTTTAGTCAAGCCTAGTAGCGACAAAGTCCTCGACAAAATCCCAGGCAATGTGTTCTTCGTCCTCGTCATTTTCCTCAACCCATGCTTTCATAGTCATGTTGCGAGGAGTGGGGTGGACCCAGGTGCTGTTGAGTACAGTGTCGATTGCTATACGAATGTTAGCACTAGTTAGCCAAGGGGGATAAAAACAAGACTTACGCAACAACACTTCCATACCACTAGCCATTCGGAATAGCGCTGCCTGTGCGATGGGCTCAAGCTCAGAGCGCTTCTTCGTTGCTGGTCGCACATCTGGACCGCCGTTTTTGTAGATTTGGGCAGTCTGGTTATTGATACATTGGCCGTGAGGGTCGTTGTACGCTTGACAGTATTGCACGCCATTTGCGGCCGGATTGCCAAAGCCGACGATAAACTGGCAGGGTTGGCTGTTGCATGTGCCGGTGGTGTATTGTTGGATGATATTACCCTGACGATCGTTGTGCCTGTTGATGACACACTTGGTGACTTGACCACGCGCATCGGCATCAGAGGTACTAGCGAATGGATATTCGTCGCAGTTCTCGCCAGCACGTGGATTACCACCGCGCGTCTATAAGTGGATCAGCAAATCCTTTGGAAAGTTGATGCACTCATTCAAGGAAAATACTGAACACCCTGGAGTCTACATCAAGATGAAAAAAATGCAAAGTAGGTGATCCAACATCAACGTAGACGTCAGGGTTTTCAGTCCTTCTTTTGAATGAAGTGGAGCGAGACTTACGCTGCAACGGTTGGGCCTAGGAAGACAGCCAGCTGATCTTTGACGGGCTCTTCCGATGGCACTGTCACGATTTCCAGTACCACCATAGCGGTCATAGTTCAGTGTTACTCCGAATGATGGTCGAGTGCAGTAAGCGCCCCAGCACATGTTGTTGCAGATATCTGAGCCAAGTTGAGTATAAAGCACTTTCAGGGATGCAGGGACGTTTACCTTGGAGGTTGTCGCCACAGTTGAAGATCATGCCGGGTGCGGCGAGCCCGGAGGCTATCAGACCAGAAACCAGGAGAGTCTTGAACATGATGGCTTGTGTAGTAAGGTATTCAAGTGTTTGAAAATGGCTGTTGTGTGGAATACACGATATCGAGGCTGCCTTCTATATACTCGTCGTGGCCCCCATTTACATGCCCATGTCAACCCTGCCCAAGTATTGGGAGGTCTCTTCTGTACTCACAGCTGAACATAGTCAATGCAATCGTATGATCGAATTCTTGAACTAGTTTCAAAACCTTGCCAATGATATGCAGAACCGCAGTTGGAGCCGCTTCGGGTAGAGATTACAAGGATGGGGCGGAAATTGATCTGCTTGTAGTTGTCGTACACGACGGCCTGAGATGGCGGGCTTAATCTCACCGGTATAGCAACTTGGACGCCGATTACCCGAAGATTTACTGCGAATAAGCCGTAACTCGGCATATATCTGCCTTGTCATCGAGATCATGGTCGAAACTGGCCAATGCCCTTGATTCCATGGTATTTAGTACAGCTGATAAACTTAACAGGTCAGCAGTAGTTGACTTAACCATGTCTACAAATGGTACAACCTTCGATTATAGGACTAAGTCGTCAGCATACTGAGACATTTTCATCGGACAGGCCGAAAGAAAGCGAACTTGTCGTACATTACTGTCAAGACGTGCGGGAAGTAAGAGGCTGTAGATGAACGGGAAGGCTCGGCCCGCCAGTGAGATCTCCAATGACAGCCAATCTCTGACATCATACCTAGGTAGTGTGCAGCACCACACATAAGCCTGGTGCGACCCTGCCCCACTTGTGGCTTCTCATCGTACCTCGCATCATCGCCTTACGCCCGGCTGCGACGCTAAAATTTGAGCAACAATAGTGTACGCAGGGCCATCTCTGGTCACAAGGCTCGCCCCATTATAGCGCTCCTCGTCACGCATTCGCAGTCGCCTGAACTGACCCAGCTGGAAACTACGGCTGAGACGTGGTTTCTATCTACCCGTCCACCTCATCCAAACCAACTCTTTGCCCTCAATCAAACCACTCAACACAATATGTCTTCCACAAAGGACCTCGCGAAAACACTCCCTAAGAAAGCGCCGAATACAGAATATCACCGCGCCACACTGAATGGTCTAAATCGTTTCAAGTTTGCCATCTTCCACACAGCTGCTCTAGACACAGCAGACAGCCAACGGCTTGAAGAAAGCATCAACACGGGCGAGCTCAGTACGGGGAGGTCTAAATTCGCTCCGCAGCCAGACTTCAGCGGTCGCTCGTTGCGAGACGTTTACGACTACTTCATCGAGCTACGCGACCAAGACGATACCATTCATCCGCTCTACTTCATAGTAGCCGACCAAAAGGACTTCGACAACAACGGAGTCTTAGTCGTTCTGCTCAACTCGAGCCAAGACGAGGAAGACGTTCCAGGCGTTGGACGTTGCGACAATGTCGAGGCGGACTCATGGGGTTCCAATATCGATATCGGTAACCAAGATTGGTTCGATCTGAAGGAACGGGAGGCTGAGGAGTGGGGTGGGGATGACCCATATGCGGATGATGACGAAAAAGATGACAAGGCAACGCAGGGGCCTGCCATTTCGGATGCGTTGCCCAAGAAAGTGTACGGGTGGTATAGCTTGGTGAAAAAAGGTACCTAACGCATGTGCTCATGTAAGAGACTTTGCACGTTAGCTAACTCTGCATAGCCCTACCCATCAGCTCCATGATCGAGCCATCATGGGCAAAGATGAAGAAGACAGAAGAGTCTCGCTTCCAGATGCTCGGGAACTGGCATTCTTCAAGCGATCCTTGGGCCGATATTCGTAGAGCGCATCCACGACAATGTGCTTTCAGACCTACCGTCCATCGAAACATCATCTTGGTCGCAGAGAAAGAGGATGCTGATGACCCCGAGGGCATGTCTCTTGTTCGCTTGAAGTGGGATGGAAACACCGATGGCGTCGAAGATGCGAGCCCAGCGTTTATGCCGGAAGTTGAGATATTAGGCAAGATGAGCGCGGGCAAGGCTTTGGAAGAGGCCGATCGAGCGGCGCAGTAACTCGACACATTGTCAGTAGCATCACCATGTGTGCTAGGATCACACGTTCCTGATCGAGCGTTGCAATCGACAAATGGTAGCTCATAAATTATACTAGTAGCCATGTTCCTATATAATTGCATACGATGGCTGATAGTCTTTGATACGGTGCCTGAGTCTCCTTCGCCGGGTCGAACTATGATCTGTACCGTGATATCAACATGAACGCTGCCGTTGCATAGCAGCTTCTAAGCGGTAAACTTCGATTACATGATAAGATAACGCGTGTGCCTACTATAACTAACGCATAGGTCATGAAATGGAAGAAGTGCCAAAGGCGGTCATCCCCTTCTAAAGATTGGACGGCATAGCCACCACGGCCTAACCGACAGCTTCAAGATAGCGATGTGGGTCAGTGAGCCACGGCTTCTCGTCTGTCGAACGGGATAGTGGCGACGTGAAGAATGCCCATAGTAGGTCGTTCACGAAGTCTCCGTGCATCTCGGCTGCCGGGTCGCGTAGCTCGTCCGACAGAGTTGGCCGTCCTATAACCCATATGTCAACCAGGAGATTCCTTATCAAAGCCCCCTTAGATGTTCCAACATAGACCTCCTTCACCAGGCTGAGACTTGGATATCTCCCGGCACACGCGCGCTGCGCCATGCTTGCTATAACTGCATTACGAAACGTGGTATCGAGCAACGTGATCCCTATGAGGAAGGCCCTCACTAAGGTTTGCCACATATGCTTTATGCCCGTTACATGTTCCATCTGCTTCGTATACAGCCAAGTGAGGTATGTTCTGAAGGTGGCCGCAGTATGACCGTCGATGCGGATTCGTTTTTGTTCGACGTCGATCGCGACGATACCGGCATCGTTTTTGAAGAAGTCCGAGGTCGCACATGCAAGCTTCTGGTGAACCTGAAAAGTCTCATGCTCGACTCGGACGGCGATTGTTGTGCCCGTGAAGCTAATTCTGTATGAGTTAACGCCATTACCAGAGTTTTATAGACTCACTCAGGACCACTATGAGCATTAGCTCTTTTTGGGCGTTTTGCAGGGGAAGCCATCCTACCTGGGAACGAGTACGGTAAGTTCTTGCCTGGGGTGTTCGCAACACGGTTTCCAGGTGACAGAACTGTGGACATGATGTTGCGCAAGCGTACCATGGTCGCTGCGAGCCAGTATTCGTCTCGCATTACAACACCACTTCAGCAACTCCGCCGTAGGCTAGAAGTACTGCACATCCCTTGTCTAACTTCGCAAGTCAGTATTGCTAGGCTTGACGCAGCAGATTGGTAAGACGCCAACATGTCCGACCGATTCTGCGGCATCCTGCCATCCGAAGGATTGAAGGAGTGGCCGGCGCATGTATCGTGTGTTCGGCAGGGTCCTCGAGTGGGAATAGCGATGCTGGTCGTTGTGGTTGCGCCACGTGAGCACTAAGGTCATAGCGGATTAGAGATTTCACATCGCAACATTTGCGGAAGCATCAAGTGGTGCAAATATGACTCTTCATGCACAGAACCATACGCGTTGAAGTGGGTGAATGAAAGCCCGGGATGGGTAATCGCGGGATGACGCGTCTTCACGCGTTTGCCAAGCCGCTGCTGTACGTCATAGTGCTCTCCAACTGAAGCAACCGCCTGCGAAGGATAGGATCTAAGCTGCTGCATTTTTATTTTCGCGCTGGTCGTGTAAAGAATTGCCCCAAGTTGCAGCCTATTCTAACAAATGCCTTCTCACCATCATTCGTCTTCAGTTGCTCCAACTAGATACCGATCAGCCTGGGAGCTCGCCCATGGCTCCACCAACTCCTCTGGTGATGCATTGCGATGAGCAATTAACGCTGAAATCAGATCCCCCGCGAACTCCATGTAATTGTAATCTGTCTCAGCCAAAAAGTTTAGGTCCTGCCATTCAGATCGGCATTTCCATGTCCAGATATCTATCATCAAATCTCGACCAAGGATGTCCGGCGCATGCGCAAAACCCTCTGTCACGTCATATAAGCTTGCGACGAACGATATATTTGGGAAGCTTTCGATTCTTCGCGCGCACTCGACCATCCGACTGATCAGAACGTCTTGATAACGTGGATCACCAACTTTCCGCGCGAGACCATACGAAGTCGGCAGCCGGTCCAGGTTCGACTCGGTATCCAGCATTGGGTCCGCAATATGCTCTGGCAGTCGGCGGGTGTACAGCCATGTCATGTAGGTCTTGAAGTCTTCGGGGTTCGCTCTGAGATGTACTGTCCTATCGTTATTGATCCAACACCCGCCGCGGAACTGATCATCGTTGTAAAGGACGGATTTCTGAACAGTAAAGATGTCCTTTCCATCGTTGAAATTCGGCATCCCCACTTTCACAGTAATGGTATCGCTGGTGGGGCTATTGATGGTCAGTAAACGATGCGAGCTAGTTCTGCTCAACTCACTCTGGGTTGTATGGCTGGTTACCGTCCCTGGAAGGTGTAAACATGAGGTATGAACTATCTCCGGCCATTGAACTGGCAAGCGGAAAATGGTAATAAGCAGGTGGTGGCGTTTTAAGAATCTCGCAAGTGATACGGGTCGTCGTGCATGCACATTGACAAGAACACGCTCATATTAGTAGGTTGAGCCTATAAGCAGCTGACGTGCTGTCGGTGTTTGCCATGATATCACACGATGTCGAGGAGACTACAAATCATCGTCAGGACATGATCATGCGCGCAGCACAATTTGTACCTTGACGTTTTTCTGGGTTTGCTTGGCCTGTAGAACAGAGCGGGTTGGATCGTATACTACGCCGAACCGATCGAGAAAGCCACCTTCAATCACTCATGCATCTGCCGCATTTGTGTGCTTGTTAGCCGACTCATCAAGTGAGAGGCCAACCCCAAGGTGAAGGCGGATTTTGACCCACTGTTCAGGCCCCGTCTTGCTAAAGCTATTCTCTTCTTTGATACCACAACAAGTATCCTGCACGACACAATTACCGATCAGATTAGTCCACATCGCAATCGGCGACCCTAAGAGGGAATATCAACATGCCGCTGTTGAATCTTCCAATAGAGACTTTTGAGGAAGTCATAGCGGCGCTGGCAAACAAGGTCGACCGGAGAAATGTCGTACGCTATCGACTCGTCTGCAGTAAGTGCAAATAAGAGGCATCATGCACGAGTATACTGAGAAAAAACAGAAACGTTCGCAAACATAATCAAGAATCATATCGTTACAGTCGCTGCTGCCAGGAACCTCGCCAAATACCTGGAAAGCCCCTTCTCCGCCCGTCTTTTCGACACGTATCGGACTGAGATCCTCTACAAGGCTGCTATGCGACGCCAAACAGTACCCAATCAAGTCATACATTTCATACGGGATATGACCAAAGCGTCCAGGCCGAATCCCACACTTTACCCAGCGCGGATCATGCTCGTATGCACTGGTATGATGGCCCTCGAATCGAAAGCCCTGCACGGTTACATCAAGGGTACCGTGAATGCCAACAAAGGAGGACGGCCAGATAACCTCGCAGACATGCGACCCTTTATCGCTGCTGCAACAGGGAATATGAAGCTCTTCGAATTGCCCACTCTCACACCAGCACTGCTTCTCGAACAGCGTCATAATCTTTTGCCAAGTGCGCTCAAAGCGGCCATCGTGGCGGATCAGGATGCTATGCTTCGAAAGATCCTCAAGTATGTCGTTGATAACGTCAAGGGCAAACCCGAAGCTAAGACGTGGAAGGATATGCGAAGTGCTGCTCGGCAGATTGGCGAAGCTTTGTGCATGGCTGTGCGTTTGCATAAGAACGTCGCAGCAAACACGCTGTTCGACTTCCGCGATGCGAACGAGTCATTCGCTAGATCTATGTCTTGGTTCTTTGGCGACCGGCTCCTCAACAGTGCTATTGACAGTACGAACACGGCCGTATTGTACCGCGTCTTGGGAGTCGACAACCCTGGGGTTGTAGCGCATGTCAAAGAAGGAAGTAAGACACACTACCCCATTGATTCTATCTCTATGGAAATACTGTACAAAAGAGGTGGGATCGTATTCTGGAGAATGTTGCTGAAAGATGGCGTCGTCGGACCAAACGAACTTTGCTCGGACAAAACCCCACTCCAGCACGCTCTGAAGAGAAGGCGATACGATATTGCACGTATGCTTATCAAGAGTGGTGCAGTCGTCGACAATATCACACCCGATGGAAGCAATGTCTTATGGCAGGCGGCGAAGGATGGCTTCGCGAAAGACGTCGAGTTCCTACTTGATCACGGCGCAGACCCCAATTCTGTTGGAAAGGACGGCAAATCCGCACTAGCGGCTGCGGAATCAGGACAATATGGCAAGTGTCGTTTCCTGCTTAGGCAAGCCATAGATCAGAGGAAGGAGGAATCTGAGCGACGAGAATTAGACCGGCTTGCGGTATTGGTTTCGTTGATGTAGAAGACTCTCGGGCTGACAAAGCAGCGACGTCGGGCGTGAGGTCAAGATGATGTCGGGCTTGCCAGAACCAGCATCTATTGAGAGAGATGATGCGCCACGGGTAAGCAAAGTATCCAAACCCAAGGATGTAGAATACCGGCTTCATTGGTGTGTCAGTTTTAGGTACTACAATGAGTGAGCGCTCGGCATTCCCGAGGTTTCTCAATTAGTCGAGCCTCAACATAAAAGCAATGCGCTCTTCAAAGATTCAGGCCCCTATGTTATGAAGGAAGTGAGTGAAGAAATCACACGGACTGGAGCTGTGAGGGCTCATAGATGCCCAGGTGGCGATGGCTCAAACAGAAGAAAGTTCCAATTGAGTCTAGCAAAGCATAC
>Ga0265798_10004874_pt1 | contig 18343 bp, 26 predicted proteins | sample P3T30metagenome_FD_192430 | JGI IMG/M metagenome (GOLD analysis project Ga0265798, IMG submission 192430) | Plant litter microbial communities from East Loma Ridge, Irvine, California - P3 T30 | ecosystem: Environmental > Terrestrial > Plant litter > Unclassified | place: USA: California... | reverse complement strand
ATCTTCTGGTATTATACAGCTCATATCCTGAATGTTCGGCACGCAAAACCCTCTATCCCCTCACTAAGCCTTCTTCTCCTCTGGTTTAGGTCCAGCGCCACCCTGAATATAACCAAGTAAAGAACCCTTCATCTCTGCCATCTGCCTTTGCTTATCTTCTTCAATTAACCTTCTTATCAGCTTACATCATGGGGAACAAATGAGGGTGGGGCATACTTCTTGAACTCCTCTGCGTTTTCTCTCCAGTATTTCTGTTCTTCCTCGTACATCTTCTGTGCCTGTGCTCGTTTCTGATCTAGGTAGGTCATGGGTTGATTTGGTCTTGTCTGTCCGGGCTATCGGGTGTCAGCTAGTGATTTGACTTCTGGTATCGAAGGGGTGGAGGGTAGAGGAAAAGGTAAGACAGCAAGACACGGGCAAGAGCCGGAAGAAGAGGGACATACAGCAGAAACACTTCCAAACATTCCACCCATGAATCCACCACCTCCAGAAGATCTATTAGGGTTCTTTCGCTCCCATTCCTCAATAGCAGCTCGTTTCGATTCCTCCTCCTTCTTTGCATACTCAATAGGGATATCTTTCCCATCGTATGCCTTCAAAATAGGTCGCACATCGGGAGTATTGAAGATTGCGATTGCTATCAATCAGCTAAACGCAATGAGGGGCACATGGGAGTGGACGTACATTCTAGGAATGGGATCAAATCAATCAATCCCCGTTCTCCGCCCTTTCCTTCCCATGGTTTGATGATCACTGCGTTTTCAGGCTGTAATGCGGCGTGCTCGGCATTCGTATCGACCATGATTACTTTACTGAGGTCTCGGTTGAGGTATGACAGGTCCTACTGATCAGCTCGATTCCCCTGTACTGACAGATGACTGACCTTGACTACTTTACCATTGACTGAACGAGTAGAATCTCTGTATAGCCTATATGGGAGATAGGCAGTGAATGGATCAAGCTTCTCAGCAACTGTCATAGCGGTCTAGGATCAGCACTAATTCCTGTTCCAGTTGCACTGTAGTGACTGCAGAGTCAGATGGTGGCTCGACTCACATAAGAAGGTTGATTGGTAAATAGCACAATCTCGTAGAACTGAGATAGGTAGGCCAGGAAGTAATCAACTCCGGGCCTCTTTGCAGTCCTCCATCCCTGGACTCGCTGACTGTCAGCTTTTCATAGCTTGATAGAAACAGGACGACTCACATCCCAGGAAGAAGAGACAAGGAGATGCTCAAGGTCGATGACTAGGGTGTATGGACGTTGGTGTGGTGGCGGTAGGGGATCGGGCAATAACGTCTTGAATGCTGGCTTGTTGAAGTACTGAATATTAGCTTCATCATCATACAAGTGAGTCTCGGAGCTTACATCAAACATATCGTTGGTATTAGCCTTCAATCGTTCCCAGCTCGACATCTCATTTGCTGCTCCTTCCTACATCGTCAGCCTTTGTTGGTCCGACCAGCAGATAAGACAGCCGTACCTCATCCTGAGAAGCGTAGAAAGCAGCTCCTAAAGCCGCAAGGGCAGCAGCGCCTAATCCGACTCTAGCGTACATCTTCCTTTGTCTCTCAATACTACTGACGTATTCCTTCCTTCCTGCTCCAGTCCTTTTTCGTCCACTTCCCTCTCCATCATCTTTGACAGGTTCTGGTAGAGCGGCTTCCGGATCGATATCAAGTGAAGGTAGTGTATACTTTCCATCTTTAGGCGCCGAGATCTCTTCCTCGACCGCAGGAGGGGTTAAGGGTGTATTGCTTTCGGATGCAGGAGGAGGAGGGCTGACATCGGGAGTAGGAGCTTGAGTAGGGGTAGGAGTAGGTTGACGAACTTCAGGCTCGAAAGTCGATGGGTTGGTAGTCTCTGGTGGTGGTGTTGGAGGAGCCTCGGCAGGTGATGGTTGCGATGTGGTAGGATTAGGATTGGATGTACCGCTTGGGTTTGCTGATGATCGAATCCGGACCTGTAGAGCGGGGGATGTGGATAATTGACGAGCTGACGTTCTTGCCAGTATTCTTGCGCTTGCTGTCCTGAGCATTTTGGCTACTAGTGTATACGATGCTAGTGCCAGAGAGATGATCTTGTAATTGGAACTTGAATGACGGAATTTCGGATTTCAGTGGCGGCTTTTGGTCCCGCCTCTGTCTATACTGTATGAAAGATGATCAGACGTATGTGTAGTGTAGCGAGCACAGTTTTGGCATATCAGTACAGCACAGGACCCGTGGATGGGAAGCTGCGATGCAAGCATGCATTATGTCGTTTCTCGTGAAATTAAGTTGGTACCGACATCTACTTTCTACTAATGTAGTTCCCTATACAGGATACTGTCTCTCTCCTCTCTTCGTGCTATGCTCGTTAAACCCAAAACCGACTCGTCCACCTTACTGGTCCTTCTTGTTCTGCTTGATGACATTTCCATGTTCATCCGCCAGCCCCTTCTTCTGCATAACGGCAATAGCAGCGTGTAGAGGATCTAGGTCATCTTCGGGTGATCGGTAGGATTCGTAGTATGAATCTGCCCATGTGAAGTATTGACCGTAGTTGCAAGTGAAGTAGAGGTGGTGTAAAGTGTGATGGGCTGGGGAGTTGATGTACTTCTCCCACCAAGATCCGGAGATCATGTCGCCGTCGTGGATGAAGATTGTCCAGACTTGCACCATAACGAAAAGGAATAGGTAGAGTTGCTTGTGCATTGGGCAGATGAACACGAACACGCTACTGATCAGCAAAGCTCAATCATACGACAATGGGGAGACATACTGGTAAGGTAGGGATTGAGCGTATCCATCAAGAGGGTGGAAAGCGAGAGCAGCCCAAGGCGTTGGGACTAGAATCAGCACATGTCAAAGCAAAGGGTAGAATTTGACTTACCGATCCACTTGTGGTGAGGTTTGTGAATGTACTTGTAGATCCTAGGGTGATGTTCCAATCGATGAATCCAGTAGATGAAGAAATCGTTGAAAAACATATACAGTCCAACACTCAAAGCCATGAAACCCCATCCGTATTCGTCCACACTGTCGTACAGCAAACTCTTTCCCCTAACTTCTGCCAAGAACCACGGTAACGTCAACAATCCGATGGTAGGAGCGGCGATCATTGAGCTTTTGATTTCCATCGATATTTGGTTCTTCAAGAACCTAGGATGGTGTTCTAGCCTCTTGTCGAAGAAGAGGAAATATGAGAAGGAACATAACGAGTAGTAGAGGATCAAGGCGCCGACGAGCGCTATTGTGTAGAGCGATATACATTGGCGTAGCATCGAGTCGCGTGGTAATAATGATGATGTCGAGGGAAGGTAGGTGGTGGAAGTATAAGATGGGTATGAGGTGGTGTTCATCTTGAGTGATTGGGGAATAGGGGGATGAGGGAGCATGTAGGCGTATGCCTTGTCAAAGACATAATCGTCCGCTAGTTCTAGTATGACATCCATCGTGGGCGTATTCTGAATTGATGTCGGGTAGTGTCGATGAGTCCGAGTGTATTGTATGTGCGGCACGGACGATCAAAGGAGTCGAGTGGTCGTCGTACGATGATTATCGAGGTCGATGTAGCGAGAGTGATTGATGTGTTTGTGCGGCGGCGAAGACGATGATCCTCGTGTATTTGTACGGAGATGAGATTGACAATAAGTTTGACTATTCACTCCAGTCGTACGATCAGGGTTTTGTAAAGAGTGGGTCGAGCGTGTTTATTCGACGTGATTTTAATGTATTTGAATTGCTGGCAGCCGATCAAGTCGTAAGCCGAGATGGATAGACTGGGGTATTGGGAGACTGGAGGTGCTCAAAGAGTGTAGTAGCTAGATAGCTATGTATGTGATATGTGAAAATGACAGTAATTACCAGCGTGACCCCACTTAATTATCAACCAGGTTTTAATCCGAAATTCATCGTTCCACTCTGCATGAGACCAAACAACATGGACCCTGAGTCCTGATACCCCTAAAAACACACAAAGGGTCTTATCCGGCTAGTTCCGGGGCACGCGCAGAGGATATCTAAAAAACGGTTCAGGTACAATCAGATTGAGCACCCTGACTCCCTGATCGGCCGACGGCTAGTGACCGGTTGGCCAATTCACGGTGGCCGGAGATTCCAGTGGACACGAAGTGGGTCTGACGTTACCTCGTCGCATTATATACACGTGTAACTATGCGCCAAGGCTACGTTCGTATGAGCCTCCTCCTCCTGTCACAACGCAGTCAGAGTGTGTGGACTCATGAAGTCAATTACCTTACCGGGTCGGGAAGGCAACCGCTATGCTACTCCAATGAGGCGGCATCTGGGTTGGGAGCTTACCGATATCCATACTCGGGCGACTCATCAGGTGTGGCGAGCGCTTTCTGCGTGAGAGAGCGTTGGGGAGAGCCAGGTCGAGTTTCTGCTCCGTCCTCGGCACAATCTGGCAGTCGTCATGCAGTCACAACTCATATGATACCGATCCAGTACCGAGATGTCGGTGGGCAGGTCAATGTGCGCGCAAGACCTCGCATAGATGTGAACGCATGCAATGCATCTCGACATGTTCGTAAATCGTCATTACTCCATTCGTCCTCCCGACTCTTCGAGTGCTCAGTCACCCTACGTAGCTTCCGCTGGCGGAGGTGCCTTTTCCTTCGCCGCCTTCCCCTTGTTCGCCAGTAGACCTTGGAACTGATCATTAGCCTTTTTCTCTCGAATGGGCCGGGGCGGGACATACGAAATTATGTAGAGCTTCGTTAGGTACAGCAGGAGCTGCACCTGGGGTGGTGGGTGTCGTGGGCGACAAGGGTCCAGGACCTGGTTTTGTTGTTTCCTACCACATCAGTCAATGTCAACTGAGCGAGGAGCAGTGGACAAACCCTTCGACCGAGCCTTGCGAATTTCTCCTTGAGTTCCTCTCCAGTCAAACCACTTCCTTCCATTTCCAACATTGCTTTCTCAACTCCCGGTAGGTTGAGCCCTAGACCCGTGTTTCCCATCGGGCCAACCACGCCGCCACCATTTGCACTCGTTGTACTTAAGCTCGATGCTGTAGTGGGAAGGGGGTTCCGGAACGATTGTCTGGGATCTTTCGTTGTATCCTTTTGCAGGAGGTCGAGTTGGCGTGAGAGGAATGATTGTTCTGGTTCAGAAGTAGTTGTGATCGTCTTGACGTCTTTTGTCTATCACATCAGTTGGGGATCCGGAATGATTCAGATGAGCAACTACCTTTGGGCCTCTATCGGGCATGGGAATGGTGGCCTCCCAAATATTCTCTAAACCTTCACCATCTTCCGACGGATCTTTCAATTTCAATAGGCTTAATTCCCATGCTTTTCCAATCCGAGCAGGATCAAATCCTTCTCTCAACACACTAATCTTGCCCCACGAATCCCATCCTGCTGGAATACGCACTGCGTCCCGATCCAGTACATTTGCTCTGTACGGAAATGGGAATCGAGTAGTGACTGCTGGAGGTGGAGCGTCGGATGTAGGATTTAGAGGTGGTGGTGTTGTATATAATTGATGTAGTAGGTATTGGACTAGAGTAGAGTAGGTATCTGGTTGCGTTGTAGCTGTATAAAATAACGATGCCCCATCTGCCCGTCAGCTGTGCGATGTCAAGAGTTCGGAAAGCTTACAATTCAGGCAAATCGTCCTCAAGACTTGCTGGACCCAGTCCGTCTTTTCCTCCCATGCCGCTCCCTTCATCCCTGCTTCATCGCCAGCTGTATCCATCAAATCCGCCTTGGTACAAACCACCATGATAGGAAGTCCAGCCAAGTTCTGCGTCAGCGTTCCTTGACCTAGCGGTAATAATGGTCCAGAGCCATAAACGGAAGATATCGATGGTAATGCGGGTGTGGAGGACGAAGAGGTTGTGTTGGCGGTAAGTGGGGCTGGCTCGACATAATGCTGAATATGCGATTGTACTGTCCATTAGCGTCAGATATCGAAGTACGAAAGGGGACTAACGCTTGTCTCTCATTTCTTCTGCTTTACTACGGTCTATAGAGCTCTCAGCCCAATCTGTAATCCATGATAACCAATACAACAACTCTTTAATCTGATGATCAGCCAAGCATTCATGTTTGTGGTATATTGCGGATTTACCATGAAAGCTGGTTTCGTCCAATCTAATAGTATCATGATAGCCGTTTCCTATCATCAGCACCATCTCTGTAAGACTCTTCAGAATCACTCACAGACAATGCTTTAGCGGGTAAGGCTGTAGGTATGAGTTTCGTGAAACTCGAGTGTGAGGAAGGGGGATAGTACACCGATAATGGAGGTGCAGATTCTGTCACATCAGCTCTCTTCTCTCTTCCTTGCCTCATCAAATCCGCGAGTGGGGAAGTTGAACATACCCTCATCTCCTTCATCTCTGATCTGCAAGACTTCATATCCCATAGCCAGGCCTCCTCTACTGACTTTAACCTTCTGATCCTTTTTCCGACGTTTAGATCCATTTGCTGAATTCATCATCCTCTCAATAAGGTGTTTTCGACCATGATGTTTCTCCGCTATTCATCAGTCCTAGCTCTCTCTCCTAAATCTCTCAAAATCGGCTGACATACAAAGGATGAGTAGATTCTTCCTTCCCAAGGTGTTCTGCCTATCTGCAGACCTAAGGATATCAGACCACATATTCGTCTTTGATCCTGATGCAATCCCCGAGCCTAAACCTGAACCTGAGCCTGAGGCTTGGAGTTGAGGGGTAGAGCTCCTGTCCATGATGTTCCGCAGTAGTGATTGAAGAATGAAGTATAATGATTGTCCAAGCTTGAGTTTGGACTTGTTTCATCCAAAGAAAGGTGGAGGCGGGTCGCGTCTACTATTACAACGGCTGATACTAGTTGACATTTTACGTTTTTTAATGCATCCGACTGACTGACTAGATAGACTACTTGTCCGCTACAGTACAGGAATTGCGATATGCCTTCAGTTACTTGACTTTTGACTCGACTTGAGTTGAGTTGACAATTACGTTGGCTTTTGATTAAAACAAGGCCGAATTCGAGTTGATGTTTCCGTCATTCCGTAGATTTCCCCCCTTGCGCACTGACACTGATACTAATAGCCATAAGCGCCATTAGCATCGTAGTATCCCTGCTCGCCATATCCCTGTCCTTGCCAGCCATACTGCTGATCATTTTGGTAGTATACAGTCTCTTGTCGTTGACCTTGACTCTGACCGGGAACAAAAGGTTGAACGTATGGATTATAATGCTGAGGATAATACGTTCCCTGTTGCTGTTGTTGTGGACCGTGACCGTGACCGTTGGGCGCACCATTTGCTTGATGTGGACTAGCCGAATCACCTTCTTGTCGAGGTGCTCGAATGTTTACTTTCGAAGCTGATCGAGCGGGGGAGAAGTACCCTCCAGCCTGATTACCATTATTCATGTATGGGTTCAATGGTGAATTTCGCCCATTTGCATATCCGTTTGGTGGACCATTGAAGTATTGTGGCGAGCCCATAGGTGGACCTTGATGAACGTAGGATGGTCCAGCTTGAGGCGAACCAGGACCGTACGGACCAGGCGAGTAAGGTGGCTGCTGGGACTGGAATTGTGGAGAATAGGCGTGAGACATTTGCGGGCGGAATTGGGGGCGATGTTGTTGAGGCTGCATCGAACTTGGGACAAACTCGCCAGACGCATTCATGCCAGGAGCGTAGAATTGACCTTGACTATTACCGTTGATTTGTTGTCGAGCAAAATGACCAGATCCAGCCGAGCCATTCTCGCTACCTGGGAAAGGAGAATTGCTAGATCCTCCAGTGTACATCTGAGCTTGGAACGCAGCGACTGGTCCAGGGCTCGAAGAGTGCAGGGTAGGGTACTGGGCTTCGTGCGAGACCTCCTTAGCGATGGTGGCTGGTGCGGCTTCCGTTTCGGGAGCAGCGGAAGTGGAAGTGGGGGCGACGGTAGGTGCTGAGGTGGTGGCTGCTGGAATGACGGTAGCTTGAGATCCGGGAAATTTGACTTTCAAAGACTCGTCGGAATCGTCCATTAATGATTCGGCATTGGGCTGGGTAGACACAGTCTCACCAGGAGCAGAGTCTGTTACCGGTGCGGGTGCTGGCGATTGCTCTGGTACGGACGCTGATGCTGCCTTGGGCTGAGCGGATGTTGGACGTGTCAGGCCGGCAGCAGCTGCTTTGGCAGCAGCGGCATTCTGGGCGGCGATGGCGGAAGGGTGGAAAGGGAGATGATGTACGCGAGCTACTGGTAAGCTTGACACAGATCTGGTCAGACAATGGTGCTTACGGAAGAAACCACCTCGAGCTCTCATACCTCTTCCTCTTCCTCTGAAGCCACGGAACTGATCTGCGTTGCCCATTGTTTCGAAAGCCTCATGTCCCCACTTGCGTTCTGCCAAAGGTGCCGTAGGTGGTTTAACGACAGGTGCGGGAGTTCCAGCCTCGGCTTCGGCCTCGACGGCAGCCGGAGTAGGAACCTGAGGGGTTCGAGACTTTTTCTCCCTAGCCTCGGCGAGTTCGAATTCTCTATCCATAGCTAGCTTCGAGCCGCCCTCTTCCTTGTCTTTAGGCGCAGATTCCTCCTGGCTCAACTGGACAGGACGAGGTGGTCCACCATTGACGAATCCACCACGTCCAATACCATTGGGTCCGTTTGGGAAGAAACCACGACCACGTCCCCTGAATCCACCTCGGAAACCACCACGAGGCATACCTCGTCCCTGCCAGAAAGGGCTCATCTGTCTCGGCCCACTGTTACTCCCATCATTGGCATTTCCTGCTTCGGTCAAGCGTTGATCGTGAGTCCAGAATTGCCCGACGCGAGGTGTAGCTTTCGGATCTTCGCCCACACGCTGTGTCTGTGCTTCACGCTGAGCACCCTGAGGGCCACGCTGCGGTCGGGCAGAGTCCTGTGATGCGGATTTATTGGGAAGCAACTCGATGCCTCGTTTTGATTTGGTAGGGCTTTCGGTGGTCTCAGCGGCCGGCAGGACGGACTCGGATGATTTGCTGGGCTCCGGTGCAGGGTCGTCAAGCTTCAGAGCAGAGGTTGAGGCGGTCACCTCAGCAACGGGATTAGATGGGGCGGGCTAGAAGTCAGACGGGTGCTGCTTGAAAATGCAAGTGAACTTACTGCTGAGTCCGTCTTCTTCTTTCCCTTTGACTTGGATGGCTGAATAGGAGCTGAAGATTTTGAGGTGGACTCGATGACGGACTTGTCAGTGGAGGATTCTGTAAAGTCAGCTGACTCCCTTTGCTCATCCACTCATCAGGGCTAGACCCACGCGCTGGCTTGTCTGCGGTGACCGCTGACGCCTCCTTCCCCTTGGCCTCCCTCTCCTTGACAGACTTCTCCCTCAGCTCTGCTTTCTTGGCCTTCTGCTTCTCCTTCCTCTTTGCCTTCTGAGCCTCATATCTTGCCGTTTCCTCGGGAGTGTATTCCCTCTTTTGTGGAGTTTCCAGTTTTCCCTTGCCCCTTCCCCTGATCGCTAGTCCGGTGCCCCTGACAGAAGCTGTAGGAGGTTCTTTGCCAGCTTCAAAATCCTCAAAACTGATTGTTTCAGTGGCCTTATCCTCCTTCTTCCAACCGACAGGAGTGATGGATGAAACGTCGGGAAAGACCGACGGTTGCTTGGTCTTTACCTCGGCTGCAGGTTCGTCGTCTTCACTATCTGCCGGGTCGGAGTGGGATGAAGCGGAAGAATCGGAGCGATTTCCATCTTCATTGGCGGACGAGTCGTTGTCAAAGACAGCGGCACGACGTCGTTGGGGTCGACGTTTGGACTTGGGTTTGGATTTGGATTTCGGTTTACTGGTCTCCGGTTCAGGCGTGGCCTTATTGGTAGGTACGGCAGTTGGAGTCGCGGCTGGCTCGTTTGGGGTGGTTGGGTCGGGGTTGGTGGGATTCGTTACGTCGGTCATCTGGGAGATTAGGTGGGCAGAAGCTATATGAGTTGAATGTCGTAAGATGCTTCGTGAAGATTATCTATCTCGTCAGCCTCTTGTCCACCGCTCGTAGGTCTATGACTCACATTCAAGGATGCGGGTAAAGACAATGAAGATAGAGAAAGTGAAAAGACAGACTATATGATCAGCCTTTGTAAACGAGTACAGTCTGACGAGCCATCGCCACTCGAGAACCTCAAATCCGATCACTTTCCGCTCTGTATCTCGATTCCCAGAAGGTGTTTATCCGTTCTCCCTTGGAAGAAATGATGGCCGGACTTACTGCTGTTTTATTTGATTTTGTTAAAGAGAGACTATGGAGAGATATATGCGAGACAAGAGATGAATTATACCAGGTTACAGAGGGTGGTGAGTATGTCAACGATTTTAGGAAATCCAACCAAGGGCGAAAGGGGCGGAGTGAATAAGGTACTGATGAATCAACTATCCTTCTAGCTGTCAAATTCAACACTACCTCATTGCAAAGGACAGTCGCCCACACTGACACACGCTCCGAATTACTACGATGTCCTCGGACTATCCAGGGATGCGTCGGAACAGGAAATAGTAAAAGCATGGAGAAAGGCTGTACTTTTACATCATCCCGATAAACACGTCTTGAACTCGACGTCGAATTCTCTTACGAACGTGGATATACGATTGATCAATGAGGCCAAGTGGATCTTGAGCGATGAGAAGAGGCGTTCAGAATGGGAGAATATTTATTTCGCTTCTGGTATGATGCAGCATGTCACTAGTATGCGTCAAGACTAATGAATAGGCGGACAACAGACCGTCAAAGTTGAAACTACACCCCATGTGTCATACGATATCTCGTTATCAGACTTTACGCCTCACTACCGCCTCGACGACGAGAAAGAGAGTGCCGACGACGCTGAGCCGTCATATTATTCGCATCCATGTAGATGTTCATCCGAGTTCATCATCACGCACCAAGACCTCGAGGATGGAGTGGACGTAATCGGCTGTGGAGGCTGTGGGGAATGGGTGAGGGTGGGTTATGAGGTCGTTGATGGTGGTGATGAAGAATGACGGGTTGGGTACAAATAGCGGGTTCACTGAAATGAAAGGTTGTATGCGATACTCTGCTTTAGTGCGCTGGGACGGGGAAAGACAGAATCGGCGGAGTCTTCTGGTGTTCCTTTCTTTGGTGTTTCAAGGCTGTGAAATGTCAACTGGTATTTGTGCTCACCGTTCATTCATTTCTAACCAGATCCGACCTGTACTCGAGAAGGCAGCGCCATGCCCCTCGTCACCTCCGGTGCTACAGCTGGACTCTCCGATGTATATATCTACATAATCTCACTTTCACAACGCTATCATCTCACCTACTACAAGCCTGACCTTTGCTTCCATCCTCACAACACCCATACAGACTGACGACTCCTCATTAGAGTTGTATCACTCGACATCTCCCCTCTTATCTCATCACCAATTTACCATGAACAGCAATGCCTCTCTTACTGGACCGCCTTCGGGCGATCACCTCATGATCTTGAAGGTAAGCTGGTAGCTTGTAGTAATCAGACTGACTGTAGGTCTCGTACGGGGGAACGTTATTCCACCATCCTTCCGAAAATAACCTGATGGGCAGCCTTGATTATGTCAGCAGACGGGCGCCCACTGGTTACCGATGTGTATATCCTGACTGCCCGAGTCTCGCCAAGGTCCTGGACGATCTATACGCCACCAGAGGGGTACCTTTGTGAGTGATATGAGATTGCAACTTACGAGGATTGACCCCCAGAACCATTTCTGGATCGAGTAGGGGAACGCGCGATGCCGAGTCGATTCTGAAAGAGGTGCCATGGGCAGGAGGAGCTTCGAATCAGACCATAATAACGGACTCTACTCCTGGATCGGAACCCGTAGCCACGCTGAGAGTGAAGTTTAAAGCGATCGAGATTGCAGCCAGTGAATTCACCGTCAGTTTGCCACTCGTGGGTCTGCTGTTACACTGACAAGTAGATCGACAGAGGTGACGGGGTGGTCTCGACCTTTTCGGCATGCGATGAAGATCCAGTCATATGGACGAATAACCAGCGTGCTATCATCTTCCCGGAGGCATCCATGAAGGAGGCCCTGCGAGACGCGTTTTACAGCTACACTGATCCGAACGCGGTCGAGTTTAGTAACTGGATACCTGGATTACAGTGCCTGAACATCTTCAAAAAGGCCGTCGCAGCTCAGGCGGGTCGGGGAATTGGCGAATTGCGATCAGTACTGTACACTGTGGGCGTGACGACCACGGTACTATCATATCGATGCCCTTGAGCCTTAATACTTCATGGGAATGCTGTGCGCCTATGATCCGTCCCGTTTCTTCGCTAATGAGCGAGGACGCGAGTTCATGCGGGGATCTTGTATCTGGATGACTTGGTAGCGCGGAGCGGGATGCATTTGATGCGGGCTGCATGTCTTGATTGGGGGGGAGGGTCTTTCAGACCCGCAACGCATGGACTTTGTGAATCGCCCTCGTATCTGTACGTGGAATGAAAAGGGAAGGGAGGGGGCTTGACGGATCCGCCCAACACCTCCCCAGCAACCACATCACTATCGGGACCCGAGACAGGTATATAAGACGCGTCACATAGTCTTGTGGAGTAGACACAGTGCCCAATGCATTGTGACAGGACGATTATCAAGGAATTGCGAGTTCACTCCTCCTCGCATCACTCTGGTGATCCTGTGGTCGTTCCCTCATGACTCGCTCTTCCCAAGGAACAAGGCTACACTTCCATTCATGTGGATATCCCCAAATAATAGCACAGGCAGAAACGTCCTTTCAGGCTGTCCGAAGGCAGCTGGCCCTCAAAAGCAAGTGAAAGCCCTTTCGGACTCCCACCACTTCTCACTCTGATTCATTTAGTGATTCTTTCAGTCATGTCCAACAACACCAAGTACAGTGCTGCAATCAACCAACGTCAAGAATTCACTCACGTGATGACGATCACAGTGAGCTTGTTACCCCAGAGTTGACCGGTAAAGCTTAGCCCAGGTCGATGGCAATACCATCCCAGGCCATCCCCCTGGAAGAGTCAGGACCTCGACATTCACTACATCAGCCGGACCCAGAACATTGACCTACAGATTGTCAGCACAATCTCAGCTGGCGGACGAGTTATCGACCTATTTTCCATCGTGAGCTTGCCCTTGGCATCATCGTCACGATCTGAGAGCAGTGAGGCTGGCAAATATAGCAGCAACTCAGCGGCAAGAAACGTCTACACGAGACTCAATTCAGGTATCGCCTTGACGCAGCCGTTCAAAATGAGCAACGGGAAGACCGATATTTCCTTGCAGGTTAACTTGCATCGGGTCTTGCCAGTGTCATGCCGGGTAGGTCCTTATGCCTTTCAGCTATGAGCTCCCGATCTGCAACCAGCTGATTATCAGATCGACGTTCATGGCCAGAGTGGCGACCTCTCAGGACAGCCTCGCGTGCAAGATCCTGTGGTGTGGCTCATTGGTACCGCGAGCGTCGAGGCAGACACGATGCCGAGTGATGCGGGCAGTGCAGCGGGCAGTGTCATTTCTGTGATACCGATCATCGCTCCGATATCGCAGCTTGCAATCGCTCTGGGACGGGAGAAACCTTTTGACGGTTCTCTTTGCCCTGGTTTCACTACGCCTGTGGAGATAGCTGAGAGGTTCTTGGGCGTGGTCGAAGAATGGGCCGCCGATCCGAATCGGCCTAGGAGTGTATACGCGGATCTCACCGACCCCAATGGTAGTACAGCCAGAGTCACGCTTGAACTGGGATCCTGGTCTTCACGATCGTAGAGTCATATTTGGTGATGAGATGCACGGCGGCGCCTATAGCAGAAGAGTCGCTAATTGCCTAACGATGCCTCGCCTGGATATTCCAATAACACGTCATGCAGTCGTCTCTGGGATCCGTGACAACACCCCAGTCCTGGCCTTCATCCACTCGCTCAAGCTTCTTGCCTCATTAGAGCAACCTAGCATCAATCATCCTGTACCCTGCTCTTGCTCTATTCCGGTGCACTTCCATTACTCTGTTGGACGAGTCTCACTCGCCCACGCTGAAACATCATGTTTCAGCGGGACCGCATATGTCGCGAGGCGCTGATCTATAGACTGCATTCCTCTGACACTGGCTGCATACGGCAGAGGTCAATGACGCATACGGGTCAGAGGTATCTCGTATGTCTCACTGACGACTTCGCGATCTGACGCTCGGCATACTTGGCGTGATACATATAAAGCGACACGTCCAGTGATGATGCCTTCTTTGTGGAACCGACCAACGACACCTCAAGCTCCACCCTTTTCTCCTGCCCGCCCCCTTTGCTTGACACGTCTGGTACGTTGTCATTACTCACATCAGATCAGCACCCTCGTCAGTCATTCCACCACCTTGAGCCGGTCTCAACTCCTTATAACATCGACACCTTACTCCCCCTCGAATATCAACAATGGTTCTCATCGATTTGCAAAGCGTGTTGGGCGCGCTCGGACTAGTGTCATCCATCGCCAAACCTGTCCCAGTGGTAGGTCCTATCCTTGGTGGACTCATAGGTACGGTCGGTGGAGTCGTTAATTCTACTCTACCTGCCGTATCCGGTCCACTGAATGGTCTATTACCGGGCCTGGTGGGAGCCGTCAACGTCACTCCCGATAAAGATGGATCAGTCCGAGCTTCCGATGCCGCCAGCAATGAAACTACATTCGACACTGCAAGTACCGACCCCACTTATGATGCCGCAGATCAGGGAGGTGATCCATGTGCCATGTCACCTTACTCCCCACCTGCACCGGTCTATCTCGAATCATTTGCGCCATACGATGCCAACCAAGCTCTTGTCTATCGATATCGACAACAACAAAGCGTCAATCTAGGAAGTTGGTTCGTACAGGAACAATGGATGGTACCTAGTTTGTTCACTTGTGCCGCCGGAAACAAGCAGGCGGAGTTGGATATCGCCAATGGTTGGGGAAGTGTTGATAATGCCCGTCAGGTCCTGGAGAAGCACTGGGATACTTGGATCACCGAGGACGATTTCGCCTATTTGGCCAGTATCGGTGAGTCCACTAAGATGATATGGAACGAGGGCTAACGATCAGGTATCAATACTGTCCGACTACCCATCGGGTACTGGTCTCTCGGCCCCACTTACTGTCAAGGTACTCCCTTTGAGCCCGTCGCCGCTGCCTACGTCAATTCCTGGGCTCGAGTTGTACGAGCCATCAATTGGGCCGAAAAATATGGTCTTGGTATCCTAGTCGATCTTCACGGTGCTCCCGGATCCCAAAACGGTCAAGGTCACTCTGGAACGTCGGACGGTATTCAGAACCTATTTGATAACCCCACAAATGTCCAACTCACCATGAACGTCCTCACCTACCTTGTTCAGCAGCTGGTCAAAGTGAACAACGTCGTCGGTATTCAAATCCTCAACGAACCCAACAATGTAGATGGTCTACCCGCATTCTACTCCAACGCCATCACCAAACTCCGTCAAGTTGCTCCCGAAGCCGCCTCATTCCCATTCTACATTCACGATGGATTTGATCTTGGTCGATTCGCAGATTACATCTCGACCCGAAACGATTTCGTGGTTGTTGACCATCACTCTTACTTTGTCTTTGGTGATGCCAATGACCAGAAGCGGCCTGCTCAGGACCTCGTTACTTCCCTTCAGCCTGCCAAGGGTAGTCTGTCTGAACAGCTCCTAGGAGCTGCGGCTGAGGGAAGGAGGAACATGGTCGTTGACGAATGGTCTTGTGCCCTCTCCCAAGCTGCTCTGGAAGGATCTAGCGATCCGGTCGGTGCAAGGCAGAAGTTTTGTACCGGTCAGATGGAGAGTTACACCAATGCTACCGCTGGATGGGCGTTCTGGAGTAAGTCTTACCTGCAGTCTGAGCTGAAACGATATTGACAAACAGGCTACAAGACCGAGAGCTGTGATAGCGATGTCAACTGGTGTTTCAAATCGGCAGTTGGCAAATCGCTTCCCACAACCTTCTTCTCCTACCCTCAGGCCGCCGTCAAACATATTGCCGACGTCATGTCGACTGATCCGTCCGCCGGATCTGCCGATACAACCTACCTGACCTTCGGCATCCCCATTACCGGTTCGGACGCTCAAGCTGAAGGCTTCACCCCACCTACCGATGCGGATTGGGCAGCCGCCATGGGCGCTAGTGCACCTCAGTGGGCTGGTATCACCGAAGCACTCGCTCATACCGAGTATGACGATCCTGCCACCGACGGTCAGCAGCAGCTGTCTGATATCGATGAAAGTGGAGACGAATCTTTGTTGCCTGCTGCTTCCGCTTCTGCTTCCACGACACCCTCTCTCGTACCATCATCCACCAGTCTTCCCAGTTCCGCTGCCAGTGCTACCCAATCGACAACACCACTTGATCTCTACCCACCTCCCGAAGCTGAACCTGTCGCTCCAGAACAGGTACCCTTCATCGCCGGCTCTGTCATGCCAGGCGACATGTCCGCCTTCTCCGACCCAGTCATCAGCACTGCCACGATTCCTTCATCGAGAATGCAGATGGCAGACATCAAGCGACGACATCTCGGATCTCTACCCCAACGTGCCTTCTTGATTGCTTCCGACCTTCGAAGACACAGATTCGCCGCAAGGCATCTCAGGCATACTGCTTTGGCCATCCAGAATGCCAAACGGCAAGAGCCCACCGGGCAGTTGGATGGTAACGCTACTCCCCAGCAGAACGCTATCACGCGAGGTTACTCTGATGGTTGGAGAGCTGCCAAGACATTCGCTGCTGCAAACGGATCAAGACTTGGTAAGCTTATCTGTAAACGTTCCATTCTTCTAGGCTGACGATCAGGCTTCTCTGGTCAGTTCATTAGTGATGCCCTCACTGCTCTTGGGTCCGAGGTCATGAGCGGTGACGCTGGTTACTACCGTACATGGTTCCGTAAGTTCCTGCTGCTCCCATTACAGCTAAATGCTGACATTCAAGTCAAAGGTCTGGCCGACGGAGAAGTCCAGGTCCTCAAATCTAAAGCCCTAGACTCCCAAGGTCCTAACCTTACCGCTAGATGATCGAGTGGCTGTCATGCATCCGATCACAAGATTGTGAAAGGAACCAAGGATTGCGCAGATTCTTGTCCGCCTCCGTAGATCACTTGACGCCCCAGCTGATCGTCTGGCCAATCTAAATCCCGCAAGTGCACTCCACTCACAAGTACTGACGCCTCTGAGGTGATCGTCGGTCTCGGATGCGAAATTTACCTTGACATATCAAGCGTGGCGCTGGATATCGACACAAAGACGTCTTTGTTCTTGAAGACGATCACTACTCTGGCTTGGCCTGATTCAGCGCCCGGCGCCACATTGCGAACCTAATCTCTGATGTCACTGGCTTGTCGAACTCTTATTGTCTTTGCATGTCGATTCCATGGCTGACGATGTCCGATTATCGCGTGCCTGGTACCTGAACAAGCTCAGGAACCGGAACCTTCGGGTTTATGCATCCGCTGAGCCGGATTAAGTAATTTTTCGGGTCAAATACACTGGATGCGGAATATCCCAACAGATTGTCGATCTTGGAAGTGTCTCTCAATATGCCGGGGATTCATCTTGCCAGCGCAGCGGAATTTCGGCAAGTACTCAGCCACCATCCAGGAACTTGGGAGCCGCCCCGCCGCACTTTTCGGGCTGACGAGAACGCCATTCCATGACGCCTTTCCGCCCCATGATCCGCATCCGTTGATGCGAATAGGAGAATGGGCGTAAACAACGCTTCGACGCGACAAGTTGTTGACCTCAGGACGATTATTCCTCCTATTCTTCGGGCCTGATTCACCTTTCTTTTTCTAACTGAACCTTCGTAGCCTTTTTTTCCTTTTACCAAAGTCCGCCTTTGATCTTACCCTATACGCTCTTTACTTGGCCGAACATCTGCCCATTTTAGCTTCACTAGTGAGGATCGACAGTGGTGGCTTGCCCTAAAGTCTCAGCCGCTGACCAAACTACCCAGACTTCGGTGAGTGTTCCCTCGCTTCTCGATCAGTGATCCACGATGCTACCTATCTGCGGTCATTGACCGATGAGGTTGCTGAAAAGTATATATCGGGAGCTAGATCTGACTCTAGCTCTTCTTCATACAGTCTTTTCGATTCTTCTCTCTCTCTCTCATCCTCACCTTACCGGGCAGGCTCCTGGTACACATTCTTTACCGACTCCATTTATCATACTGTAGCCTTATCTTCCGACACGACACCTATAATCGAAAACTCTATATTCCTATAATCAATACACAATGTTTGCTCAACTATTGTCTCTTCTTCCATTCTTGGCTTCGGCCAATGCTTTCTTCATCATGCAGCAAAAGATCCTGCAAACCACTCGATTGGATCCGTGAGTCGTTTCTACAGGTTCTAGAAACTCTGGCTGACTAGACAGTATCGTCGATCCAG
>Ga0265798_10004873_pt1 | contig 18344 bp, 8 predicted proteins | sample P3T30metagenome_FD_192430 | JGI IMG/M metagenome (GOLD analysis project Ga0265798, IMG submission 192430) | Plant litter microbial communities from East Loma Ridge, Irvine, California - P3 T30 | ecosystem: Environmental > Terrestrial > Plant litter > Unclassified | place: USA: California... | reverse complement strand
CGCTGGCCGCCAACAACATCGTGCTGGGCACCTACCGCCACATCACGGCGCCGGAATGCCGCCAGTACCTGCTGCGCCAGGCCTTCGAGGAAGCGATCCACACCCACGCCTACCAGTACATCGTGGAGTCGCTCGGTCTGGACGAGAAGGAAATCTTCAACGCCTACAACGAGATCCCGTCGATCCGCGACAAGGACCAGTTCCTGATCCCGTTCATCGAAGTGATCAACGATCCGGCATTCAAGACCGGCATGCTGGAAGCCGACCAGAAGCTCTTGAAGTCGATCATCGTGTTCGCCTGCTTGATGGAAGGTCTGTTCTTCTACGTCGGGTTCACCCAGATCCTGGCGCTGGGCCGCCAGAACAAGATGACCGGCGCCGCCGAGCAGTACCAGTACATCCTGCGCGACGAGTCGATGCACTGCAACTTCGGTATCGACCTGATCAACACGATCAAGATGGAAAACCCGCAGCTGTGGACCGCGGAATTCCGCGAAGACATGAAGCAGCTGTTCCTGCAGGCCGTCGAGCTCGAGTACCGCTACGCCGAAGACACCATGCCGCGCGGCGTGCTGGGCCTGAACTCAACGATGTTCAAGGGCTACCTGCGCTTCATCGCCAACCGCCGCGCCGTCCAGATCGGCCTGGATCCGCTGTTCCCGAACGAAGAGAACCCGTTCCCGTGGATGAGCGAGATGATCGACCTGAAGAAGGAGCGTAACTTCTTCGAGACCCGCGTGACCGAGTATCAGGTCGGCGGCATGCTGACTTGGAATTGATGAGAACGGAATTCTTGAGTGCAAACGGTTAAGTAATATTGCGTGTAGTGACCATGTGCGGAATTCAGCAATTTTTTAATGGAGGATAAGGTTTTGCCAACTAGTCACGGCACGTTGACTGTAACCATACAGTCTCCCCCGTCACAGCAGAGACAAGCTGGCTGACTTGCTTGGCTAATTTGTAGTCACAACGATGTTAGTCTTTTGACTTAGTGACCGGCCGGCTTTTGTAACCATCTCAGCACGTGTTTGCTCATTCGCTTTCACCATCGGAGATGCCGGCAATGTGAATCGCGTTAGCGCCATCGTCACCGGTCAGATACAGGCGCAAGACATACAGCAAGTCGGGCGTGCGCTCGCCGTCGGGCTTCTGCAGCTTGATTTGCACTCGTGAGAGGAGGGCAAGGTTCGACCTCGCGACGATCTCCGTCACGCGCTCGACCTGCTTGGCCAGTTCCTTGGTGACGTTCTGGTGCGGCTGAAGCAGCGCCTTGATGTCGGCGTCGGGCGAGGACCGGCTGCGTAGCAGGCCGAGCAACAGTTCGAGTGGTTCGACCGTCGCGCGCGTCCAGTTGATCAAACTGCGCCTGTCCTTCGTCGTCGGGCAGGGTTTGATCGAACCGAGCAGTGCTGTCAGCACGTGCAACACAGACGTCAACGCATCACGACTGAATCTTTCGATGAAACGCTGCTCGCGCCAGATGGCGTAGGCGAACACGCGCAGGACGCCGCCTGTCGGGTGCGCAACGAGCTTCGACAGCAAGTCTGCCTGCCATGGCTGCGACACATCCCCCAGCGCGAAGCCAACCGCTTGTTTATGCCGGATATTGCCATTCACGACCTGTTCGCGGAGCCAATCGAGGCATGCATCGGCACCGTCCTTGTGCATACAGGCCAACAAAAACCGGATTTCGTTCGCCAGCGTGTCGGGAAGACCGTCTTCGTCCAACAAGCCGGCGAGATAGGCAATATTCAACTGCATGGCAGCGGCAAACTCTTGCGGGCATGCTGGGTCGTCGATCGAACGTCCGTCGCGCCACACTTGGATGATCGGAAAATACAGCCGTTTGTGGATGCTCTCCGTCACGTAGCGGATCGACTCTGCGTCGAAGTCTTTTACGCGTGCCACCTCCGTGTATCCCGGCTCGGCCACCTTGGCACCCGCGTATTTGCCTTCGCGCTCCTGCAGCTCGAATGACACGCGGTGCCCGATTGAGAAGTCGGTGTGGTCACGTCCACGAACCAGGCTCTTCTCGTGAATGAACACCGATTCCGGCGTCGCGTCACAGCCGGCAAAGGTGTAGCGGGCGCCCTTCCGGTCGATACGCCACTCGCTAGCGATCACGCCAATCGTTCTGACCTTGGGACGAATGACGATGTCCTGATCCAAGCGCGCAATCGCTCTTTGGACCCACTCCAGCAAGTCAGACGTCTCATCGCTATTCGGCTTTGGTACGCGTCGCAAATCGGCCCAACCCATCGGCGCCGGGTAGTCGGGTGCAGGGGCATCGAACACCTTGTCTTCCTTGCGACGCCAGGTAGCGCGAACCGGTGGGAACGACCCGGAACGCGGGATGAACACGAGCTTATAGGGATCGTCGGCGCCATACTCGAACGTCAGGTGCAAACGGCAGACCACGCTCTCCGGTAAGGGAAAGGCGGACGATTCGAGGCGGGCCAAAAAGCCGAGATCGTCGGCGCGCTCGCCCAAAAACAGCGGGAATTCATAGAACCGTAGACCGACCGGCAGCGTGAAGTCCTCATCGACGTCGATCGTGACCGCTTTGCCACGGAGCGGTTTAACGGTCGTGCCGCGCGACACCAGGTCAAAGCGTTGGGAGCGGCCCTCCTTGATGACCTTGATCGAGAGTTCAGGCACCTGGTCGCGCCAAAGCGGGAGTTCGCCCGCGCGCTGTTGCAGCGCGTGTAAGCGGGCAGCGCCGGCCACTGGACTGCCAGCCAAGTTGATCGCGAACGCGAACGCACCGATGCGCGGGTCGCCCTTCAGCAATGCGGCGTCGATAAACGCCGGTTTCATTGGTCGCGTCGCGCTGTGCCACTGTCGATCGGCATCGACCGTCGAGATGTCGTAGGCCGTTGGCGCGTCTTGCTCAGTTGTGCTGGCGAGGACGATCGGCGGATGGCGCTCCCAATAAAAACCATGGGTTTCCGGCACCTGCCGCTTGAGTTCCCGATCGAACTTGGCGAGCAGTTTGGTGACACAAGTATGGCCGCCGATGACATCGATGACGATGATCGGAAAATTATCTTTAATCTTGGCGTAATCCACGCGCTCGAACGCGGCGGCCACGCTGCGCGGGAGCGGCTCGGCATCGGGGAAACGGGCGTTCAGGTTACGGCGGATGACCTCGAGCGAGAAATCGTTGAGGACGTCGGGCACCAGCCAAATGAGCGTATCGTGTTGAAACACGCCGCGTAACCTGGACGCAAACGCGCGCGCGGCAGCATCGAACTGCTCGGACGTGTTGTCCTTGGCAAAAAATAGATCCGGCGACGCAATGGAGGTCGCGTCCGGGTGCAAATAGGCGGCATCCGACTCGAACAGCTCGACGTCCACGGTCGCGCCGTCGCCCATCCAGCGCTGCCACAGCAGGGCGAACGGGAGCGATCGCGCGCCCGTGCCGTGTGCCGTAGCGTAGGTTGGGCGCGTCAGGGTTAGGTCGACGCAAACCGGCGCCGCGATCTGCTCGACTGGGCGCTGCCGTGCGATAGGCTGCTTGGTGTCCTTAAACAGTGGCGGGTGGATCGACCAGGGCAAGATCTCGAATTTTTCGTAATCGAACAGCAGCGGGATCTCCGCAAAAAGCGACTTACCGCCGGACCACATCTGCGCGCACTGCTGCCATAGACGCATGGTCTTGTCGCGCAGTTCGCGTTGCGCGAGATCGCGAGTGACGTCCTCGTCGAGTGTCTGCAGCCAGCGCCATGCATCCCACACGCGACGGTAGTCGCGATGCGCGAGCAGCGTGTTATTCGGCGGCAGATTGTCCCAGCGGGCGATGTCCCGCGCCGCGTCGGAGACAAGCCACGCATGCAGCGTGGTAAGGAGTTCGTCCTCATGCCCCAAGCAGTCCCGGCGCAATTCGAGCAGTTCCGCCAGACGCAGCACGAACGCTTTCACTAAGCGGTTCTCAGGCAGGTCGACCGATTGAAACCGCCGCACCGCCTGCAGATACGGATTGCCAGCAAGCTTTTCCCGGATATTGCGTCCCGGCCGATTGCTCAGCTTAATAAAACTCGTGGCATCCAGCTCGCGCACCGCGCGTACGGGCAGCAAGGCCTGCTCGCGCCGCGGGCTTTCGTTGAGTGCGCGGAAAAGGTGCTCCAGCGCAGCCCGACTGTGCTCGACGATGCGCCAGACCCGGTCGCGCACCGTCTGGCCTGGACCAGGCGATGTGTAGTGAGCGATCTTCGCCAGGACCCTCGACAGCGATTGCGGCAGCGCCGCGCCAGTTTTCGGATCGAACTCGGCGACATGGTAAAACCAGTCCGCTTGTTCGAACCAGCGGCGCGCCAAGTCACCGGGTTGGGCGCTCAGGTAGGCCGTGTAAAGCCCTGATAGCGTGACGTTTCCCTCTCGTGGATCAGGCATCGTTGGCGACGCTCTCGTTCAAGTAATTCGCCGTTTGCCACATGAACTGGCCATAACCGAACTCGCACGCCAGGTCGAAATCCACGGCAAGGTTGAAGGGGCTGTCGATACCGGCAACGAGCTGCGCCCTGATCTTGTCGAGGCAGTCGGTCTTGCTCTTGCCGCGCGTGTCGATGCCGCGCAGTTTTGGCATGACCTTCTGGACCAGCTGATCCTCGAAAGCCGTGTGCATCGCACGCCGTAGCTTATCCCGGTTCTCGCCCGCCGCCCGGACATCCGGGTAGTTAGCCATGTAGTATTCCATCGACTGCCACACGCGGTGGCCGACGGCCCGCCCGGACACCGCGAGCGCCGCGTTCATCTGCTCGATAAATGCCTTGAATGGCTGGATGTCCTGTTCCGAGAAGATGCTGTTCTGCACCACCCAGCCATGCCAGGCGTTTTTGTGCAATATGCGGCCACGGTTGTTGTCGTCGAGCGCCGTCAGCGTCAGGCGACGCTTGAGTTCGGTTGGACGCGGGAAATTGATGATGATCGAGCGATCGATCACTTTGTCGGAAAGCGACTTCGTGGTTTCGTCCTGGTTCATCGTGCCGGCCCACAGGACATTGCGGCCGAGCGGCAGTTTATAGGGCTCCATGCCGGCGCCGATTTTTACAGGCAGGAACGGCACGTCCGCGCCTTTGCGGCCGCGCCGCAGTTCCAGCTTGCTGAGAAACTCGGCGAAGTACAGCTCGGGGTGGGCCAGATTCATCTCGTCGAGCAGGACCAGGCACATGGCCTCGGACAAGCCCGGGTATTCGTTGCTCCAAGGCTTTTGGCTTTGCGCCAGAAAGCGCAGCACCGGCTGGGCATCGAACCGGTTATCGATCGAGTTGAAGAAGCCCAGCATGGATTCCTGCGCATCCCAGTTCGGCTGGACCGATAGCGGCTCGTAATAGATGCCGCCGAAGTGGGAGTAGAGACGGGGCAGTTCGGATTTACCGGTGCCGGAGACGCCGGCAAGCACCGTCAAGGGCGACCATTCCGCAGTTTTGAGCGAGGTATGGAAAGCTTTCAGGATCCGCGGATTAAAGTGCAAACCGTACACATCGCAAGCGTCGCCAATGCCCTTGAGCCATGCCGTCTCGTCCAAGGCAGATTTGGTGGGCAACACGACCTTGTCGGCGCTGACGTGCGGATGCTCGATTTCCTTGTGACGCGCCTCCACTTCGGCCGGACGTTCGTACGCCGCCCGTAGCCGGCTGACTTCGGCACGCGCCTCATTGGCCGCGCTTTCGTAGATGAATGCCTGCTGTGCCAGCGATTTGGTCTCCGCGTCGAGCTCGGAATTTTTGCGGCGCAGTTCGCCGACCTCGGCCATGGCGGCGGCGTCGTTGTCGATCTGGCGAGCGAGGTCGTCCGCACGTGCTTTTTGACGCCTGGCTTCCGATTCCAGCACCTGGTTACGCTCGCGCATTTCTTCGGTCGGCCGGGTGGCGAGTTCCTCGCGCAGACGCTTGAGTTCATCGGTCTGGCTGTTCAGATCACGCAGAATCTCGGCCGGATCCTTGCCCCCGAGTTGCCGCTTCAGCTGTTCGAACGCACCGAGTAGGCCGGTTTGCACGGCGAGGCTGTCGCGCAGGCGGCCGTTTTCCTCGACGATGGCTTGCTTTTGCGAGGCCAGCGATTGCCGTGCTTCTACCAAACGCTCGTCGAGTTCGTCATCGAGTTGCGCGCTGCGCTTGTGCCATTTCTGCTCCAGCCTTTCGTCCTTGCGCTCGAGTTGCCGTTCCGCTTGCTCAAGCTCTGCCGCGCGCTCCTGGATTTGGCCCTGTAACGCCGACAAGGCCCCTTTTTGTTTTGCAAGCTCCGCGTATTCGGCATCGAGCAGCTTACGCGCGTCGTCTTGCACTTTGGTCCAGGCGTCGCGCTCTCGGACGATGCCAGAACGGATGCGATCGCGCTCGCCGTTTTCGGCGCCGGACACCTCGTCCAGGCGCTTGGCGCGCAGACCGGCGATTTCGATTTCGAGCGCGGACAGCATCCGCTCCCGGGTGGCGGCGATGGCCTTGTCGCTTTCGGCGCGCTTGTCGCGCAGTTCGGCTTGCAAGGCAGCGCGTTCGTCGGCAAAGCCGGCGTCGCGCGCGCGTTCGGCCGCGCTCAGCGCCTGCTCGCGACGCGTCAAATCGGCTTTCATTTCTTCGAGCGCCTGTCGGTCGCTGACAATTTTCCGCTCGCGTTCGTCCAGCGCCAGCCCTTGCCGGGCAAGCTCGTCCTGCCGGCCCTGCAAGACGGTCGCGCGCGCCGCCAGGTCATCGTGGATCCGTTGCGCTTCCTCGTGCGCTGCACCAGCTTGTTCCATGCCTTATACCTCAATGAGTGTTTTGATTGTCTTGTAAGCCGCTTTGCGCAGCGCCGCGGCGTCCGCTCGGAGCAAAGGCAGCGGTTCATTGCCATGCCCACGCCGGGTGACGATGTCGCTCACATCGCTCACGAACGTGGGCTGCGTAGCGACGACCGTTTGTAGGCGCTCGTCATCGGACATCAGCAGAAAGGCGAGGACGCAAGCACCCAGCGACTGCCCGCGCCCCTGCAGCGTCTGACGAACGGCCGACGCTTTGACGGTTCGCACCGCGTCGGGAAGTCGACTACCGAGCTTGGCGGTGACGGCCCGCTCGCCCGCCAATGCGATCAGCTGCGCATCCTCGACGTCAGGCGGCAGTTTGCCGGCCAGCGCCATCTCGAACGTCGCTTGGAGGGCCGCGTACAGTTCGCGCACGAAGACCAGACCGTCGTCACCGTCCTTACACGACAGGAAAAAGCGCTCCGCGTGAATCAAGCGCTCTTTCAGATTCACGCCGAGGCGATTGCATGTCTTGAAGCCGAATTCGCTCTGGATGCTGGCGCGCGCATCCAGCAAGGCGTCGGCGCGGGCATTCGCGTCGAGTGCAGCGCTGGGCATGCCGGAAAAGACGATGTCGGGCAGCAGGGCGTGGATGGTCTCGCGCATAAACGGGGCGTCGGACAGCTCGTACTCCGGCGCGTCGGCTTTGCCTTTGCCGTGCCCCGTCTGATCGCGCCTTTGCTTGATGTCGAACAGACGAACGATGAAGTCTGGATGCGCGGACGCGATATTGTGTAGCGGATGCGCACGATCAGCTTGGGCCTGCAGAAGGGCGATCGACAATACGGTCCCCAATTCCGCCTTTTCGTTTTCGAAATCGATGAGCTTACCGTCCCGAATCGGCCTCAACCCGAACGGCGACACGCTCAAGCCGAGTTGTTTCGCGGCGTCTGCTAGTAGCGCGGGGTGTTCGCTCTGGGCCGTGTACTTGAGGGTGCCGATCGCGCTCTCAAATGGACGACGACAGACCGCATAAAACAGGGTCCACTCGATCGACGCGTGCATTTGCGCGAGCGAGTGAAACGACGCGCTACGCGCGAGGCATAAGTTGGTCAGCAGGTTCCGATAACGTTGCCAGTTGGCGTCGGTCTCATACGGTTCTTTCGAGCGGGTAGAGGCCACCTGCGGACGCGGATTACGCAGCGCGGACTTCCATTGTCGCAGCCACTCGGCCAAGCTGTCATCCTGTTCCAGCCGCTGTTCGAGTGCTCTTTCGAGCACCAGAGAGAAGCCGTCGCCGAACGGATCGGCAATGCGGAACTCGCCGTCGCTTTTTTGGATGGCGATGGGACAGTCGAGGTGATACAGCTCAGCCCGATGAACAATCGAGACCTGCTGCAAGGCGGGCGTTCTTTCGTCTTTGCCAAATGCGCGCGAGCGCCTTTGCGCCGCGCGCAGAACGGCGATGACGTCGCGCTGCGTGAGCGGCGCCTGCTTATGCTGTTCTTCCCAGCGGATTTCGCGGAACAGGCCTTCTCCGGCCTCTTTATTTTGCAAGGGGTGCGCGTCGTCCAGCCAGTGTACAAACGGCAGGCATTTGCCGGTAACGAGTTCACGAAACACGAGCGCGGTGACGAACACCGGCGTCGACGCGCTGTGGTCGGGGTCATGCTCTTTCTCAATCACGGCATGGTCGCCGTCGATCAGCCCCTTGTCCCGCAAACGCAAAAGGATGCTCCTGACCAGATCTAGCGGAATGCCGGTGTCCTGCGCCAGCTCACGATCGCTCATAGTGCCGAATGCATCCAGGAGTTTTAACACCACACGCTCGAACGGATTCACATCGCCGTCACTGCGCGACGGTCTCGGCAAAGTCACGCGAAAGGCGTTGACCGGCCATGCCAAGCGACGCGAGCGGCCAATAGTTTGACCGAAGGGATTCGCCTGACCGTAATCTAAAAGCTTTAGCATTGCACCACCACGCCGTGTTCGCAGCAGAGTTCATGGAAATTGACCAAGCCCGGCACGAAGGCCGCGGCGAGCGGGTGTTGCAGCAGATCCGTGTCGCCCACCGCAACCAGCACCTTCTTCTGGCGGCTCATGGCGACGTTCAAGCGGTTGTACAGGCAGAGGTGGCCAAACACTTGGCGTGCCTGTTTTTCGCGATCGGTACGCGCCGGGCTCGGAGCTGGCGACCAAGTCCTGACCGTCGACAAAAACACGACGTCGAACTCCATACCTTGGAACGAGTCGACCGTGCCAACCCGAACCCGTTTACCAGCATCGCCGAGCAAATCGAGCCGTTTCTTGATGAGTTCGGCTTGCGGCTTGTAGAACGAAATCACGCCGAACGAGAGCGCTTTTCCGGCCTTCGACGCCATCCATGCCTGAAGCTGGCGAACGATGACGGTGGCCTCGGCCGGCCGGGTCCAGCTGGTGCCGCTGGGTTCGTGCTTGCCTTTGCTTACCGGCACATTGAGCCAGACCGCTGGTCGACCGTGCGTCTCGGGCAGAGCGTGCGCAAAATCGCTCGCGGGTCGTCCGGAACCGAATTTTTCCAATGGATCGAAGCGTTCATAGAAGTTGCGACTGATGAAGTCGCCCAGTAGCGGATGCATCCGGTACTGCATGTCGAGGGTGACACGGCGCGCGAAGCGATCCTTCTCTTCCAAGGCTTTTAAGCGCTCGGCGAACAGATACTCGAACATCGACTTCTTGAGCCATTCGGACTCCTGCATGCCGGTCTCGACCGCCTCCATCTGGCGGGCGACCTCGTCATCGATGATGTGCGGTAACTGGCGGTGGTCGCCGACCAAGATAATGCGCTTGCCCTGCGCCATCGGCACCATCAAATCGCGTGGCGACACGCGGGCGGCCTCGTCGACGATGACGTATTCGTATTCGAGCTGGCGCTGATCAGCGTTGGCGCCCGTGATGCCTTTCTGGATCTGCATGCGCTTGTTCACGCTTTGCTGGCACGTGGCGGCAAATGCGAAGCTGTACTCGGACACTGCGTCAATCATCCCGGACGGGTTGCTTTCGAGTTCAGCCAAGAACTCGGCCAGCGCCGCGGATTTCGTGTCACGCGCCGAATGGCCCACCGCCTTGATCCGCTCGATGGCGATTTCTGCCAGCGCCAGGATTTCATCGTTTTGTTTTTCGACACGGAATAGGGGCGGCGCCGTGAACCGCGCCAGCAGCGCATGCTTGAGCTGCGCCAGCTGGTCGAGGAAACGCGGCGGACCGTCTTCAGGGCGCCACAGGCTGGCATCGTCCAACAGTTTGCGGTCGCGCCGATCCAGTTCGCCGCCCAGCTCGTCGAGCGCGTCGGCCGCGCGCTCCGCACCGTCATCGGCGAAACTCTCAGGGTGAATCCGCAAACGCCGCACGACGTTGAGCCATTGGCTGCCACCCTCGTTGAGCTTTTCATCGAGCGACAACTTATTAGCGACATTCGCGGCACGGCGCGCGGCATCCTCGCCCAAAATAGTGACGCCGAGGGCGGCGATCCTGGCGGCCAGGCTTGCCGCCAGCGCACGCGTCGGCGCTTGCATGTATTGCAGGCACAGATTCTTGATTTCCGTTTCCTGCTCGATTTCCGTGATCCGAGGATTGCGCGCGCGAAGGTCGGCGGCGAGCGTCCCACACCACGCTTCAAGGCGTGCCTCGAATAGGCTGGCGTCGTCTTCTTCGGCGTTGGAGCGCTTCCCGAACTTCGGCACCGGCAGACCGTTCAGGCTGAGCCGCTCGATCATATTCTCGACCGCGTCGTGTTGAAAGCCGGTCAGCAGCACTTGACCCTTGATGGTCGTGCCGCGCTTGTCGGCCAGCTCATTGAGCCGTTCCAGAATAGCGGCGATGACCGTGGTCTTGCCCGTGCCGGGCGGCCCCTGTACGAGTGCAATGTCCGGCGTGTTCAGGGCTGCGTAGATGGCCGCCTCCTGCTTCAAGGTAGGCGGATTGCTGAAGACCTTGGTGCGCACGAACTCGGTGAGCGGCGCCACCTCGTGCGATACCCGGATCGGCGTGATGTCCGCTTTTTCTTCGATCAAGAGCCCGAGCTGAGGATTGGCGGCGCGACCCTCGCGAATCACACTGCGTGCCGTCATGCGCCGTTTGATCTGGGCGATCTCGCCTGCCAGTGACAGGATCAATACGCCCGATTCCCACGGCAGGGTTTCGGCCTTCAGCGTGAGCCTCATCATCTCCTTGTCAAAGCCGACGACGCCGAAATGCCGCTTGGCTTCGCGCCCCGGGTTCTTTGCCAGCGAGGGCGCGTCGTTTTGCTCTTGTTCTACCCCTTTCGCAAATTCCGTAAAGCGCAGCGCGTCGTCTTGCAGATAACCTGGTAGCACGTCGACGATCTCAATTTCCGGCACCCGCCCTTCGACGAACGCGTTCAAGGCGGACGCGGTTACCTGCGCGATGCGCACCGAGGCCGTCCCGTCCCGGTGCGGTTCCCGATCGGCAAACTCTACAGCGCCGACCTCACGCGCGTCGCGCAGTAGCAGTTCGCCTTCCAAATCGCCGAACTCATCCCATTTTTTCAAATAGCTCTCGTTGTCCTGGGTGAGCAGGGACATTTGCGCTTTGACCCGTAACTGAATTTGCGTTGCCTCGGTCCAGTCGACGAAGCGCAGAGTGCCACGGGCCAAACGCAGGGCACGGTCGGATCCTTTCCTGAGTTTGGTCAGGCGCGTCGCGACGAGAATCGATTGATGGTTTGGCTGCGCGCTTTCGGTGGCGACAAAGCGGATGCCGTCGCCGATCACGCAGAACGAGTTTTGATGGGTCGGCGCCACGTTGGGCACGCGGGCCGCCGCGATCGGTGGCGAGTCATCGGTCTCGCTTGGCGCGGACGGGTTCGCATCGTCATCGTCCTGCGATGCTTTTGCGGCGGCGTCAAGCTGCAAGGCTTCGTCGATGGCCGCGCCAACGGTCAGAAAGAAATACACGTCATCGCCCTGGCGCAGACAGCAACGCAGCTCAAGCAAGTCGTAAAGACGCTTGCCTTTGAGCTCGCCGCGGCGGTGCGACAGTCTGGCCATCGCCTGCTCCACCTGCTCGTCGACGCCGACGTCGACCTCACCCATCTCGCGACACTCGCCGGTGAAAAAGGCAATGCACAAGTCCATGCTGCCGTCGGCTGCCGGGTTCATCAGTCGCGCCAGCAGCGTGCGGCCGCTGGCGAGCTCGGCATTGAGACGGCGAATGTCGCTGGCGACAACAGGGCGCACGAACACCAACGCATCCTTGAGGTGGATCGCGAATTCATCTGGCCGGGATCGGACGGCGTCGACCGAAAAAACCGCTTGTTCGCGCAGGCCCGGTACATTGGCGTCGGTCGGCTTGACGCGGATGGTGAGGATGTCGGTGGGGATGTCTTGAAATTTCATGCTTATGCGCCCACGAAATCGAAGGTCAAATCGTCAGGAAAAGCTTGGGTGCCGCGTACCGGCGTGGCGGTCTTGGTCGAAAAGTCCAGGACTGCCTCATAGGCCGGATCGTCGTTGTGCTCGAACGAGAATGGGTAAAACAGACGGTGCGGCAGTGCTACTTCGGTGGCGCTGGCGGGCAGCACGATGTCCCAGCGTGCGGTTTTGGCACGGACGAAGGGAGGATGGGCAGCGCCGCAGTAAGGGCAAGCCGGATACTCGTGCGCGAAATGGCTCATACCGCAGGCCGCGCAAGCCAGCGAACGATCGCATGCGCGCGCCAGCTCTAAGGCCCAGAAGGCCATCGCCGGGCGACGGTACGGATGCAGTCGGCCAGCGTTGAAGGTCGCTTGGAACAAGCGGCGTAGTTCTGGCGTCGCGACCAATGCGCGCGGTAGACCGTTGTCGCTCGCGTTGCTGTCGTCGTCCTCGTCGTCGATAAAGGGGAAGTAACCGGCATAGGCCTGTTCATCCAGCTCGACGGGCGTACCGTCCTGCGCCGGCTCGTCGTCCCAGCCACCTTCGTCGTCCTCGGGTTGCTCCACTTTCTTGCCAATAAACGGGTGGACCAGCGCCAACATGTTAAACGCCATCACCGCGAACGCCCAGCAATCCGTGCGCGGACGCGAGGCATCGGTGACACGCACGATTTCGGGCGCGCCATAATGCGGCGTATAGGCGATCCCGCCGCCACTGGATAGCTCAAAGCGCAGGTTGTCGGCGTCGATCAGCCAAACCTCGGGCGCGGCGCCGCCGCCGATAAAAGCGTTGTTGGGCGAGACGTCGCCATACACCAGGCCGGCACTGTGCAGCCGCGCGAGGATGGCCGCGCACTTCGCAAGCGCGAACAGGCGCTGGCGCGTCGATCCCGTCGCGGCGTAATGCAAGACACGCAATGCCCAATCTTTGTCCGGGAAATTCGTCAACCATTGCGGCAGCGCTGCGTTCTGCTCTTTCAGCGCCTTTTTAGTTTTGCCGTCCAGATCGAAGGTCGTGAACGGTCGCATCCCATTCAATAAGCGCATCACGTAGCCGGGCTGGTCGCGCAGAATAGCGAGCGGCAGCGACACCGGAATACGGGCAGGGATCGGCAGCAGACGAATGTGCCGGAAACGATCGCGCAGGTTGGCGCGCGTGTCCAGCTGACTGTGTTCGTCGAGCGGTTGCTTGATTGCCAGATCGGCGTCGGCAGTGCGATACACCACACCTTGACCACCGCGGGCGAGCTCGTCGGTGGGTTGGTGAACGTTGTCGTATTGGTCGGCCAGCGGCGCCTTGACAGGGTCGTCCTCGAAGTCACGCATCGGTGGCCTCCATACGGTAAAGACAGGCGATAGTCTTGTCGTCGCTATGGTGCGGCGTCGGCCAACCCTCCAGCATCGCGCGTACGTGGCGGCTGGCACTGGCAGCGGCGAGCGGACGATAGGCGTCCACCAAACTCGTGACGAAGCCATCGACGTTGTCGAGGTCGTCCGACACCCCATCGGTGCAAAGCAGTACCGCGGCACATTGTTCGGCGGGCAGCGCCAGGTAGCGCCAGTCGCATGGCGCGACCTTGGGCGACAGCGCAGCCGTCATGTTCGAAAAGCTTTGTGATTTGTCTTCCGCCAGTGACACGACCGAGCCATCGGCGCGCAGCACCGCCGCAAGGCCATCGCCGAGCATGCCCACGTGTAATATGTCGTCGCGCAGCCGAAACGCGAACAGGCAAGTGGCGGCGCAATCGCGCGGCTCGAGCGGCGCGACCAGTGAAAGCCAAAGCGTGCCAATATGGTCAAACAAGGAATCGCGATCGATCTTGGCGCCGTCACGGCAGGCATAGGCAGCGTACTTGGCCGCGATGCAGGCGGCGTCGCTGCCAAAGTTGGAAAACGGTTTGGAGCCAAGGCCGTCGGACACGACAATCCCGTCTCCCCAAAGGCGGTGGAACGACGCCCACGCATCCTGGTTCGGGGCGCCGCTGGCGATGTGTCCAGGGCCGCGCACGCTAGCGCCATAACTCTGCCACTGGGTCATGCCGGGCCACCTTCCAACCAGCCATCGAGCGCGGCTAATATGTCTTCGGCCGCAAACACCTTCACGCCTTTGAGCAGCGGGCTCGTTTCCGAACCGGTTTTAATGAGGCGCACTGTGTCCGCAGGAAGGCGATCTTTCCACTGCATAAAAACCTTCGACTCAGCGCGCGACCAGAAGCCGTCCGATAACACGAGGATTTTGCCGTCTGGCTTTTCTTCGAACAGTTGCACTAACGCATTGGCGTTCGACCGTCCCTGACAAACCAGCAGGTCCGGCGGGTAGTCTTGCCGCGCATCCCAGTCCGGTAGCACGGTGGCCTCGGCCGCCCAGCGGCACAACTGGATTTGCGCGCGTCCGTAGCCGAGCTGAATCCACTGAGCGATCGCCGTCACCACAGTGCGCATGAGGAAGGGGCGACCGTCCTCGCCCATGCTGCCAGAGACGTCACAGACCACATACAGCGTCATGCCAGTTCCCGAATCGCGTTGGCACGTTCCGCGATGCGCAGCATCAGCGCATCGAGTTGTTCCGAGAACCATTTGCCACTGCAAAGCGTTAAGCGCGCATCCGCAACCTTCTTCCGAACGGCATCGGTGCTGGGTGGGAAACAGGAAGCCAAGATGCCGCGGCCTTCCACGCCGCCATAGAAACGGACCAGGTTCTGCAACTTCATCACCTGTTCCTGGGTCACGTCGCCGGCCTTGCATTCGACGATGTAGAGCGCGTAGCCATCGGTGAAAACGACGTCCAGTTCGTTGTACAAGAACGCGTCCGGGCGCGGCGCGGCGCGGGCGTTTTCATGATCCAGCTGCAACTTGACGTTAATGCGCAAATCCTTGATGAGGCCACGGTCTTCGTAGGGTTTGAATTGCGCATACACGTGTTCCTCGAACCATCCGCCCGACAGGTACTTCGCAAAGTCTGGCCAATGCGGGAACCGCAAGTCCAGGCCAGCGCCTCTGACGACGGCGGATGCGTCCTTGTGAAGCTCAAAATAGAAATGCTCGTTTTCGAAGACGAAGGGTTTGAAGGCGTCGTTGAACTCGCGTAGTTTCCGATAGCAGCGCGCGATCTTCGTATGGTTCTTCCATAACATCTCGGTCAGACGACGCCGATCCGCCGACAACGTCGTCGGCAAGCCTTTTTCCGCCACCTTCAATCCGTCGCCATTCAGAAGCAGGAAGTCTTCGACCGAGTCGATCGCTCGGATCGTCTCCTCGAAATGGCTGTCGACATAGGTCACGCGCTGATTGCGGCTGTCAAAATAAAACGGCACAGCGCCGAGCGCACGGGCCGCCGAGAGCGCCCCTGTGAACATCATCTTGGTGCCACCGGTGAGGTTGATACCGATGCGCGCGGTCGGCGCAAGCGGCTTGGCGTGGTCGATGATCTTCTGATGGACCGCTCTGGCATCCCAGGGCGAGACCGCAAGCTCTTCGAACGGACGGCCGTCGAGGAAGGCCGCTATGCAGGCCGCCGGATACTCCTTCGAATTGACGAAGACGTGTTTTTTCGATTCGAATTGCCGAATCCCGAGCAAGGACGGCATGCGCTGCTCGCCGAACAGGTGGAAGGTCACGTCGAAGCCGTCGGCGACGCCGCGCGCCTTGGTTTGGCTAGCGTCATGGCGCTCGCGCCATTCGGCGGGCAAGGCAATGGCCTCAGGCGGCTTACCGACCACCGGCGACACGATCAGGCGTTTTTTCAGGTCTGGATGGCGCAGCGCCGCGAGAGACCACACGAAGGCCATCACCGGCGTGCCCGGGCTCAAATACAAGGTAACAAGCTTGTCGCCGTCGGCCTTGGCGGCGAAGTCCAGCGCGCGCATGGCGCAAGCGTAGATGCCCTCGGTGTCGTTCAGTTCGCGCAGCGTCTCGCTCTTGAACCAGATCGCCGCGGCACTACCCGCGGACTCGACGCGGTTTTGCAACCAGCGCGCGAAATGCGCGTGCGCGGCCGGTGTATTCGCGAAGCGGGTCACGAATTCGTTGGTCGCCTTCCAGTCGTGGCGCAATCCGGCCGCGTGGATCGATGCCAAGGCCGCATCGAAGGCCGTCTGCGCGTCGACGGCGTCGACCGGGTCGTCGAGTCGTGTGTAGCACAGCACGACAACATCGGAATAGTCTTCAGCGGCCAGCGCCGCGGCGATCGGACCGTCGGTATGCTCGAATCCCAAGGAGGCGCGCAAATCGGTGATGCCATACCAGGTCAGCAGAAATTTTTTCATGGGGCGCTCGCTTGCGTATAGGGTCTAAACCATGCGATCTCGTTTGTCATCCGGTTGACGAGCACGGCGCGATTGGGCCTTTCGATGCCCTTGAACTTGCCGATACCGCCGCTCACCAGTGCGCCAGCGTCGTCCTCGTTCATGCAATACGCGACCCGCAACTCAAACGAGGACAGTAAATCCTTGCACGCGCTGGCACAGCGCTGCCAGCGCTCCGCGAAGACGAACACGAAGCTGCCTTTGCGTGGGCCTTCCTCGGCCAGGCGCTTAAGCAAGTCGGCCGGCGCCGGCGGCTCGCCGGGCTTCGGGGTCCGAAACGATGGCGCCGGATGCAAGGCCTTCTCGGCATCGAGACCGTCGATGATCAAAGCGACGCGGCGCGTGCCGATGCCGTCCACCAGCGCTTGCAGCGGTAGTGCGGCAATGTCGTCGTGGGCCATAAAACGCGCGCCCAGCGCCTGCACGGCGGCGGGCACCGCGCCCGCGGCCGTAACGCCGCGGCCATTGAAATACACGATCTCGTCGAAGTCGCCGGCGAACTTTAGGCTGGACAGCGTGGCGGCCAGCATGCCATCGTGGATCCGGTCGTCATACCCGCTGAACAGGACGTTGAAGCCGACCCGGCGCGTCAGCGGCACGGTCAGCGCGTCGGCCTCGAAGGTCAGTTGCTCGCCCAGTAGGATCTCGCTCGGTCCGCACGAAACGTGAAACGCGTCGGGTGCCGGTAATGCCGGCAAATGCGCGCCGCTAAAGATGCGCGTCTTCGGGCGCGCGCCAGTGACGGCCGCACGCGCCGATAGCTTGGCCAGGTGCTCGCGACAGAGGGTGGTTTCCGCCAGTGGGATCAAGAACTTGACGTTGCCCGATTTTGCGCCGTTGGCGTTGTTGAGAATGCCCTCGGGTGGGCTGCGCAGCTCGGCCGCCGCCCAGTTATTCCCACCCAAGATCATCGCCGAATCCTCTTGACCACAGGCCAGCGCGAGGCGGCACCCCAGCTGCGTGATGAGGCTAGCGATCGATTGCGCATGGATCCCTTTTAAAGTCTGGGTGGCCAGCAGCACGTGGATGCCATACGAGCGGCCTTGCTTTAACAGCTGCGACAAAAGTTGCTCGGCCGCCTCAGCAACTTGGCGCTTGTCCGAGAACAGCACTTGGAACTCGTCGATGACCAATAGGACGCGCGGCAGTCGTGCGCCGCTCGTTTGCCGGTATTCAGCGAAATCGCGCACCCCAATCTGTTTGAACATATGCGCGCGTTGCGACGACACCTCCACCAGGTGTCGCAGCACCGTGACCCCGTACTCGGGATCGCTTTCGGTGGCGACCAGACGGGCGTGCGGCAGTGGCGGCGCCGCATAGATATTGAATTCCGTCGACTCCTTATAGTCGAGCAGGTAAAGATCGAGTTCCGCGGGCGCGTATTGTTCGCACAGTGTGTGAATCAGCACGTGCAGCAGATTCGATTTCCCGGAGCCGGTTTTGCCGGCCAGCAGAGCATGGTGCTCAGACGCGGTCGCGCCCAACACCAGCGCGACGGGGTCGCCGGCGGACGTCCACCCGATCGGCACATCGAACCCGCCGATGGTCGTCATGCCGCTCTTAAAATGTGCCCAGAGATCGGGCAGCGATTTGCTGAACTGCGCTTTATCGGCGTAGACCTGGGCCAACGTGGCGAAAAACCCCTCCAGCGCGTCCTGGCGCGGCCATTGCTCCGGCTCGTAGGCAAACGACAGGTCGGCGCCACCGGGCGGCATCTCGGCTGGCGGGGCGTCGAGGTCGACGGCCAGCGCGTCCAGCGTAGCGCGCAAGGACGCGTAACGCCGGTCGCCCATGCGCGCGCCGTCGAGCGCGATGATCGGCAGCACACCGCAGCGCGGACCGTTCTCGCACAGCCGCTCCAGGAACCACAGGCTTTTATCCGAAAGCTGCTCCGGCACGTCGAACAGCA
>Ga0265798_10004872_pt1 | contig 18346 bp, 14 predicted proteins | sample P3T30metagenome_FD_192430 | JGI IMG/M metagenome (GOLD analysis project Ga0265798, IMG submission 192430) | Plant litter microbial communities from East Loma Ridge, Irvine, California - P3 T30 | ecosystem: Environmental > Terrestrial > Plant litter > Unclassified | place: USA: California... | reverse complement strand
CCGGCCGCCGCGCACCGGCTTCCGCATTACGAAGGCCGAGCGTGAGCTAGGCTACCAGCCTCACACCTTTGCCGAAGGGCTGGCCTTGGTGCAGCAGCAGCTAGCCTCTTAACGCGCCGCAACCCTCCTAAATAAAAAGCCCGCTGGCATTGCCAGCGGGCTTTTCGTGCTATAAGCCTTCCGCTTCAAAAATATGTGTTCGTGAATATCTGGACGTTAATAATAGGACTAGATGTTATTGACTAAGTTGACGAAATCGATTGTGTCTGGTGCTACAGCTGCTCGGGCCATTCACCGATGAGCAGGCCGCCAATGAGCAGGGCAGTGTGTTGGCGCAAGGCGATTTCGCCCAAGGCGCGGGGCACGATGCGGCCATCAAGGGTAGTGAAGTCCCGCTCGGCCGGTAAAGCCGGGGTTTCGGCTGGCAGAGAAGTCAGATAAGGAGAGGTCTGCCGGGTAGCAATAGCGCTTTTCATGGTAACTAGCAGTAGATAGGAGCCTGAATAATGTGGCTGGTCGTAATTCTATTAATGTAAAGCCGATACAAGATTAGGGCGGAATTTGGGGGTCTGAAAGGACAATATTATCCTTTTTGTGACATTGATTTTAGCCAATATGGCGCACTTAAAAAGAAATAAAAACCGTTTTTAAATAAATTAACCCCGGCTAATTATTGGTAAGTAAAAGTTTTATTTCTGATAATTAGCTTGTTAAAAAATTTGACCAAAAAAATACCTAAACAATATTCTCTCAATTTGTGACAATGATGGGCTCAGTATGAGCCCATGTGAGCTTACCTGTCAACCCTTTTACTGGCCACGGCCGCCATTTTCTGCAAGGCCAGTAGCGTAAAAAGCAAGGCTAAGCCAGGAAAAACAGCTACCCACCAGGCAGTGGAGTCTTGGCGCATGGTAGCGAGCTGGCTGCCCCAACTCACCACATCTGGCCCTTGGCCGATGCCCAAAAAGGCCAGTGAGCTTTCGAGGCCCACTAACCCCGCGAGGCTAAGCGGCGCAAAAGCCAGTAGGGGGCGGCAGGCATGGGGCAGCGCATGGTGCCACCAAATGGTGCCCGGGGGCAGCCCGCTAGCCCGGGCCGCTTCTATAAAAGGTTGGGCACGTACCCAGCGCATTTGGCCCCGCACGAGGCGAGCCGCTTCGGGCCACGCCAAAAGGGCTAGCAGGCCGATGAGCTGGCGGGGCGAGGGAGGGGGACCGGCCGCCAGCGCCACCAGCAACACAAGCCGCGGCACCGACCCTAGCAGCGTAGTAGCGCCCAGCACCAAGCTATCTAGCGGCAACGCGAAGGTGTAGCGGCGACTATGCGTGGCGCGCCGCGCCGTGCGCCAAGTCACTAGTGTGAGCAAGAAGGAAACACCCACCAGTAAAAAAAGAACTTCCTGGAATGGGAAACTGAGCGCCCACCAGGCGGCCGCTAGCACCCAAGTAGCAGCGGCGGCGGGCAAGCGCAAATGCCGATTACCCCAAAAGCCAGCCGCTGCCCCGGTTAGCGCGCCGGCTAGTGTAGCCAGCGCTACGGCGGGCAGCGTAAGCAACACGAGCCGCTGGGCGCCGGCTAATAGGCCCGCCAGCACGTCGCGGCCCAGTGGGTCAGTACCTAGGTAGTGAGGCGGGCCACCAGCGCCCCAAGCGGGCGGCGTGGTGATGTGTAGCAAATCGGGCGTGGCGGGGGCGTAGGGCAGTGGCAGCCAGGGAGCCAGCAGGCCAGCGCTGACCAGCAGCGCTAGCCACCCCAGTGCCAGCCAGGTAGCCAGGCGCGGACGCAACGGGGTGGGCCTGGCTCTCATGCGGTGGGGCGGAGGCGGGGGTCCACCAGAAAATAAAGCACATCGGCCAGCAGCAGGCCCAGCAGGCGGGCCGTAGCCGTGACGAGTACACCGCCCACTACCAGCGGATAATCGTGGGCGGCAGCGGCCTCGGCGAGCAGGCGGCCGCTGCCGGGCAAGGCAAATAGTACCTCGACGATGACCGTGCCCGCCACTAGGGTTGGGAGCAGGTCGGTGAGCGTCGTAAGCAAGGGAATGACGGCATTGGGCAGCGCGTGGTGCCGGAGCATCTGCCTAGTCGTGAGGCCCTTGGCGCGGGCTGTGGTAGCATAGCCGCTAGTTGCCTCCTGCCGAAGCCCGGCGGCCAAGGGCAAGGTTAGCTCGGGTAGCACGGCCAGCACCAGGCTGAGTAGGGGCAGGGCCAAGCGCCCGAGCCAGTAGGCCGCTAGCTGCCCGTGGCTAGCCGCGCCCGGTGCCTGACCAGCGGCGGGCAGCAAGTTGAGAAATTCAGGGTTAGCAAACAGCAGCAGCAGCCCCAGCGCCAGCAAAAACAACGGGGTTATTTGCAAACAGTTTAATAGGTTGGCTACCAGTCGCTGCCACACGCTGCCAGTGGCGCGGGCCAGGTACAGCCCCAGCGCAAGGGCCAGCCCTACGGCCAGCCCAGCCGCGCTGGCTGCCAGCGGTAGGGTATAGCGCAGCGCGTGCACCAAGAGTGTAGCCACCGGCTGGCCATCGCGGTAGGAGTAGCCTAAGTCGCCGTGCAGGGCTGCCTTGGCCCACCTGTGGTACTGGTTAGCCGTGCCATGCCACTGCCACTGCCCCGCCGTGCGCGTGACGTAAAAAATGGGCTGTGCCAGCCCAAGGCGGTTACGCACTGCTAGCCGCGCCGCCTGCTGCGTAGCGGCAGGGCGGGTGCCGGCCACTGGCCGGCTCAGGTCGCTGGCGTCGGCCAGGGCAAGCTGGTCGGGGCCGCCGGGTAGCAAGCGGCTGCCAATAAAAACCAGGGACGCAGTAAGCCAGGCGGCGCCAGCAGCGCGGGCCAGCCGCCCTAGTAGCCAGCGCAGCATATTAGTGGGTACCGGCCAGCTGCGCGTCGGCGGCGGGCCACGAGAGGGCCGTGATGGCGTAGCCAGGCTTTATCCCCGAGGCTACTACGTGCCGAAGCTGGCGGCTGGCCGCCAGGCGGTAGGGCAGAAAGAACAACGGGAGCAAGGGCATTTCTTCGCGGAGCACCACTTGTAGGCGCCGCAATAGCAGGCGTTTGCGGGGGAGGTTGCCCTCGGCCGGAATTGCCAGGAGCAAGCGGTCGGCTACCGGGTTGCTGAAGCCCGTAATATTGCCGCTCCCAATGGCGTTGGAATGCAGAAACGTGGCAAAGTTGAAGCCGAATGGGCTGCCCTTTACCAAGCGGATATACAAGTCAAAATCGCCCGTCTGCAAAGCATTCGTGAGCACGGAGTTTTCGGTTGGCAGCAGCGCAACGGCAATACCCACCCGCGCCGCCGCCGCCTGAAACTGGAGCGCCGTAGTAGCAAACGTTGCTTCCTCGGCCCGGTAGCGCACGGTGAGGGCAAGGGGTGCCGCCTCGCCCGGCTGCCACCAGTGCCCATCGGCCCGGCGCTGCCAGCCGGCCTGGCGCAGCAGCCTCGCCGCCAGGATGGGGGCCAGCGCGGGCAGCGGGAGGCTATCGTTGTAAAAAGGGCTACTGGGAGGCAGCAAGCCTACGGTGCGGTTGCCCTGGCCTAGCTGCGTAGCCGCCAGCAGCCCAGCGGGGTCAAATAGCTGGCTCAAGGCCTGGCGCGTGCGCCTGTCGTGCAGGGCTGGCCGCCGAGTATTGAAGCCAGCCGTCAGGATGTCATAGGAAGACTTGGTGTAAAAAACCAGTTCCTCCCGGGCCTTTGGCGAAGCCTGCAACTGCTGAAAAATGCGCGCCGGCACTTGCGGGTACACATCCAGGTCGTGGCGCCGTAGGGCGAGTGCGGCGGCGGCATCGTCGGGCAGCACGGCAAACACTAGCTCCTGCGGGCGCGCTTGCAGCACGAAAGGCGCCGGGCGCAGCTTATCGGCCCACCAATGGGCCTTGCGCTGAAAACGAAGCTGCTGATTGGTTTCCCAGGCTGCCAGGCGGTAGGGGCCACAGCCGGGCATGTTACCGGGCTGGCGAGCCAGGTTGGCGCGTTGGTAGCGCTGCACCAGCGCCGCTACGGCGGGGGCGGGGGCCCGGGCAGCCGGCCAGTCTTGCAGCACGGCCAGCGGCCAGCGGCGGAGCGTGTGGGCGGGGTCGAGCGCTGCCTCGGGGAGTATCGAGAAATCGCCGGAGCCCGTCATGATTTCAGTCCCCTGCCCCCGGCACACCAGCGTAAAGCGACGCGGGTTGGCGGGGTCGATAAGCACCTGGCGGATGAAGCCAAATTGGGCCCGGCTGTTCTCGTTGGGTAGGCCGGGGCACTGCAGTAGCTTAAGGGTAAAGTCCACATCCGTAGCCAGTACCGGCTGGCCATCGTCCCAGGTTGCCGCCGCACGTAGCTCGTAGCCCAGGGCAGTTAGCGAATCGCCGATGGTGCGCACCTGCGGGAGGGCTTGAGCCAGCGCCGGTGCATAAGCATTTGCCTGATAGTCAACTAGTAAAAGAGCCATGTGCAGCAAATTGGCGGCATCAATAGCACTTTGATTAGGCACTGCCAGCGGGTCGAGGGTTTCGGGGTCGCGGGCCCAGCGGGTATAAATGGGCGATGAAGCTTGCTTAACAGGGGGCGTCGAGCAGGCGCTGGCTAGCAACGCAAACAGGCTACCCAACCAGAAATATTTCATTTAGCGACGACAGAGGGAAGGTCGTCGGCAAGTTAGGCAAGGCGCGGCCATCGCCGCTAGCCCCTAACGTAAAGAAAACGTAGGTGGCTAGCGTAGCGCAGGGTAACTACTTGGGTGCAACGTCGCCGCCGCCCCAGCCGGTGCCGCCAACTTGTTTGGCATCGCCGCCGCCCCAGCCGGTGCCGCCTACTTGCTTGGCATCGCCGCCGCCCCAGCCGGTGCCACCTACCTGTTGGATGTCGCCACCACCCCAGCCGGTGCCGCCCACCTGGGTAGCCGTTGGCTGAGCAGTAACACTAAAAATTTGCAGCAAAACGAGGGTGAAGAGCTCAAACATGGTGAGGGTGAAGTGTTAGGGTGAATTGATGATGCAAACTTCCTCCTCATTTCAGCCTCTCAAAAGGAAAGAGCCCACCCGCATGTGACAATGATTAATCCAAGATTAAATATGATTAGTCCAAGGTAAAAATACCTAAATGGGCTTCACTCACCGCGCACTCAGGCTGGGTAGCCGACCAGTCTGGTGCGAAAGCGAGCGAAATGTGACATCCTATCGTATAAATTGCGCACAGTACTTCAAGATGCAAAGCTTGGGTAAATTATCGCCTGCCACAAGGATAATGAGCTGGTTTTTGTGCAAAGACTTTCTTAACTGGTTGGTGGGCAAAAAGTGCTTTTAAACGCTCCTGAAGTAGTTTTTAGATGAAGGAAATTGCAAATTTGGCGCGAATTGTGACATTGCGTCGGACGCGCCAACGCTCATTGCTGGACCTGGATGCCGCCCGCTTGGGCAAGGAGGAGCGGCTTATGCAAGAAATTGCTATCAACCCCGATATCACGGCGCTGCAACTCACGAAGTCGCTGTATGGCGCCAACTCGGTGAGCAACCAGGCGGCTATGCGCCAACTGCGTGCCCGCGTGCAAGATAAGCTACTGAACCACTTGTTCTTTCTCGACCATTCCGACCCGCGCCTGATAGTGTCGCGGCGCTACGAGGTAGAGTGCCTGAACCTGCTGCACAAGGCGACCATTCTGTATCTGGAAGGGGAATATTCGCTGAGTGAGCGGCTACTGCGCCGGTGCATGCGTGCGGCGGCGCTGGGCGACTTCACGGCGTACGAAGAGCAGGCTGCCCTCAAGCTGCAATCTATTTATGCCGAGCAGCGGCAGCAGAGCAAGTACGAGAAGATAGGCCAGGAGCTGGCCGTGCTGCGCCAAACCATCAGCCACGAGCAGGAGGCCGAGCGAATTTTTCTGAGCGTGCAACTGGGCATTGAGGAGGCCGTGGCTAAGCGCCAGCAAGTGCTGGCGAAGCTGCCGGGCTATTTGCAGCGGCTGGAGGAGCTGTATCGGTTGGCACCCACTTTTGTCACCTTCAATGCGCTCTACCGGGTGCGGCTGGCCAATGCGGGGCTAGCCGGCCACTACCAGGATATTATCCGCGAGACGGCGCAGGCGACGGCGCGGCTGGAGAAGGGCGAAATCAATACCCGCCGCTTCGACCAGCGCTTCAACCACTTCATGAACGTGTACGCGCACTTGCGTGGCCGCCGACCCAAGGAAGGCTTGAAGCTAGCCGAGAAATTTGCCGAAACCATTCACCCTACGTCGAGCAACTGGTTTTATTTCTACGAGCACTACCTGCTGCTGGCCCTGCACGCCGGTGAGTATGAGCAGGCGCTGCAACTGCTGCAACTAGCGCACAAAAACCCGTCGTATGGCAAGCTGCGCCCCGCCGCCGTCGAGCGCTGGGAATTACTGGAAGCCTATACGGAACTGGTGCTGCCGCCCGAGCAAGTGTCGCTGAAGCGGCGCAACCAACTCGCCGTATTCGCGGCGCTCACGGTGCCCGAGTATAGCCGCGACAAGCGGGGCTACAACGTGGCCATTCTCGTGTTTCAGCTAGTGCATTACTTGCAACAGCGCTTGCTAGAGCCAGTGCTGGTGCGCCTGGAGCGCCTGCGTAAGTACCAGCAGCGGCACCTGCGCGATGCGGCTACGTTGCGCAGCCGCACGTTTCTGCGGCTGCTGCTTTTGCTGCCCGAGGCCGATTTTGACATTGCGCAGCTTGCGGTACGGGGCAAGTCGCTGCTGCACACGCTGCAAGAGGCTACCCTCACGCGGGAGGCCGATGCGGAGGTAGAAATAATTCCGTACGAAGACTTGTGGACGCTGATACTGAACACCCTGCGCGAAGGCACGCCGGAGTAGCGCGGGCTACGGCTCCACGATTATTTCCTGGCTGACGCAATTGCTGGCCGCGCATGAGCCGGGGCCGTAGCCGCGCAGGCTCATGCGCACTGGGAAGCGGCCCGCCTTGCGAAAGCTGTGCTCGACGCGGCGGCCTTGCAGGGTGTAGCCGTCGCGAAAGTCCCAAACGACTACCACCGACTGGCAGTCGGGCAGTACCGAGTCGAGCGCGTCGAAGGTAACGGGCTGGCCTACTTTGGCTTTCAGGGCGGGGCCGGCGCTAAAATTGAGCACCGGCTTGAGCAGCAGGTTCACGTCGAAGGTGCGCTCGGCGCGGCGCACTTCACCGGTGGCGGGCACTACCACGTCGAGCGTCACCTGGTAGCGGTCGCGCGTTTTGTAGCAGTGCGTGATAGCGAGGCCGGTGAGCGTGGTGCCATCGCCCATGTTCCAGCGGTATTCGAGGGGGCCGGCGGCGGGGTCTACCGAGCGGCTGGCATCAAAATCAACGCACAGCTCGGCGGGCTGCACCGGCCCGCACGCGGCGGCATTGGCGTCGGTGTCGGCAGTTTGGGCGTGGGCAGCCAGCGGCAAGGCCAGCGCGGCCAGCAAGCGTACAAAAGAAGAAGAGCGCACCGGGAGCAAGGTTAGCGTGGCAGAAAAAAGGGGCTAGCGGCGCGCCTACAGCTTGTTGAGGCGCTGCGAAAGGCCCCGCATGTACGTCTGACCGATGGGAATGTACTTGTCGTTGATGAGCAAGGAATTGTCTTCCAGCGCCTGCACAAAATCGATGTTGATAATAAACGAGCGATGCACCCGCACAAAGCGCTGGGTCGGAAACTTCTCCTCAATGGCGCGCATGGTGCTGTACACGATGAGCTTGCTGCGGTTCGTGACGAGGTGCACGTAGTCGCCGAGCGCCTCCACGTAGAGCACATCAGCAAAATCAACGCGCACCAGCTTGTTATCCACTTTCACGAAAGTGAACTCGGCGTTGTGGCTAGTCGACACGTGCGAGTCGGCCTCACTGGCGGCGCGCTGGGCGTTGAGGTTTTCCAGCACCTTATTGGCCGCTTGCAGAAAGCGCGGGTAGGAGAGGGGCTTGAGCAGGTAATCGGCCACGGCAAACTCAAAGGCCTGTACCGCATACGACTGGCTGCTGGTGATGAGCACCACCTGGGGCGGGTCGGGCAGGGCCCGCAGCAGGTCGAGGCCCGACATCAGGGGCATTTCTACGTCGAGAAACAGCACATCGAAGGCCTGGGTGCGCAGTACCTCGGCCGCCTCGATGGCGCTGCTGCACGCGGCGGTAGCATCCAAAAAAGGCGTGTTGCCGATGCAGGTGCGCACTATTTGCACCGACATGGGGTCGTCGTCCACCACCAGGCAGCGCAAGGGAGCAGTAGCGGTGATATCAGGCTCGGTAGTGGAAAAAGGCATAACGCAGCAGAAAAATTCGACCAAGTAGACTGGGCAAATGTAGGGGCTGCGCGGGGAAGATATTGCCGGCCAATGCCGCGGCGCCAGGCCCACCGGGTGCCCCGCCCCGCCGCCCCGCCCCCGCCTCAGGCCCGTTCCTGAAGCTGGGGATAAAGCTGCCCAAGCTGCTGATGCACAGTTTCTAGTAGCGGCGCGCAATAAGGGCACTCGGGCTGCCGGGCGCTGCGCTCCAGTTCATCGAGCTGCGCGTGCAGGCCGGGCACGCCAAAGTAGGCTACCTGGCCCTTGAGCTTGTGGGCGGCGGCGGCCAGGGCCGGGAGGTCCTGCGGGTAGGCGGCGGCCAGCAGCTGCTCCAGAGCGGGCGCCTCGGCCAAGAAGGTATTGACAATCTGACCGATAAACGCCTCGTTGCCGCCCGACAGCTCCTCCAGCTGCTGCCAGTTGGGGTGCAGCGTGGCCTGGGCGCTGGGGGGTAGTGGCGCCGCTGGCGCATCGGCTGGGCGGGCCTCGGCAGCCAGGCGGCCGGTGAAGTGGGCCAGCCGGGCATAGAGCGCGGCCGGCTCGAAGGGCTTGGCCAGGATATCGTTCATGCCGGCGGCCAGGGCCAGGCTGCGGTCTTCGGGCAAGACGCTGGCGGTGAGGCCAATGATGGGCAACTGGGCGCTATTGGGGAAGTGCTGGCGCAGGGCGCGGGCAGCGGCGTAGCCATCCAGCTCGGGCATCTGAATGTCCATAAACACGGCGTGGAAAGGCTCGGCGGCGGCCAGCACGTGCTCCACGGCCAAGCGGCCGTTTTCGGCAATGACTACCTGTACATTCCAGTTTTCCAGCGTTTTGCGGGCCACTAGCTGGTTGAGCTGGTTGTCTTCGGCCACGAGCACGCGCAGGGCGGGCTCGAAGGCCGGCAGCGGGCCCGTCACGGCGTTGAGGCGGGCCTGGCCGGCCTCGGCCACGGCGTAGGTCAGCTCGAAGTAGAACTGCGAGCCTACGCCTTCTTCGCTGCTTACGCCGAGCTGGCCGCCGTGGAGCTGCACGAGGTTGCGGGCGATGCTCAGGCCCAGCCCGGTGCCGCCAAACTCGCGAGTGGTGCTGGTATTGGCCTGTGAAAAGTCTTCGAAAATCGCCGCCAGCTTATTACCCGGAATACCGATGCCGGTATCCTGCACTTCGAAGCGCAGGGCTACGCGGCCGGCCTCGGCGGGCGGGCCAGGGGCTAGCCCCACGCGCACGGTTACGCCGCCCTGGCGCGTGAATTTGAGGGCGTTGCTAACCAAGTTGACCAGCACTTGTTGCAGGCGCACGGGGTCGCCGACGATGGCGGGCGGCACGTCCCCGGCCACTTCCACATGCAGGCTCAGGCCCTTGCTGTCGGCGGCGTAGCGGAAGAGCGTGCTCAGCCCACGCACGGCTTCGGGCAGGCGAAACGGGATTTGTTCCAGCGTGAGCTTGCCAGCCTCCATCTTCGATGAATCGAGGATGTCGTTGAGAATCACCAGTAAGTTTTGCGACGAACTGCCGATGGCCGTGAGGTATTCGCGCTGCTCGGGGTTGGTAGGCGTGTGCTGGAGCAGGTTGGTGAGGCCGATGACGGCGTTCATCGGCGTGCGAATTTCGTGGCTCATGTTAGCCAAAAACTGCGCCTTGGCCCGGCGCGAAGCTTCGGCCGCGTCGCGGGCTACCAGTAGCTCGGCGTTGATGTGCTCGATGTCGCTGTTCTTTTGAAGTAGCTCACTCGTGCGCTCCCGCACGGTTTGCTCCAACTGAATTTTTTGGCGGCGCAACACGCGCTCGCGGGTGCGTACTACGGCTACCAGCAGAGCCACCAGCGCCACCAGGGCCAGCGCCAAGGCCAGCGGCGTGCGCCACCACGGCGTGGCAATGGCAAAGGCGCGGCTAGCCACCGGGCTCCAGGCGGCACCCGGCGCGGGGCGGCGCACCTGCGCCTCCAGCACGTAGTGGCCCGCGCCCAGGCCAGCTAGCTGCGCCTCGCCTACCGGGCTGGGGTGGCTCCAGTGCTCCGACAGCCCGCGCAAGCGGTAGCGGTACTGCAAACCCGCCGCGCCTGGGTTCAGGCTGATACCCTGAAAGGAGAAGCGCACTCGGTGCTGGCCAGCCGGCAATTCGCCCAGGGTGGCCGGCCGGTTTTCGCCATCTACTTCGGCCCCGGTAATAGCCAGACTGGGTGCCGGCGCCTGGCGCTGGCGGGCGCGGGCCAACTCGGGCAGGTCGAGGCGGAGCGCGCCGTGGCGGGTGGCTAGCCAGGCTAGCCCGTGGTGCAGGTAGGTAGTGGCTAGCAGGCCTTCGGTAAGTGGGTTATCGGGGGCGGTGAGCGGGGTGGCGAGGTGGCGGGCACCGAGCAAGCTCAGGCTTTGCGGCTGCACCAGCAGCAGGGAGCCGGCCAGCGGCGCGGGTAGGGGGAGCAGCGCCGTGAGGAAGTCGTCGGGCAGGGTGCCAGCCGCTTTGCCCAGGTGCTGCCAGCGGCCCCTGGCGGGGCGGTAGAACAGCCCCTGGCCCTCGGTGCCTACCCAAATAGTGCCGGCGGCGTCTTCCGCCAGCGTGCTCACATCGAGGCCCACGGTATTGAGCTTGAGGTAGCTGAAGCGGTGCTGGGTGGGCTCCCAAGTAGCTAGCCCGGTATTGTGAGTACCGACCCACACGCGGCCGGCATGGTCGGCCAGTAAGGCCGTAATACTGTTGTGTAGCAGGCCAGTAGCCGTGGTAAAATGCTGAGCAACCTGGGCAGAGTTGCGCGTCGATTTAGCGGGCAGCAGGTACACGCCATCAGCCGCCGTGCCTATCCACAAGCCCGCCCCAGGAGCATAGGCCAGCGCCGTTACGGCCGAGCCGAGGCTGGCTGGCAGGCCGGGCACTGCGCGGGCCGGCTGGCCAGGAATAATGACCTGTACTCCGGCTCCCGAGCTTACCCACCACCCACCGCCTTGCGCGGCGGGGCGGGCTACTTGCGCCCTGATACTAGGGGCGGGCAGCGGGCTGCCGGCCGGGGGCCACAGGCTGAGGTAGCGGTCGGCGTGCTGCCAGAGGCCCTGGCCGGCGGTGCCCAGCCAGGCGTTGCCTTCGCGGTCTTCGAGGAGGCAGGTGGGCACTACGTCGGGCGGGAGGGTGAGGTGGTAATGGCGCTGATAAGCCCCAAGGCGGGCCGTATCGGGGGCGGGGGAGCCCAGGCGGCCAGCGGGCGGCCCGCCGCGCAGCGTGGCCGGCGCGGGGCGAAATGAGCTTTCCTCAAGGCGGCGCACCGAGCGGCCGCCCTGCGCGTGCGTAGCCCAAAGCGCCCCGCTGCTAGGGTCTTGCCAGAGGCCGGTAACAAAATTATCGGCCAGGCCGTCGCGGGTCGTGAGGGTGACGAAGCGGGCGCCGTCGTAGCGCACGAGGCCTTCGGCGGTGCCTAGCCAGAGGTAGCCCTGCCGGTCTTGCAGCAGGCAGTAGATAAATGGCTGGCTCAAGCCCTGCGCTGGCCCAAACTGCCGCACAAAGGCCTGCGGCCCCGGCGTGCTTTGGCCAAACCGGGCCAGTACCAGCAACCCGAACAGCAACAGCCAGCCCCAGTGGCGCGGCCCCAACTTAGTAAATAGTAACACGCAAAAAAGAGGCAGCTAAAAAGTCGATGTGAACCTAGCCCGCAAGTTAGCCGCTCTATGCAGCATAGAGCAGGTATTTTGGCTGACCAATGGCGGGGCCTCGTTAAAGCCGGCGAAATGGCTGGTTAATGAAATAACGTGCTTGCTGCTCTTAAAAACCCTGTAGGTGCCCAGTGCACGAGCCAAGTGCTGATGCCTAGCCACCCAGCCCAGCTTTATAGCCAGCCGTAACCTGGGGCAACGCGGCCCGGCCCTGGCAGTTAAACTTTTTGCCGGCCAGCGGGATTATAGCAGGCGGCGCACCCAGTGCCGTAATTTTGTACGTGCCGGCGGTGGTGTCGCGCACTTTTTACTTTTTCAATAATGGCTGTTTACCCCGAATATATGGTAGCCCCCATCCGCCAGGATTTGGTGGAGGCTGGCTTCGAACAACTCATGTCGCCGCAGGAGGTGGATGCGGCCCTCGCCGCTACCGAAGGTACCGTGCTGGTGGCCGTAAACTCGGTGTGCGGCTGCGCCGCCGCCAAGGCGCGCCCCGCCCTCAAGCTAGCCCTGGCCAGCGCCGACAAGAAGCCCGCTAAACTGGTAACCGTTTTTGCCGGTATGGAAACTGATGCCGTGGCTAAAATGCGCGAGCACCTATTGCCTTATCCGCCCTCATCGCCCTGCATCGGCCTCTTCAAAGACGGCGAACTGGTGCACATGATTGAGCGCTACCACATCGAAGGCTCCGACCTCATGCGCATCGTAAACAACCTGCAAGGCGCCTTCGAAGAATACTGCTAGACCGCAGATGAAACGGATTTCGCGGATACGCTTGCTCCGCAAGCTGACTACGTTGATTACCCGTTTGTAACATGCAAAAAGCCGCCCCAAATAGGGCGGCTTTTTCTTTTTGAAGCAATACGTCAACTGGGAATGAGCGTAGCCAGCCCACGCAGTGGGCGTATCCACGAAATCCGTTTCATCCGTTAAATCTGCGGTCTAGTTGGCTACTTCACTTAGAAACTTGATGCGCATGAGGCGTACCTCTTCTTCGCTAAAGTCGTCGGGGCCTAGCTCATTCATGGCCACGGCGATGTTGTCGCTCTGGGCCGTCATGAAGTAGTCGAAAATTTCATCCTGCTTGTCCTCATCTACCACATCCTGAATGTAATAATCGAGGTTGAGGCGGGTGCCGGAGTAGCAGATGTGCTCAATTTCCTCCACTAGGTCGGTCATTGAGATACCCTGGCTGCGGGCAATGCCCGCCAGGTCCATCTTCTTGTCAATCTGCTGAATGATGTAAATCTTGAGCTTCGAGCGGTTGACCGTAGACTTGATAATCACGTCGGCGGCCGTTGTAATATCGTTGTCTTCCACGTACTTCTTAATGGCGGCCACGAAGGGCGCGCCAAACTTCTGGGCTTTGCCCTGGCCCACGCCCGAAATGTGCGTTAGCTCGTGCAGGCTCTGTGGGTAGGTGGTGGCCATCTCCTTCAGGCTGGGGTCCTGGAAGAGCACGTAAGGCGGCAGGTTCTTCTGCTTAGCTACCTGCTTGCGCAACTCTTTGAGCTGCACAAACAGCGCCTCATCGTGGCCGGCGGCCTGCTGAATCTTCTCGCCGTCTTCCTCCTCCTGCTTTTCGGCTTCGAAATCGTGGTCCTTGGTGAGTGTGAAGGGGTGCGGGTTTTCGATAAAATCAATACCCTTGTCGGTGATATGCACCATGCCGATGGAGTCGATATCCTTCTCCAGCAGGCCGTTGAGCAAGCACTGACGCAGCACCGACAGCCAGTGCTGCATGTCGCCGCTTAGCTCTTTGCCCTGCCCATACACCGGCAGGCCGGTGTGGCCATAGCTCTCGATGTGCGGGTTGCTGAGGCCTAGCAGTACCTGCGCCACGTGGTCGAGGCCGAAGCGGGCTTCGGTTTGCACCACGGCGCGCAGGGCTAGCCCCACGTGCGCGGCGCCCTCAAACTTTTCCTTCGGGTGGCGGCAGTTGTCGCAGAAGCCACAGTCCTTGTCCAGCTGCTCGCCGAAGTAATGCAGCAGCTGGCGGCGGCGGCACACGGCGCTCTCCGAGTAATTCGTCATTTCCAGCAGGAGCTGCCGGGCGTTGTCGCGCTCGGTCACGGGCTTGTCCTTGCTGAATTTTTCGAGCTTCAGAATGTCGTCGTAGCTGTAGAACATCAGGCAGTTGCCTTCCAGGCCGTCGCGGCCGCCGCGGCCGGTTTCCTGGTAGTAGCCCTCGATGCTCTTGGGCGCGTCGTAGTGAATCACGAAGCGTACATCGGGCTTGTCGATGCCCATGCCGAAAGCGATGGTGGCCACAATAACATCGCAGTCCTCGCTCAAAAACGCGTCCTGGTTGTGCATGCGCGTGTGCGGGTCGAGGCCGGCGTGGTAGGGCAGGGCGCGCACGTCATTCACGCGCAGCAGTTCGGCCACTTCCTCTACCTTCTTGCGGCTCAGGCAGTAAATGATGCCCGCCTTGCCCTTGTGCTGCTGCACGTACTGGATGAGCTGCTTCTTGGTATTGCGCTTGGCGCGCACCTCGTAGTAAAGGTTGGTGCGGTTGAACGACGTTTTGAAGACGCTCGCGTCGTCCATGTGCAGGTTTTTCTGGATGTCGAGCTGCACCTTGGGCGTGGCCGTGGCCGTGAGGGCGATGAGCGGAATGCGCCCCCCCAGGTTGTCGATAATGCCGCGAATCTTGCGGTACTCGGGCCGGAAATCATGGCCCCACTCCGAAATGCAGTGCGCCTCGTCAATCGCTACAAACGAGATGGCGGCCTTCTGCAAAAAGGCGATAGTGTCCTCCTTAGTCAGGCTTTCGGGGGCTACGTACAGCAGCCGCACTTCGCCACTTATCACGTCTTTCTTGACGCGGTTCATCTCCGTCTTGGTCAGCGTCGAGTTGTAGACCTGCGCATTCACGCCGAAGGCCGACAGCTGGTCTACCTGGTTTTTCATCAGCGCGATGAGCGGCGAAATGACGATGGCCGTGCCCGGCAGCACCAACGCCGGCAGCTGGTAGCACAGGCTTTTGCCAGCCCCCGTGGGCATGATGACGAAGGTGTTTTTGCCGGCTAGAATATTTTGAATAACAGCCTCCTGGGTGCCCCTGAACTGCCCGAAGCCGAAGACTTCCTTGAGCTTGGTCTTGAGTTCAACGTTGGCAACAGCGGGTTCTTCAACGGCGGTCAGTGACATAGACTAGCAAATAAGGCGAAAAGGAGGGCGCGAGGTTATTAGCGAAGATAAGCAGGAAGTGAAACTTTTTTCGAAAAAATCGTCCTTGACACATAACATTTTGGAAAAGTTCCCGGCTGGGCTAGCCAGCGGGCTCGTCACCCAGGCTAAGCGCCGGCTGGCTAGCCCGCCCGGCGTATTTTTGGCCGTGCAACCAACTCCTGCTTTTCCTCCCAATGGCGCGGTCGATGTGCTGGCCGTGGCCCGCCAGGTGCTGCTCACCGAGGCCGACGCCCTGCGCGACGTGGCCCAGGCCGTGGGCGCCACCCCCGACTTCACCCAGTGCGTGGCCGCCCTGCTGGCTCTTAAAGGCCGCGTGGTGGTCACGGGTGTGGGCAAGAGTGCCCACATCGCCGGCAAGCTGGTGGCTACGCTCAATGGTACTGGCACGCCCGCGCTGTTTATGCACGCCGCCGATGCCATCCACGGCGACCTGGGCATGATTCAGGCCGAGGACTTTGTGGTGGCGATTAGCAAGAGCGGCGACACGCCCGAAATCAAGGTGCTGGTGCCGCTGCTGCGCCGCAAAGGCGTGCCGCTGGCCGCCCTCGTGAGCAACGCCGATTCGTACCTCGCCCGGCAGGCCGACTACGTGCTGCACGCCCCCGTGCGCCGCGAGGCCTGCCCCCACGACCTGGCGCCCACCACCAGCACCACCGCCGCGTTGGCCCTCGGCGACGCCCTGGCCGTGTGCCTGCTCGAAAGCCGCCAGTTTTCGGCCCAGGATTTTGCCCGCCTGCACCCCGGCGGCACGCTCGGCAAAAAGCTCTACCTCACCGTGGGCGACCTCAGCCGCCAAAACCAGCGCCCGCAAGTGGGCTTGGCTGCGCCGCTGCGCGAGGTGCTGCTCGAAATATCGGGCAAGCGCCTGGGTGCCACCGCCGTGCTCGACGAAGCGGGCCGCCTGGCCGGCATCATCACCGATGGCGACTTGCGCCGCATGCTGGGCCGGGGCCACCTAACGGACCTCGAAACCCTCACCGCCCGCGAGATTCTCACGCCTCAGCCGGCTACCATCGACATCACCGAGTTTGCGGCCGAGGCACTGGCCCGGATGCAGGCACGCAACATCACCCAACTTATTGTGACGGAGGCGGGGCAGTTTGCCGGTTTCATTCACCTGCACGACCTGCTGCGCGAAGGGTTGGTTTAGCGGTTTTTAACTCCGCAATAGCCGGGGTAGGGGCGCCATCGCTAGCGCTAAGTTAACGTAGGGAGCTTGCTGGGCTAAGCAAGCCCGCGCCTATCTTCGCCCCGACTCACTTCGCCCTTCTTTTCTATGGAACATACCTATCTCGTCGTGATGGCGGGTGGCATCGGCAGCCGCTTCTGGCCCTTCAGCCGCACGCAGCACCCCAAGCAGTTTCACGATGTGCTGGGCGTGGGCCGGTCCATGCTTCAGCTTACGGTGGACCGCTTTCGGGGCATTTGCCCGCCCGAAAACGTATTTGTAGTCACCAACCGCGACTACATCGAACTGGTGCATGAGCATCTGCCCGAGCTGCCAATGAGCCAGATTCTGGGTGAGCCCATCGGGCGCAATACCGCGCCCTGCATCGCCTATGCCAGCTACTGCATTGCGCAGCGCGACCCGGAGGCCACGCTCATCGTATCGCCGGCCGACCACGCGGTGCTGCGCGAAGAGGAGTTTCGGCGGCTCATTCGGGAGGCGGTAGCCTCGGCCCGGCAGCACGACGTGCTCATCACGCTCGGCATCCAGCCCTCGCGGCCCGACACGGGTTATGGCTACATTCAGTACATGGATGAGGCCGTGCACCGGCTGCCCGACTCGGCGCTGTACAAGGTGAAGACCTTTACCGAAAAGCCCAATGCCGAGCTGGCGCGCATGTTTGTGGACAGCGGCGACTTCCTCTGGAATGCCGGCCTTTTTGTGTGGCGGGCCAGCGCCATCATCGAAGCCTTTCACCAGTGCCTGAGCGACATTGCGGAGGTGTTTGAGGAAGGCAAGCACCTGCTGGGCACGCCGCAGGAAGAAGAATTCATCAACGAAGCCTACTCGCGCTGCCGCAATATCAGCATCGACTTTGGGGTGATGGAAAAGGCCGATAACGTGTACGTGCTGCCCGCCGACATCGGCTGGAGCGACCTGGGTACCTGGGATTCCTTGCACCAAGTGAGCCCGCACGATGCCCAGGGCAACGTGGTTGATGGCGAGGTGCTGCTCTACGACACCCGCGATTGCCTCATCAAAACGCCCCACGAGCGCCTCGTGGTGGTGCAGGGCCTGGACGGCTACATCGTGGCCGAGCACGACAACGTGCTGCTCATCTGCCAGCGTAGCGAGGAGCAGCGCGTGAAGGAATTTGTGGCCGATGTGAAGAGTAAAAAAGGTGCGGGCTACAATTAGCTGAGCGTTGGGCATTGTTTAGCGCCGCTATGCTAGCGCGGGGCACTGCCCCGTGCTGGCTATTCGTCGGCGTCTGGCCGGCAGCTGTTTAACGAGTCGCCCTCCCCCGGGCGGGCCAGAGGCCCGCAACTAGGTAGATACGGGGCAGAGCCTCGCGCCATCTGAGCCAGCTGGCAGTTGGATTAGTCAATAGCTTAAAAACCCTCAGAGGGCTCCCGCACACTGCGGGAGCCCTCTGAGGGTTTTTAGGAGCCCTGCCGCGTGGTGCGGGAGGGCAGCGAGGGTTCCGCAGGCGGCTGCTTGCCCGGTGCAGTCGCAGGCTGAAGGTATTGCAGGCTACTACCGCACTGGGTGGGGGCTCGCTGAGGGTTAGCCGGGGATACTAGCTCCGGCCCTTCGCCACCTCAAACAGCATGATGCCGGCTGCTACGCCCACGTTGAGGCTCTGAATCTGGCCGCTCATGGGGATGCGCAGGCGCTGGTCGCAGAGGCGTAGCAAGTCGGGCGAGATGCCGTCTTCCTCCGAGCCCATGAGCACCGCGATGGGGCCGCTGAGGCTAGCCGGGGTAGTCTGGCCGAGGTCGGCGTCAGCCTTTTCGGTGCAGGCAATGACGGTGAGGCCGCTTTCCTTGAGGAAGGTAATGGTCTGGCGCAGGTCGGCCTCGCGGCACACGGGCAGGATGTTGAGCGCGCCGGCCGAGGTCTTCACGGCGTCGCCGTTGATTTGGGCTGCGCCGTGGGCGGGCACCACGAGCGCTTGCACGCCCAGGCACTCGGCAGTGCGGGCGATGGCGCCGAAGTTGCGCACGTCGGTCACGCGGTCGAGCACGAGCACGAAGGGCACCTTGCCATCCTCAAAGAGGCCAGCCAGCAGCGTATCGAGCGGGGCAAAGTCGATGGGTGACACGAAGGCCACCG
>Ga0265798_10004870_pt1 | contig 18353 bp, 10 predicted proteins | sample P3T30metagenome_FD_192430 | JGI IMG/M metagenome (GOLD analysis project Ga0265798, IMG submission 192430) | Plant litter microbial communities from East Loma Ridge, Irvine, California - P3 T30 | ecosystem: Environmental > Terrestrial > Plant litter > Unclassified | place: USA: California... | reverse complement strand
AGTTAACTTACGCTACCCGCAGGCTTCTAGAGTTAGCTTACGCTATAGAGCGCACTTTCTAGGTACGCTTATAGAGTTAAACGCGCTTTTAGAGTTAGCTTATAGTGTTAAACGCGCTTCTAGAGTTAGCTTATAGAGTTAAATAGGCTTCTAGAGTTAGCTTAAGCTATAAGGCTAGTGCTAGAATATTTATATACACAGACTAAATTTTGCGGGATTTAATAGCAAAAGTTGTAAACCTAATAAAGTTAGCTTATGTTGTAAGTCTAGTGACCTTTAGGTCTAATAGTTAAAAGTCTACTTTAGTAGCCTAATAACTAAAGACGCTCTTTTTAGAGTACTAGAAGCGCTACTTCTAATAATCTTAAGTTAGGAAAGTAATATTAAAATAGGAATCGACGATAGCTGCGGCTCTGCGGAAGTACCTTTTAGTGTTACCGGACTATGCATAGGATTTAAAAATAATCGGAAGACGCCCTTTTAGAGTGCTAGGAGCGCTACTTCTAATAGCCTTAAGGCAGGAAAGTTATATTAAAATAGGAATCGACGACAGCTGCAGCTCTGCGGAAGTACCTTTTAACGTAGCTAAACTATAGATAGAATTTAAAAAAAAATTAGAAGACGCCCTTCGTAGAACACTAGGGAGGAGCTTATCTCTAGAGGCTGTAATAGCTGCCTCTATCTTTAGGTAGAGGTTAGCTAAAGCAGCAAGCTTATTTTAAAATCCTTCGGGTTAGCTAGCGATACTCCGCGGCTGTAACGGCTAGTCGAGATATTAAATAGCATCTCTTTAAGCAGATTTTAGCGTAAAAGATAATTTTTTTAATAGGTTTTTAGTAAACCTAGCATCTAGTTTCTGTACTAAGATGTAAGAAACTTTAAACGTTAATATAAATATACTTCTTTTTAAAAGGTTGTTAGATAACCTAGCATCTAGGTAATATGCTAGGTGTGAAAACTATAACGTTAAATTAAATATGTCGTGATATTAATTATTAGGTACTTTCTAAACGTTTCTTCTGCTTTACGCTAGTAGGTAGCTAGAGATAAAATATAAAATTAGGTACGTCTTGAAATTTATATTTAATAGTATATGCTAATATTTAGATTAATTTTGTAATACCGCTTAGAAAGAGTAGGTTAGGTAAATATTTAATAGTACGTGCTAATATTTTATATAGTTTGTAATACCGCTTAGAAAGAGCAGGTTAGGTAAGGCTGTAGCTAGAGAGAAGGCTCTAGCTATAGAGAGTATAGAGTAAGTAGAGGATAAGGTATATAGAAGATAGGCTAAGAGCTTGTAGAACCTAATAATTAGTAACAGTAGAACTTAATATAGGCGCTTCGTTTATAAAACTATATAGATAAAGCCGTAGCAATAGCTTGAAAGAGCATATTCACGCGTAGTAGCTTAGCTAACTTTTAGCAGAATAAGTGCTTTAGAAGGTATTAAACCCCTCGCTAGAGTAATACTCTCTCTCTGTCTAGCTTGTTAGCAGGCTAGCCGACGTTGCTGCAATAGCCTATTGCTAGCGCAAGGCGAATTAGTAGGCAGTAGATAGCTATCTGCGCTTTAACTAAAGCTAGTCTTCGAGCTTAGATATACTACGCCGTAGTTTATTAAGCTATCGAAGAATTGCTTTGTCTATAGTGCTCTGCCTTCTAGTTTTAGTCTTTAATAGCTTAAAAGACGCTAATAGCGTAACTCTTTCTAGTAAATCTAATTAATCTAATCTATAGATTTTAGATCTCTCTAAAGAAGAGCTGCGCTGTCTTGTAGTAGAGAATTCGTTTGTAGATAGCCTAAGGCTACTTAAGCCTTGCGGAGTATATACGTCTATAGATTAATCCTTCTCTATAGTTCCTATAAATTAATGCTAAGTCTAGCTATTTTGTATATACTGTGCGATTAGTTCTAGTTAGAGCTTAGCTAGAAGAGTTCGATTAAGAGCGTAGGCGGACGTATGCGTAATTAGGTTGTGCCTTGTCTAGAAAGATAGAAGCTTAAGAAACCTGCTTAGGTTATCTAGAATGTATGCGTTAAACAGCTAAATAACGTCTAGTAGATACTTTTTCGTAATGCTAATAGCGATCTAGCGATATATAGCAGAGTTTAGCAGGAATAGGAACTTCGGCGTAAATCTTTATAGAGCTTTTAGTGCCTACGCAGTAGTAAAGCAGCTATTATTATTAGCGTAACGCTTAAATAGATAGAGGTTATTCTAAATTTAGTTAGATAGTTTTAGTTGCCTAATAAGCAGATTAATAAAAGGCCGAATCTAGGCAAGGTATAGAAATAGCGCCTGTTTAACTTCTAGATATAGAACGCGAATAATATAAAAGGAGTTATTTAAACAAGTGCTTGCTTTGTTATACGTAAATACTAGTAGCAGCCGGCCGTTATAGATAAACACGTTTCGCGGTACTACTCTACTATCTGCCTACCGAATAATCTAGAGTTCTTCTACGCGAGTAGGCATGCTACTTATAAGGTAGATGCCTGCGAGAAGATGCTTAATAAATTTATCGCACTACTTTAAGTAGCGTAAAGCGCGCTCTTTGCCTTTACCGTGTAAAGCAAATCCCCCTTCTTTACTAAACGCTCGACGCGTTAACAGCTTAAAGGAATCCTATATCTAGTTAGCTAGGTCTTATAGAAAGGAATAGCCTAGTACGTGTTTTAAGATATCGTCTTTAATACTGCTTAATAGGTAGTGCGGTAGAGCACTAAGCATTAGTTAGCGTAAATCTCTATCTATTCTTTGTAGTAAGTGCTAGACAGAGAGGCGAAGTTCCTCTATTATAACTCTAGCTCTAGCGATTTTAAGCTGCTCCCCGTTTAGTAACTAGGCGATATTAGTGCGTGTACTCTCGCGTCTTATAATAGCTCGGCCGTGCTATAGGCGCTTAATAAGGTAGCTAATAGAAGATAAGCTACCTCTTTATAGATATTAGAGTCGAATCTTAATATAAAGTCGAGTCTGCATTTAAGAATACGTAGAGTAATTAGGCTAAGGTGTAGAAAGCGTATTATATACGCGTAGAGGTAGGGCGTACTCTAGTAGTATTAGTCTCTCTACCTAAATTAGAGTAGTAAGGTATAGAGTATAGTTATAGGCGGTGCGGAAGGCTAATTATAATAGATAAATGCCTAGCACGCCCGAAAAGTTAATAATTGCTTTGCTCTCTAACCTACTGCTTATAGAGCTATTAGTCTAGAAGAGGATAAGAAGTCTATAAAGCGCCTCTAGCAGAGCTAGTAGAGTAGGCTCTTTAGCCTAGAGCGTATAAATCTCTGCCTATATGTGTTGCATAGCCTTAATCTAAGGTACCGTAAGCGTTAGGCTATATATCTCTTCTAACTCTACCCTCTAAGCAAGATAAACTTGCTAAGCGCAGAATATATAGCAAATAAAGCGAGTAAAGTATTAGTAGTATCGTTGCTTTATTTGCGCGCGCTGTAGAAGTTCAAAAGGGAAGGCGTAGAATAAATTTCTCTAGCTTCGCAGCTAGCAGCGTAACGCGCGTAGCGTATCTAGTAGCGTCTCTTCGCACCGCGTAAGTACGTAGCTAGTAAGTTAAACTAATTTATAGAGGCCTGCCTTAACTTAAGCTAAACTTATCTAAGCTACGCCGTTCTAGGAGCCTAGGCTAAGGTCTAATTCTTGCTAAGGTGTCTAGGTAGTAGAGGTAACTATGTGCAAAGGTTTGTGGGTAAACTAGCGTAGCTACCTATAGCTACGTAGCTAGTCTATATTCTTGTTATGCTCTAGTTCTTAAGACTAGCATGCAAACTCCTGCGCCTCGCTTATAAGGTAAGCCTCTTCGTCTGCTTTAATTTTAAGAAGCGTAGTAAGTTTAGGCTTAAGATTAGCGTTATCGTTACGAGGATATAGTAATTCTGTAAGAGAAGTGTCTGCTTCCTTAGTAGCTACGCGCTAGTACTTAATATAGCTATTCTATAGTATACACTAAGCCTATAGAGAGTAAGCAACCTCTGTCTTTAGTATAGCTATATTATATAAGTTATAGGTTGTGTAGACGTGTATCTAAAAGTAATTCTAATTAGTTATCTTAAAATTGCAATCTTTATAAGCGTAGCTAGAAACTAGTGCAGCAAGAAAGAGAAGCAGCAGGCTTCTATTAGGTAGAGGCTAAATATTGTTATGTGTTTACGTAATAGCTACTATTTAAAACGCTGCAATAGTAGGCTTGCGTAGGCAAGCGTAAATATAATGCGTATAGGCAAGATAGGCGTTAAGCCTTTAAAATACAATTACGCTCTTATAAGTAGTATAAAAGAGGTAATTATATTTGTAGAGCTAAATAATAGACGTTGATATTATAGTAGAGAGCGTAGAGAGTGTTATAGCGCGTAGTATAGTAGTAAAGAAGTAGTAGAGAGGTAGTAGAGAGGTAGTAGAGAGGTAGTAGAGAGGCGATAGAGAAGGTAGAAGAGGCAAGAAGATTGTTGTAGAGGGGAAAAAAGAGGCAAGAAGATTGTTGTAGAGGGGAAAAGAGAGGCAAGAATAGGGGTGTGAAACCCGCGCTAACGCGACTAATAAGGAGTAGAACCTGCGCTAATTGTAAATTGTAGTAGAATTCTAGATAGTTGCTTAGAGGTAGATAGTCGCTATAGTTAACTGTTTACAAGAGTAGAAAATAGTTCTAGATACGTAGAGGCAGTTACATTAAGAAGGTTCTTGTTTATTCGCGACTATAGAATTAACTAGACATAATATTACAGAAGATACAACTACTAGAGTAGAAGACGCGACTACTAGACTAAGCAACGATATAGATATAGTTCCTGATATATAAAACAACTAGCTAGTGTTGTTCTAAGCTAACGCGGGTAGAATATTAACTAATATACTAACTGCGAGTAAAGTTAAAGAAATCTAGAGATTAGTTACAACTATACAAAAGAGGGAAACCGCGGATATACTTAGTAATATGCGGCATTGCTAGGATATATTAATACTCTACGCTAAATACAAATATCTAGAATATCTTTTACGTAGTAGAATTAATCTAAAAAGTATATAAGAGCGGGGTATAGCGATAGTAGCGCGAGAGCAGCTATTTGCTAAGATTAGTAGCGTTATACTTTGTATATAGAATAGATAGTTAGAATATAGAAAGCGATAGTTTATGCTGCAAGAGAGATTTAGAGTAGAAATCTTCGCTTTGCTTCTAAGAGGTAGAGTACTAAATTTATTTGTTAAATAGAGACTAATCGCGCGTCTATAGAACTAGATAAATATAGTAGTAATCTATAATAGTAATGCCGCGGATATAGTAAAGGTTATAGAACTAATCTTTATAAGTTATATAAGAGCAGAGTCTCTGCTAATATAACTTCTACTAGAGTCTATTAAGAAGTCTAACCTTATTAATTAGACCTTTACAGATCTACTCGCCTCTAGTTAAGATACTTAGCAGGACTTTAAGGTAGTCTAGAACTTAATAGATAAGGTAAGTTAGTCTAATTTGCTAGCGTAAATAGTAGCAATATAAGAGAATAGGTAATTCTAGGTATGCTTTACTATTAAAATCCTATTAATTTGCGTATATAAATAGGCAGGTTCTTATAGGCGTAAGAGGTAGAGAATATCTAGTAATACCTAGAGATTTGTACGCGCATAACGTTAGGACTTTACCTAGTAATACCTAGGAATTTATAGGTACAAGACGTTAGGATTTTATTCTAAGAACATAGATGCAATCTAGTAGCATAGTTTCTATATATAAGGTAGTAGAAAATAAGCCTAGAAGTTATAATACTTATAGTATCGAGCGCACTTCTAGAGTTAGCTTGCGCTATTAGCGCACTTCTAGAGTTAGCTTATAGTGTTAAGCGTGCTTCTAGAGTTAGCTTACGCTATTAAGCGCGCTTCTAGAGTTAACTTACGCTACCCGCGGGCTTCTAGAGTTAGCTTGCGCTATAGAGCGCACTTTCTAGGTACGCTTATAGAGTTAAACGTGCTTTTAGAGTTAGCTTATAGTATTAAACGCGCTTCTAGAGTTAGCTTATAGAGTTAAATAGGCTTCTAGAGTTAGCTTATAGAGTTAAATAAGCTTCTAGAGTTAGCTTAAGCTGTAAGGCTAGTGCTAGAATGTTTATGTGCATAGACTAAATTTTGCGGGATTTAATAGCAAAAGTTGTAAACCTAATAAAGTTAGAGCTAGTACTAGTAAATCTGCTTATAGACCTAACGTGTACGTGGCACGCACGGTAATAACTCTAAAGTGAGTGACCGCGAGTGCTGCATATGCCATCGAGCATTCGCCGAGCCTCCCACCAATCGCGCGCGTTCTGGAACCGGCGACGACGACGATGATGAGTATCCAGTGCAGGTGCAGAATCGCGGCGCATGCGCGCACGTCTTCGGGCGGCGATGTATCGAAACGCACATCCGCGGCGGCAACCCGTGGAGCCATACCTGTCCAATGTGTCGCGTAGAGTGGTTCCCCGCACCACATGGTGGGCGGACGGAGATGGTTACGGCGGTGAATAGTGCGCTCGCGAGACTAGCGCGACTTGATGCGAATGATGAGGGCGTGAGACGCGAGCTTGAAGCCGTTGACGTCGCGCTGATCAGAATGAGAGAGATACTGCATACGCATCGATGGCTATAGGGCCTCGTCACAACACGCGTAGCCGTGGGTCATTCGCGTTCATAGATGACAGCAATGCATGTTTCCCATCTCTCGCGTCTTCGCGAACGTCGCTTGAGAGTGCCCAGCCTCTGACATGCCACATTCGTTCGCCGCCGTCTGTTCCTCGTGGGTAGCGAGCGTTTCGACACGTTGTCATTACCGAACGTGAGCACCACACGCGCGTTGTCGATGTGACGCTTAGCATGGTCAACATCGACGCAATGAGACGTGGCGCGAGTGAGTGAATGATGCGAACCTTTCGTGGCCGTGACGGAGATTGATAGAGGGCTGAAGTGATGGTATCGCGTGAAGTCTATGACCCCAAGGCTGCTTGCGTGTAATGCGTAACGTCATCTGAGCCTTACGAGGGCGAACCACAGTACTGACATTGCGAACACTCCGACGTGGCGTTACTCTACTGTTGTGACAACAGTTGCCGTTGAAGATTGCGGATTGCGACTGGGAGCTTTCGGTGCTATGTTGCGGTCGCAGCATACGCGCATGGCGTGTGTCTTCGGAAGCCCAAGTCAAGTAATAACCGCGTTGCATGGCATGCGACGCTGTGAATGGATGTTTGTTCTGTGAGGCAACAGCATGCGACAAGAGGATCTTTAGCGCGAGATTGATCGGGATGCGATAGAGTATGAGGAGTTCGATTTGTGTGTTTGTAGATGGCGCGCATGCGGCATGGGTACCCCTTCCTCCCGGGTTGATGCGTACATTACTTCTTCTGCTTCGTCTTCTTCCCGACCTGGATTGCTAGACTATCCGCGTCGTCCTGCTGCAATAGTGCCAAAGCTTCATGAAGCAGCCTCTTCTCACCAAGTCTGACTGTGATCGCCATGCGATGGCGCTTTGCCAGGTCGTCACCCTTGAGAAACGTCTCGTCTTCCTCCATAGTCGTCGGATACGTCCCGAGCTTTGCAGTCAGAGCCTTCGATACAATTTCTTTGTAGTCGTCAACGCGCTTCCGTTTCTCTGAAAACAGCTCTGGCCTTTGCTTCTTGATGCCCTTGAACACAGCCTTTACTTGCTCTTCCAGCTCAGGAGAGACTTCGCGCAACTGGGCCGAATATGTGAGTTGCCCTTCCGAATCTGGATCGCCGGAGTCGCGCTCGATGATGAAATACTCCTCGAACTCTTCGTTCTCTTCAAGCTTTGCCTGGGTCACTGTCAGTTCGTGCGCCTGTCGGAAATGTGACAGCCATCATCGTACCTCGACCTTGCTAACGATCTCTTCCGACACGGTGAGCTGTTCGATAAGCGCTGCTCGGACGAAGCTCCAGGGCAACTCTGCTACATCGTATCGGGCATGTTCAGGTGTTACGTAGCCATAGCGGCGTAGTAGCTCGGACGTTGGTAATGGACCGTAGTAGTTGAGGACCTCCGACCCAGCTGGTAGAGTTGATCGAAGCGACGTAACTTCGAGACTGTCGCCATGATTGACATGGGCCTGTCGGGGTCTGTTAGCTCACTGGAGTCTGCGTCTGCACTGGCATATGACTCACGTTGAAATCGGCATTCGCATTGAGTATGTCTGCCATGGGTACCATTCCAAGAGGAGTTGTGCCGTCACGATCTTCGACCCAACCGTCTTCTTCGTTGTCGGACTCCTCGTCCTTGTTATCCAGGTCGAAAGCGTAAGACATGATCGTGCTACCCATACGATGCGCAATATCAAGAAGTTCTTCGCTTGTCAGCTCTGCCGCGCCTTCCGGATAGAAGACCTTAGGGCTTTGCTCGACGACAGGAACAACGCGCGATCGCAGCATATCATCACTTTGCTGCTTTCCAACCTTGTCGACCGAAAGGCAAGTTCCCTCAAGCTCCTTCAGTTCTGCTTCGGACCAGAAGATGGGTGTGTCGAACATCCGTGGTAGTACGTCCAAATATGGCTTCCAGCGTGATGCATCGCCCTGTAGATGCTCATACATCATGACCAGTATGAGGGATGTCCATGAGTCGAGAGGCTCTTTCTCATCGTCGCCTTCACCACCGACAAACGCGTCGAAAACTTCTGGCAGTTTACTGGGAAGTTCGGAAGTCTCCACGCTGATGATCAGGTCTCTGGGAATGGTGAATAGCGTCGTATCCTGGGGTATATCCTGCTTCGCAACTATGCACTATCAGTGCTCATGATTCCACGCATTGCTGGGGTTTGGAAGGCGTACTGATTCCTCGGCCCGCGTCCTTGTCTCTCAAGTCTTGAATTTCAAGCAGGTCGTCGCGGAAGACACCGCCGCCAGCCTTGAACCACGCCAAAAAGCGATCGGTGGTGCCTTTGAAGTCATCATTAGCTTGTGAGCGCGACATGGTGCTCTGAACTGTCAGCCTGGGTATTACGGCTGGAAGATACAGGCGACGTTGCAGAGCTTGCGCGCTTCTGAACGCGTTTGACGATGGTCGCGTCGGCGCAATTGGTGGGTGCAGAATCAGACGCGACTAGCGCGACGTCGGAGATAATCACAATCTCCGGGCGGATCCCGAGAGCATCGCCGCCAAAACACACCCACTCTATCTTCACATCATGGAAACGAAACGTCGTAGATGCATGCATTGATCTACCTAAGACACGGTATACCTACAGTTCAGGAGTCACTCAGGAGTCGCGACGCACGAACCGAATGTTCCCTCGCCGCCGCCTATCATCGTCAACACCCCTCCACAAAGCGTCCACAGCTCGCTCAACCTCATCCATCCTCTCCGCTATGTCTGAACTGTCGGTCATCACCTCTTCCGTTCGATGAAGCTGCTCCAAGAATCCCATCGTTCGCATCATGCGGCCCGCACTTGGTAAAGTCGCGCCATCATCGCGCCTAGGCGATACGCCGCCGTGTCGCGATGTTGGCGCTGTACCTCCTCCCCGCTGAGACATTCGTTGCGACAACCGCTCATTATCCTCACGTGATACCCTGTTCGCCCTAACCGCCGCGGCGAGTTGTAGGCCCGCATCAACCGCCTGCCTGGCGTGTCGCAGCTCCGCCTGCATTAATCGCCGTTCCATCTCCTCGTCCTCTTCTTCTGCGCTGCCACGACGCACGCCTTGCGACATGTCAGCACCTGTGTGCGCTGCGCGGTGGGCTAGGCGCAATCTTTCCTCGTCGTCAGCAATCGCCTGAATGGTCTGTTCGAGAGCTGCTTGAGGCATTGCAGGTAGTCGTTGACCCAGGGATACGAAGAACCGCTGACGCTCCTGCTCACTCGTATTTTCCAACCCAAAGATAAGCTCCATTCGCCGGTCCTCCGGCGTCGCCCCAGGCGCACGAAAGCGACTCCTCTGTCGATGCGCTCTCGCTACCGCAGACTCCTCCGACTCTTCATCGACGTCTCCGAGTGCATCGCCCTCATCATCGCCAAACCAACTCTCGCGACACATTGGGCATCTCTTGCTATATCCTCTACCGCTGCTTAGATGCTCCTCGATGCACATTCTGCCGAACACATGCCGGCAAGTCGAGTTGGCGTGGGTGGAGCGTACGCGTACTGGGTAGTCGCCACCTTCCTCTAGCGGGGGAAAGGCCTCGTAGCACAGTGTACATATCCGATCGCGTTCTGGTACATCATATAGTGGCACGGGTATCAAATGTGATAAGCACTCGCGGATGCGTCGTTCAGCTCGTTGACTGGGCATGTTGGGTTTGATAAGCGTTTCTACAAGTGCGCACGCCGGTAAGTAATGGTAAGGAAGTGCAAAACGATGTCCATGCGAAGAGAATTTATACTTGATTTTGGGCTTCACGTCGCGCCTCTGAAGTCGCTGCTGTGCTTGGAGCTATCGGATTGGCATCACACATTCCACATGTTCATCGCGGGACATTCAGAAATGCGTGCTTCAATTGACTCCATTCAGTATCACTACACGACTTTACCGCCGGCAACAGCCCGGTCTCACATTATGGGATCTAGCCCGTCCGCAACGCTCACAAGTAGTGACGGCCATGCGATCGGCCTGCTCGAGCAATTGGACGACCGTCCACAAGTCCCTAACAGTCCCCCGGGTTCCAATACGTCGTCTACTCCGCCGCAAACCACCCAAAAAGACATTCTCCTCGCTGCGAGATGTAGTAGAGGAACTAGAGCTACTCGAGCTGCTGAAGCTGTCAGACCGAGCACTCGCCGCCCGAACAGGCGTGTTGTTAGCCTCCACCGCAAGGCTGCCAGGTCCCACCGTTATTGTCTGTCTCGGGGATCCTAGCATCCTTGCGAGTCTTCCTGCTCTTGCTACCGTCACTGGTCTTAGAGAACCTCCAAGCCTTACATTTCCTTCAGCGCCTTCGGGCCTTGCAGCTTGCGGCGTGTCCACTCGGCTGCTACGGCCATCCCCGTCTCTTCTGCCACGCAATCGCGCAATCGTATCTCTCACCGCCATACCCAACCTTCGCCGACGCTCCGGCCATGGAGATGGTACTGACTCCCTTGGATAATAAGTGAAATGCACACGATCCGTGCGAACAGTCCCGGAAGCTGCGATACGGCTGATCTCAGGTATTTCTGCAGAGAGGGTGTCTTCAACAAAGCTATACGGATCCTCGAATGGTCTTGTGGGCCAGGCTGCTTCGGCGTTCTCTCTAGTTGGCTCCTGCATTGCAAGTATGATCTCCAGAAGAACACTTGCCGGGATATCTCGAATGGTGTTGAACCAATGGGTGCGGCAGAGTGGACACTTGTTGCTCCACGCATTACGACCTTCGGATAGTTTGCGCAAGCAACGATGACCGAAGACGTGGTGACAGTCACCGAAGTGAATTTGAACAGGACGTTCAGGTGTTCCTTGCTCGTCAGGACTAGGGTCGCCATATCGCGTGACGCAAAGCGAGCAAGTACGGTCTTCGCTTCGTAGTGAGGAGGACTGAACTTCAGTGCAATAGAACGTCTGGAAGGTTTGTGCGTCCGGCGCCGGCTGCGGGGGCTGTCGGGCGTGTTGCATGACTTCTCTCTTGCGGATGTCAGGCGTGGTCTACTTCGGCAGTCAGTGAGAGGTATATGTCGCTTTCAGGTGAAGCGCGATTCCATTCAACAGCCACAAACCTTCGTGAAGCGTCGCGTTGCGGACGGCTGCGACGCAGCTGCTCAAAGCCCCGCGTGGCGGTTCTACGCCCCGAAACGCCTTACCACGGAGTATCTATTCCCGAATGTCAGATGAACGGTCTTTGTTGCTCCGGTCTTCACGCGCACACGCCGTCAATTCCTAACACCACGTAACACGAACTCGATATCAGGTTTCATTTATATCTACTATCATTCCTCACACGTCTCCATAGCTCTGCCAACCGTCCGCATTACCAAACGTGGCCCTTGCTCTGTTGAATTTCCTTCACATTAATGTTCCGCCACATCAACACTCCAACAGCACCAAGGACCCAGATACACGTACTCACGATCAGAAGCCGAGACATCGCGTCTTCATATGCATGCTGGATAGCGATGCGCGTGGGCGAGCCGATCGGATAAGACAACTGCTTCGCCAGATCCCCAAAGATCTTGTGAAGATCAGGCATCTCCTCTGTAGGCAGATATTGCCGAAGTCGACTTGGAAGCACGTCCGACCAGATTGAGGCGGCGATAGTCAGACCGATGGCCCCGCCTATGTTGCCGAAGATGCTAACGAGAGCGAGCATCGCCGCAACATGTTCGTGTGACCCTGCGGCTAGGATAGCGATCTCATCCGTAACGACGAGGACGCCTTGTGAAATGGAGATGAAGAGGAAGCACACGATGATATACCCGGTGTTCCCCGGAGCGAGGAAAAGGACCATGAGACCCTGACCCAGCATGCTGAGCGGGATACCAATGACAAGCGATACGGTCTTGAAGCGGCCAGTGCGATGAATGATGTAGCCGGCCAGGACCGCGAATACCACGCTGACCACGGTATAGGCTTGTGCGACGTAGCTCGCTTCCTCTACGCTGAGACCTTGCACGACTTGCAGGTATGAGCCGAAGTAGCTGTTCCAAACGGCATAGCTGCCGAAGAGACAGGTACACAGGAGACATGCGCCGAATACTGTTCGATCCATGAGTAAGCTGTATGGAAGGAGGGGAATTGTCGCACGATTCTGCTCCCAGAATGCGAATGCAATGAGAAGACCAATGCCCACCACGAACATGCCGACCACCATTGGCGATGCCCAACCGTTGCCCGCCAACGTGTGAAGGTTGAATGGCAGCAAAAAAAGGGTAACGCCCACCGACACTAAGCACAAGCCGACCGCATCGAACTCGCGGCTGTAGTACAACACTGACTGCGCAGCACTACGACCGCTCTTGCGCTCGCGAACGAGTCCCATACTCTTCGCCTTCCGATATTTCCACACCAACAGACCAAAAAGCGGCAGCGTGACAAGCGGAACAAGTACACTGAACATACCAAACGCCCACCGCCATCCTAGGCCATTCAGATATCTCTGCGCCAACGGCCCAGCTACCCATCCTGTGATGAGGCCAGTCGAGTTCATGAGCGCTTGCATCAGCGCCCTGTTCTCCAGCTTCGTCGTATCAGCGATGAACACCGACAAGATATACTGCACGCCATTATTGCCCACAGTATGAAATATCATAGCCGCAGCATACGTCCCCACGCCCTCGCATACCGTCATCAAAAGTAATCCTATCGTACCGAGAATCACGCAAAGGATGAAGCCATGCGGCCGCCCGAAGACATCGATGATCTTCGCGATCGTCAGGTTGGTGACTCCGCCGACGACGTTACTCAGTATGCTAACGGTGGGCGTGAGAGAGTGCATGGAGAAAGCGGATGTGACGTATGGTACGAGCGCTGCTGTTGTGCCGGCGAGTAGTGTTTCGACGAAGTAGATGAGGTAGATCATTATGTAGGCTGTTGTGAGGGAGTGCTTTGTCCAGGCGCGTGTTGTGGCTTCGATGGCGAGGACGCCTGGTTGGGCTGTGGTGGAAGAGGGGTCATGATTGGCTGGTGGGTCTTCAAGGTGGGTGTGGTGGGTGTCGTCGATGCTGGATTTTGTAGGCTCGGCAAATGTAGATGTCGAAGAGGATGGAGAGAGGAGAGGCTCTTCGATCGACGCGCGGGGGGAATGCATGTCGCAGAGCTGCGGACTTCGAAGAGTCGGGTGAGTGTATCGACGGGAGTAAAATTGACCGTGTAGATACGACTTTGCGGCTGACTACACTCAAAGCTCAGCGGCCGATAGTCGTGAAAACCATGCAGGTTAGAAAGCCATGCTTTCTTGCGCTAAGCTGACTTGTCACCCTCACCGAGTCGACGGCATAACACGAGCATGACATGCATGGGGTACAAGCGGCTGGGCGAAGAGCATATTTGCGATCGTTATGGCCCGAAACCCTGAACCTTGCTGGTGCGCAAGCGTGGGGGCTCAAGATGCACGGCTGACATGCGTTTGGGGGCTACATCATGGCCGTGGAGAGTTGTCTCACGAACCTGCCTGTTCTTGTTATGGTGCTGGGCGGTGAGTGCGGTTGCATCTTTCACGCGTTAATGGTGCATTCCAAGGTAATACTGCACACGTCCGAAAAGAGTCAAGAGTCAAATTATACGCGCAGTAGCTATCATACCCCCCCGCAATCACGTCAAAGCGCCTAGCCTTACCTAGCTCAACAAGCAGCGACATCAACCAGTTGCGCATATCTAGTGAACTCCTCATCACGTGCAAGCATATCCCGCTCCTCGGGGAACGTGCCCAATACCAACTCCACGCCACCATCTGCCTTCAGTGGGAACACTACTAAGAACCTGAATCGCCCGCTTCCACGCTCTAGCTGGGGTCTCATCGTCTCTGGCGAACCTCGGTTGGCGAAGTAGATATCACCGAAGCTGATCTCGTTCATCTGGAAAAGTATCATGTTGGAGATCATGGCATGCATGTGGTCAAGACCCATGTTGGCTGTGGAGAACCTGCTGTGATCTGGCAGTGACTGCAGGAGGGTAAAAGCATCGTGGATCAGTGCTGGCGTCATGCGCGCTGCAGAAGCACGCAGCATCTGCGCGATACTTGCAATGCTCGTTGTGGAGGCGCAGAGTTCTTCTACTGGCATGCTTGTCCGGTTGAGCGTGAGTAGACTGCCCATGTATGAGTCTGGTAAGAGGGAGGAGAAGTAGGGTCGTCCGTCCGTTGGCAACTCGAGAATGGAGCAGTCGTCAGGGCTGAACTGTTGGCCATTGGCCTTGGCTACAGCGTAGCGAGCCCGCAATGCCGAGCGCCAGAAGAAGGCTTGTACCATATCGCTGATAGACGTACTGACACCGTTCGCAGCCGGATCGCTTGTGACGTCCGCTTTGAGTAACTCGACCTTCTCGGGTGGGATCAAAAAGAGAGTAGTGTCCATTTTTCTCTCTGCAGCCGGCAAAGGCCATATCGAGTGCAGCGGGTAGCGTGGCGGTCGGCCAAGAGGTCCCGCTGGCCTGGCAGCATGTTTCGCAAGGACGTCGTCCGTGGGAACAAATGGAAGTAAGCCCCAGACATCAGGGTCGATCTCATCTACCGAGCGCGCATGTCCTTCCAACTCATGCAGTACTTCGGGAAGGCTGTGGTTGAAGCTCTCCGCATCATACCACGCACATGTTGCTGATGAGTCCCCTTGCAGGTACCTGCAATTCTCGGCCCACGCTTTGATAGCAATGATAGCACCTACACCATCCAGGCAGCAGTGGTTGAGGTCAATGGCGAGGATGCAACCGCCTTTGATGAAGTTGGCTTGCGCAACAAGGATATCGGCGGGTAGTTGTGGGAAGGTATCTTGTCGCAGTACCAACTCGTCCTTGAAGGCTGATGGGACGAAACCGCCTTCTCGTAGGGTCTCGAAAGTCGGCAGCACATTTGATAGGTCCTTGTACACTAACCGGTCGCGAGTGGGTTGCCGAAAGGGTGGCACGGCAACGGTGAGATCGCCGTTTGCACGTGCAATCTCGTCTTTGGAAGAGCGAATCATCTTTCCACCAAGGGCTGGTATGAGTTCAAAAGTCCGATTGAGTCCGGCTTGCATGTTTGCAAACGTCTCTTCGAACGACGCGTCTGCCTGTAGCGGAAAGTAAAACACCAGGCCCATGTAGTGATTCGGATTGACGTAGTCGAAGGGATTCAGCCGGAAGGACTGCCACGCTCTTCGCTGAGCGATCATGCGCTGCAGTTTCGATTCTTGATCGTCACCTGATCTGGCACCATTCTTTGCTCCAGCGATCAATGGTTCGAGAGCGGCGGTGAACTTGGCTAGGGTTGGATTGGCGTAGAGATGACGGGGTGCAAGTTTGTCCAGGCCTGTGATAGCTGTTCGGATGGCACTAACGGCTGCAGACACTCCCAAAGAATCTAGACCGAGGGCGAACAGGTCATCGTCTGGAGTGGCATTGGAGGTGGCTGGAAGAGAGGATGCGAGTATCTCTCGGACTGACTGCTGCAACGTTGATGTGGAGGTACTGTCAACGATGAAAGACCTCTCTTCACTCTGGAAACTGTAGAACCGCTCGATGTAGTCGTCATAAAGCGCCATTGTTGCTTTCCTCTTGACAGTCCCTTTATCTGTCCGAACGAAGGGTTTGTCTGGTTGCGCGAAGATGACGTGGTCGCGTGTCAAGTTGACTGTGTGTCGGGCTGAGGACATGCTTGTCTCGATCTTGGCCCATATGCTGTCCATGAGTTCGTCGCTCTTGGTCAAAGCATCCTTCAGTTCAATGAGAAGGCCTGCCTGACGCTTGTGGCTGCCAACAACAAGGCAACCATCGATCGCAGAGTGAGTGCCAACTAGTGCTTCGAACTCCAAAGGCAGGATCTTGTATCCGTTGGATAGAACGATAAGATCATCGTTGCGCCCTGTGAATGCCCAAAGATTGGGTTTGGTGGGGTGTTGCTTGTAGAGATCTTTGAAGTTGATTGAGGTCTTCTCCGGGAATGTGTGGAAGATGCCTTGGAACAAGGATGAATGTTCGTTGCGGTGAACCCAATGCTCATAGACACCCGGCTCCACTTCCTTGAACTCGAATCCGGAGTAGGGATGGAAGGCGAACCAGAACCAATCCTCCCTGTCAACAAAGAGATTGCCGATGAAGAGACCCTCCGTCGTGCCCGTCAAATTGAGCACTCTGATGACGTCGTTGACTTTGCCGGCACTAATCGGGCTGACCGGGCCACCCGATGCGCAGATGAATTTGGATCGCTGGAGCTTGGCCAACACATCAGGTGTGTCTCCAAGCTCATCGACAAGTGATGGTACCATACTCCAAATGTCGATCTTCGCACTATCGGCAAGGTTCTCGACCAGCGACATGTTGGGTATAACGTTTGTTGGCCCCATGACAACCTGTAGACCGAAGAATATTGGCATCAGGATGTTCATGATGATGCCAGCGCCGTGACACATAGGAAAGGAAGAGTAGATCCGGTCTCCTTCCTTCCAGTCCGAAGTCCATGGTACCAACCCCTCATCGCCGTCGACAGGTGGAAGTAGGCGAATCGCATCCATCGTTCCGACCAAGCTGTGAGACCATGGAATAGGTTTTGGCACACCTGTCGAGCCCGATGTGTGAAGATAGCAGAAGGGATCTGAAGCCGAGTTTTGGAAGGTTTTGGTGTATGGAAACGGCTTGGTGTCTTCTGTATCCAGGAGCTCGTCTAAAAGTGGTAGCTCCAACAACTTCATCGAACGCCTTTCCAGGAAGTTCTTTACCAGAGGTACTGCCGGCACTTCGCCTGCTTTGGCCCAGATGTCGCAGTCGGTTGCTTCGAGCACGGCCAGTGCGCCTTCAACACTGTTCTTGGGCGAAAGGTTGAGGGCGGCGTAGCCCACTTTGACACACGCATATGTAAGGAGGACATGCCGGAGGTCGTGTGGCCCGATATAGCCTACTGGTCGCACAGATGTCGACTCGCCGATCTGTGCGTGGAGCCACCAAGCAGTCTTGTCTACGGCTTTCGCAAACGCATGCGCTGATATATCTCGGTATGTTAGACCTGCACCAGAAGGCTTTGCGATGGAAAAGACAACACGGTTGGGGTGATTTCTTGCGACTTGGTCCATGATTTGAGGTATGAGACGGTGGCCATAGTCAGGCTCTCCTCCAATGGCGTCCGTATACGATGAATCCGAGGTCTTCATATTCGGTGAAGAACGTGGTGGGGATCGCGGTGGTGATTGTGCGAATGAGGTGGGTGGTGTCGAAGCGCCACTGGCCATCGACATCGCACTTGGGGATGAGTATCCGCTCTTCGTGCCGTTAAACAGGCTGCGAGCTTGCAGATAGCTGGTGTTTGCTTCGTTGATCCACGGCATATCGGCTCGTAGCAGTTTCCTCTCCTTGAAGTAGCTTGGCCGTCCGTCCTCGTATATCAGCTCGAGACGCTGGTCCTTCTCGAACTCGCCCTTGGGTGCGCTGACCCATTCCCCATCGGCTAGCATGGCTACGCTACAATGCCAGGGTGTGGTGTAGCCCGTTTTGGTGTTGAGAAGACTTATGGAGATCTTGTGGTCGCCTATCGATTCGTGTATCGACAATCTCAGGTGGTTTGGGAAGGCTGCTTTGACTGCTCCCGCATAAGCCTGCACCTGATGTCAGTGTCCGGTAGCTCAGCCACGTAAGGAGAAGGTTCTTGAAACTTACGTATCCTCTGAAAAGCATCTGCTTGGCTAGATACTTGACGTCCCTCTTGTATTGGTTGCTGCCGCGGTTCTCTCCAAGCGCGAAGATGTGCTTCAGATCCGACTCG
>Ga0265798_10004869_pt1 | contig 18355 bp, 18 predicted proteins | sample P3T30metagenome_FD_192430 | JGI IMG/M metagenome (GOLD analysis project Ga0265798, IMG submission 192430) | Plant litter microbial communities from East Loma Ridge, Irvine, California - P3 T30 | ecosystem: Environmental > Terrestrial > Plant litter > Unclassified | place: USA: California... | reverse complement strand
GGCCCCTCGGACGTCGGTCGCGAGGTGGGCGTGCGGCACGGCCCGGGTGGCGGAGGGGGCAGGAGGCGCGGAGTCGGTCATCGCCGGGCCACGATACTCGTTTAGTTCGGCTAAGTAAACGTCTGGCTGATCTTGTGCAAATCGCGACACCGGAGAGCCGACACGCCGCTCGTCCGCAGACGTGAGCGGCGCGTCGCGCCCCGGCGGTCGGGTTCGGCCCGCCGCGGGCGCCGGGTGCGGTCGCGATTTGCACAGGGGGGAGGGGAGGAGGCGCGCGCGGGGGAGGGGGGAGGCGCGCGCGGGCGAGGTGAGGTGCGCAGCGGTTCGGGGACGGCGTGCGCCTAGGCTCGGACCGATGAGCGACGACGACGTCCCGGCCGAGCCGAGCCGCCCCTCCTGGTTGACCGGGCGTGGGGCCGTGCTGACGGTGGCGCTCATCGTGGGCATCTCGCCGTTCGCGACCGACATGTACATCCCCGCGCTGCCGGCCATCGCGCGCGACCTCGGGGCGACGACGGCCGAGGTGCAGCTCAGCCTGACGGCGTTCCTCGTCGCGTTCGCGGTCGGCCAGATCGTGATCGGGCCGATCAGCGACGGTCGGGGCAGGAGGCGCATCCTGCTGGGCGGGACGGTCCTGTTCGCCCTCGCCTCGATCGCCTGCGCCGTGGCTCCCGACGCGGCCACCCTCGTCGTCGCACGTGTCGCGCAGGGTCTCGGCGGCGCGGCGGGCTCGGTGGCGGCCCGGGCCATGGTGGGGGACTCGACGACGGGCCTCGTGCGCAGCAGGCTCTTCGCGACGCTCGCCGCGATCAACGCCGTCGGTCCGGTCGTCGCGCCGCTCGTGGGCGGCGTCGTGCTCTCGGTGTCGAGCTGGCGGGCGACGTTCGTCGTGCTGGCGGTGCTCGGCGCCGCGTTGACCTGGGCGGCCGCGCGGCGCCTGCCCGAGACGCTCGTCGATCCCGAGCCGGGTGCGGGTTCGCTGCTCGCGTCCCTGCGACGGATGGGCACGCTGCTCGCGATGCCGCGCTTCCGCTGGTACCTCGTGACGGGCTGCGCCGCGACGATCGGCTTCTTCTCGTACATCGCCACGTCGTCGTTCGTCTTCCAGGAGCAGTACGGCTTCGGCGAGGGCCTCTACACGCTCGTCTTCGCCTCGAACGCGTCGTGCATGATCGCCTCGACCCTGGTGTTCCGCCGACTCGTCGGGCGCTTCGCCGAGGACCACCTCTTCACCGCCGGCCTCGTCACCTGCACCGTGGGCTCGGCCCTCGTGCTCGTCGGTGCGCTGACCGGCGTCGGCCCGGCACTGATCTGGCCCGCGCTCGCCCTCGTGACGGCGGGCTGGGGCTGGGTCATCCCCGGGTCGATCACGCTGACGCAGGCGCTCGGGCACCGCGCGCCCGGCACGGCCGCCGCGCTCGCGGGTGGGCTGCAGTTCGGGCTCGGCGGTGCCGCGACCCCGCTCGCGGGGGCACTCGGCGGCACGGCCGTCGTGATGGGCGCGCTGATGCTCGGGTTCATGGCCGCCGGTCTGGCCGTGCAGGTGTGGGCGTCGTCGCGAGGCGGTACCCCGGCGACCTGACCCACGGGGCGGGGGGCGCACCCACGCGACCTGACCCCCGGGGGCGCGACCCGCGCCTCCTGCCGTCCATGCGGGGCTGGTGCGCCGGACCGGGCGGTGCCACCCTGGGCTCGACGCCGACCGGCGCCGTGACCCGAGGAGGACCCCGTGACCGTGCAGCTCACCCCGTACCTGGCGTTCCGCTCCGAGACGAGGGAGGCGTTCGACTTCTACGCCTCCGTGTTCGGCGGCAGCCCCACCTTCAGCACCTTCGGCGAGTTCGGCGTGGGCACCCCCGACGAGGCCGGGAAGGTCATGCACGCCCAGCTGAAGACGCCGTCGGGCCTGCTGCTGATGGGGGCGGACCGTCCCGACTCGTACCCGCTCGAGGAGGCGAGCAGCATGTCGCTCTCGCTCTTCGGCGGGCCCGACGACGCCGAGACGCTGACCGGATGGTTCGACGCGCTCGCCGAGGGAGGCACCGTGCACGAGGCCCTGTCGCAGGCGCCGTGGGGCGACTCGTTCGGCATGCTGGACGACCGCTTCGGCCAGCACTGGATGGTCAACGTCGGCGGTGCCGCGGCCTGAGCCCGGATCGCGCCGCCCACGGACCAGGAGGCGCGGGGGCGGTCTCCGTGGACGCCCCGCCTCAGTCGCGCCCGAGCCGACCGATCACGCTCTCGTCGAGCCGGGCGAGCAGGTCGGCCACGTCGTCGTAGACCTCCTCGGCCCCGGCCTCGACCAGCTCGGCCCGGGAGAAGCCGCCGCTCAGCACGCCGACGCAGGTCACGCCCGCCCGGTGCGCGGCCTCGACGTCCCACACGGCGTCGCCGACCATCACGGCGCGTTCGGCCGGCACGTCCGCCTTCTCGAGGGCGACCTCGACGATGCCGGGGTCGGGTTTGGCGGTCTCGACGTCCTCGCTCGACGTGACGGCCCACAGGGCGTCCTCGACGTCGAGCAGGCGGCGCAGCGCCTTCAGCTCGTCCTCGGGCGCACTCGTGGCGAGCACGACGCCGTGCCCCCGGCGCGCGAGCTCGGCGAGCAGGTCGGTCGCCCGTTCGAAGACGTGCAGGTCGCCCTCGTCGCCGAGGTGCTCGGCGTAGTGCCGCGAGTGCGCGTCCTTGGCGTCGTCGAGGAGGCGCGTGGCGGCGTCCTTACCGACCAGCCCCTCGACCAGCAGGGCGGAGTCCTTGCCGATCGACCGGTGGATGCGCCAGCTGTCGACGGGGTGGCCGACGTCGGTGAAGGCCCGCGACCAGGCGTCGACGTGCGCGAAGTTCGAGTCCACCAGGGTGCCGTCGATGTCGAAGAGGACGGCGGTGGACGGAGAGGAGGACGTGGGGGAGGTCATCCCGCCACCCTGCCCCTGAACGAGCAGGGCTGCACGGACTGCACGAATTTCGCCGAGGGCAAAGCGACACCTGTTGTCCGAGTGTCGATGCGGGCGTATGTTCGCAGGCGGGCTCGTCGACGAGTCCGACCGGCCCGACGGCCGGCCCACGAACGGAGAGAGGCACACACCATGGCACGGTTCAGCGACAAGACGGCACTCGTCACCGGCGGAGGCAGCGGCATCGGCGCCGCGATCTCACGGTCCCTGGCGGCCGAGGGCGCGTCGGTGGTCGTCACCGACATCAAGCTCGAGGCGGCGCAGGGCGTCGTGGACCAGATCGTCGCCGCCGGCGGCACGGCCGTGGCCTTCGAGCAGAACACCGCGAAGCCCGAGCAGTCCGAGGCGGCCGTCGAGTTCGCGAAGACCACCTACGGCGCCCTGCACCTCGCCGTGAACAACGCGGGCATCGGCGCCCCGGCCGCCGACATCGGCGAGTACGACATCGCCGCCTGGGACCGCGTCCGCTCGGTCGACCTCGACGGCGTCTTCTACGGCCTGCGCTACCAGCTGCCCGCCATGGTGGAGGCCGGCGGCGGCTCGATCGTCAACATGAGCTCGGTGCTCGGCTCGGTCGGCATCGCCCAGAACGCGGCCTACGTCGCCAGCAAGCACGCCCTGGTCGGCCTGACCAAGGTCGCGGCGCTCGAGTACTCGAAGCGCGGCGTCCGCACCAACGCGGTCGGCCCCGGCTTCATCGACACGCCCCTCGTCCGCGCCTCGCTCGAGGGCGACGCGCTCTCGTACCTCGAGTCGCAGCACGCGACCGGTCGCCTCGGGACCGACGCCGAGGTCTCGGCGCTCGTGCTCTTCCTGCTGAGCGACGAGGCGTCGTTCGTCACGGGCAGCTACCACCTCGTCGACGGCGGCTACTCGGCGCACTGACGACGGTGTCCCAGGAGGCGCGGTGCGGGGAGTCCTGCGCCGCGCCTCCTCGGTCGGGCCGCTTCAGCCGCGCTTCAGCGCCGGGCCGCCATGATGGGCACGACGCGCACCCGGCGCGACCGAGGGAGGCCCCGTGCGCGTGCTCGTCGTCGAGGACCAGGCGACCCTGGCCGAGGGGTTGCGGCTCGGGCTCGAGGCCGAGGGCATCGCGGTCGACGTCGCGGCGACCGGCACCGACGGGCTCTGGCGCACCCGCGAGGGCACGTACGACGTGGTCGTCCTCGACATCATGTTGCCCGGCATGAGCGGCTACGCCGTCTGCCGGGCCATGCGCGAGGGCGGCGACTGGACCCCCGTCATCGTGCTCACCGCCAAGGACGGCGAGTGGGACCAGGTCGAGGCCCTCGACACCGGCGCGGACGACTACCTCACCAAGCCGTTCTCGTTCGCCGTCCTGCTGGCCCGGTTGCGCGCCCTGGTCCGCCGTGGTGCCCGCGAACGACCGGTCGTGCTCGAGGCCGGTGACCTGCGCGTCGACCCGGCCTCCCGCAGCGTCCACCGCGGCGACGTCGCGGTCGAGCTCACCAGCCGCGAGTTCGCGGTGCTCGAGTTCCTCATGCGCCACGCCGGCAGCGTCGTCACCAAGCGCGAGGTGCTCGACGGCGTGTGGAACGACGACTTCGAGGGCGACCCCAACATCGTCGAGGTCTACGTGCGCCACCTGCGCAACAAGGTCGACCGCCCGTTCGGGCGCGAGGCCATCGTCACGCTGCGCGGGGCGGGCTACCGTCTGGAGGCGCGGGGTGGCTGAGCGCGCCCCTCGCGTCCCGGTGCCCGGGCTCGGGCCCTCGGCCGGCACCGGGCGGGGTCGCCCCCGACGGGCGTCGCTGCGCTCCCGCATCACCGCGGCCGCCGTGCTCGCCGTCGCACTGACCCTCGGCGTGTTCACGCTCGTCTTCGCGCTCGTGCAACAGGCCGTGCTCGCCGACGGCCCGCGCCGGTCCGCCTCGGCCGACGTGGACCGCGCCGTGTCGGCCCTGGCGATCGGTTCGACGCCTGACGTGGCAGTCGTGGGCGAGGCGGAGGGAGCCCTCGTCGTCGTGACCGACTCCTCGGGCCGCGTGCTCGCCGCCGGGGGAGAAGACGACCTCGTCGAGTCCGCCTCGTCGCTCGCGGCGGCCGGGTCGGGTGACCGCGTGACGCTCGACGGCGACCGGTTCGTCGTCGAACGGGACGACGTCGGGGTCGAGACCACCCCGACGCCGACGCCGAGCGCGGAACCGACGCCCACTCCGACCGCGTCCTCGCCGTCCGGCGACGACGACGACGACGCCGCGGAAGACGCCGACGACGTCGCCGACGACTCGACCCCGACGCCCGAGGCCACCCCCGAACCCGCCGAGACGGTGACGACCGAGTACGGCGTCGTGGCCGCGCGCTCCCTCGACGAGGCGAGCGCCGCCTCCTCGGCCAGCCTCGTGACGCTCGGGGTCGCGATCCCCGTGGCGCTGCTCGTGCTCGGCGTCACGACCTGGCTCGTGGTCGGCCGTGCCCTGCGCCCGGTCGAGTCGATGCGACGCGAGGTCGACGCGGTCACGGCGCAGAGCCTGTCGCGCCGGCTGCCCGACCCGGGTGGCAGCGACGAGATCGCCCGCCTCGCCCGCACGCTGAACGGCATGCTCGACCGGCTCGACTCGTCGGCGACGGCCCAGCGGCGCTTCGTCGGCGACGCCTCTCACGAGCTCAAGACCCCGCTCGCCACGATCAGGCAGCACGCCGAGGTCGCGCTGCTGCACCCCGGCAGCATCGACGGTGCGGCCCTGGCCGGCACCGTCCTCGGCGAGGAGGCGCGGCTGACGGCGCTCGTGCAGGGCCTGTTGGTCCTCGCCCGGGCGGACGAGGGCGCCCTCGGGGTGGCGCGTCGCCCGGTCGACCTCGACGACCTCGTGGTGTCGGAGACCGCCCGTCTGCGCGGCGTCGCCCGTCCCGACGGTCGGGGGTCGCTCGCCGTCGACGCCACGGCCGTCGGCCCGGCCCGCGTGGACGGCGACGAGGGGCTGCTCGGCCAGGTCGTGCACAACCTCGTGGCGAACGCGGCCCGGCACGCCGACACCCGCGTCGCCGTCGCCCTCGACGAGCGCGACGGCCGAGCCGTCCTCACCGTCGACGACGACGGGGCCGGGGTCGCCGAGGCCGACCGAGAGCGGGTGTTCGAGCGGTTCGTGCGCCTGGACGAGGCCCGGGCCCGCGACTCGGGCGGCAGCGGGTTGGGGCTGGCGATCGTCCGCGAGATCGTCCGGGTGCACGGGGGCTCGGTCTCGATCACCACGTCGCCGCTCGGGGGCGCCCGCTTCGTGGTCGACCTCCCCGCCGGCCCCGTCTGACCCGAGGGCCACCCGCCCTGCCCCGGTGAGGCGACCCGCGCCTCCTGAACGGTTCTTCAGCGGGCTTCAGCACGGCTTCAGTGCTCGCTCGCGAGAGTGGGGTCACCAGCTCGAGAGAGCGACAGACCGGCCGCCCGGCGGCCCCACGAACGGAGCGAACCATGCTGAAGAACACCCTCACCAAGAAGAAGTCCCTGCTGATCGCCGGCGGCATCGCGGGCGTCCTCGTGCTGGGCGGCGGCGGCGTGGCGCTCGCCTCGGGCCTCGACGACGGCGTCTCCGCGCAGACCCGCGACCGGGCCCAGGAGGCGGCGCTCGCCGAGACCGGCGGCGGCACCGTGACCGAGGTCGACACCCTCGACGACGGACTCGTCGGTTACGAGGTCGAGGTCGTCCTGCCCGACGGGCGCGAGGCGACGGTGCTGCTCGACGGCGACTACTCCGTCACCTCGAGCCGCGTCGACGACGACTCGCGGGGTTCCGGCGCCACCCCGACGCCCGCCGGCGACGACCGTGACGACGACGACTCCCTCGGCTCGGACGCCACCCCGACGCCCGTCGCGGGTTCGGGGCGCGACGACTCGGCCGACGACTCCACCCGCGACGACGACCTGACCGGCGCCGACTACGACCGGGCCGCGGCCGCCGCCCTCGCCGCCGCCGGTGGGGGCACGGTGACCGATGCCGATCGCAGCGACGACGCCGGCGTGGCCTACGAGGTCGACGTGCGCCTCGACGACGGCACCGAGGTCGACGTCGACCTCGACCAGGCGTTCGGCGTCGTGCGCACCGACGTCGACGCCCGCCGCTGACGGGGGCAGGGCCGCAGCCGGGCCGGTGATGGGAGACTGGTCGCGTGCCCACCTTCTCCGCCGCCCGAGGCGACTACGAGTTCACCGACGCCCACGGCGTGACCGTGCACTACTACGTCTGGAAGGCCGCGACGCCCAAGGCCGTGGTGCAGATCGCGCACGGCCTCGGCGAGTACGCGCTGCGCTACGACGACCTCGCGCAGGACCTCGTGCGGGCCGGCTACACGGTCTACGCGAACGACCACCTCGGCCACGGCGAGACCGGCCTCGGCCAGTGGGACGGCGACCACACGAAGCTCGGCCGGCTCGGCCCGGCCGGGCTGCGCGGGGCGATGGAGGCGGTGGTCCGGTTGACGGGCATCGCACGTTCCGAGAACCCCGGCTCGCCGCTCGTGCTGCTCGGGCACTCGTGGGGCTCGTTGATGGCCCAGAAGCTCGTCGACGAGGGCTCCGACCGGTTCGACGCCGTCGTGCTGAGCGGCACGGCCTACCGGATGCCCGGCAGCATGAACGCGGGCGACCTGAACGCCCGGCACGCCCACCTCGGCGACACCGGCTACGAGTGGCTCAGCCGCGACCAGGCCGTGGTCGACGCCATGGCGGCCGACCCCCTGTCGGTGCAGGCGACGGCCCGTCAGCTGTTCGGCACGGCCGACACGCTGCGGCTGATGGGTCGCCCCTCGACCCGGCTCGCGAGCGACCTGCCCGTGCTCGTGCTCGTCGGCGACGACGACCCGCTCGGCGGCGAGGCCAGCGCCCGCAAGCTCGCCGACGCGTACGTCAACCGCAGTCGGCTCAGCGACGTCGAGCTCGTGGTCTACCAGGGCGCGCGGCACGAGGTGTTCCGCGAGACCAACCGCGACGAGGTCGTGGCCGACCTGGTGCACTGGCTCGACGACCGCGTGGGGCACCAGGCATAGGCTGCGACCATGCACGGTGAGTACAAGGTCCCAGGCGGAAAGCTCGTGGTCGTCGACCTCGACGTCAGAGAGGGGCGCATCGCCGGGTTCCGTCTCGCCGGTGACTTCTTCCTCGAGCCCGACACGGCGCTCGACGCCGTCGACCGGGCGGTGAACGGCCTGCCGGTCGAGTCCGACGCGGCGACGATCGCGGCGACGATCAAGCAGGGACTGCCGGCCGACGCGGTGCTGCTCGGCTTCTCGCCCGAGGCGATCGCCGTGGCGATCCGCCGCAGCCTCTCGAAGGCGACCGACTGGCGCGACTACGACTGGCAGATCATCCACGACGCCCCGGTGTCGCCCAACGTGCACCTCGCCCTCGACCAGGTGCTCACCGAAGAGGTCGGAGCGGGCCGCCGCGGGCCCACCCTCCGTTTCTGGGAGTGGGACCAGCCCGCCGTGGTCATCGGCAGCTTCCAGTCGTTGAAGAACGAGGTCGACCTCGACGCCGCCTCGACCCACGGCTTCGAGGTGGTGCGCCGCATCAGCGGCGGCGGCGCGATGTTCATGGACGCCCAGTCGATCGTGACCTACTCGCTCTACGCCCCGGGCGAGCTCGTGCAGGGCATGAGCTTCGCCGACTCGTACGCGTACCTCGACGAGTGGGTCATCACGGCCCTCAAGTCGCTCGGCATCGACGCCTTCTACCAGCCGCTCAACGACATCACGAGCGCCAAGGGCAAGATCGGCGGGGCCGCTCAGAAGCGCCTGGGCAACGGAGCCCTGCTGCACCACGCCACGATGTCGTACGACATGGACGGCGACAAGATGGTGCAGGTCCTGCGCATCGGCCGCGAGAAGATGAGCGACAAGGGCACGACCAGCGCCGCCAAGCGCGTCGACCCGCTGCGCAGCCAGACCGGACTGCCCCGCGCCGAGATCATCGAGCGCCTCAAGCAGACCTTCACCGGTCTCTACGGCGCGACCGAGGGCCACGTCACCGAGGCCGAGCTCGAGAAGGCCGAGCAGCTCGTCACCTCGAAGTTCGCGACGCCCGAGTGGCTGGCGCGCGTGCCCTGAGCACGCGAGGGTCGCCGTCGAGGCGACCCGCGCCTCCTGCCCGGCGTCCGCCTCGGCGGCCGGGCCGCGGTCAGCGGTCGAGCAGCTCGCGGTAGTCGACGTGATCGTCGACGAAGTCGACCACGAACGGGCAGAGCGGAACGACGCGCAGGTCGGTGTTCGCGCGCACGTCGTCGAGGGCACCCTGGACGAGCTGGGCCCCGAGGCCACCGGAACGGCGGCTGGGCTCGATCTCGGTGTGGGTGAAGCGGATCTCGTGGCCGACGACGTCGTAGGCCGCGAAGCCGATCGTCTCGCCGTCCTCGACGAGGGCGTACTGGTTCTGCGTGGGGCGGTTCTCTACCTCGGTGGTCATCCCGACACGCTACGCGCCCCCGGCCGGGAGTCGGGCACGTGTCGGTGGCCGGCAGGCAGCAGAATGGTCGGATGCCCCTCGACTGGACCACCGCCTCCCCGAGCCTCGTGGTCCAGGGCGACAACCTCGACGTCACGGTGCACCTGCCCGACGGCGCTTTCACGATCGTCTACCTCGACCCTCCCTTCAACACGGGGCGCCAGCAGCGGCGCCGGTCCACGACGTCGGTGCGCAGCGCCGAGGACTCGATCACCTCGGTGACGGGCTTCAAGGGCGTGCAGTACGAGCGCATCCGCGGCGATCTGATGGGCTACGACGACCGCTTCGAGGACTACTGGTCGTTCCTCGAGCCGCGCCTGGCCGAGGCCTGGCGGCTGCTCGCGCCCGACGGCACGCTCTACCTGCACCTCGACTACCGCGAGGCGCACTACGCGAAGGTGCTGCTCGACGCCCTGTTCGGGCGCGACTGCTTCTTGAACGAGATCATCTGGGCCTACGACTACGGCGCGAAGAGCCGCAACCGGTGGCCGACCAAGCACGACACGATCCTGGTCTACGTGAAAGACCCCAAGAGGTACCACTTCGACTCGACGAGCGTCGACCGCGAGCCGTACATGGCTCCCGGGCTCGTCACGCCCGAGAAGGTCGCCCGGGGCAAACTGCCGACCGACGTGTGGTGGCACACCATCGTGTCGCCGACGGGTCGTGAGAAGACCGGTTACCCGACGCAGAAGCCCGAGGGCGTGCTGCGCCGCATCGTGCAGGCCTCGAGCCGCGAGGGCGACTGGGTGCTCGACTTCTTCGCCGGCAGCGGCACCACCGGAGCGGTCGCGGATGCCCTCGGTCGTCGTTACCTGCTCGTCGACAGCAACGAGGAGGCGGTGGCCGTCATGCGCAGACGGCTCCCGTCGGCGCAGGTCGAGACGGTCTGACGGCGTGCAGGTCGGCGGCCGAGACGGCCGTCGTCACCGACCCGCGGACGAACGACACCAGTTGCTCGTGGGTGAGACCCTGCATCTGCTGGGCGGAGAAGCCCGACGGGCTCGTCATCGCATGACGCCGAGAGCGAGGAGCAGCGCGGCGACGAGACTGACGCTCGCGCCGGTGGCAGCCGTCGCGATGACGGCCAGCGTTCGTCGGCGGGCGGTGTCGCGCACCTCGGAGAAGGCGCTGCGGGTGGAGGTGGTGCGGTCGCTGCGAGCGACGTCGATCGTGGTCATGTTCGGCTCGTCTCCGGCACCCCTGCGATGCCTGGCGGAACGGTGGGACTTCGGACGGTCACGACACCGCCGTGAATCGGCGTCGTGCGGTCAGACTGTCACGTCGATGGTTAGTCGATCTAGTCAGTTCACCAGTTGTTCGCTCAACGGCTAGGACGAACGGTGGCCCGTGCCCGTGCCCGTGCCCGTGCCCGTGCCCGTGCCCGTGCCATCGGCCGGATCGCCGTCGACGTGGTGGTCGTCGATCTCGATCGCGGCCGTCATGCGCTGCAGGAAGCCCACGACCACGGCCGCCTGGTCGGCGTCGAGCGACTCGGCCGTCGAGATCATGCGGGCGTGCATCGCCGCCATGGTGTCGCGCACCTCGGTGTTCGACTCGCCCGTGGCGGTCAGCAGGACCCCGCGCTTGTCGGACGGGTGAGGGTGGCGCAGCATGTGCCCGCTCGCGACGAGACGGTTGATCAGGACCGAGGTCGAGGCCGAGGTGATCTTCAGCTGGGCGGCCAGTTCTTTCGCGCTGACGGGGTCGCCGAGCCGCTGGGCCCGGAGCAGGAACCGCAGGGCGGCGAGGTCGGTGTCGTTCATCTTCATCGACTTGCGGGTGCGGGCCCGCATCGCGACCTCGGCGGCGCGGTAGGCGCGGAGGGTGTTCAGCACCGTGACGCCGCGCTCTTCGGTGCTGCTGCTGTACCAATAGCCGGACGCGTCGAAGGGCGCGGCAGTGGCGTGCTGATCGGGCATGAGGTGGAGTCTAGCCCACGTTGCTAGACCGTCTAGAGAAAAGACGATGCTGATCAGGATTTTTCTCGTTGTCAACCCCTGTGCAGCGGCTCATGGCCGTCCTAGGCTCGACACGTCCGCCTCGCGTGGGCAGAGACGTCCCCCGAGTCGACCAGAGCTTCACGCAGGGGATCGACCCGGTGGGGCGTCCCGGGACGGAGAAAGGCCGCACACCCCGTGGGTGTGCGGCCTTCGGTCGTCTCGCCTCCCGCGTGAGCTTCACGGGCAGGGAACGCCGGACGCGGGACGAACCGTTCGGCACCGAAGTGCCGTCCAGGGAACGCTACCCGACACCTGCCGTGTCGCGACACCAGCTCGGGCGCATCCGAGGCCGGGCGGTCTCCCCGAGGGGCGCGCGATCAGGGCCGTGGCGGGGTGTCGTCACGCCGCTGGCCCGCGGGCACGACGTCGATCGAGCCGGTGTCGGGTGCGACGAGCGAGCCGGTCTGAGCGGCGGCGGCCTGGGCCGAGAGCGCGGCGTCGGCGGCCACGGCGGCTCGCGCGTCGTCGGCCGCCTCGTCGATGGCCGACTTCTGACGCAGCGGCGTGGCCTTGAGGAAGAAGCTCAGCACGAAGGCCACCAGCACGACCGCCAGGGCGACCCAGAACACGGTCACCGCCGCGTTCGCGAAGCCGTCGAGGAACGGCGCGGCGAGGCGTCGGTCGGCCGTGTTGAGGAACGACGTGTTGCCGTCGAGTGCCCCGCTGACCTGCGACGTGTCACCGTTGCCGGCCGCCTGGTAGAGCTTCAGGATCGAGGCGTTCGCCGGGTCGGTCAGCACGGACTGGTCGGCGAGGGCGGCCTGGGCTCGGCCCTGCAGGCTCGAGTCGGCGAACGCGGCGGCGATGGTCTGGGGGATGCGGCTGAACAGCACCGAGAACAGCACGGCCGTGCCGAGCGTGCCGCCGATCTGCCGGAAGAACGTCGACGCCGACGTGGCCACGCCGATGTCGCGGGCGCCGACCGAGTTCTGCGAGGCGATGGTCAGGGTCTGCATCAGCTGCCCGAGGCCGAGGCCGACGAGCAGCATGCCGACCATCATGAACCAGTACGGCTTGTCGAACGAGAGGTTCGTGAACCAGAAGAACCCGGCGGCCATGAACGCCGTGCCCGTGATCGGGAAGATCTTGTACTTGCCCGTTCGGGAGATGAGCTGGCCGGCGACGATCGACGAGATCATCAGGCCGGCGATCATCGGCAGCATCTGGAAGCCGCTCTCGGTCGGCGTCGCGCCGTTCACGAGTTGCAGGTACAGCGGCACCGTCAGCAGGGCGCCGAACATGCCGAAGCCGACGAGCACGCCCAGCACGGTCGCCATCGAGAAGGTCGGGTTGCGGAACAGCTTGAGCGGGATCAGCGCGTCGTCGCCCATCGACCGCTCGATCACGACGAACGCGACGATGCCGACCGCTCCGATCACGTAGCAGGCGAAGGCCCCGGGCGAGCTCCAGCCCCAGGTGCGGCCCTGCTCGGCCACCAGCAGCAGGGGAACGGCGGCCACGATGACGGCGGCGGCGCCGAACCAGTCGATGCGCACGTTCTCGCGTCGCTTCTGGCCCGGGATGTGCAGGAACCGGACGACGATGAACAGCGCCACGATGCCGATCGGCACGTTGATCAGGAACACCCAGCGCCAGCCGGTGACGAAGAGGATCTGGTCGGCTCCGGCGAACAGTCCGCCGACGAGCGGACCGATGACGCTCGAGATGCCGAACACGGCGAGGAAGTAGCCCTGGTACTTCGCGCGCTCACGCGGGGCCAGGATGTCGCCCATGATCGTCAGCGGCAGGGCCATGAGGCCACCGGCGCCCATGCCCTGGATCGCCCGGAAGATGGCGAGCTGGTACATGCTCTCGGAGAAGCCGGCCGCGACGGACCCGAGCAAGAAGATCGTGATCGCGATCAGGAAGAGCGGTCGCCTCCCGAAGATGTCGCTGAGCTTGCCGTAGATCGGCGTCGAGATGGTCGACACGATCAGGTAGGCGGTGGTCACCCAGGCCTGCAGGCTGAGCCCGTCGAGGTCGTCGGCGATCGTCCGCATCGAGGTGCCGACGATCGTCTGGTCGAGGGCCGAGAGGAACATTCCCGCCATCAGGCCGAAGATGACGTACAGGATCTGGCGGTGGGTCATCAGGCCCTGGCGCTCGGCGGGGGCCGTGGTCGTGGGGGCTGGGGCGGCGCTCGACATGGTGTCTCTTCTGTCTGGAAGTGGAAGGCGCGACGAGGAATTGCGCAGTACGCAAAGTTACTTCACGGGCAAGCATCCGACAACAAGAGGAATCGTCCCTCGTGGTGTCCGTCCGTGTCGATCCGGTGCTCGTGACTAGGCTCGACGCGATGTCACGCCGCCCCTCCCTGCCGCACCCCGCGGCCACCGTCCTGGCCGTCGTCCTCTCGACGGGCCTGCTGGCCGCGTGCTCGGGGGGCGCGCCCGAGCCGAGCCCGAGCACGTCGGCCGCGACCGTCTCGCCGACGGTCACCCCCACCCCGACCCCGACCGAGGAGGCGCCACCTACGTCCCCCACGACACCCGCGTTCGACAAGGCGGCCCGGTCGGTCGACGACCCCGCCAGCCTCTGGGTGGTCAGCGACAAGCTGCGCCCCCTCGACCCGGTCGACTACGTGCCCGCCGACCTCGTCACGCCCGACGTGACGCACCAGAACCCGCCGACGCTGCGCGCCGAGGCCGCCGCCGCGGTCGTCGCCATGTTCCAGGCGGGCGAGGCCGAGGGGGCCGGGGCGTTCCAGGTGCAGAGCGCGTACCGCTCGTACGACACCCAGGTGAGCGTCTACGCCGGCTGGGTCCAGCGCCTCGGGCAGGCACAGGCCGACGCCCAGAGCGCCCGCCCCGGCTTCAGCGAACACCAGACCGGGCTCGCCCTCGACATCAGCCCGGTGCCGCTCAGCTGTGCGCTGCAGGCCTGCTTCGGCGACACACCGCAGGGGCAGTGGCTGGCGGCCAACGCGTGGCGCTTCGGGTTCTTGCTGCGCTACCCGGCCGACAAGGTCGCCGTGACCGGTTTCACGTTCGAGCCGTGGCACTTCCGGTACGTGGGCGTTCCGCTCGCCACCGAGATGCACGACACGGGCGTCACCACGCTCGAGGAGTTCTTCGGCCTTCCCGCCGCCCCCGACTACGCCGGCTGAGTCGGCTGCCTGCGCGCCGCCGCCCGCCCGCCGCGCGGCCCAGCGAACGCACGACGGGCGTGTTCGTCCGACACGGGCGACCGAAGTCACCCGTCCGTCACGAACACGCCCGTCGGGCGGTGCGGGAGGCGCGGGTCAGGCGCCCAGCGCGGCGTCGACGATGGTCTTGGCCTCGGCCTGGACGCGGGCGAGGTGCTCGGGGCCCTCGAACGACTCGGCGTAGATCTTGTAGACGTCCTCGGTGCCGCTCGGGCGTGCCGCGAACCAGGCCTTGTCGGTGACGACCTTGACGCCGCCGACGGCCGCGTCGTTGCCCGGAGCCTTGCTGAGCTTCGCCGTGATGCGGTCGCCGGCGAGTTCGGTCGCCTCGATGGCGTCGCCGTCGAGCTTGCCCAGACGGGTCTTCTGCTCTTTCGTCGCCGCCGCGTCGACCCGCTGGTAGACCGGGTCGCCGAACTTCTCGACGAGCTCGGCGTACAGCTGCGACGGGGTCTTGCCGGTGACGGCGATGATCTCGCTCGCCAGCAGGGCCAGCAGGATGCCGTCCTTGTCCGTCGTCCAGACGGTGCCGTCCTTGCGCAGGAAGGACGCGCCGGCGCTCTCTTCGCCACCGAACGCGACCGAGCCGTCCACCAGGCCGGGCACGAACCACTTGAAGCCGACCGGGACCTCCCACAGGCGGCGCCCGTGCGACTCGGCGACCTTGTCGATGATGCTCGACGACACGAGGGTCTTGCCGATCGCGGCGTCGTCGCGCCACTCGGGGCGGTGCGTGTAGAGGTAGTCGATGGCGACCGCGAGGTAGTGGTTCGGGTTCATCAGGCCGCCGTCGGGCGTGACGATGCCGTGGCGGTCGGCGTCGGCGTCGTTGCCCGTGAGCACGTCGAACTCGTCCTTGCGGTGCACGACGCTCGCCATGGCCGAGGGGCTGGACGGGTCCATGCGGATCTTGCCGTCCCAGTCGAGCGTCATGAAGCGCCAGGTCGGGTCGACGCCGGGGTTCGTGACCGTGAGGTCGAGGCCGTAGACGTCGCGGATCGCACCCCAGTACTCGACGCTCGCGCCACCGAGCGGGTCGGCGCCGATCTTCACGCCGGCCTTCTTGATGGCGTCGATGTCGATGATGTTGACGAGGTCGCCCACGTAGCCGCGCAGGAAGTCGTGGCGGCCGGGCGTGCCGACGCCACGCTTCACGTCGACGTTGCCGGCGGCGATGATCTCGTTGGCACGGTTCGCGATCCAGTTCGTGGCGTCGCTGTCGGCCGGTCCGCCGTGCGGCGGGTTGTACTTGAAGCCGCCGTCGCGGGGCGGGTTGTGACTGGGGGTGACGACGATGCCGTCGGCCTTGTCGGTGTTGGCCGGGTCGTTGTTGTACACCAGGATCGCGTGGCTCAGCGCGGGCGTCGGCACGTAGCCGCCCTCGGCGTCGGCCAGCACCTTCACGTCGTTGCCGGTGAGCACCTCGACCGCGGTGCGCTCGGCCGGGCCGCTGAGGATGTGCGTGTCGCGGCCGATGAACAGCGGGCCGGTGATGCCCTGGCCCGCGCGGTACTCGACGATCGCCTGCGTGATGGCGGCGATGTGGGTCTCGTTGAAGGCGGCGTCGAGCGAGGACCCGCGGTGGCCCGAGGTGCCGAAGACGACCTTCTGCTCGACTTCGCCGACGTCGGGGACGAGCTCGTAGTACGCGGCCGTGACCTCTTCGGGGTCGATCAGGTCGCTGGCTTCTGCGGGGGTTCCGGCACGGTCGGTCATGGGGACATCCTGGCACCCGGCGACGACCTTCGTCGCGGTGCCCGGGCGGCTCTCAGTAGGCTCCTCGTCATGCCGACCCGCGCCTCCTCGACGACCTACAGCTACCTCGGGCCCGCGGGCACGTTCACCGAGGCGGCGCTCAAGCAGGTGCCCGAGGCCGTCGGAGCCACCTGGAAGAGCGTCAACAACGTCGGCGAGGCCCTGGCCGACGTCGTCTCGGGCGTCAGCACGGCCGCGATGATCGCGATCGAGAACAGCGTCGAGGGCGGGGTCAGTGCGACGCAGGACGCCCTCGCCACGGTGCCGGGCCTCCGAATCGTCGGCGAGTACCTGGTGCGCGTCAACTTCGTGCTCGTCGCCCGGCCGGGCACCCGCATCGAGGAGGTGCGGGTCGTCAACGCGCACCCGGTCGCCTACGCGCAGACCCACCGCTGGCTCGAGCGCGCCCTGCCCGGCCACGGGCACCTGCCGGCGTCGTCGAACGTGGCCGCCGCCGCGTCGCTGCTCGAGGAGGGAGGGGTCGGGGGCTCCGCGGACGCCGCGGTCGCGCCTCCCGGCATCACCGACCACCACGACCTCGAGGTGCTCGCCCGCGACATCGGCGACAACGACCAGGCCGTCACGCGCTTCGTGCTGGTGAGCCGCACGGTTCCCGTGCCTCCCGCGACCGGCGCCGACAAGACCAGCCTGATCGTCGAGCTGCCGACCGACGGCTCGGGCGCGCTGGTCGACATGCTCGAGCAGTTCGCGACCCGCGGCATCAACCTCAGCCTGATCCAGTCCCGGCCGATCGGCGACGCCCTCGGGCGCTACCGGTTCGTGATCGACCTCGAGGGGCACGTGCTCGACGAACGCGTCGCGGACGCCCTGCTCGGGCTGAAGCGGTTCAGCCCGAGCGTGATGTTCCTCGGGTCGTACCCGCGCGCCGACGGTGCCCCGGCCGAGGTCTCGCCGCGGTACGACGACGAGGCCTTCGTCGAGGCCCGCGACTGGCTGCGCGGGTTGATCAGCGGCCTGCGCTGATCAGGGGCCCGCGCTGATCAGGAGTCGGCCGGGACGCGGACGGTCAGGCCGCCCGGGTCGACGACCGCGCGCAGGGCGACGGCCTTGCCGACCGAGTCGCCGTCGATCTCGAAGTCCTGGGGGGAGTCGAGGCGCACGACGAGTTTCTTGCCCTTGTTGTAGCGCAGCGTGCGCACCTCGCGGCTGTTGGCGGCGAGGATGCGACGACCGACGTGCGTGCGGCGCAGCACGCCGTTCTCCCACACGATCTTGATCCAGATCTGCGCCCAGCCGAAGAAGCCCTCGGGGCGCAGCGCCACGATGTCGAAGATGCCGTCGTCGATCGCCGCGTCGGGCAGCAGCATGATGTTCGCCGGCAGCAGGCCGCAGTTGCCGACGATGATCGTGTGGGCACGCATGGTCTTGCGGCCGCCGTCGTCCAGCTCGTAGCGGACGTCGATGCGGTTGTCGTCGCGCAGCGCCCGGGCGATGGCGTCGACGTAGGCGAGCCAGCCGACGCGCTTCTTCAGCTCGTCGTTCGTGTTCGCGAGCATCTTGGCGTCGAGGCCGACGCCCGCCATGACGACGAACGCCTTGGTCTCGCGCGAGCCGTCCTCGCGCTCGATGTCGACGACGCCGAGGTCGATGTCGCGGTCCCGACCGCTGAACGCCGTCGCGATCGAGTCGTCGAGGTTGTCGAGCGAGAGCTCGAGGTTGCGGGCCAGCAGGTTGCCCGTGCCCGAGGGCAGCAGGGCGAGCGAGGCGTCGGTGCCCTGGAGGGCCTCGGCGACCGCACGCACGGTGCCGTCGCCACCGGCGGCGATCACCATGTCGACGCCCTCGGCCAGGGCCTGCTTGGTCACCTCGCCGCCCGGGTCTTCCTTGCTGGTCTCGTAGAACGTCGTGGGGCCCCAGCCGTTCGAGAACTCGTGGCGCTCGACGGCCGTCTTGATCGCGTCGAGGTCGACCTTGATCGGGTTGTAGACGACCGCGGCGGTCTGGCGAGCCGTCTCGGGCTCGGGCGCCGAGGCGTGCTCGGCGGGGGAGGGGGAGGTGGCGGTCATGGGGCGAGCGTATTGGA
>Ga0265798_10004868_pt1 | contig 18359 bp, 15 predicted proteins | sample P3T30metagenome_FD_192430 | JGI IMG/M metagenome (GOLD analysis project Ga0265798, IMG submission 192430) | Plant litter microbial communities from East Loma Ridge, Irvine, California - P3 T30 | ecosystem: Environmental > Terrestrial > Plant litter > Unclassified | place: USA: California... | reverse complement strand
TTTTCAGAAGAAGATGATGTTAGTACAAAGAGAATGGTCTGGATACTAAGAGCCTTCAAGATGGCATAGCAAAGCCCGCATCCGTCGAGGACAAAGAACAATAGAAACCGCCATTGACTGTGCTTATTGTTGTTTGCGAGAGCGCATTGAGGGCGCTGTCTTGAAGCCGCCCACGCCGCATGACTCGAACTGTCGCAAAGAGCAAATGAAGATGAGGAGGTGTTGTAGATACATCATGCAATGTCGGTGTTGAGTGATCCGTGGGTAGCAGGGCACGGGGGTCAGTGTTTGTGCTGGCGTTTGCGGTGCTTGATGTTCATCCATTCACGACAGCCGCGCATGTGGCCGTGATATGTACAGGTGTGAGACAGTCGCGCTGGTAATGTGCATGTCATGTCGGCGATGAAGAAGAAGGGTAGGTGGCGATCTTGACAGCCCTGAGGACAACGACCAAGCAACACGCCGAGCATGCCAAGGCAAGCGTTTCGATGCTTGTGCTGTAGCGGCAGTGGAGAGTACAAAAGAAAGTGGATCACGGCAGGACTTCATCTCGTCCACAACCTCACTGACATCCAAGTATGTGAAGAAGATGATGGGCATCATTATCGGTGCCAAACAGCAATGCCGGCATTGTTTGTACCCTCTCTTCCGCTATCCGCCACCTCTCATCAGCCGGCAAATAACCTTTGCCGTGTGGAATGGCGCCCAATCAGCTGGGGCGTGAGGCTTCCTGCGCGCGCCGGGCAGTCGTCAATGAGCATGATGACCTCTGCCACTTTAGGCCAGAGCGTGTGCTAGACGTGTCGTCGTCGTCGTCAGCCTTTCCTTGTTTTTGTCCTTCTCTCTATCACTTTGCGAAACCAGTTGTTGTCGACCTTTAACCACTGTATTCCGCTCGCTTTCCCACCACGCGACTTGCGCTTCGCTTAACGATTACAAACAACGACCCCGCTCTCTCGCATCTCAGAGGCGCGCAACCCGGCCTCGGTCGCAAACTACCACTTGAGCCCTCAATAATACTAGCACAGGCCTTGTGCCGTCTTCGCGAAGACTCTGGCCTTCTTGACAGTCTTGGAATAGCGCCGTGGCCTCGGCGTAGCAATATCGTATCATCTGTCACCTCATTACTTGGACTTCAACCTGCGTACACTATCGCGCAACCGCGACCATGAAGCTAGCACCACTCGCGAGTGTGCTGCTACTACGCGCCTACACCGTCTCTGCGCAAATCCAGCTCGATCTCGGAAGTGATGATTCAATCAAATCAGCTGCGAGCTCGATTGCGCGGCAGATGATGACTTTCTACGTGGGAAACCTCTCCGGTCAGGTCCCCGGCTTGTTGCCTCCGCCATATTACTGGTGGGAAGCCGGCGCGATGTTCGGTTCTCTTTTGGACTACTGGTATTACACCGGGGACTCGACGTACAACGATGAGACCGAGCAAGCCTTGCTCTTCCAAGTCGGACCTGACAACAACTACGAGCCCACCAACCGCACTAGTGATCTTGGAAACGATGACCAGGCTTTCTGGGCAATGGCCGCAATGAGCGCCGCCGAGCTCAAGTTCCAAAACCCAAGTCCAGACAAGCCGCAGTGGTTGGCGCTTGCGCAGGCAGTTTTCAACCGTCAAGCTGTTAGATGGGACGACAAAGATTGCGGTGGCGGATTGCGTTGGCAGATTTTTTCCTTCAACAATGGATACAACTACAAGAACAGCATTTCTAACGGCTGTTTCATCAATCTTGGAGCACGACTAGGAGCTTACACTGGAAATCAGACCTACTTCGATTGGGTAGAAAAGACGTGGGACTGGATGACCGCGATAAATCTAATCAGCCCTAGCTACCAGGTTTTCGACGGTACCGACGTGCTACTTAATTGTTCGCAGCTGGATCACGTGCAGTGGAGTTATAACAGCGGCGTCCTGCTCCTGGCTGCGGCGACGATGTGGAATCAGGTATTTGTTTACAAGCATACTGATCATAGCCTGATTATTGACTAACAATTTTTCAAGACCACTGGCGACACTCAAAGCAAATGGGGGGCTCGTGTGACCGGCTTGCTCAACGAGAACAAAGTCTTCTTCTCGAATGGAACGATCATGTACGAAGTCGCCTGCGAACCAAGCAACAATTGCAATGTCGACCAGCTCTCTTTCAAGGCCTACCTCTCCCGCTGGATGGCCGCCACCACAAAAGTCGCTCCCTGGACCGCCGACCAAATTCTACCCCTGCTCGCCTCCTCCGCCCAAGCTGCAGCGCAATCCTGCTCCGGGGGCAACGGCAACCCCGTCGTCTGCGGGACCAAATGGACGACAGGGACTTATGACGGCGTCACGGGAGTGGGCCAGCAGATGAGCGCCCTGGAAGTCATCCAGAGCAATCTGATCAAGAAGGTCAGCGGGCCGGTCAGCAACTCGACTGGAGGCACCAGCCAGGGTAACCCGTCGGCGGGCACGGGGTCAAGCTCGGCGCCTGTGAATGCACCTGGGCGGATTGGGACGAAGGATAAGGCCGGAGCGGGCATTTTGACTGCGATTGTTATCGTTGCGTTGTTGGGTGGGGGCTATGTGAGTGTTCTTGATAAAATCTTGGAAATTGGGCTGTGTACTGACTTCTTCCGCAGTGGATGTCTGTCGATTGATTGGCTTCACGGAACTGGCGTTTCTTGGAAAAAGGTGGGAGGACTCGCATGAGGGATTACCAGATGACTTGACTTGTGAATGATTTACACGAATGATACTACCTGATAGCACGCTACGCAAATGATAATTCAACACCACCAGAATACCACACGGCTGGTGCTGCTCGTGTGTGAAGCACTCACCCGAAGTCGTGGCCCTTGAAATGATATGGAAACATGTTTGAGAAGGATACATAGTAGACACAGCCCTCATTTAGCAATATGTGTGCGAGAAAGCAAAAAGCAAGCACCGAGATGACTCTCCCCGGGCGCTCCAAGATGCAGCATAGAAAAAGGAAAATTCCACTGGCGATCTCGCCGGACGCCGCGCTGAAAGCAATAAAGATAATAGCGGCCAAAAATCATTCCAGTCGTGTGTGTTGAGGTTTGGCTCCCAGCCGTGTAGCAACAGCCATGCCAGCCGTCGCTCACGCAGCCAGTCGCACTTCCTTCACCGCGTCAGTTTCATCGAGTCTCCTTCGGCCTCTCCTCATCGCCCTCGCTCTCAGCACCGCTAGCAGCTTCGCCCTCCTCGTCATCGTCGTCGAACATCTCTTCATCGGAGTCGCTGCCGCCGAAGCTCTCGGCGTCGCTGTCCGACCAGCTGAACTCATCCACCACAGGCTCCTCTTTCTTAAAAGCGCTCTCGTGTGTGGGCATCACGAAGCCAGCGGGTATGTCCGTCTTGCTCTTCTCACGATCTTGAATGACGCGGTCCTTGTAACCGGCAGGGTCGTTGCGCAGCTGGACGCCGGCGTCGACGTTGGCGGGCGAGCTGACTTCAGCGTCATCGAGGAGGGACAGCACGCTGATGAGGACGCTCTCGACGCGCTGCACCGGGCTCCAGCGCTCGCCAGCACTCTCGCCGCTCATGGCATCCTCTCCAGGTTGGTGCAGGATGGAGATGCAGAGGCGACCATCAGGGTAGACGTTCGGGTGCCAGAGAGGGCGCTCGAAGCGGAAGTCTGGCGGTGAGAATGGGTAGTTGTGTGGGAAGGCCATGCGGCATTTGAAGTAGCCGCCGTAGTATGGCGAGTCTGGGTTGAGGACGATGAGGGCGACGCTCCAGTCGTAGATGTTTTCGTTGACGAGGGAGATGTTGGTCCAAGTCTCTTTGGCGAGTTGCTTGAACTCGTTCATGAGAATTTTCTCCGCCATGGTGTTGGTATGTGGGAGGTTGTGTAGTAGTGGTAGGGTGTTGGTGACCTTGGTGGGGTGGTGACGGCGTTTCCGGGTGGGGTATGTATCGCAGTGGTCTGCTGGGGAAAAGGTGGCCGGCCGGAGAGAGAGAGCGCGTAGCGGATGTGGTGTGGAGCGAGAGAGGTGAGCAGGCTTGAGAGAAAAGGCGTGGCAAGAGTCAGGTCACCGTCACCGTGTCGCTTGTGAAAGTAAGTCGTTTAAGGTGAAAGATCGGGTCGAGATTGAGCGCCGGATGCGGGATGGCAGTGAAGGAATGCAGGGGCGAGGAACCTTGGAAAGGACTCGGCCGGCGCGGTATCGGATCGAGGCTGAGTTTTCTCGCTGTGCTGCAGTCCGCCGTCTTGCTCGTGCGGATTTGTTGTATGTCTCGTTGTTGTCGTGGTGTATGTAGTGTCGAAAGTGGAAGTCATGTCAGTCGGCTCGTTGGTCGGCATGCGCTCATCGTCAAAGGCGCGTGCGCCAGGCAGCCGGACGCCGGCGGGCCCTATCACAGGCCATCACTCTTGCATGTGATACTTCACTTCCAGCCCACACATCAGATCTCTCAGATCGCAATACACCACCATGCCCAAGGCGAAAGTCACCGCGGCGACAACGACCACCACAAAGCAGATTTGAAGACATGCGTGTCCTCGAAATTGGCTGCAACGCCTCGGCTGTAGGACGACTCTGGTTCTGCCGCTTCTGCGCCGTCGCGGTGCCGGGCCTGGTGCGAGCCTGTCGTTGTATCGCGAATCGCGGTCGAAGATGTATGGGTGCGGAGCAGGAGTAGAGCCGCGCTCAAGTGGAGTGACGACGAGGGTGAATACTGGTCCACTGGATGAGGCGGTTGTGACTGTGAAGTCTCTTTCGCGATCCTGTTCCATTTCGGGTGCCATGTTGGAGGAAAACTCGGCTGAGGCGGTGCTTGATGTGCGTGTATCATGCAAGACTACATGTGCGGTGCAAGTGAAATGCACGTAGACGATGGAGAATCTCTTCTACCAACATGTTAAGGACTTTTTTTTACTACTAATGGACTTGATCGAATGAGCGGTGGATGATTACCTATGCGGACACGGGATTCCACACTTTTGCGAGGCAGATGTGATGGGAACATCCAAGACATGCAAGGATCGCATATACTGCTACATACAACATGCATCTACTGCCTCTCATTCCACGCAACAGCCTCCTCAAACTTAATGGTGCTGCCACCAAAGATATCCAGTGCACTACCAATAGTCAAGTCAACCCGACCGCCGCTCAACTTCTGTACCAACTCCAAGTCCTGCAAATGCCTACCACCGCCCGCGTAAGTGACGGGGATAGTGCAGATGGAAGACAAGAGTTCGACAAGCTCAGTGTCGATACCAGCCTGCTTGCCTTCAACATCAGCAGCATGGATGAGGAATTCCGCGCAGTATGGTTCGAGGAGAGCAATATTTTCTTTGGCAGTCTTAGTTAGTCACTGCGTTTTCAGCACGATAGTCGGTTTCATCAACTCACCTTTCGTGATGGCAAAGTCCGTGATGGTCTGCCATCTGTCCATTGCCACACGCCATCCGCCTTCAACACGACGGCAGCTGAGATCGATGACCAGTTTGCTAGTGTCGCCTCCCAGCGCGGCGAGAACGGCTTGTAGGCGGTCGATAGCGAATGTGCCTGAGGGGAAGAGGAAAGACGTGATGATGACCTACCCGCGGGGAGAAAGAGAATCGCTCAGCTGCCTGAACTTTTGTTTGGATGTGATGGAGAGAGTGAAAATGTCAATAACTGGTAGTAGAGAATCGCGCCTGCCAGGGGAAACATGGAAATGTAACTCTCCATTACTTTGCAGATAACACTGCGAGATGAATGGGATGAAGAAAACAACAGCAAAACCAACCTTTTCCGCACCGGCCTCAATCCACTCTTTCGCGTTGGTGTCTTTGATGCCGCCACCCACTTGCAGACCTCCAGGCCATGCAGCGAGCGCTTCTTTGGAAGCCTGATCGTTTCCCGGTCCCAGCATGATCACATGTCCGCCACGGAGGTTGTGCTTCCTGTACAAATCCGCATAGTAGGCGGCGCCGTGTTCGGAAGTGAAGTTGGTCTGAAGGTCCGAGGAAGTCGTCGTGAGCGTGCCGCCAACGATCTGCTTGACTTTACCCGAGTGCAAGTCAATACAAGCCCGGAATAGAGTCTTTCTGGTCATCATGTTAGGATGTTGTTGTTAACGGATGAGTAATGTAGATGTGAAGATTGACCAGGCGTTCGCCGCCAAGCGGGAGACTTTTGCCCATCCCTCGCACGGTCCAACATCCAGACTTTTGAGACGAAGCTGCGACTGCGCGACATTTCTTTGCGCCACAGCTGCAAAAAAATTGGAGATCGCTGTAATCTCAAAGCAATTTACACAACATGGCTCTCGCGCTCGGAAAAAGAAAGAGAAGACAGGACGTCTCGAAAAATGATCAAAATGTAAACAAAGACGGCGGCTCAGACGACGACGACGCAATAGCCCGCGCCCTCTTCCAGCGTGCTTTCGAAAAGAAATTCAAACCTCTACCGAAGACTGAGAAGCCCGCAAATCAAGAAGACACACCAAGCTCGGAAATTGACGACGAAGACGACGATGAAGATGACGACTCCGAGGAATCTGGCTCAGAAAACTCAGAAGACGAAGACGACGACTGGAGTGGAATCTCAGAAGGCGAAGAAGAAACCATCTCCAAACCCCAAATCGAAATAGTCGAAGACCGCACTTTCAGCAGACCCCTCACAGCCGAAGAAAAACGCCTCAAGAAACAGTTCATGACGGCCAAAATCCCCTCGACCCCCAAATACCCCATCCCTCACAAACCCTCCGCCACAGCACCGACAAAAGCAGACCCAGATGGCGAAGGCCAAGACGGAACCGACAACCTCCAAAACGACCTCGCCCTGCAACGCCTCCTCAAAGAATCCCACCTGCTAGATGCCAACACATTCTCCGCAAATGGCAGCGGATCTTCTGCTCCTGAAGGAGCTGCAAGATTACGAGCTCTAGACATGCGGATTCGCGATTTGGGAGGCAAGAAGTCGCATATGGATCAAGAGCGGATGCCAATTGCTTTCAGGAAGGGCATGGTGGCGAAGGCGGGGCAGAGGGAGGACAAGAGGCGCACGGAAGCGAAGGAGAATGGTATCATCTTGGAGAGGTTTGGGGCGAAGAGTGCGGGCGGTGCTGGTGCGGCGACCAGAGGTGGTGGCAAGGAGAGGAAGAGGGGTGGTACTGTGGGCATAGGAGGCCCAGATATTGGTACTTATAGAGGTGCGACTTTGAGGTTGAGTAAGAACGATATCAAGGGGATTGAGGGCAGTGGGAAGAGAGGCGGCCGTGGTGGTCGCGGTGGTGGAAGGGGTGGAAAACGCAAGGGACCGGCTAAGTTCGGGTCTGGGTTCTAGGTATGTAATACAGCTGCGGGCTGTGATGCGAAGCCGCAGTCACGGTGCTGTGATAATACTCACAGATTTCTTCAATCATATCGTTCCAGCGCTGTAGCTCCAGTTTGCGCCGTAGCGTTCAGCATTTTTGTCCTTCTAACGACCGAATTTCGTTGCGCGGCAACATAGTTTGGCGAGGGATTTAGTATGAGGTGGATTGCCTGCTGAGAAGTCTCGGAGCGCAGTGGTAAAGTTAAAGCTTTGGATTTCGCTGGTCAGGTTGTTGCAGTGAAGGCGCTGCAGTACCTATGTAGAATTCATCTTCAACGAAGTCCTCACCACCACCCACCTCGTCGTCACACAGCGTCCGGGAGCGGTGTTAGCGGCGGGATCCTGCATCCCGCTCCGCTCACACACGCTGATATCTTCGCCGCTGTTAACAACCCCTTCTTCTGCTCGACATCGAAACCTCTTCGCATGGTGCCGCCGCATGCGAACATCGATCTTTCGCAGTCGTTGACTGCTACAGGCAAGGGTACAGCCCCTGTCCAAATTCCCACCGCTACTTCAGGTAGCTCAAGCATTCCGGATAGGAACGCTACTAGGTCCACTGCGACTGCGCCACCATCCACCAATTATGGGGATGAAGGCAGTATCGGCGCGAAGCCCGCGATGGGCCATCCTCCTGCGTTGACATGGAGAGAAGCCAAACCTGCTGGTTTTGAACACGAGCCACGCAAACAAGCTGACGAGCGAACATCAGCTCAGCAGTCAGAACACCAGCTGGTCCCGGTAGGTGTCAACGCTCTCATTGAACTTGCCAGGGCTTCTCTTGAAGAATTAGCAGACACCGCCAGTTCCAGTCAGGCTGCCAGCATGAAGACAATGTTCGACGGTATAGGTACCATCGTCGGAATTAACCTCGTTGGTTTGAGCAGAACCCAAATCAATAAACAGCTTCCACCACACTGGTGCATGCAATGCCTTGCTTGCCACCCATACCCTGGTAAAATGGGGTCTTATCACATTCGCCCGCTGCACAAGAACGTGGCAATGCATGGAGCAATTCGCATGGGCAATCTTCCACCAGTGGATCCCTGGTACGATATTGTCGAGGCCTTCACGGTCATGCATCCTCCGTCCCCTCCACCTCCTCAACAACGTCAGCCTCAAGAGCCCATGATTAGGGATGCAAACTTCGAACCTACAGAAGAAGAGGACAAGATGCTCAAGCAGTTCGTTGAGGATAACGACGGCGTCAAAGATCGCATGGAACGTCGCATGCAATGTCTTTTCGAGTTCGTAGACCGCAAAAACGAAGCGATTGCTCAGCGCAACAACGATGCGGCATACTCATCGCAGCCCCTCGGGTCGTACTCCAATGCAGCAAATCCGACTGAACCGCTGACAGGAACACAGAGGATGCAGCCGACAGGTCCTCCACTCCGGAAAAGGAAGCACCAGGATTCTGCTGGAAACCAGCAGTCGAGATACGCCGTTGAGCATGCGCAGTCCAAGCGCAGATATCCAGCAAATGTTCGAGGATCAACCTCTCAAAACAGAACATCGACGAAGATGCCTCCGAATGATGAGGCAGCGACCGCGACCAATGGAGTGGCGACTGGCGAGAAGTCTACTCAATAAAGTAGGCTTTCGAAGAGGGGGGTTCTCTCACTAAATCAAACCTCCGAGGTCGGGCAAACCTCGATAAAACCCCACCCCAACGATGGATTTACACCGCAGAGTGGTGTTGGGGTGAAACGGCTCATTCGAGCCGGCCAAGATAGATCCAGGTGCTTTAATTTGAGGTATGGGCGTGAGTGGTAGTAGGCGAACGTGGCGATAAGGCAGTCCGATCAGAGTCTTGTTGGACACAGGTATTGAATGCTTCGCCGGTGATATGCGTAGGCGCAATATGGCAATAATTTTCTTCCGATGACCTTCAGACATACTTTGAGCCCGCATTCCTAACTCCAACCTCATTTCTTCCCTCGTTCTGATGTGATGCATGTCTCTCGTACAAAGTCGACTCTGAGAGTGTCGAAACGTGGCCGCCGTAGCATTCTTCCTTACGCGTCTGTGGCGGTGTCTTGCAACCTGAGAGATTTCCAGTTATCGCACCTCACTTACACCTCAGCTTGCCACGTTTTCTAGATTGATATCGAGAGAAGCCAAACATGAGCCGTGCGAACAAGCCAATGAGCATCGTCAGCTCAGTAGTCAGAACACCAACCGGGACCAGTAGTTGCCAGAGCTCTCATTGGGGCCACTGAGGCGTGATCTGAGAATGCCATAGCAGAACCTGGCTACACAGCGCAATCTCCAAAGTAGCATTGTAAAATCTGGACACGGATGCAAGGCACGGTTGATTGTATGGCATTCAAAAACAGGAAATACAAAAGTCTACTTACATGATCTATCTTGGCCTTCGCATGCTCGTTAGAACACAACGAAGTTTCTCCCCAACACCACGTAGAGGTGTAGATCGTCGCCGGGGTTGGTTTTTTTTTTGTAAAAGAGGTTTTCCTTCCTCTTAGTACCTAAGGTGTTTACTTCTTAGGTTGCTTGCCTTCTGCTTTCGCGGAAGGTCCACCTTGCTCGAGGTTGCGGTGGTAGGCGAGTCCCGCTCCTGTGCAACGGAGTATCCATTGGTAGAAGACGTTGCTGCCGGTGTGGCGTCGTCTGGAGTTGGACCTGAAGGAGGACTTGTAGCGGCCTCGTCAACGACCGTATCCTGCTGTGGGGTGTCGGCTGTTTGTGATGCCTCGGCGTATGTTTGAGCCAACATCATCTCTTGTTGAGCGACGGATGCCATGTGACCAACCAAAGCTAAATCTGGTCGTTGAGCAACGAGCCGCTGAACCTGTTCCAGCTCGCTTATCGTAGAGCAATCTTCAATGATTTTGCTGAAATACTGCAGGCAGAACGGACTCAGGCTATCTGCTAGTGTGACGTCGTGTGGAGCTTGAGCTGGAGGAGGGCTTGCAACGACCTCGTCGGCGATAGTGTCCTGTTGTGGACTGCTGACAGTTTGTGGTGTCGCAGAGTGTGTTTTTGCCGCTCTCCGCTCTTGTTGAGCTGCGGCTGCCATCTGACCGACCATAGCGAGTTCCGCATGTTGAGCACAGGTTCGCTGCATATCTTCCAGCTCGCTTACCGACGAGCATCTGCTGATTGCATCGGCGCCAAAGTGGAGCAAGAACGGACTCGAGGGATCTATCCCGAGGTCTAAAACACCCTGATCACCGCGTGTTTCTCGTTGTTGACGCGACTGTCGAGCCGCCTGACCTGGTTGCTTAGCCACTCGATTTGAATGTTCATTGCGCCTGCTTGCCGTTTTGGCCATCCTCTTTCGATAGCGTGCGTAACCCTTAGGGTCGCGCTTGAGAAGGTCAGACTCCCGTTTTGTCATATTACAGAACCCGCCGAAATGCGATTTGAGACATGTTGGGCATCGTGGACGGCCTTGAGCCTTCCATTCTAGAAGCTCCTGTGAGTTTGTGGAAGAAGAGTTTGTGGTCAGCGGCACAGTTGTCTCGCTGTCGACCATCACCTCATCAAGAGTTGAGGTCTGAGCCCGGCCAACTTGTGGTCCCGGATGTGTTTCTTGGAAGAATTGTGCCTGCGGTTCCCGATAGGTGCCAGCATTTTGAGAGATCCTCGCCTGCGAAGCTGCATTGTTCGCTGCTGGCAAGGCTCCAATTGGGGCGCGAATTTCCTCGCGCGGTAATGTGGTATCGACGTCTCCAAATCCTGGAGAGTCTTGTGTTTCTTGGTTGCTCAAACGAACTGTGTCGTGTAGAGTAGTACTGACTAATGAGTCGATGCTACCACTGTAGGTAGCACGCTCTGCAGTTCGAACGCTGTTACGGCGTTGGGAAGACGGAGCACAACTACCCTGGGCTGTACCATGGGTAGCTGACTCGCTGATATTGTCTACATCATTTGATGGACTGCTCATGCAAGGCAAGCGAAGTTGTAGGAGTATTGAGTGAAAGAGAAAAAAAATCACAGTCCGCAACTGTTTTGCGGCGCGAGGTGGTAAGAGGAAGTTGAAGAGCACAACAGAGGGCCGTCAAACTAAGCCGCGGCTCACTGCTGAGCTGCGCTGTGCTGTGGTAAACTACGGCGTACTGCATTGAACGCCTAGAGCGGCCGAAATCGAGTATGCCGATGGTAACACGAAGATAACACGGCTAAGGCCGGCCGATAGTCTCCACCAAGAGCCCGTGCCCATCACAACTCCGTTTCTCTTCCTCTAAGTGATAAAACAGGCGACCGACGAGCGTTAAGCGCAGGTAGAAGCGACTTCGATTTTCCTCTCGTAAAGCCCGCCAGGATAGCGCTGATGGAAGAAGTTACTGCTGAAAGGTGAAAACGTGGCCATAAAAGGCCCACAGACACGCGCCGACTTTCTTTCTCCTCCCTTTGTTATTCATACCGTTTCTGCTCAGCTCAACAGACCATTACATTCAAACACGTGCCTTTATACCCTTTTTTGCCTACAGATTCACTTTGCAAGAGTCTCGTGCCAGGTGCTCTCCTAACGACCACAGCCAGTTCCTCGACCTCATCCGAGATGGACGCGCCCACTATCCAGCCCAAATTCCTCAAGAATGGCAGTGACTTGGGAATTGTCGCAGTCGGCTTCTCCGGCGGCCAGGTACACACATGCTGATCTCACATGAAACTATCCACAGAGTCTAACATGCTCTCAGTGCAAATCTGGCGTCGACGCTGCCCCCATGGCTCTGATCGAGTCCGGGCTCGCAGACCAGCTGAGGGACGACCTCGAATACAACATCCACTTCGACGACAAGGTTCACTCATATGACGAGCTTATGCCCTCTTCCGACCCACCTCATCGCAACATGTTGAAGCCTCGAGCCGTCAGCGCCGTCACCGAAGCCCTCAGCAAGCAAGTCTACGACCACGCCAAGGAAGGCCGCTTCGTCCTCACTCTCGGCGGCGACCACAGCATCGCAATCGGCACCATCAGCGGCACAGCCAAGGCGATCAGAGAGCGCCTGGGTCGCGAGATGGCAGTCATCTGGGTGGACGCACATGCCGACATCAACACCCCCGAAACCTCCGACAGCGGCAACATCCACGGCATGCCTGTGGCCTTCCTCACAGGACTTGCGTCCGACAAGCCCGACGCGCCTTTTGGCTGGCTGAAAGATGAACACCGCGTCAGCGTCAAGAAGCTTGTGTACATTGGTCTGCGTGACGTTGACCGCGGCGAGAAGAAGATCCTGCGTGAGAACGGCATCAAGGCTTTCAGCATGCACGACATCGACCGCCATGGAATTGGCAAGGTCATGGATATGGCGCTTGGCTGGATTGGCTCTGACACTCCTATCCACCTTTCCTTCGACATCGACGCACTGGACCCGCGCTTCGCACCTAGCACTGGAACTGCCGTGCGAGGTGGTCTGACCCTGCGTGAGGGTGACTTCATCGCGGAGTGTGTGCATGAGACTGGTAGCTTGGTTGCGCTGGATCTGGTTGAGGTCAACCCCAGCTTAGAGGAGGCTGGAGCCGCAGAGACTGTGCGGTCGGGAGTGAGCATTGTCAGATGTGCTCTGGGGGATACCCTCTTGTAGGTGCTGAAGGGAGCCGCAAGCAATGTGTAACGAAAATACGGAGGATATCACGAATAACAAAAGATGAAGAGCAAAAATAGTAAGCGGCCGACAAGGCCTGCAAAATCATTAGACTAGACCCAGATCGCCTCTATCATAGATACAATCCAATACGATGCTCGCAAGAGCAGCATCTCAAGCAGGCCACCAGCCAGTCTCCGTATTTGACTGCTCGACCGAGTTCAGAATCAAGACAAAAGACTCCAATATTCGGCAAATGTCAACTTCTTACTCGAACCAAACACCTCTCTCGCCATCATTCCAACAAACCGCACAGTGACGCCATCTGCACCCCTGCGGATTCTGCATGACATGGCCCTCAGGATGGTCGTCCCAATACTGCAGCGGTACCGAGTTGTACGCAGATCCTAGATCGGCACCGTAGGTTACATGCGGTGGCCGTGAGAAACTCGGACCGGCGATCGTTGCACCTGGGATGGACGGCAGGTTGTTTGGGTTGAGGATCGTCGTTGGTGGCGGTGGGTTGGAGTTGCGCGGGTCTAAGGGAGGATATGGATTATGGTATCCGGCGAAAGCATACTCCATTGGCGTTGGCTCGAACAAGCCGTGTGGTGTTGGGAATGGAAGGCCAGAAACGGCCGCACGCCTACCTTCAGGCCCATCTTCGTCTCCAGCTCTGCGCACAACTTGCTGTACATACTTCTCCTGCGCCATCCTGAGCTTCAACTCCAACAACTCGCGCCTCATGCCCTCCCAGCCTTGCACCAGCCGGTCGGAGTTCTCATGCTGGATGTCGCTAGTTACTTTCAGGTTCCGAACATCTCGAGCTGTGTCTATCCGCAACTGCTTCAAAGTCTCCGCGAGATCCTTAGTTTGGGTTTTCAGACTCTTGATCTGATCTCTTTGGATTAGGGTTTGCAGTCGCAGATGCCTGACAATCTTTTGGTTTCGCTCGGCGTCTCGCGATTGAGCAGATCGTTTGAGAGCTTCGGGCGCTGTCTCGAGTCGTGTATTGAGATTTGCGAGTTTGCTGTGAAAAGGGCTGGAGCGAGGTTTGCGAGTTTGCCTCTCGTGGTCGGGCTGCCTTGGGAAATGGCTGTCTACTTTGAGCAGTGGGAGGAAGACTGGCTCCCTCGAGTCTCTTGCGGTATTTTTTCCTTTTGAGGCTTTCGTTTGTCCAGGACTACCGCAGAATTCGGCTGCGAACTTGGCTTCCACAGTGGTGTCCTCGCTGTACATCGATTTGTTTGGCTCCGCGCCTACGACGGCTGACGACGTTTCTACCTCGTTGGCCGGCGAGGAAGGATCAGGAAAGATGAAGTGTTCGCGATCATCGTTGCCGCTGCCGTTGTTGAACGTTGAACGACGGTGCGTAACGAAATGATGCGAGTTCTCGAAGCTCGACGGTGTCAATGCCTGCTGCGAGCCGTCTTCCGCAGACAGTGGAACTTCAGATCTGGTCATGATGGCTTCATCTGTGTCGTTGACGTCGGCGACGACAGGGCGTCCGTGCGTGCTGCTGGATCTCAGCTGGATCGGTACAGCTCTTTGGCCATTCACCCTTCTGGTTTCCTGGTTAGTTGGGCCACGGCAGCGATTTACAAACGAATCTCCTACCTGACATATTCTCGAAAGTTCTGCGTGTTCGATGCGGATGCCTCGACTACCTCTCTCATTCTGGTAATTGGATGGATTCCTTTCCACGGTGGTAGTTCGATGCTGTTTGTTCGAAGATGGCAGTTTCAACAAGCTACGGTGCAAATGTCATCGAAGTCAGAATCAAGAAGAGAGGCCCGAGGCTAGTGTTATAAGTCGATCATGGGCCAGACATTGACTGCGGACATCAATATCGATCTAACATTGACTGCATCCCAGGACTTGTTTGTTCGCAGGGCCGTCGTCAGCGAAGGTAGACATGTCGTCAATTGTTGAGCTCTGGTGGCATACAGATGCTGGACCTACCCGACAAGAATGTAGAGATTCAATACTCGCCCTTCGACGTCAACTGAGTGTTGCTTCTTCAAACCACACATGATGGCAGAATCGCAACGTGTTTCTGACCTCACCTAAGGGCTCCTCGAGCTGGTCCAGGAAGTCATCGATCTCTCCGATCAACGCGAAACGATATGGACTGGCTGATGCAAGACTCAATCTGTGTGTCTTCTGGTATGCGCATGTGTCCACAGATCACTGGAACAACCAACAACTTTACCTCACGACGCCACGGACCACTTGGCTACCGTCGGCTGGCCTCATCCAATCCAGTCACTATAGCCGTTGTGGGTTCACTTCTACTGAGCTAGTGAGGTCAGACGACCACTCTGCAAGGTACTCCGCCACTGAACCATCTACTCCTCGGACTCGGTTGTATGCTCATCGTCATTGTTGACAATCGAATATGCCGGTATCCGAATTATGTGGGTCTACAGACAGTAGCGTGATCCTTCGACCTGCTTGTCTAAACGGTGTTACTGCGGCGAACATGCTTTACTATGCAAACGAACATCGTCGAAGCCGTAGACGACTCTTCTACGGGCACCGGTATCTAGCTAGTGCAGTCAAAATCGGTAGGCGAGGTAAGTACTACTGCTTGTCGTCTAAGTCTATGTACTCGCTTAAGACCAATTACGATACTTCCGGAGAACTTCGAAACATAAATACTCCCCAAGTGCCCACTCAGTCTTATTTGATACATTCCCTCCAGATATCACTAAGAAAAAGACCTCAAACCCTCCAACTACGCCCTTCAACACCGCAATCCGGCCACCACCACCACCACCACTAAGCAACAACACCAGAATAAAAACACATCAGCAACAATGAACAGCCTCCACCGCATCCTCCTAACAACCCTCAGCATCCTCACAATCAGCCTCTTCGCCTACCTCTTCTACAAAACAACCTCCCACATCGGCCGGCCCCTCGGCAGAATCCTCACAAACCTCCTAAACAAACTGGACGACGGGAGCGACAAGAACAAGAACAACACCGACAAACCCAACGGCGCCGCCAAGCATGACATTGAAACCACCACGACGACCAAGCACAACGAACGGGTTATCGCAGAACGCACCAGCTCGATCATAGGCGCGGGCCTGGGGGTTTTTGTCTTTATGGTCATGTTTCCCTTGGCTTTTGTGGGTTCTGAGAACCCGGTGCCGGCGCAGTGGCTTTCGGGAGGGGAGGGCCAGAGGTTGGGTTCTGCGCTTCTTTGGATTGGATGGATCGCGGTTAGGTGTTGGGGGGAGACGATTGTTGTGCTTGCGGTTTTGGCGGGGGTTGTCAAGTGGTTGGGGCTCGATGGTGGCGCTGCTGTTGCTGGCGAGGAGAAGGATGAGAAGAGAGCTTCGTGAGTGTGGGATTGATAGAGTTTTTCGGTATGCTACTCGGAAAGTTGTTGATGGGAGGAAAGGGCAAGATGAGACAAGCGAGAAGTTATGCAGATCGAGTAGATGGAAGGTCAAAGGTGATGAAGTGAACAAGTCTGTACAGATATATGCCAGCAAACAACTGCAAACCTCTCTATCTCTCTTTCCGTCTCTCTCTTTCCCCCGAGCAATGGGTATCTACAGCATCCAACATCTCAAAATTGAGGAGGACGAATGGTAATAATAAAAAAACAAGAAACCTCAACCAATCACCAGCAAGAAATCCAGTTCCTCAAACTGCGTCAAAAACAGAAACCCCATCGTCTCATTCCCTTCCCTACAACCTCATATGTCCAATCAACTCAATGCATCCCTGCAACTCCCTCTGCATATCGCCTACCTGTGCCTTGAGAGCCACATTCTCCACTCTCAGCCTCTCCATGACCGCCCACGCAGAGCCATCACTCCCTAACCGCTTAACGCTGTTGCGCAAGCTAGAAGAAGTGAGAGGCGCGTGTTGATTTCCGACAAGAACGCGCTGCTTAGTGGGCGTAAGAGGTCCAGGCGATCCCATGACAGTTCTCTGATGTGAAGGGTCGAGCGGGTCTTGGTGCGCCCAACTATCACGATCAAGGTCTGATTCGAACCCGGAGTCAGAGGCGCTGGTGCTGCCTGCCGACAAGCGTTTGCTGTGCGGGAAGCGACGCGGGGTCGTTTCATCGTCGTCGGTGGTCTCGTCCGCGTTGGAGAGGGCGGGCGAGAGTTTGGCGTTCATGTACGAGCGCGAGGCTTTGCGGGATTCCTTCTCGCGGGCTTCTTGGTTGCGGAAACGCTCTTGTGAGAGTTGCGAGGCGAGCGCTTGCATGGCGCTCTCTTGCTCTTGGGCCCGGCGGCCCATGTCTTGGAGCTGTAGTTTGAGGTGGCGTGAGCGGATGTCTGCTTCTTCGATCTCTTCGCGTTGGACGTCCATTTCGGGTTGAAGGGTCGCGATGTACTCGACTTTGTCTTTGTAGGCTGATTGCAGGCGTTGGAGAAGATTGGTCGCGTTAACGAGGAGATCGTTGTAGACGTGGGGTGTGAGTTCGTCGGGTTGGCCGTTGGGGAAGAGCGATGTCATGATGTTCAGGTTGGCTAGCTCGTCGGTTGCGGCCGCTGACGGTTGTTGATGCATTGGCGACGCGAGCTTGCGACCAAACCAGCTTGTCTTCTGCGACTGAGGTGTTGTGTTGAGCATACTCGCTCTCTTCCTGGGACGCTCTGTAAAAGCAGTGCGGTATTCTGTGGGAAACTCCATCCCTTCTAACTCTTTGATCGGGCTTGAAGGCGGAATGCCTAGCCTTACAGGCGCAGATTCTCCGTTGAACAGATCACCGAAGAGCTTGTTCGAATGAGCTAGTTGGGAGCTTTGTGGTCGCGCTTCAGGCGAGGGTGTTGCGGTTGGTGAGTTTTGGCTGAGTTTCGCGGCCAAGGACTTTGCGCGAGAATGAAGAACAGACGTGGATCGGGAGATGGCTGCAGCTGTAGGTTGTGCGTTTTGCAGAGACGAAAGCAGACGCGATCCAATTGCTGGTCTATCCGGGGTGTATGCTCTGCTTGGAGTAGAGGGCAAGTTGTAGCCGGTATATTCGGTGTTGATCGAATCGTCGAGAATACCTTGGGCACCGCTGTATCCGGTCGAGATGTTCGAGAGGCTCCGAGTATGAGAGGGTTGTTCGGAAACGAGTCGAACGCTGGATCGATCCGGAGTCGTTATAGGCGATTGAGTTGAGAAGGCATGGCTGGCCCCCGTCATGGTGTGTATAGATACGGCGTGTGCTTTCGCGGAGGTCGACGTGAGTGAAGGCTGGCGTGAGGGCTGGAGGTCTCAGAGGGGCCTCGTAGCTGACCGTGAGTGGTGTCTCAGGTAGAAGTACGCTGGAGACTCGAAGTGTAAACAGAGGCGTGTGGAACGGCGTGGCCGGCGAGCGATTGAGCGATTGAAGGCTGGCGGCGTGGTATGAAAGTCGTTGGTATGTCTCAAGAGCTGTCTTCTGATACGTCGTTGGAGCGAAGGTGGTGATGGCAAGTGGGAAAAGTGTCTCGTCGTGTTATTTGATCGGGCGAAGTAGAATTAAAC
>Ga0265798_10004863_pt1 | contig 18376 bp, 16 predicted proteins | sample P3T30metagenome_FD_192430 | JGI IMG/M metagenome (GOLD analysis project Ga0265798, IMG submission 192430) | Plant litter microbial communities from East Loma Ridge, Irvine, California - P3 T30 | ecosystem: Environmental > Terrestrial > Plant litter > Unclassified | place: USA: California... | reverse complement strand
CCGGCTGTACGGGCTGAACTTCAAGGAGATCACCGGCACCGTTCCCGTGTTCGAGCCGAACATGCGCGTGTGGAGCGTCACCGACAAGAACGGCAAGGACGTCGGGCTGTTCTACCGCGACGATTTTGCGCGGACCGGCAAGCGATCGGGTGCGTGGGCGAACACGTATCGCGGGCAGCGGGGGCTAGCGCCGGCGCAGCTCGTGCTGTCGTCGAACAACAACAATTTCGCCAAAGGCGCGCCCGGCGAGCCGATCCTGATCAGCCTCGACGATGCGCAGACGCTGTTCCACGAGTTCGGCCACGCGATCCACGCGATGCTCCAGAATGTCTATTATCCGGGGCTCGCGGGCACGCCGCGCGACTTCGTGGAGTATCCGAGCCAGGTGAACGAGCATTGGCTGCTGACCCGCGACGTGCTCGACAAATATGCGCGGCATTACCAGACCAAGGCGGCGATGCCGCAGGCGTTGCTCGACAAGATCGAGCAGTCGAGCAAGTTCAACGAAGGCTTCAAGACCGCGGAATATCTGTCGTCGGCGATCGTCGACATGAAGATCCACACCGTCCCCGACGGCGTGATCGACCCCGACAAGTTCGAGGCCGCGACGCTTGCCGAGATCGGCATGCCGAAGCAGCTGGTGATGCGTCACCGCGTGCCGCAGTTCCAGCATTTGTTCGCGTCGGACAGCTATTCGGCGGGCTATTACAGCTACCTCTGGTCCGAGACGATGGACGCCGACACCTTCGCGGCGTTCGAGGAGGCGGGCAGCCCGTGGGACAAGCCGACCGCCGACAGGTTCGCGAAGATCCTGCTGTCGACCGGCAACGAGACCGATCGCGCCGAGGCGTATCGCGCGTTCCGCGGGCGTGATCCCGACGTGAACGCGCTGCTCAAGAAGCGCGGCTTTCCGACACAAGCGCCGCAGGGGACGAAGTAATGGCACCCGATCAGAAAACGCGCCTCAAGGCGATCATCGGTGGTTCGACCGGCAATCTGGTCGAATGGTTCGACTGGTACGTCTATTCCGCCTTCACGCTGTATTTCGCACCGCATTTCTTCCCGTCCACCGATCGCACCGCGCAGTTGCTCAGCACGGCGGCGGTCTTCGCGGTCGGCTTCCTGATGCGGCCGATCGGCGCGTGGATCATGGGGATCTACGCCGATCGGCACGGACGTAAGGCGGGGCTGACGGTGTCGGTCACGCTGATGTGTGCCGGCTCGCTGATCATCGCGTGCACGCCGGGGTACGAGACGATCGGCGTCTTCGCACCGACGATGCTGGTGATCGCGCGGCTGATGCAGGGTCTGTCGGTCGGCGGCGAATATGGCGCGTCGGCGACGTATCTGACCGAGATGGCAGGCAAGAACCGCCGCGGCTTCTTCTCGTCGTTCCAGTACGTCACGTTGATCTCGGGCCAGCTGCTCGCGATCTGCGTGCTGCTGATCCTGCAATCGACGATGAGCGAGGCGGCGCTCGATTCCTGGGGTTGGCGCATTCCGTTCGCGATCGGCGCGGTGCTCGCCGTAGTCGTGTTCTATATCCGCCGTGGCCTCGCCGAGACGCAGAGCTTCGAGAATGCCAAGGCCGATGCAGGCGACGGCAAGCCCAAGTCGGGCTTCATCCAGCTGATCACCAAGCATCCGCGCGAGACGATCACGGTGATGCTGCTGACCGCGGGCGGTACGCTCGCCTTCTACGCCTACTCAATCTACATGCAGAAGTTCCTGGTCAATACCAGCGGGTTCAGCCGCGAGGTGGCGAGCCAGATCAATGCCGCGACGCTGTTCGTGTTCATGCTGTTGCAGCCGATCGCGGGCGGGCTTTCGGACAAGATTGGGCGGAAACCGCTAATGGTCGGGTTCGGTATTGCCGGCGTGTTGTTCACCTATCCGATCTTCGCCGCGCTGGAGACCGCGACCAACCCGATCTATGCCGGGTTGCTGGTGATGGCGGCGCTGGCGATCGTGACGGGCTACACGTCGATCAACGCGGTCGTGAAGGCGGAACTGTTCCCGGCGCACATCCGCGCGCTGGGCGTCGCCTTGCCCTATGCGCTAGCCAACACGCTGTTCGGCGGGACCGCCGAGTTTGTCGCGTTGAAGTTCAAGGGAGCGGGCTTCGAACGCGGCTTCTACTGGTACGTGACGGCGATGATCGCGGTGTCGCTGGTGGTGTATCTGCGCATGAAGGACACGCGGACGAACAGCCAGATCGTCGAGGACTAGGTGTGCGCTGCTCCCTCTCCCCTCCGGGGAGAGGGATGTGGTGAGGGGTTGTTCCAGGCGGTGTCCTGCTTGGCTGCCCCTCACCCCGACCCTCTCCCCGGAGGGGAGAGGGAGCAGTTTAGCTAGCGCGGGAGCTCGATGATCGCGTCGAGTCCGCTGCCGGCGCGGTTAACTAAGCGGATCTCGCCACCAGCTTCCCGCACGATCGCGCGTGCCAAGGCCAAACCCAAGCCGATCCCTCCCGTCTCCCGGTTCCGCGAACTCTCCAACCGCGTGAACGCGTCGAACACGTCGCCCATCCGATCCTCCGGGATACCGGGGCCCTGGTCCGCTACGACGATCGCCACGGTCTTCGCCCCCGCCTCGACACGCACCTCAGCCGACACACCGTATTTGATGGCATTCTCGATCAAATTGCGGACCGCACGGCGGATCAGTGAAGGGCGCAGATGCATCCGCAGCCGCTCCGTCTCGACGAAGCTCACATCGCTGCCGATATCGCGAAAATCCTCGACCACGGCATCGACGAGCGCCGCAAGGTCGACGTCGGTCAGCGGTTCGCTTGGTCGCCCGAGCCGTGCCAGCGAGAGAATGTCGTCCAGCGTGCGGTTCATCTCCGCCACCGTATCGATCATCCGCGCCCGATCCACATCGTCCTCGACCGACTCGATGCGCACTCGCAGAGCCGCCAGCGGCGTGCGCAGGTCGTGGCCGATCGCGCCGAGCATCCGGTCCTTCTCGTCGAGCATCCCCGTGACCCGCAACCTCAACGCATTGAACGCCGCAATCAGCGCAACGACGTCGTCGGGTCCATGCGGTGGCATCGGCGCACCTGGATCACCCGGCCGAAAGCTCTCCGCCGCGCGCCGCAAATCCTGAAGCGGGCGCGAAATCCGTCGGACGATCCACAGCACCGGCAGCAACACGATGATGTACAGGATCGCCGTTTGCGTCAGTACCGCGAGCAACAGCCGCCAGCCGGGTTGCGGCCACGGCGCAGTGACTGCCAGCCATCCGCGTCCGGGCTGCTCGATCGCGATCAGCAGCGTCGCGCCCTGCCGATCGCCGCGTCGCAGCCCGTCGCGGCGATGCGCGTCGCTCGTCTCGTCGGTGGCGGGGCGAAGGCCGGTATCGATCCGCCCGACGGTCAGTCCAAGATCGGCGAACTGCCGGCGCAGTTCGGTGGCGACTTCGGGATGACGCTCGAACATCGTGGGTGGGATCGGATTGGCCCGCAAGCGGCGTACGCGGCCGCGGTCGGGGCTCAGCGGGCGGCCGCCATGCGCTTCGCGGTCCAGCGCGTCGGCGATCCGGGTCGCGACCGGCCGCGTCGCCTGGGCAAGACGGAATTCGGAGCGATCGTGCAGGATCATGCCGAAGTTGATGACCTGCGCCACCAACAGCGCGAGCGCGATCAGCAGCGCCATCTGGCCGGCCAGACTGCGCGGCCAGGGCTTGAACCGCGTCATACGGACCCGATCACAGGCGCGTGACTTCCGCCGCCAGCGTATAGCCGCCGCCCCAGACCGTCTTGATCAACTCCGGCGTCTTCGCGTCCGCCTCGATCTTCCGACGTAACCGGCTGATCTGGTTGTCGATCGCACGGTCGAACGCGGCGGCCTCGCGACCCTGGGTCAAATCGAGCAACTGGTCACGCGTGAGTACCTGGCGCGGGCGCGTCACCAGCGCGAGCAGCAGGTTATATTCGCCGGTCGACAGCGGTACGGACACGCCTTCGCGGTCGATCAGCGCGCGCTCGCCCGATTTCAGCACCCAGCCGGCGAACCCGTAGGAGCTGCTCTCCGGCGCGTGCTGGCGTGATCCGCCCGCGGTCGCGCGTCGCAGCACCACTTTCACGCGCGTCGCCAGCTCGCGCGGCGAAAACGGCTTCACCACGTAATCGTCTGCTCCCATCTCGAGCCCGACGATCCGGTCGGTCTCCTCCGCACGCGCGGTCAGCAGGATCACCGGCACGTCGCTGGCCGCGGCGATGTGGCGGCACAGCGACAGGCCGTCCTCGCCCGGCATCATGATGTCGAGGATGACGAGATCGATCGCGTATGCCGTCAGCCGCGTCCGCGCCGCCTCCGCATCGCCCGCCTGCGTGACGCGAAACCCCTGTTTGGTGAGGTACACGGCCAGCGGCTCGCGGATCGAGCGCTCGTCATCGACGAGCAGCAGGTGCGGCATATCTCCCATCGGGGCAGTGTCTAGCATGGCGGCTGTCCAGGGGAAGCACCGACGCCCGATGCTTCCCCTCCTTCACATTATTGAGCGGGTGCAGGCGCGGGCGGGGTCGCGCCGTCGCGGCGTTCGCGCCGGTCGACGTGGCGCAACTCGGCGGCGTTGGCGCGCTCGGTCGCGTCGATCGTGCCGTCGTGATTGGCGTCCATCCGGTCGAACCGCTTGAGCGCGCGCGCCTCGAACTCCTCGCGCGTCACGCTGCCGTCGCCGTTCGGATCCATCCGGCGGCCCATGCCGTCATGCTTGCGACCGCCCGGCGGCGGCACGGGGACGTCGCGACCGCTGGCCACCATCCGGTCGTGCATCGCGGTGCGATAGGCGCGCATCTCGCCGGCACTCACGCGGCCGTCGCGGTCGGTATCCATCTGCGCGAACCGGGCGTCGGCCTGCGCGATCGCTTCTGCGCGCGTGGTGACGCCGTCGCGGTTTTCATCCTGCCGCACTGGTGGACGCGGGGTTGCGGGGGCAGTCTGCGCGCTGGCAGCGGACGTGATCGCGCTGGCAGCGAGCATCAGGGTAAGGACGGTCTTGCGCATGTCGGACTCCGGCTGTGTGGGACGAATTCCCATTCAATGACGCCGTTCTAAGCCTCGGTTGTCGCAGCGTTTTGCCGCCGGGCCGCCAATGTGTCGCAAGATATGTCGGGCGCGCACGCCCCCTCCGCCGGCATCAGGCGAAGATCGCAACGCTCTGCATCTGTTCGGCAACCGGCGTGCCGTCGGCATTCCAGATCGCCATCTGCTGGCTCGAACTCCCCTCCCGCACGTAATCGGTGGTCGCGCGGAGCAGCCACCAGCCATCGCGCGTCACCGGCTGCGGACCGAGGATGTTGAGCAGCCACGTCATCGAACTGAGCGGGGCAGGGCCGCCCAGCAGTTTCAGCGCGGACGGCGGCAGGCAGTCCGCGACCGCGACCAGCTCGACCATCGGATCAAGTCCGTCACGCTCGGCCAGCCGCACCCACCGCAGCCACTCCGCCGGCCCGACGCCGTCATCCCGCCGATCGAGCAAGTCGAAGTTCCGCGAGAATGCCACCGCACTGTGGCCACGGAACGTCTGCGTCTCCGGCCCGGGCATCGGAAAGTCGGGCGCGCTGCCGGTCTGGTGATCGACTCGCGACGCGACCGCACCCATGAACACGAACGTCGCGCGCAGCCCAAGCCCGGCCTCGCTTTCGACATCGACCTGCACGAACGCGGCGTTGCGCCCGCGCCGCAACCGACTAGCACGGATGACGATGTCACCGGAGAGGGGCCCGACGAAGGATACCTGCGCGGATCGCAGCGGCGGCAGGTCGACATCGGACTTCTGTGCGGCATGCAACGCGAGCGCGGCGGAGAAGCCGCCGTACGCAGTGCGGCCTTGCAACCAATTCTCCGGTACCGTCCCGCGCCAGCCACCGTCGATCGGCTCGAGCGCGTCGATTGCCTGTTTGAGACTCGTCATGCGGCCGCACCCGCAAGCCGGTCGCGGAGTTCGCGCTTGAGGACTTTTCCGATCGCGCTGCGGGGTAGTTCGTCGGCTATATGAAGCGCGGACAGCCGTTGCGTCTTCCCGAGTTGGCCGTTCGCCCAGGCCAGGATGGAGGCGGCATCCTCGATTGCATCGGCCCGCGGGACGTAGAACCCGACCGGCGTCTCGCCCCAAGCCTCCGATGGAACGCCGATCACCGCGCAATCGGCTACGGCGGGGTGTTGCGCCAATACCGCCTCCAGGTCCGACGGATAGATGTTGAACCCGCCCGAGATGATCAGGTCCTTCTTCCGGTCCATCAGCGTGAGAAACCCATCCTCGTCGAACCGTCCGACGTCGCCGTGGCGGATGTAGCGGTTTCCGTCGGCGTCATGCCATTCGGCGTCGCGCGTCGCCTCCGATCGGCCGTGATAGCCGTTCATCATCGCCGGGCTGCGGCCGACGACCTCGCCCATCTCACCGCGTGCGACCTCGACGCCGTCATCGTCGATCAGCCGGATCTCGTGGCCCGGCATCGGCTGGCCGACGGTGTGCAGCTTGGTCGGGTTGGCGGTTGCGTTCAGCGCGCAACTCGCACCGCCCTCGGTCATCCCGTAGAACTCGACGAGCACCCCTGGCCAGCGTGCGACGACGTCGGCCTTCAGTGCGGCGGAGAAGGGCGCGCTGGTGCTGGTCTTGAAGCGGAACGTCGAAAGGTCGAAGCTGTCGAAGTCGGGAAGCGCCATGATACGTTGATACTGCACCGGAACCAGCATCGTGTGCGTCGCGCGGTATCGCTGCGCGAGTTCGATATAGGCGCGCGCATCGAACTTCCCCACCAGCACGACGGTGCCGCCCCAGCCGAGCGTCGGCAGGAAGCTGACCAGCGTTGTGTTCGAATAGAGCGGCGTGGCGATCATCGTGACCGCGGTGTCGAACCCCGCCGCCGTGTTGCGGGAGACATGCGCCCAGCGCATCGCGTGGCTCTGGACGATGCCCTTCGGCGTGCCGGTGGTGCCGGACGAGTATATGATGTTGAACGCGTCTTCGGGGGCGACCTCGACGGGGGTCGGCTTGGCGTCCGAGGGAGCTATCCACGCATCAAAAGATTGTTCCCCCGCGAAGGCGGGGGCCCAGGCTGGGCTCCCGCCTTCGCGGGGGAACAACACTATGCGGGCCGTTAGGAGCTGCCCTTCCAAAGCCCAAGCATTCTCCGCGTCGAGAAACACCACCGGTGCCCCGCTATCCGCGATCATCGCCGCAATCGCAGCCCGCGTAGCGGACGGTGCGATCGGCGTCGCAACACACCCTGCGCGTACCGCACCAAGGAATACCGCCGCATAGTCCGTCGTCGGCGCCGCGACGATCGCCACCGCCGTCCCGTGCACAACCCCGTCGCGCTGCAACGCCGCCGCCACCCGGTCCATCATCGCGTCGAGCGTTCGATAGTCGATGCTGCCCTGCGCGTCGGCAACGGCAGTCCGATCTCCCCGTTCCACCGCGTGCGCACGGATCAAATCGGGGAGGGTGGCAAAGCCGGTGGCAAGCATGTCTGCGGCGGTCGTCATGCGACGCATCGCTAGGCGAACGCGTCCGGCAATGCCATACGGTATATTCGAAAACCGATGTCGAGGAGACGCTCTTGCTGTTCTACGATAGCGCACTGCCCGCGCCCAACCCGCGCCGCGTCCGCATCTTCCTCGCCGAAAAGCATGTCCGCGTGCCGATGGCGCAGATCTCGATCCCCAAGGCCGAGCACAAGGCGGAGCCGTTCCTCGCGGTCAATCCGCTCGGCCAGACGCCCGCGCTTACGTTCGACGATGGCCGCGTGCTGACCGAGAGCGTTGCGATCTGCCGCTACTTCGAGATCCTCCATCCCGACCCGCCGATGTTCGGCCACGGCGCGCACAATATCGCCGAGATCGACATGTGGACGCGGCGGATCGAACTGCGGCTAATGACGCCGCTGTCGATGGTGTGGCTACACACGCATCCCTGGACCGCACGGATCGTCCAGCCGCAATATACCGAGTATGGCGAGAGCCAGCGCCCGCGTGTGCTCGCCGCGATGGTGGAGTTCGACCGCGCGCTCGCCGGACGCGACTGGCTAGATGGTGAGCGCTACACGATCGCCGATATCGTCCTGCTCACGACGATCGACTTCGCCAAGTTCGTCGGCGTCGCGATGCCCGACGACCTCGAACATCTGAGGGCATGGCACGCTCGTGCCTCCGCTCGACCGAGTGCCCAAGCGTAACTGGCGCAGTTAACCAACTCGTTTCACACGATAGAAGTCTCTCCTCGGCTATCTCCGGCGCGGGACAGGCCGTGCCCGCAGGGGAGAAATCGAGTGCACAAGCTGATCATCGTTGCGGCATTGTGCACGCTACCCACCGCCATAGCCGCGCAGGACGCGCGCACGGATGCGGCGATCGTCGTGCCGGCGCATACTGAAATGGCATTGCGCCTGGACGAGGAGATCGCGTCGGATCGCGCACGCGTCGGGCAAACCGTCGCTGTATCGGTCGCGCGGGACGTGATCGTCGATGGCGCGGTGTTGATCCCGCGCGGGGCTCCCGGTGTCGGTGCGGTTACCTTCAGGACCGGCAAGGGCGCGTTCGGCAAATCCGGCAAGCTCGATATCGAACTGCGCTCGGTCGAAGTCGGCGGTCGTAGCGTGCCCGTCGTTGGTCGCTATCACGCCGCCGGAGATGGCCGGACCGGCGAGACGATTGGCACGATCATCGTCGGCGGTGTCGTCGCGGGGGCGTTCGTCACCGGGCACAACGCCGTGTTCGAGGAGGGGCGCCAGTTCACCGCGTTCACCGGCGAGGCGACCCGGATCGCGCGTCCAGCGATACGGATGGCCCGGTACGCACCGCTGATCCCGCCCGCTGCCGCGTCGTTCGCGCGAGGTCCGGCCCTAGTGTCGCCATCCTACGCGACCGTGGCCTATAGTCCACCGGCCGCGATGGCCGTTCCACCAGCCTACGTAGCCGATGGCAGTTTCGCTCAAAAATTGGCTGCCGCCCAACCCGTCCGCGGTGGCGATCCGCGGCTGGGGTGGACGATCAGCGACTAACGTCCGGCCTTCACCGCCGTCTGCCCGAGCAGCGGATTCTTTCGCTTCGTCGGTGCTGGGCTTGATGCTGTCGTCGATTGCCTTGCCCTCTCGTACGCGGTGATCGCCGCCGGCCGAGCCGCAATCGCCTTGATCGTGAGGTCGGGCCCGGCTTCTTTTAGAAGCAGCGGGATCTCGCCGCGTTTGGCGGGGGCCGATTAAATAAGTCAGTCTTCGGAATGCTCCAGCGATTGTGTTGCGTGGGAGGCGAGGCAGGGGCCGTGGCGGGCAAGCTGGACGCCACGAGGGATTCCATCCCTGGCGGGAGCGATAAGGAAAATACGCTTTGCAACGTCGCGAATCTATGCGAGGGGAGCTGCATACCCGGTATTCAGATTGCCCGGACGCTCCGCTCCACTGATGACGCGGAGACGAGCCCGGCCACGACGTTGGAGAGGGGATAAGGCGGAAGAGCGACCCAAACGAGGACGCATCTTCCGCCGTCCTTCTCACGAAACACCGGTAACGCCTTCAAACCCATAAGACATTGCGTCGCAGCGGTAATGTCGCTCGTCATCCACATGCCGTTCGCTCGTCGCGGGTCGGCCAGGAATGCAGCTTTAGCTTGTCTGGTACGCCTCAATTGACCTAGCCTAAGGCCTATTTAGATTTCGAGGTATTGCCGATGGCCGCAGCGTATCAGTCCCATCCCGAGATCGCCGACGCATTGGCGATGAAGCGACGGGGCCTGACGCTCGCGCTGCTCACCTTCACCTATTTCTTCAGTTACATGGACCGTCAGATCCTTGCGATCCTGCTCGAGCGGATCAAGGCGGACCTGCTGCTGACCGATACGCAGCTCGGGCTGCTGTCCGGACTCGTGTTCGCGATCTTCTATGCGACGTTGGGCATTCCGGTCGCACGGCTGGCCGATCGGACCAGCCGCCGTAACATCATTGCCGCCAGCCTGACGATCTGGAGTGCGATGACTGCGCTGTGCGGGCTCGCGCAGAACTTCACGCAGTTGATGCTGTTCCGGATCGGCGTCGGTATCGGCGAGGCGGGGTCGAGCCCGCCCAGTCATTCGATCATCGCCGACCTCTACCCGCCCGAGAAGCGCGCAAGCGCGATGGCGGTGTATTCGCTCGGCGTGGTGCTCGGCGCAGGGTTCGGCACGCTGATCGGCGGGGTAGTCGCGCACTCGTACGGCTGGCGGATCGCGATGATGACCGTCGGCCTGCCGGGGATCGTCCTAGCCGTTCTCGTCCGTCTGTTCATGGTCGAGCCCCGCCGCGGACTGTCCGATGCGGCGCGCGCAGTGGCGACGCCGATGCCAAGCGTGGCCCAAGGGTTTGCGTCGATGTGGGCGAGTGCGCCGGCGCGGCATCTGGTGGTCGGCGTCACGCTCACCTCGATGATCGGCTACGCGCTGACCGGCTGGGGACCGAGCTATATCCAGCGGTCGCTTGGCATCTCGATGCTTGATATTTCACGCTACATCGCGTTGCCGGGTGCGTTGTTCGGCGCGATCTCTGCGCTCGCAGGCGGCAAGATAGCCGACGTGCTCGCCAAGCGTCACGGGCTCCATGTCCAGGCTTGGGTCGTCCTCGTGATGAAGGGCCTGTCGCTCCCGTTCGCGCTCGCCTTCTACCTGATCGACGCGCCGGTAGTCGCGATCGGCAGCTATTTTGTCTCGCTGATCTTCGCCAATTCGTATCTCGGGCCAAGCTTCGCGTTGATCCAGCATCTCGCGCCGTTGCAGATCCGCGCGATGTGGGCGGCAATCACGTTGCTGGTGATCAATCTCGTCGGGTTGGGGCTCGGGCCGACGTTGGTCGGTTGGCTCAGCGATCTGTTGAAGCCAGGGTTCGGCGAGGATTCGCTGCGCTATGCGCTGATCATCATCGTGTTGATGACGCCGTGGGCGCTGTTCCACTATTGGCGCGCCGGGGTTCTGCTCAAGCGCGCTGAGGATGCAGCCGCGTAGTGCCCCCTTTCGCCGTCATCCTGACGAAAGTCAGGACCCAGGATTTCAAAGGACGGCGTTTGTAACTCTGGGTCCTGACTTTCGTCAGGATGACGGAGGGGAGGTTGCATCCGGGTAGGCCGGAGCCTCCGCCAGCATCCAGGCCAGTGCCGACTCGCGGTCATCGAACACCGCCATGTCGTCCCGCACCGAAGAAATCCGCTTCACCGGCAACCGCGCCAGCTTGCCCTCAGTATCCAGCGCGACCTTGCGCGACTTCAGCGGTATCGACACCGCCACGCGTTGCAGCATCGCGATCACCTCCTGCGGCTGGATCGCGGACTTGGAGAAGTTGCAGAGCAGCACGTGGCGCTTGCCTGTCGCCAGCACGCGCCGTCCGTCGCGCTCCAGGTCGCGCAGGAAGTCCTCGACATGCTCGATAGTCCAGAAGCCCGACGCGTCGACCTCGATGATACCCGTCTCAAGATCGGTCGTGATGGTGTGCATGCAGCCTCCGTGGAGGCTCCGGACTGGCGACCAGCCGTTAACGCGGCGTAACCAACTCGATCCGGCTTCGATCCCGCGCCAATCTGGGCAAGGCGCTTAGGCCTTCGCGATCCGATCATCGAACAAGCCGTACATCAGCGTCGAGGCATACATCGCGATCGCCCGCTCGCGCGGCATCGTCGACGCCCATTTCCGCATGTCGAACGCCGCGTTCTGAAGCGCCATCAGCGCTTGCGCCGCGATCAGCGCATCGACCGCGCGGATCGAGCCTTCGCCGATCCCGTCCATCATCATCCCGGCATAGCGCCGCGCGATGCCGTTCGAGCGCTCAACCATCGCGTTGCGCACGCCGACCGGTAGCCCGCTCAGCGCCGTGGTACGCAACAACGGCCCCCGCTCGGCGAACTGGACGTCGAGCAGCGTTGCGACCGTGCTCGACAGCTTGTGCCAGTAGCTTCCGCCCTCGGCCTCGCCACGGCTCTGCGCATCGGCGATCGTGTCGAAGCTGCGGCGGTAGCACGCGATGACGAGGTCGTCCTTCGCATCGAGATGGTGATAGAAACTACCCTTGGTCACGTTCAGCTCGGATGCGATCTTCTGCACCGACGCGCCACGATAGCCGAGTTCGTTGATCAGGCGCGTCGCGGCGAGCAGGAACGCCTCGCGCCCCGGCTCCGCCTCGTCATGGCTGAGATCGAGCAGGGTAGGGGACCATTTGGCGTCCTTGCCCGCTATGCCGTGTGCGAACACGTCCATCAGCCGTTCCTCGACACGGCCGTACTGATCGGGCTCGTACCGCGTCAGCCATATCGGCAGCCAGAACGTGTTTTCCAACAGCACGTGTGCGCGCGCGCCGTTGAGATCGGTCTGCGCGCGCGACGAAGTCGGCCCCCACAACAGCCGCGTCCGACGGAACACCTCGCGCCAGCCCGCCATCAGGCGGCCGCGCATCGGCTCTTCGGTCGCGCGCAGATCGGAGAGGACGGCGAACGCCTTCTCCTCGCCGCGCTGAATCCGCCCGAGCCGGTCCATGTTGAGCGCGAGATAGCGCCGAACGCGTTCCTCCGGCGTCGCTTCTTCCGCCGCGACGTCGAGCATCGCGATCAGCGATTCGAGCGTGTTCTCAAACGCCGCCGCCGCGAGGTCTTCCTTGCGCTTGAAATAATAGGTAACGCTGGTCGTATTGAGCCCGACGCGCCGCGCCACGTCCGCGAACGTCATGCCCTTGGCACTCTGTTCGTTGATCGCTTCTGCCGCCGCGGCGAGGATCGCGTCACGCTTCGCACGGAAGCGCTTGGTCCCCTGTTCGCTCTCGTCGCTGGCCTCTGCCGGAACCTTCATCGAAACACCCTAACAGCTTCGATTTGAAGATACAGTGCTTTTTAGGCGCTTTCAGGGCGGACTTGAAAACATGCTTTCCGGAGTCCCTCGCACGCTTTACCGAATGTGCGGTATGGTCTAACCCGCCTCCAAAGCGATGACGAATGGAGAGCCCGCATGGATTTTACGCTGAGCGAACGAGAGACGTATTTCCGGGATCGGGTCCGGGATTTCATCGACCAGAATATCCGGCCTCGGCAGGCCGATTACGACCAGCAGGCGCATGAGGGCGAGCGCTGGAAGGTGATTCCGGTGATCGAGGAGATGAAGGAGAAGGCCAAGGCCGCCGGCCTCTGGAATTTCTTCATGCCGCCGCATTCGGGCCAGACACACGTCGACGATTCGTTCGAATTCGAAGGCACGCAGCTCACCAATCTCGAATATGCGTTATGCGCGGAGGAGATGGGCAAGGTCGGCTGGGCGAGCGAGTGTTTCAACTGTTCCGCGCCCGATACCGGCAACATGGAGGTGTTTCACCGCTATGGCACGCGCGAGCAGAAGGAGGCGTATCTCGGGCCACTGATGCGCGGCGAGATCCGTTCCGCGTTCCTGATGACCGAGCCTGCGGTGGCGTCGTCGGACGCGACCAACATCGAGACGTCGATGGTGAGGGACGGCGATCATTACGTCATCAACGGCACCAAATGGTGGTCGAGCGGCGTCGGCGATCCGCGCTGCAAGATCGCGATCGTGATGGGCAAGACGTCGTTCGAGGGCTCGCGGCACCAGCAGCAGAGCCAGATCCTCGTGCCGATGGATACGCCCGGCGTGACGATCAAGCGGATGCTGTCGGTGTACGGCTATGATCACGCGCCGCACGGGCATGGCGAGGTCGTGCTGGAGAATGTCCGCGTGCCGGTGGAGAACGTGCTGCTCGGCGAGGGGCGTGGGTTCGAGATCGCGCAGGGGCGGCTTGGGCCTGGCCGTATCCATCACTGCATGCGCACGATCGGCGTCGCCGAGACCGCGATCGAGGCGATGGCGCGACGGCTGCTCGACCGCGTCGCGTTCGGCAAGCGGATCGCGGACTTCTCGGTGTGGGAAGAGCGCATTGCGACCGCGCGGATCGACATCGAGATGACTCGTTTGCTCTGCCTCAAGGCCGCCGACATGATGGACAAGGCGGGCAACAAGTCCGCGCAGATCGAGATTTCGATGATCAAGGTCGCCGCGCCGAACATGGCGCTGCGGATACTCGACGACGCGATCCAGGCGCATGGCGGCGGCGGGGTGTCGGGCGATTTCCGGTTGGCGCATGACTGGGCGGCGATGCGGACGCTGCGGTTCGCGGATGGCCCGGATGAAGTCCACAACCGCTCGATCGCGCGCAACGAGTTCGGGAAATACGGCGATTTCCGGAAGGGTGGCGTGTCCAGCGGGGACGTCGGGGTGAGCCGGTAAACTCACCCCCCGTTCGTCCTTCTTTCTTCGTCATCCTGGGCTCGACCCAGGACCCAGAGCCGCAAGGGCAACGATCTTGGCTCTGGGTCCTGACTTTCGTCAGAATGACGGTCTCGTTTCGGAGCGCACCACCCATGAAAGCCGCAGTCCTTTTCGAAGCCAACACCCCGCTCAGCATCGAGGACGTGACCGTCTCGAAGCCGACCGCGCATGAGGTTCTGATCCGCACGATGGCGGTCGGCGTGTGCCGCTCAGACCTGCATTTCGTCGATGGCGCCTATCCGCACGCGATGCCGACCATCCCGGGGCACGAGGCCTGCGGCGTGGTCGAGGCAATCGGCGACGAGGTGCGCGGCGTGAAGGTCGGCGACCATGTCGTGACCTGTCTCTCGGCCTTTTGCGGCCAGTGCGAGTTCTGCGTCACCGGCCGGATGTCGCTGTGCATCGATGCCAGCGTGCGCCGTCCCAAGGGTGCCGCGCCGCGCCTCATGCTCGGCGACCGGCCGATCGCGCAGATGCTGAACCTCAGCGCCTACGCAGAGATGATGCTGGTCCACGAACACGCGTGCGTCGCGATCGACCGCGACATGCCGATGGACCGTGCGGCGCTGCTCGGTTGTGCGATCACGACCGGGGCAGGGGCGGTGTTTAACACTACTGACGTGACTCCGGGAGAGACGGTATGCGTGGTCGGCTGCGGCGGCATTGGGCTTGCGGCGGTCAACGCGGCGAAGATCGCCGGCGCGGGGAAGATCATCGCGCTCGATCCGGTGCCTGAAAAACGCGCGATGGCGGGGAAGCTCGGCGCGACGCACAGCATCGATGCGTTGTCCGACACCGCAGCGGACGAGGTCGTCGCGATCACGAAGGGCGGCGTGCACCACGCGATCGAAGCGGTCGGCCGCGCGCAATCCGCGGCCACCGCGGTCAAGGTCCTGCGTCGCGGGGGCACCGCGACGATCCTCGGCATGATGCCGCTCGGCGAGAAGGTGGGGCTGTCGGCGATGGACCTGCTGTCGGGCAAGCGCCTGCAGGGCGGGTTCATGGGCTCGAACCGGTTTCCGGTCGACATTCCGCGGCTGGTCGATTTCTACATGCGCGGGCTGCTCGATCTCGACACGATCATCGCCGATCGGATGCCGCTGGAGCTCATCAACGACGCGTTCGACGAACTCCGCCGCGGCGACACCACTCGCAGCGTGATCACCTTCTCGTGAGCGACGCGTCGACAAGCATGGTCGGCACGATCGCGGTCGGCGACAAGGACCGTCTCGACCTCGACACGCTTGGCGCGTGGATGACCGCCAACGTGCCCGGCTATGCCGGTCCGCTGGGCTACGCGAAGTTCGCCGGCGGCCAGTCGAACCCGACCTACCGCCTCGACACGCCGGAGCGCGCGTACGTGCTGCGCCGGAAACCGTTCGGCCCGATCCTGCCGAGCGCGCACGCAGTCGACCGAGAATATCGCGTCATCGCCGGGCTCCATCCGACCGGCTTCCCGGTGCCTCGGCCCTATGGTCTCTGCGAGGACGCGGCGGTGATCGGTTCGGCCTTTTACGTTATGGAGATGGTCGAGGGCCGGACGATCTGGGACGGCGCGATGCCCGGCGCGACCCCGCCTGAGCGCACCGCGCATTACGAGGCAATGGTCGACACGCTCGCCGCGCTCCACAACACGGATTACGCAGCGGCGGGGCTAGGCGAGTACGGCAAGCCCGGCAATTATTTCGAGCGCCAGGTCGGCCGCTGGACCAAGCAATATCGCGCCGCCGAGACCGAGCATATGGAGTCGGTCGAACGGCTGATCGAGTGGTTGCCGAGAACGCTGCCGGAGCAGACGCGCACCTCGATCGTCCACGGCGACTACCGCATCGACAACATGATCTTCGCGCCGTCCGCGCCCAAGGTCATCGCCGTCCTTGATTGGGAGTTGTCGACGCTGGGCGATCCGCTGGCGGACTTCTCGTACCTGTTGATGAGCTGGGTGACCGAACCCGAAGGGCGCTCGGGCGTGCTCGGGATGACTGGGCCGGAGACGGGCATCCCGACGATCGAGCAGGTCGTAGACCGCTATTGCGCCGCCACCGGCCGCGACGGCGTGCCTGATCTGAACTGGTATTTCGCCTATAACCTCTTCCGCCTGACCGGGATCGTTCAAGGTATCAAGAAGCGCATTATCGACGGCACTGCGTCGAGTGCGCAGGCGGAGAAGACGGTCGCGAAGATCCACGGGTTGGCAGATGCTGCCTGGGGATTTGCTGTGAAGGCGGGCGCCTGATTCCCCTCCCGCTTGCGGGAGGGGTTAGGGGAGGGGCTGACCTCCCCCGGCATGAAACGATGCGGAAAGATCGGGCCCTCCCCCGACCCCTCCCGCAAGCGGAAGGGGAGCAGAAGAAGTTGTCGCAGTTTGACCTTACCGGCTTGGTCGCCATCGTCACGGGATCGTCGCGCGGCATCGGCTTGGCTTCCGCACGCGAACTGGCCGAGCACGGCGCGAAGATCGTGATCTCCAGCCGCAAGCAGGACGCGTGTGACACGGTCGCCGCCGAACTCAACGCCAGACACGGAGACGGCACCGCGATCGCCATCGCCGCCAATATCTCCGACAAGGCCGGGCTTCAGCGTCTCGTCGACCAGACCCGCGCCAAGTTCGGCCGCATCGACATCCTCGTCTGCAACGCCGCCTCAAACCCTTATTACGGGCCCCAAGCAGGCATCGCCGACGACCAGTTCCGCAAGATCCTCGACAACAACATCGTCTCGAACCACTGGCTGATCCAGATGGTCGCGCCCGAGATGCTGGAGCGCCGCAGCGGCAGCATCATCATCATCTCGTCGATCGGCGGGCTGCGCGGCTCGCCCGTCATCGGCGCGTATTGCATCAGCAAGGCCGCCGACATGCAGCTTGCGCGCAACCTCGCAGTCGAGTTCGGCCCGTCCAACGTCCGCGTGAACTGCATCGCCCCCGGCCTGATCAAGACCGACTTCGCGCGCGCCTTGTGGGAGGACCCGCAACGGATCGAGGCGGCGAACACCAGCGTGCCCCTCCGCCGGATCGGCGAGCCCGAGGAGATCGCGGGCGCGGTCGTTTTCTTGGCGTCGTCGGCAAGCAATTTCATGACCGGCCAGACGATGGTCATCGACGGCGGCGTCACGATCTAACCGAAGGACCATGCGATGCGCTTCACGAACAAATCCATCATCGTCACCGGCGCAGGCTCCGGCATAGGCCGCGCCGCCGCACTCCTGTTCGCGCACGAAGGGGGCAGGGTCGTCGTCGCCGACAAGACCGAGGGCGCGGACGAAACCGCGCACCTCATCACGCAGGCTGGCGGCACGGCGAAGGCGATCCGCATCGACGCTGGCCTTGAAGAGGACGTGATCCGCACCGTGGCGCTGGCGTGCGACAGCTTCGGCAGGCTCGACGTGATGTTCGCCAATGCGGGTATCTCCGGCGGCCTGGCTAACCTGTTCGACACCGACGTCGCGCTGATCACGGAGGTGTTGCGCGTCAACCTGATCGGTCCGTTCCTCGCGATCAAACACGCCGCGCCGCGCATCGCCGAGCGAGGGAAGGGCGCTATCGTCCTCACCGCCAGCGTCGCCGGCATTCGCTCCGGCGCCGGCTCGCCCGCATATTCCGCGTCGAAGGCCGGCGTCATCAACCTTGCCGCCGTCTCCGCGCAGCAACTCACCGGCTCGAACGTCCGCGTCAACGCGATCTGCCCCGGCCTCACCGAGACCGGCATGACGAAGCCCGTCTTCGACTACGCGCGCGAGGCGAACAAGATGGACCGCGTCGGCCGCCTCAACCCGCTCCATCGCGGCGCGCAGCCCGAGGAACTCGCCAAGGTCGCGCTGTTCCTCGCCTCCGACGACGCCAGCTACGTCAACGGCCAGGCGATCGCGGTCGATGGCGGTCTCTCGTCGAGCCATCCCGTCACGCGGCAGGAATACGGCAAGACCGCCGCCTGACCGATGATGCTGTCGGGTCGCGGCGTTTCGGCCGCTGGATACGCTTGCGCAACGACTTTTGCGGGACCATTTGCGACGTGCGGACGTTGAGCGTCCGACCCCATAAAGGAGAACCCCCATGGCTTTCGAACTCCCACCGCTGCCGTATGCCTATGACGCGC
>Ga0265798_10004860_pt1 | contig 18380 bp, 19 predicted proteins | sample P3T30metagenome_FD_192430 | JGI IMG/M metagenome (GOLD analysis project Ga0265798, IMG submission 192430) | Plant litter microbial communities from East Loma Ridge, Irvine, California - P3 T30 | ecosystem: Environmental > Terrestrial > Plant litter > Unclassified | place: USA: California... | reverse complement strand
CTATCGGGACGATATTGAGATCGAGGGCGGCTGCCTGCGCAAAGCGTGCGCTGAACTCTATTACGGTCCCGATGCTGACTTAAACGGAGAGGAACAAGCCAACCTATAAGCACACAGCATGTCATAGGCGTCGACTGTTTGCGGCTATCAGCGCTAGAGTAACGCAAAGCCTCCCCAAATCAGCCCGGACGACCCAAAGCCGGTCATTCAGCAGCGTCTTGCCGCAATCGTCGCTAGGAAACGACGACTGCCAAGATCGGCTAGTCCGCGTACTCTTTCAACTAGAAATTATCAAAACTCCATCGAATTTTGGGAATCGTCGGGTATAAATTCGACCTGAAGCCTGGCCCGCTACGAATGCATCGCGCCCGGGCACCCGCAAAGCCTCGGGAGGAGGGTTCACCTCCCCCCGGTTTGACTTTTAGGCCTCTTCGACTTGTTTGGCGGCACGAGGCTTGCGCGTAGCCTTGGGTGCTTCATCAGCAGTTTTTGCCCCGGTCTGACCAGGCTTCCGCCCCAGGCCGATCGACTTGGCCATGGTCCGGCGCGCTTCTGAGTAGGTCGGGGCTACCATCGGATAGTCCGTCTTGAGGTTGTAGCGCGCGCGGTATTCCTCCGGGGTAAGGCCGTTGGTCGCGAGATGGCGGCGTAGCGTCTTGTATGGCTTGCCATCGATCATGGAGATGATGTGGTCTGGCGAAGCGAGCGATTTACGGGCCGTGACGGCCGGCTCGTATGTCTGAGCGGGCTCGTCTGCTTGAGCAGGAGCCTCAGCACCGGTTAATTGTACGACAGCGGCATGCATGGAAACCAGAAACGCAGGAACATCATCGGCACTGGTTCGCGTGTTGGGATTTGCCAGCCATGCCGCAGTCAGTTCGGCTGCTAACTCTACTGCGCTGATCTCATCGTTCATTAGATTCTCGATATATTATGGGACCTACCTATTTAGATCCGAAGTGGACCATTATCAAGTCACAGCGTTAAAAAGCAGAGACAAACCTTTTAGATCTTATCTATCGCAAATTGCGATCGACAAATTTGGCCGTTTCTATCGCTTTTTGTTTGGCTCGAAGTCTCAGGCAGCCGAGGATTAATCCAACGTAGCGCAGTCCACCCGAGGTGTTTTAAAGGGTCGGTTTTGAGCGAGGTCGAACTGATGCTCTAGGTAAATGACGAGCCTGGAGAAAAAGCGATTCGGCCGATTTTGAAAGAGTGCGCAAGAGGAAAGCCTTATCGCTGTCATTTTATCGCGTAAGGTCCCGTCTGACGCATTATATTATGAATATGGGGACCAATCTTCTGTGAATATTAGTTGTTAGGCCCGTCTATCATGCCAAGGCGTCTACTTGCTTACTGAAATTATCAGCATATGTTGTGATTCGGGCTAGAAAGCTGGAATCCATATGCCATCAGGTCATACTGTATCGACGCTTGAGGGGATCATTCTAAAGGCAGATCAGGGTTTTCTTGACCTTGTCCAGAGGACTGAAGCCTCGATCAATGGCGTTTCTTACAAAACCCTGACGGACCCTCGGGATTTAGAGCGTAGTGCCGGTATGCTTGTGGATCTGAAAGATGGTGCAGCGCCAGTTCGGTTACAAAAACGCTATATCCGTCCAGATGGAAGCTCGGTTGCCGCCAACCTGCTGGTTACCCGATTCTCCGATCCTGACAGGCTGATTAGTACTCTGTATTGGCGAGAAAATAGCCGTCCTCTGCCACCAGCTCGGCTGTGGGAAGCGGCCTTGCGGATACGCTCGGTACATGCGGCACGAGTACAGTTGTTTGGAAATGACCTCAGTACCGATCCGGTGGGATCCTTGCTCGTCGGCATCTACCTGGCCGAAGCAGAAGGTCGGAATCTGGGGATTTCTGAGGTTGCAGCGTATGCCAACGTCGCACAATCAACTGCTGCGCGTTGGCTGAAGGTTTTGCAGGAAAAGAGAATGGTCGAGGCCCGCGCTGATCCAGAGATCAGCATTCAATTCACGCAATCAGGGTTGGACAAGATGGAGGCCATGCTAGCATCGGTCTACGAGTTTTCAGACCCGGCGTTTACTGTCGCTTGAACGTGGTGAATGATGTGATCGAGCTGTGCCGCGGCGTAAGACTGGTCCGAATCATCCAACAGAACAAGAGCGGCTCGTAAGTGATCGAGTGCGGCTTGGAGAGGTAAGACGCCCCGGTTCGCTGTGCACATCCTACTCTCCTGTAAGAAAAATGGTCATCGATGGCGCAAAGTGACAGCGACCGTCTGATAACGACCAATCTCCATACGACTGGCGATCAGAACGACATGATGAAAAGTTCGTTCCCCGTCGAGTTTCCGGACCGCCGGTCTTAAACGATAAATGAGACGCCATGCTCAACGCATGCCCCTATCGAGGTGGAGAATTATCTACCAGGACGTTCGGTATGGGGTTCCAGTCAACCACGCATTACCAAAATTCGATCGGCTTTGAGAACGCCGATCCTTCATACCCGGCGTTCTCAATCAATAAGCGGTAGCTTGGGTCGGCTAACGGTCAGGGTGTGATTGTGCCTTCGTCGCCGCCATCCCAGTAGCGGATGGTTTCGGCTCGAACCTGGATCATCACGACGCCAGGCGTATCGATCCCTTCAGGAAAATAACGGTCGAGGTCCTTGGTCCAGTGATCGGCGAACGTAGCCTTATACTCGATGAGCGAGGCGATCCCTTCGACTTCAACGAACAGCGGGGGGCCGCCCAGCATACCCACCGCGCCGGTGTACGACAGTCCTACATGGCTATCGGTGCGGAGTTCCGTGACCTTTCGCGATTCCTTGTACGCAAAGAAATAACTGACGCCGTCATACTCGACATCGCCGTTGTTGCTCATCGGTCGTGCAGTCAGGCCGCCATCCATTGCCACCGTGCTCATCATGGCAAAGTCCATCTTCGCCATTTTCTTCGATAATTCGGGAAGTGTCAGGTCAGCCATGATGGGGCCTCTCGTTTGTGGTGAATATCTTTACTAATAAGATACTGAACTGGAAGGTATCGTAATAGTTCCACGTTCAGTTATTTCGGCGCGGGCTTGCGGCTTGGACCTTTGGGATCCTCTTCGCTCGCTGGAGCGCACAATGTAGCAATACGTCGAAGCCGCGTTGCTGGTTGTCGAGCGTTCGACAGACTGAGTATCAGGGCATAGCGTTCGGTACGGCTCATCGCGGCGTAGCGAGCTGCGGCAGATGGTGAACTATCAATGGCTGCTTGAAGGTCGGGCGGCGCTTCGGCGGTGCTCGACGGCGGATAAGCCGCGTCCCAGCGGCCGTCCGCCTTTGCCGCGTCCACCTCGGCCAAGCCACAGGGTCGCATCTGCCCCAAATCAACCAGTTCTGTGGCACGCGTTCGGTTGACCTGCGACCAATTGCTCCGGGGACGCCGCGGCGTGAACCGCACCAGAAAATAGCTATCATCCCAGACGGCGCCCTGTCCGTCGATCCAGCCTTCGCAAAGCGCCGCGTCGATCGATTCCTGCCGCGTGAGGGAAATCGACGCGGCACCCTTCTTCGCGAACATCAACCAAGCGCCAGGGGAGGTCGTACCGTTGGTAGTCAGCCATTTGGCGAAAATCTCGGCGCTGGCGAAGTGCAAAATGGGTAAATTACCTTTCATTGCACTGCCTGCGATCATGTGTGGATCGGTATTAACCACCGACATGGAAGAAGATGCAGATCAGAACGCAGGTCGTCAGAAAGGAGCTGGTGCAGATGAATCCGTAGCCAGGTTCGTAACCTGATATCATCGGTCGGCGTGACGCTGGGTCGGGTATTCGAAGAATGCGCGCAGTCATGACAGCGCGACGAGGATTGCGCACGACAGCAGGCTTCCGAGAATGAAGAACGGCGCGTTCAGCAGCGTATAAGCAAATGGGCGAGGGAACAGCGGATTGATCGCGATGTTGAGCGTCATCGGGACGAGATAACCGATACTGATTACAAGCCCGAGTTCAAGCGCGGCACTATAGCTGGAGATACTAAGGGCACGGAGTAGGATCGCCGACGCTGCAATCGTAAAAAAGCTGCACACGAAGGGACCTATGAGGAACAATGGCCCCGGCTTCTGAGGCGGGCGATCGGCAATACCAAGCACGATCGGGTAATATTTTCCTACCAAAGCGACAAACCAGATGCCGCCAAGCAAGAAGTTGGCGATACTTGCTACCAATACGGCAAGCCAATTCACCTGCGATATCGCTTCGATCATTTCTATCTATCCTATCTTGTTTTCAGGGTTCGTCGACGCTGGACGGTGCTGTCGCAGCACCCTTGATGGACAGCGCAGGTAGAAGAACGTGGTCGATCATCTCCACCAGGAAGGCACGATCGAAGGGCCTGCGCTCGATTAACGACCGATACGCGCCAAGCGAGGGAATGATCGTAGCGATCGTTTCGATGGGCGCGTCCGCCGCGACTTCGCCTCTTGCAACGGCTGCATGTAGAAGAGACCGGTTTGCCGCGACCCAAGGCTCGACGATGGCATTGCTGGCCGCGCCGGAAAGGGAGGCATCCTGTGCCAGGAGCGCGGAGAGTCCAGCGAGTGCCCGCAGCTTGCGCTCACTTTCCTCGACCGTCGATGGCTTGAACAGCGCGAGCATATCGCCGCGTAGCGAGCCGGTGTCGGGTAGGTTGCTCAGATCAACCTGTTCACGCTTCATTTGCGCGACCGCGTCCAGGACCATGTCGCCTTTCGACGCCCAACGTCGATAGACCGTTGCCTTGCCGGCCTTCGCGCGCACCGCGACCATGTCCATCGTCATGCGATCATAACCGACCTCGCCGAGAATGGTGATCGCCGCTTCCAGGATCGCCCCGTCACGTGACGCGTCGCGCTTGCGGCCAAGCCGGGGTGCGTCAGTCGCTATGATGTCCGATCGATCCGTCATTGCAAGATTCCGATAATACAGGGTTCCGGAACTATCAAGTTCCGATTACGTTGGGTTCTCCATATCTATCATTAAGGATCACCCCATGCGCTACAATGGTCTCGGCCAGACCGGCCTGTTTGTGTCAGAGCTGTGCCTCGGCACGATGACGTTCGGGCAAGCGAGTGGCCGCTATGCCGCGGCAAGTGGCGTCGGCCAGGATGCCGTCGATGCGATCCTGCGCACTGCGCTGGACGCTGGCATCAACTTCATCGACACTGCCAACGTCTATGCGGATGGCCAGGCGGAGGAGATCGTCGGCCGATCACTGAAGACGCTGGGTATCGCGCGTAAGGACGTGGTGCTCGCAACGAAGTTCGAACATGCAACGGGCGCCGGGCCGAACGATGGGGGCGGATCGCGCGTGCACATTGTCGAAGCCGTGAAGGCGAGCCTCAAGCGGCTCGGCACCGATCACATCGATTTGTACCAGATGCACGGCTGGGACCCGGCTACGCCGGTCGAGGAGACGCTGAGCGCACTTGACGATCTCGTCCGCGAGGGACTGGTCCGCTATGTCGGCGTATCCAATTGGGCGGCGTGGCAGGTCGCCACGGCTCTTGGCTTCAGCGATGCGCGCGGGCTCGCGCGCTTCCAGTCGTATCAGGGCTATTACTCGCTCGTCGGTCGCGAGATCGAGCGCGAGGTCACACCCATGCTCGATGCCCACGGTCTCGGCCTGATCGTCTTCAGTCCGCTGGCCGGTGGGTACCTGACTGGCAAGTACCGGGACAGCGAAGCGGGTGGCCGGCGTTCGACCATAGCTTTCCCCCCGGTGGACGAGGATCGCGGCGCGCACGTGCTGACGGTGATGGATGGTATTGCTGCCCGCCACGATGCCACACACGAGGCCATCGCCATCGCATGGTTGCGGCAGCAGCCCGCGGTGACCAGCATCATCACCGGCGTGAAGAGCGCAGAGCAGCTCAGTGCCAACCTCAAGGCGTCCGACGTCACGCTGTCGGACGAGGAGATGAAGGCGCTCGGCGATGCAGCGACGCTGGCAATGGAATATCCCGGCTGGATGCTCGCGCAGGGAAGTGCCGGACGTGCGGCGCTGCTGGCCACGGGCGCCATGCCGACCGGCCATTGATGCCAGGGCGGCGTCCGTAGTCGCGGGCGCCGCCTCCCTGAAGGAATGGAACCATCATGAACCCCACCACCGCATCGCCGAACGACGGCAGCATCGACGTCGTCATCGTCGGTGCAGGCCCCATCGGCCTCGCCACTGCCTGTGCGCTTGCTCACCACGGCGTGCCCTTCCGCATCCTGGAGCGTGCACATGGCATCTCAGGCGAGTCCAAGGGCCATAACGTCATCGCACGGGCGCAGGAGCTGCTTCATGCGATCGGCGTTCGCGATGTGCTGGCCGAAAAGGCATATCGCGCGCCTTTTACGCAGTTCCTGCTCGATCAGGCGCCGCTTGCCCGGCTCGATACGAGCGGATCGCCCAGCTCGTTTGGTCCGGTGCTGTTCTCGAACCAAGGAGTGATGGAGCAGGTACTAACCGATGTGCTGACGGAGTGCGGCATCCAGGTCGAATACGGTCAGGAAGTCCTCGACATTCGGGCTGGCGACGATGACGTATCGATGGTCGTCGCCTCCGTGGATGACGACGGTAATCGAACGGGCCGACAAGAGAGCGTGAGCTGTCGCTATCTGGTTGGTGCCGATGGCGCAGCCGGGACAGTGCGCAAAGCGGTCGGTCTGGATTACGAGCTGCAAGATTTTCCGGGTCGGGCGCTGCGTCAGATCGATGGCAAGCTCTCGTGGCGTCGCCCGACGAAGCCGGACACCGCCTGGTTCTTCCTGTTCCCGCACGGTTTTTCCGGCATCTTGCCCGTGTGGGAAGGCAACCACCGCATCTTTGTATTGGAACGCAGCGACGCCTTGCCGCAGCGCGACCCGACGCGCGAGGAGATGGTGGCACGAGCGCGCGAAGTGACCGGCGACGATACGCTGGAGATCGAGGACCCGACCTGGTTCTCCTATGGCGAGTTCAGCCATGGCGTGTCGCCCGGTTATGCAAAGGGACGTGTGTTTTTGGTCGGCGATGCCGGGCACCGGACGCTGCCGATCGGCGGCCAAGGCATGAATGCCGGCTTCCTTGATGCATCGGGCATCGCATGGCGCCTCGCCATGACTATGGCAGGCGTTGCCGGGCCGGCAGTGCTCGACAGCTATGGCGAGGAGCGTCACGGCGCTCACGCAGCGCTCGGCAAGCAGCAGGTGCGTGGGTTCGAGCAGCTCATGCGTCGCAACGCCTTGGCTGACGACGTGATCGGCAAAGTTGCGGGGGTGGTGCCCGGGATTGGCTCTTATGTCTTTGGCGGAAGCGACCTGGGGGAGATTGAGGTCGCCTATCCGGACAGTGCTCTGAGCGAAGACCTGTTTTCCCGCCTCAACCTGAAGCGGCGAAGTGCGGCCCGGGCGGGCGAACGCGCGCCCGATGCGCGGATCGTGACCGCCACTGGCGACACCGCGACGCTGTTCGACGTCATCTACAATCCGAACGGTCATAGCTGGGGCTGGCGGCTGTTGCTACTCGATGGCGGCGATCGTGGATCGCAGGCGGCGCTCAAAGGCGCGGCTGACCTGATCGCCGATGTGGCATGGGTTCACCCGCTATTGGTCATCGCTGACGTGACGACTGCGTTGAGTTCGAGCGGGATCGACGCGATCCAGGATCTTGACGGCTTGGTGCACGACGCCTTCGGCATGGCGACGAAAGCTGCGATCGTTTTGATCCGGCCTGATGGGCATATCGCCTTTCGCGCACCCGGAGATGCAGGTCAGGCGCTCAAGGACTATGTCCATCGTGTAGCCGCTTCGTCCTCGAACTGATTTCGACACCGGCGCCAGAGGGCGCAGTCCGGAGAGAACCGATCTTCCATCTCATATTCAGCCTGCCCAGCGTGTTCGTGATCGGGCGATTCCTGTGGCCGCTACACTTGCCCCTCGTGATTAAAACCGTGGTCGCCGCCCTGCTGCTGATCGCCTCGCAATATCACCTCTGGTCCCGCCTCTCGTCCGGTTCGGTCTTCTCGCCCGAGTTCCCCCGCGCGATCGTGATCGGCTTCAACTGGGCTTTCGGCGCGATCCTGTTGCTTGCGGTGTTCCAGCTTCTGCTTGATGCCGGCACGCTGGCGACCATGATCGTCAGAAGGGGGAGTGCGCCGATCCCTGACAGCGTGCGCTACGCCGTTGCCACTGTCGCTGCGGTGCTTGCGGCGATCGGGGTCCATCAGGCGATCCGCGTTCCGCCGGTAAAGGATGTCGAAATCCGTATCGCCGGGCTGGACCCGGCGTTCGACGGCTACACCATGCTGCAACTCACCGACCTGCATATCAGCAGGCTGTTCCCGCAAAGCTGGGCCCAGGCGGTCGTGGATCGATCCAACGCCCTGGCACCCGACCTGATCGTCGTGACGGGCGACTTCATCGATGGCACCGTCGAGGAACGCCGGGCCGACGTTGAGCCGCTGGGGGGCCTGCGTGCGCGCGACGGCACGCTCTTCATTCCGGGCAACCACGAGTATTTCTTCGGCTACCATGCCTGGATGCAGCATCTGGCGGGAATGGGGATGCGCCCGCTCGCGAACGCGCACGCGGTGCTCCAGCGGGATGGCGGCCGGCTCGTCATCGCCGGCGTGACCGATCTTTCCGCACCCGAGACCGGCAACGCCGCCCCAGACCTACCTATGGCTTTGAATGGTGCACCCGACGACGTGTCCGTGATCCTGCTTGACCATCAGCCAAAGAATGCGCGCGCCGCTGCCGCCCGTGGCGTCGCCTTGCAGTTGTCCGGGCATACGCACGGCGGGATGATCCTGGGCATGGACCGGGTGGCCGCCCTCGCGAATGGTGGCTTCGTATCGGGCCGCTACGAGGTGGACGGCATGACGCTATACGTGAACAACGGGACTGCGCTGTGGGCTGGGTTCGCCCTCCGGCTCGGCCGCCCATCCGAGCTGACGCGCATCACGTTGCGGAGGGGGGCCACTCGAACGTCGTTGTGAACTAGGGTCGGCCGCTACCGCCCGAAATCGTCGGCCTGCCTTTCCCAAATCGTACTCGCGACGGGTACCGGGAAGGTCGGTGCCGTCTCATTTCTCGATCGAATTTCGGGAATGTCCGGGTTGGGAAGGAAAGCCGACGGGCGGCTTTTGGGGCCGCACTCCGAGAAACCCGCCATCGAACCCGCCCGCCAAATGCATCGGATTTTTGCATCGGCAGATACCTAGCTTTCCTACGGTTCCCTGACCTATGCGAAATCCGTGAGTCTTGCATCAGAGCTCAATGGTATCTCACCGTCGTTTAGGGCGACGGCTCGGTTCCGTCTCCAAGATGAAGCTGCCCGTCCCGGACAGTGAACCAGCGTGCGGGTCCATCACGTCGATCTACGAGATGCCACCGCGGCTGACCCTCAGTTGTCGAGAACGAGAGAAACCGGACGCCGCTATCGGTTGTAATTACCACCTCGGCCAAGGTGCCGAACAGCTCGCATCCGGAGATACGTGCGTTGCGCAGCGTATCAAGCGCTGGCTCCCACAGCTCTTCCTCGCTCCAGCTTCCGCATCGGATGGCGGTCTGATCCTCGATACGCCAACTCCATTCAACGCCGAGCGATACTTTGCCTTTAGGGTTGCCGGTGGAACCATCCCGTCTCGTCTGCGGAGATAGTTCGCCAATTTCAATAAAGATTGCGGAGCCGTAGCCGCGCCAAACATGGCTGATCCGCAAACCAATTAAGGTTGTGGCAAAGGAGTCGAATGCTTTGGTAGGCGTCATCAACGCGGCTTAGCGCGATCCTGCCATGACCGCTAATGAGTGCCTGCCGCTATCCCCTGGACTGATGCAAACCTTTTGATCTCCGCATCAGGAATGGCCAAGATGGGATGGAAAGCGGACAGGCCGCTTAGGGTGCGCTAGGCATGAGAGTGGCCATTGTTTGATCGGTGCCGCTCTGCAAACCTCGCATCATGAGATTAGAGTCAGCCGCCCTGTGCGCCTTCATCGCCGTGTCATCGCTCGGTGCATGCCGACGCGCTGAGAGCCTGCCGGAAGTAGGTTCTCGCTTGACCCGGCAACCCGTTCAAATGGTTCACTATGGCGACGACGGTCCGTTGGTCCGCATCGAAGGTAAGTCCGGCTTTTACGGTGTGGTTTTCGATCCTGATTGCCAAGGCTGCAAACTAGCCGAAGCGGCAATTCAGCCCGCATCCGTTATGGACATAAGCCTTTGTGAGTTTGGCATGATCGTATCTGGCGATGTTGAGAAGGCGAACCGGCAGTCGAGTGGCACCCTGAGGGTGAGACGCGTTGATCAACAACCAAATAGAGCGGCGGGCCACGATCGGGAGAATCCTAACCAGCCCTGCGAACGACCGCTTTCCGGTGACGCCTCGACAGGACCCGACGTCTGACATTGGGCGGAAGCGAAATGGCCGGTATAAAAAGGAAAGCAGACGTTCAGCCGTCACCGTGGCATTGTGCCAGCACGACCTTCTTGGCAGGAATGTTGAACTCAACATCAACGTATGCACAGCCACCGTCCGACGCGCTCGGCAAGGATTGAGAGTTATCCAACCAGCGCCGTTCGCCAGCTTGCATCCCTTCAGGCGGGGGGCAGAGAAGAACAATTTGGCCGTTTGATGGCCCGCCAGCTTTAGCCCCACGGCACGACGAGAACTCCGCATCGGGGCGGAAATACAAGGCACTTACGCGATCCTTTGACGTTTCTGCATAGGCGCGCGCATATGCTGTTAGCGGCTTTGCCCCGCGGGGCAGGGTGATCTGGCGCTCAACTAAATCCATGATCGCAGTTTGCTCTGGGCGAATGTGCGGCGTGCAACCTTCAGCAGCGAGCAGCAATGCCGGGGCGAGAAAACGTATCATTCGAGATGCTACACTGGGTCGGCGGAATGTCCAGATTTGGGCGTAAGCGGGATGGACGAGATGGGAAGGAAAGCGGACCGACCGCTGTCGGACGGCAACCTCGATTAGCGGATGTTCGCGCCACGCCGTCGGGCAGACTTGTCGTCATCACGACGAAGCAGTCGCCTTTCAAGCGCCATCGTAAGAAGCTGATTCCACCAGCATAATGCGAGGATGGCAGGAACAGCCAAAACTACACAGAGAACTGTCATTATGCCTCCTGCTGCCTATCGTAGTGCACAAACGAACCTACGACCGCTCTCAAGCAATGCAAGTGCCGCGTCGGAGGGCAGGATGTGGGCGACCGGGATGGGAAAGATCGACCTGAACGAATGAACGCTTTCGGGAGCCCTAACTTGTGACCCGAGCGTCCGATTGTGGGCGCTCCTGTCCGACCCAGCCTTCTCGCGAAGGATGCTATTTCAGGAATGGCCGGCTTTGGTGGTGAACGGACAGACTGCTTTTGGCTGTGATGCTACTAAGCGGACGGTCGCCTGTTAGTGCGGCCAACCAAGATCAACCCGACCGGCGTAACATAGAACCACGCGGTGACGGCTGCCCAGACGGCAACGCCTCCGGACGTGCTATCGGCGTTAAACGACGGCCACAGCGGGATTTCCCACATGAACAGGCTTAGGGTCGCTATCGGGAGAGCAGTCGCAAGCCAGAGCACAAAAACTAGCCAGAAAAGCGGTCTCTTGGCGGTGAAATACTTCCCGATCATGCGGACAAGGATGTCGGCTTTCGGGTCGACTGTCCAGATCGCCGAACGCCCGACTTTGGGCGTTAGCGGAATGGCCGCTTTGCCAAAACCGATCTAGTTTCGGGAATGTCCGGGTTGGGAAGGAAAGCGGACTGGCGGCTTTGAAGGCCAGTTCAATTGAAAGCGGACTCACCGCGTAAGCGCTGACTCCCAACCATTTTCTGTCAGGTCGATCTGGTCGGCTGCGAAAGCTGTGTCGAACCCGTGCTCCCATGGGAAAACGCCACTCCGATCCGGCCAGACAATTTGAAGGCATGGGAACTCGTCGCCGCCGTAAAACCATCGGCTCCAGCCCAAGTGATCGCAGTAGAACCGCTTCGCCACCGGAAATGCATAGGCAAGAAGGTTTTCGAACGCTCTATCCGTTGGCTCGCCTACTGGCAGCGGTAATCCCGCCTTAGCCTCTCGGAACAACTCCCAGAACACGTCATGAGCTATCTCACGCTTCATGCCGAACATGATCAACTCTGGCTGACCCGTGTTAACCCATAACCCCGTGGTAAATGAGAAACCTGGCCCTTCGACGTCGCTAAACACTGCGGTGTCGAACCAGCCATGCTCTCGGACTTTTGCTACAAACGCTCGCTCGGGATCATCTAGTGCCTCAGCCGGCGCGTTCATGGCGGTTCGCATGAGCGTTAGCTAACCCTCCTAATGAACGTCCGCAATCAGGAAGCGCAACAGCCACTCCGAATGCCCTATTCTGGGCGTTCGTGTCCGATCCGGCTTTCTCGCGAGGGATCCCCTGCGAGAAAGCCAGATCGGGCGAGAACGCCCACATCCGGACGTTGAGGTGGGCAACTCGCAGTATCGAAGGCGGACATACGTCCATAATGATGATGCCCACGCAGCCATGCCTTGATACAAAATTCAAAAGTTTTGCGCCGAGGCTGTTGCAGATGTGAACCTGTAGAAGCGGCTCAGGCGCACCCGTACTTCACTGGTTTCAAGCTATCCAACTTTCGAGACATTGTCCTGACCAAACACCGCGTTTCGATCGTACGATGCAAATCAAACCATATCCAAACCATCCCTCGCCAAGAAAAGAGACCTGAACAATAGAGAGGCGCCCGCTTTTAGAAAAAACAGGACTGGTAAACGTTACGTAGGTCCTTGGTTGATCACCGTCAATTAACGGGCCCGGCACTCCATTCCACGCGCATGTAGGTTTAAACTTGCTTGAACTATACAAATTCTGTCGCGCTATAAGTTCGTCAAACTCGCGCGGCGACACTGCTAATTTGGCGCGGTAATCTGAAACAGTCTTATCCAACGAGAGCGGGCGAGAATCGGCGCGAACATCGACTGGATATGCCAGCACTTTGTGCTTTATTGCGGCAGTGTACGCGGCTTGCAGGACAGCGCACGTGCGAGGGGCCGACGCGAACGTTCTTACGACAGGAGACGCTGGGCTCGACATTGTCGTCGAGGACAAAGCAAGCGCCCCGTAGATGATTGCTGGGAACGTGACTGGCATAGGGATTCCGGTCGGCGGACTATTCGCACTATATTGCTCGAAACGTGCCGGCCCGCAAAGTGCCATTTTTCACGGCTCTGAAGCAGCATTCACGGATTTTGCATCAGCCGAAGAACGGTAAATTTACCGCTGCAAAAAGGTGCTGCAGTTGGCAGGCGCACTCAGTGGGTTCCAGGAGGGCGGCCCCGAAAGTTGGCGTTCCGCTTCCTTCCCAATTCGGCCATCCGTTTACGCCTAGTTTCCGCCATTTAGAGGTGGCTTATGTCTTCTCAAATCTTGGCCACGTTCATCAGAATGATCGAGCATCTTATGGGCTTTGATGGTCGCCCGATACAGTGGATACCTCATCGCGTCCCGTGGTAGGAGCCCCCACAAACCCGAGATAGCGCAGCATGAGAGGATCGGATGGTATCGTCGCGTCTCTACAGGTGGTTCACCTTAATCCTATTCCCCATCGGCATGTCGGTTGGGCAGCCGGCGCTGGCTGCATCTGCGTCCGTGAGGATTTTACCTGACGTGGTATGCGAATTGGGCGAGGGTGATGAAATTCGCGTATGCGGATCGCGTATCGAGCGAGAAGACATGCTTCGCCTGCACGAACTGGCGGTCTGCATGATTAAATACCAAGCAGTTTCTAGCAGCGCTGCGGTTACGGCCTATATCCGCACCGGGGATATGGCGCGATTTCGCTCCGTTTTCGCGTCGGACCGGGAATGCTCGTCTGCTCGTGGATTGCGGGTCACAGCCGCTCTGCTTGCCGGCGCGTTTGCCGAGGCATTGCTCGATAGGTCGATGTTGTCGCGTGTCGCCAAGGGGCAAGCCGGAGAAGCTTCCGCACCGTCCGTACTTTTGCCGACCGACACGTTGCTCGACTGCGTCATGCGTACCGGCCGCATTGAGGCAGCGACATTCATCCGATCGCAGCCCTATTCGCGTCAGGAACGATCCGCCGCCTCAGCGCTTAGCGATAGGCTTCAAGGTTGCGTAACGACCGGGGACACTATCCGGACAAGTCTGCCGCTCTTGCGGTCGATGACTGCTCTGACCTTCTTTTCCGAGCGGATTCCCCCAGTCCAACGAACAGCGCAGCGAACCGAGCGAACGGCTACGGAGAATGACACGCGGATCCTGGGGTCGCCGATCTTGCCGTCTGTCGTCGATATACGGAGCAGCGCCCTGCTCCAGGCTCCCTCACTGTCCAGGGGGCGTGTTGACGATCAGAAAGACTCCCCCAGTCTAGGTAGTTACCGGTACAAATCGCCCGACTTGCCTACCTCGCCAAATATGGAAGACGTCCTTGCCCGCGGCCCCTTGGCCGATATTGATCCTGATACCGGCGTACGGCCGTAACCGGTCTGATCGGACACATTCTAGCCGATGGACTCAAAGTTTTGTATTGGCCGTGAAGCTGCGCAGGTGCGTGTGATCTGAAGATACCAAAGTCACGCGTAATCCCAGAACAGTAGGTGACTTTTCCACGTTCAAAATTCGAAACCGGCCAGTCCGCTATCCTTCCCATTCCGGACATTTCGCTACCGATTGCGTCGGATACCCCATCCGGCGCAGCGGCACTGACCCCGCACAAAACCAACGTTTGTTAACAGCGCATGGTACGTTGCACCCCGTAGATACCCCAATCGGCCCGCGACAAAAGGCCATCTGCATTGGAATGGATCGCGTACTCGCGATCGCCCGCGAACGATCATCAATGCGCTACGTAGTCGCGAGTAACTAGTTTAAGCCGAGCTTGTCGTTCAGATTGCCCATTCGACATGCTGTCCCATACGTAGCGGCGCTGTGGAAGATTACGCCGTCATCAAGCGACGTACTCAGTTCTTTACTGGTTGGGATACTCAAAAGATCTATCTATTATTCATAATGCCTGTATTTGGCCTACGAGATTATGAATGGACGTTTTGGTGGTAAAAAAATACCAATTTTTCCTCGGTTTGCGCGCGCTCGGATGCTTGCTATTTGGCAGTCTCGTTCCAGTCGCAGGGGCCTCGTCTCAGCAATCCCCGCAGCACGCTGCCCCTGGCGGATCAGGTGCTCATGAATCTGTTAGGTGGGGCGATAAAGCAGGTGAGGCTGAATTTCATATCGTTGGCGATACAGCGGTCATAACGCTCAGGCTTCCAAGCAACGAAGTGCTGCTCGTACGCCGCATTGAAAATCCTGACGATGCTTTAGCCGTTCTGGCGGATCAGCGACTACGCTTTAGCTGGGAAGCTGTCCTCAGATGGGCAGGCTCGGATCTCGTCGTGCTTCGTGATAAGGCACTGCTGCGCGCCAGAGCTGCAGCAGATGTAGGGTTGCCAAATGGTGATCCCAGGGGCCCCGCAGAAGAAACTTCAGGTGCTCTGCAAGCGTCAATACTTCAGTACGCGCGTATACTAACCCAGTCGGGGCACCGGAAGGAGGCGATAAACATACTAAATAGGCAGTTATCATTGACGACAACAACTGCAGACTCACAATATGACCGAATGATGCTAGTTATCAAGCTGGCGAGCATACTCTTCGAGGGTGGCGATACTTCCCAGGCCATTGAAGTGCTAGATAAACAGGTTAAAGATGCAACCACGCTGCCGGACGCACGCTTGAATTACCAAGTAGCGTTAGCGCAATACCTAGCTAGAAGCGGAAGTTATAATCGAGCGTTAGAAATTATAACGAACGCCTCAGCCCAATTTTCAGTATCCACCCCCCAAGATTCTGAAAGTGTAAAAGTGCCCGGTAGCGATGCTCAATTCTCTTGGATACGAGCATGCGCCCTGAATGGCGTTGGCAGAGAAGCAGAATCTAGGACTATAATGGCGTCACTTGATACGGCGTCACATCCGGTAGATTTGTCCCCGCTCATTAGACAAGTAAGGCTGAACGCCTTTTTGTGCATGAAAGATCACAAGCAATTATCGGTGGAACTGTCGAACCTGATCGCGACGGAGCCTCCCGCGTCGGAATTATTTCAGTTCATACAGCCAGGCAATCGGTCATATCTGCCGGAGCGAGCGGTTTTGGCGATGGCGCTCAAGAATCCGATGATCTTGAACGCGACGAGCGGGCACGTGCGCTTCCTCGACGGTCCACTTACACCCGCCGTTCGAGAGTGGCGCGATGAATAATTTACCAGTTGGTAAATAACGCTAACAATAGGCTGTCTCGTACCCATTCTTGGCGCCCCCAACCGTAGGCGTCTTACTTCATTATGCGGCGGAGACACCCTCCGCCGCAACGGCCCCCCGCCCCGCAGCAATACGCGGTTTCCCCAACGTCGTATGTCACCATGTACCCCGGCGATACCCCAAACAGGCCAAGCGATCAGCCGAATTAGATCGGAACTGAACCATGTCGCCTTAGGTCCGGTCACGCCCAATTCCCGACATTCAAGCGCCTTAGGATAATTCTCATAAGCGGTCGCTCATTCAGATTCCCGCTAATTGCCCGCGGATGCGGTCTGACGCAGGTAAACAGTCGGGGAGCTAAATACCGCGTACCCTTGAGCAGAACGGGTGGACGAGGATCTGCTTGACGCCTAGCGTTGGCCAAGGACTCCGGAGCTTAAGCGATGCTGAGAGCGCGTTGGTTAGTTGCAGGCAGCTTGTTCGCCACCGCCCCCGTGCCCGCCCAAGTCTCGCCGCCACCACCTTCCGAACAGCCGGCGCCGGGTCGCGATATCATCGTCATCGGCAGCCGTATCCCAGATTTTCAAAGGCACCTCGACACATGCCTTGCGGAGCATTGCGCGCCTGACAAGGACATTGCCGCTACACTTGCGCTGGCACAAGCTCAGTTCGAAGCCGGCACATATGATGCCGCACGTTCGTCGCTGCTGGCAGCAAGACGTCGCAATGCGCGGTTCGCAAAGCAGTATCCGGTGGCGGTGGCTAATCTCCACCATGCCAATAGCGTGATGGCAGGGCATCTCGGCCTAGCAGACAGCGAATGGTCCAGCGCTCTCGACACGGTCAGCGCGATCAAGGCCGGCATGGCTGAAGACGATCCACGCGTGTTCCTGGAGCTGATCGAGCTTGGCGATGCCTTTGCTCGCGCTGGCCGGTTTAAAGGAAGCGAGATGCGATATGCGGGCATTGCCCGACGCGCGCACAAGCTCGGCCTTGTTGAGATCGAAGGACTTGCCCTTTTACGGGTAGCCACGCTCAACACCCGCCTCGCTGAACAGAATCACGCGATGTTCGCCTCCTCGGCACGCAGGGCTATCGATGCGTTGATCGCGCGGCGCGAACCAGCGTTGCAGCCTTATCAAGTAGCCGCCCGGCAACTGAGCTTTTTGCTCGCCGCTCAGACGACCCCCGGGCCTGAACTGGATCGCCTGATTGCGCGATATCCAAGGCAGCCCGCCGGAGCTCCTGCGCGGTTATTATACGCCCCCGCCGTGGCGTTGACAGCGTCAGTCCAGGGATCAAGTAACCGGTCCGACCCGAGCCTTGGCGCTGGTGCCATGTCCAGCGCCGGAATGCCGCTCGTGGGGATCGGTAGCTATGTCGGGCAATGGATCGATGTGGCCTTTACGATCGGAACCAATGGACGGATCAGCGAAGCGCACATCTCGCGGCATGGCGATCATACAAAGGTGGAGGGCGGCTGGGCCGAGCAGGTGGTCCGAGCCGTATCTGTCCGTCGGTACGCCACACAAGCGCAGCCAAGCTATGGGCGAGAACGCTATACCTTTACCGCGAACCTTATTGCGGTGACGGGGTCGCGCCTGTTGGCCCGCGACCCAACGCCCCGTCTGGTTCGCGCGGATCTCGGCCCGGAAACAGCCGCATCGACGGCGTCCAATCTCAAGCCAGTATCCTGAAATCTTTCGTACGTTTCACCGAATTTCAGCACTGCCCAAACACCGGTTTAGCCTGCAACCTGCCACCCAAACCCAGCGCTCTCTGCTCCGCCTTCGGCCGGCAATGGTTGACGTGTTTCCGCCGCCTCAAACATCGATAACAGCAAATGGCTGCACGGCAGGTTGAGGTTAGGGCGGACGTAGCAGTTAGATGCTGGCTGCTAACGCCAATTGTGCCCCAAAAGCTGCCAGTCCGCTAACCTTCCCAATCCGGACATTCCGAAATTCGATCCCACGCGAGAAAGCCGGATCGTACCGGAACGCCCAATTGTGGACATCCGCGTTTTTCTACAAGGTGAGGAAGCTTTGCAGGAGTCGGTCGTGGAATTTTGGGCGTCGAGCGAGATTTACGGACCAGCCGATCAAGCGAGCGAGGCGGTGCGACGTGTAATC
>Ga0265798_10004859_pt1 | contig 18380 bp, 19 predicted proteins | sample P3T30metagenome_FD_192430 | JGI IMG/M metagenome (GOLD analysis project Ga0265798, IMG submission 192430) | Plant litter microbial communities from East Loma Ridge, Irvine, California - P3 T30 | ecosystem: Environmental > Terrestrial > Plant litter > Unclassified | place: USA: California... | reverse complement strand
CAGGTATCGCGATGCGTTTGTCGCTGCCGAGCTCGACAATCTGCGCGCCGATGAGGGGGTCCCCACCCAACACAGCTTCATGTTCAAGAGCGACCCAGCCGCGTGCGCCGCGCAGTGCGCTGGCATCGACAGCACCAGGCAGGCGCGGTTCATCGGCTGCCGCGAATCGGATCAGGCCCGTGCTGCCCGACAGCTCACGGTCTGCGGGCCAGGCAGCGATCAGCCGTGCCTGGTTTTCTGCGCCATCGCGGGCGGCCTGGGCGTACGTATCCTGCTCTTGCTGCATGGCGAACAGGACGAGCAGCAGGGTGGTGACAAAGGCGACGGCATTGACCGCCCAGAACTTGTGTTTCAGGGATACATCACGAATCCAGGCGGGCATGTTTTATTGCTCTCGACGTGAATGAAGGTGCTAGCAAGGCGCCATCATTGTTTCACGCAGCTGGCAACGATCCGTTGACGTGAATCAACGCCCGAGGGGAGGCCAGCTGCACAACGCACGAGTATTCGGTGCAAGTGGGCTTGTTGGCGGGCTTGAACGTCTATCTATCGTCTTCACGCTCTTCGGTCTGCTCGACGATGGAAGGCAGCCCGAAAAAGGCGCGGGCACAGGCGGTGGTGTGTGCGGCGGCCTGTTCTTCACTTTCCTGGCGATGAAGCGCCACCTCGCGCAACACCTCGCCCAGGTAAGCGGGCTCATTACGACCACTTTTCGGCTTGGGCCGCAGGCTGCGGGGCAACAGATAGGGGGCGTCGCTTTCCAGCATCAGGCGTCCGGCGGGAATGTCCCTGACCAACGGATGCAGGTGCGCGCCGCGGCGCTCATCGCAGATCCAGCCGGTAATGCCGATGTGCAGATCCAGGTCCAGATAATCGAACAACGCGCGTTGCTCGCCAGTAAAACAATGCACCACTGCCGCCGGTAAGCTACCCCGGTAGTTGCGCAAAATCTGCACGAAACGCGGGTGGGCATCGCGCTCGTGCAGGAACACCGGCAGTTGCAGATCCACCGCCAGGCTCAACTGCTCTTCCAGGGCTTTTTCCTGCAGGGGCCGCGGCGAGAAGTCGCGGTTGAAGTCCAAGCCGCATTCGCCGACAGCTTTTACCTGCGGTTCAGACAGCAAAGCGCGAAGGTGCCGCGCGTCGTCGCTGCTCCAGTTCTTGGCGTCGTGGGGGTGCACACCGGCGGTACTGAACAGCCGATCACCACGGTCGTCCAACTGCTGGCACAGGCCCAGCGCGTGGTCACTTTCCGTCAGGCTGGTGCCGGTCAGCACCAATTGACAGACGCCCGCCTCATAGGCTCGCTCAAGCAGCGCCTCGCGCCGATCATTGAAGCTTTCGTGAGTCAGATTGACGCCGATGTCGATGAGTTGCATGGTGTGACCTTGCCGAACGTGAGGGGCGCAGCATAGCAGAGCTTTTAATTTCCTATTAAAAGCCAGCAATTACAAAGAGTTGTAAGGTTTTATTGATGTTAAACCAACAATAATTGGCGTCAGAACTAAGGCTGTGCGACCCTCCGCGCCCAGCGTTTGGCTGATTGCCACGGGCTTTGTGCAGGCCCTTGCCACCGGAGCGTCGATATTGCGTGTCCTTTTCGTGCTGTGCCTGTTGCTCTCGCTGCCCATCTCGGCAGTCGCGCGCATTGCCGGCCCGGTCGAAGTGACTAAGCCCGCAGCAGTGCGCGACCTACCCGGCATCCGCAAGAGCGGTGAGCTGCGGGTACTCGTCAATCAGAGCCGTAACAGTTCCGGCGAGGTCAAGGGCCAGAGTATCGGCGTTGAATATCAGCGCCTGCGTGCGCTGGAGCAGTATCTCAATCGCAACGCGCGCGATGGACGCAATCTGCGTCTGAAGATAATCCCCAAGGCTAAGGATCAGTTGCTCGCCGCCTTGCAGCGTGGCGAAGGCGATCTGGTCGCGCCCGGCGAGTTGCTCAGCAGCAAAGGCGGCATGCATGTCATCGCCAGCGAAGCAATCCGCCGTGACGTGCCCGTTGTGATCGTGGCGCGGAAGGGTAATCGGCGCTATCAGCGCCTCGAGCAACTGGCTGGGCGAAGTCTGTCGCTACCGGCGGGCAGCATCGCCAAAGACGCCCTGCATGGCATCAATCTGCGGCTCCAGGAGCGCAAACTGCCGCCAATCGTGGTCGAGTGGGTAGACCCGACCCTTGCCGTCGAGGATGTGCTGGAGATGGTCCAGGCCGGCATCTTCGACTTCACCGCCGTCGAGCTGCATATCGCGGAGCGCTGGGCCAAAGTGATGCCCAAGCTGCGTGTCGATCGGCACATGGTGCTCGATGATCAGGGCGACATGCGTTGGTACATGCGTCCCGATGCGCCGATGCTCAGCGCCAGCGTCGACCGATTTCTTGACGGTTACCGCGTGCCTGATGATCAGGATGCCGCCTTCCAGCGCGTCTACCGGCGGCTCTACAAAGTGCATTCACCCATGGGCCGCACCGAGCGCCAGCGCTTGGAGCGTGTTCGTCCGGTGCTGCAGCGCTATGCCGCACAGCACGACTTCGACTGGCTGGCTCTGGCCGCTTTGGCATTCAAGGAGTCGACCCTTGATCCGAGCGCGCGGGGCAGTAGCGGTGCCACCGGGCTGATGCAAATTACCCCGGCAGCCGCACGCAGTGTTGGCGTCGGGGATATTTCCAAAGTGGAAAACAATGTGCAGGCAAGCGCCAAGTATCTGGCCAAAATTCGCCGCAGCTTCTTCAACAGCCCGCGCTTGAACGAGCGAGAACGCATGGCCTTCGTCCTGGCCGGTTACAACCTCGGGCCGCAGCGGGTGCAAAGCCTGCGCGCCGAAGCTCGCAGGCGTGGCTTGAACCCGGACCAGTGGTTTTTTCAGGTGGAAAGGGTCGCCATGGAGGAGCTCGGCATGGGTGTGGTCAGTTACGTCAATGCGGTTAACAAGTACTACCTGGCGTACGCGCGCGAGCGCTATTCACTGGAGCCTGCAGTGAGCATGCATAAATGATCGAAATAATAGATTTATTTTAGCCGTTTTATTCAATTTTAATATTTATAAATTGAATTAATATGGCGCCATCTCACCCATGCAAAGGACTCGCCCCATGAACGCTTTCATCAAATCTTTGGCAACCACCCGTGCCGGTTACGGCCTCACCATCCTTCGGGTATTGGTGGGCATCATCTTCGTCGCCCACGGTTCGCAGAAACTGTTCGGCTGGTTTGGTGGCTATGGCCTGGAGGGCGTGGCGCAGTGGATGGAAAGCATCGGCCTGGCGCCGGGCTATCTAATGGCATTGATGGCCGGCAGTGCCGAGTTCTTCGGCGGTCTGGCGCTGATTGTCGGCTTGCTGGTACGCCCCGCGGCGGTAGCGTTGACCTTCACCCTGGTGGTGGCGATTTTCTCCGTGCACATCAGTAACGGTTTGTTCATGGCTGACAACGGTTACGAGTTTGCATTGGCGCTGATGGCCGCCACGCTGGCACTGTTGGTCGAAGGCGCTGGCCGTTTGTCGCTGGACAAACGCATCGCCGGCTAAACAGCTTCAAGCCTCTGGAAAGCCCGCTGATGCGGGCTTTCTTGGTTATTGACAGAGTGATCGTGGACTCTCTAGGATTACTACCTGCGCCGATTTAAACAGCTACTTGCGGGGCGCCTGAGGGATTCTTGAACGAGTCTCGAAATTCCGCTAAAGCGCTGGTTCGGTGTTGCCTCTCACCGCTGCCCAGCGGGATTCTCGAGGCGGAGACAAACACCCATGACCTGCATCCAGGCCACGCAAATTCGTATCGCTCCTATCACCACCGGCTTGATCCGACGCAACCCACGCATTCTCCTCGGCGGTACTCACCAGCCGACGCTGTTGCGCTATCTCGACGGCTGGCCCAGCCGTCGCTCTGGTCAGCGTGCCTTTCTGGTGCAGTTCGCCGAAGAGGGCGAGCCACTGCAACGTTTCGCGGATGACAGTTTCGATTTTGCCGTGCTGCAGCGGCCCAGCGCCGAAGCACTCGGCCAATTGACGCGGATCGCTCGTCAGGGGCTGATCACCCTGCGCTGAACTCAGGGATAGTCGATGGCGATGACGTACCAGAACTTGTCACCGGTCGGCGTCTGCACACGCACCTCCGCATCCAGGCCCTTGCCGATAAGTGCACGGGCCAGCGGTGAGTCGATGCTGATCAGGCCAAGTTTGAGGTCAAGTTCGTCGGGGCCAACGATACGGTAGCGCGAGGCATTGCCGTCCTCATCTTCCACTGTTACCCAGGCGCCGAAATACACCTTGTTCGGATCACTCGGGCGCGTGTCGACCACCTTGAGCTTCTCCAGACGCTTGGTGAGAAAGCGCACGCGGCCGTCGATTTCCCGCAGCATTTTTTTGCCGTAGGTGTACTCGGCGTTCTCCGAGCGATCGCCCTGGGCCGCCGCTTCGCTGACCGAGCGGGTTACCTCGGGGCGACGCACATGCCAGAGTTCATGCAATTCAGCGCGTAAACGCGCCTCTCCTTCGGGGGTGATGAGGGGCGTTCCGGCGGCGCGGGGTGGGCGGTATCGGCTCATGCTGGGCTCAGTCGGGTACGGGCGATAAGTCTATCAACCCTCGCGCAGAACGGTCAGTGGGCTGGCGTCCAGTGAACGCCGCGTTCCCAGCACGCCTGCGGTAGCGACCAGAAGGGCGCCAATCAAAGGCAGCACCAATAGCCATGGATGCGGTTGCCATTCCATCTGGAAGGCGAAGCGATAGAGCAGGAAGCTGACCAGCTCGCAGCCAAGGGCAGCCAGCAGGCCGCTGGTCGCACCCAGCAGGCCGAACTCGGCACGGCGTGCCTGAATCAGCAGTTTGCGCTCGGCACCCAGCGCGCGAAGCAGTGCGCCCTGGTGAATGCGTTCGTCCAGTGTCGATTGCAGCCCGGCGAACAGCACCGCCAAGCCCGCCGCAAGAACGAAGAGCAGCACGAACTCGATGGCGATGGTGACTTGGGCGAGGATGCTGCGTAGCTGATTGAGCAGCGCTTCCACCTGCAGCAAGGTGACCGAGGGGAACGCCCGTGACAGCTCGACCAGCTGGCGCTCCTGCTGCGGCGGCAGGTAGAAACTGGTCAGGTAAGTGACCGGCAGATCTTGCAGGGTGCCAGGCTCGAAGATCATGAAGAAGTTGGGCTGGAAGTTGTTCCAGTCAACCGTACGCAGGCTGGTTACCTGAGCGTCGCGGTTGACGCCGCCAACCGTGAACGTCAGCCGGTCACCCAGCTTGATCTGCAGGCTCTGCGCCAATTCGTCTTCTATCGATACGCCGGGCAGCTCCTGACCTTTTTCGCCCGTCCACCACTGGCCCGCGGTCAAGGTATTACCCTCGGGCAAGTCCGCACCCCAGGTAAGGCTCAGGTCACGGCGTACGGCGCGTTCGCCGCGGGAATCCTTGCTGACGTATTGGCGAACCGGGTCACCATTGACCAGGACCAGTCGGCCCGGCACCACCGGATAGAGCGGCGCAGGGTGCGGCGACAGTTCTGCCAGGCGTGCGGCGAAGGCATCGCGCTCGGCAGGCAAGATGTTGAGCGCGAAATGATTGGGCGCATCGGCAGGCAGCTGATCTTGCCAGGTGTCCAGCAGTTCGCCGCGCAACAGAGCGATCAGCGCCATGGCCAGCAGAATGAGGCCGAAGGCCAACGATTGCCCGGCAGCAGCCAGCGGCCGACGGAGCAGTTGGCCAAGGCCCAGGCGCCATGGCAGCGAGGCGCGTGCCAGCAGACGGCGCAGGCTCTGTAAGCCAAGCAGCAACAGACCACCGAGCAGCAGCGCGGTAATCAGGCCGCCGCCGAGCAAGGCCAGCGTCAGCGGCAGATCAAGACTCAAGCGCCACATGATCAGCCCGAGGGCGAGCAGGGCGGTGCCATAGACCATCCAGGAACTGGCCGGTACCGGCAGCATGTCGCGACGCAGCACCCGCAATGGCGGCACACGTCCCAGGGCTGCCAACGGCGGCAGCGCAAAGCCGGCCAGCGCGACCAGGCCGGTCGCGATGCCTGCCAGCGCCGGCCATAGGCCGCCGGGCGGAATCTGCGCAGGAAGCAGGCCCTGCAGCAGATGGAACAGCAGGTGCTGGGCAAGCCAGCCGAGCAGCGCGCCACTCAGGCTGGCGACCAGTCCGAGAATCGCCAGCTGCAAACTGAATAACCCCAATGCCTGCCGGCGAGACAAGCCCAGGCAGCGCAGCAGCGCACTGGCATCGAAGCGGCGGCTGGCGAAGCGGGCGGCGGACAGCGCGACTGCGACGCCGGCGAGCAGTACGGCGGCCAGGCTGGCCAGGTTGAGGTAGCGCTCGGCGCGGTCGAGGGCGCCGCCAACACTACGGCTGCCATCGCGCGCATCATCGAAACGCTGGTGGGCTGCCAGGGTGGGTTCGACGGCCTGGCGGTAGCTGGCCAAAGCATCACTCGGGCCGTTCCATTGTTCGATGTAGCGCACGCGGCTGCCCGGTTGCACCACGCGTGTGGCAGGCAAGTCGTCCAGATGCATCAGCACGTGGGGTGTCAGGCTGTAGAAGTCGCCTGCTTCATCGGGCAGGTAGGTGAGCACGCGGGTCAGACGAAGGGTCTTGGCGCCGACTTCGATTTCGTCGCCGGTTTTCAGATTGAGTGCCGCCAGGAGTCTCGCCTCAGCCCAGGCTTCGCCAGGCCGCGGCCCTTGGCTGACGACTTCTTCCTCGTAGGGCTCGGCGGCGCTTTTCAATTCGCCGCGCAGTGGGTAACCATCGCCCGCAGCCTTGACGCTGGCCAGCTGGATGCCTTCGTCGGTAGCGATCACGCTGGAAAACTCGACGACCTGCGCATGCTCCAGGCCCCGCGAGCTGCCCGCGTCGATCTGCTCGGCAGCCGCCGGCGAACTGCCGCGCAGGATCAGGTCGGCGCCGAGAAACTCGGTGGCGCGCAAGGTCATGCCTTCATTCAGGCGCGCGCCGAAATAGCCGATGGCCGTGCTCGAGGCGACGGCGATCAGCAAGGCGAAAAACAGCACACGCAGTTCGCCGGCGCGAGCGTCGCGGCGCAGCTGACGCCCTGCAAGTGATAGCAGGCCGAAGAAGGATAGCGATTTCATCAAGCGCTCACCGGTGCGACGAGATGGCCGCCCTCCAGGCGAATCAGGCGCTGGCAGCGGGCCGCCAGACGCTCGTCGTGGGTAACCAGCACCAGGGTGGCGCCGCGCTCCTGATTCAGCTCGAACAACAGGTCGCTGATGCGCTCGCCCGTGTGGCTGTCGAGATTGCCGGTCGGCTCATCGGCAAACAGTACGTCGGGATCGGCGGCGAATGCGCGGGCAATGGCCACGCGCTGTTGCTCGCCTCCCGAGAGCTGGCGAGGGGTGTGGCTCAGGCGCGCGCCCAGGCCTACGCGGTCGAGCAGCGCCGCGGCGCGCTGGCGGGCATCGCTGCGGCCTTCCAATTCCAGAGGCAGCATGACGTTCTCCAGGGCATTGAGGCTGTCGAGTAATTGGAAGGACTGGAACACGAAACCGACGTGTTCGGCGCGTACGCGAGCGCGCTCATCCTCGCCAAGGCTACCCAGGTCGTTGCCGGCCAGTACGATACGCCCGCTGCTGGGCAGGTCGAGCCCGGCCAACAGGCCGAGTAGGGTGGACTTGCCCGACCCCGAGCTACCGACGATCGCCAGGCTGCCGCCTTTTTCCAATTCCAGGGAAAGGTCATGCAGGATGGTCAACTCACCTTCCGCGCTGGAAACCACTTTGTTAAGGTTCTGCGCAGACAGAATGCTAGAGCTCATGAGGAATCCGATGCGTGCATTATTGAAGGGGGCTGTTCTTGGCCTGCTGCTTGTGGGCCAGATGGCGCAGGCGGCGACCGTGCTGGTCGTCGGCGATAGTATCAGTGCGGCTTTTGGCATGGATACCCGGCAAGGCTGGGTTCATCTGCTCGATGAACGCCTCAAAAAAGAAGGTTTCGAGCATCAGCTGGTGAATGCCTCGATCAGCGGCGACACCAGTGCTGGCGGGGCCGCGAGGCTGCCTGCGCTGCTTGCCGAGCACAGCCCGGATGTGGTGATTGTGGAGTTGGGCGGCAACGACGGATTGCGCGGCCTGCCACCCAAGCAATTGCAACAGAATCTTGCCTCGATGATCGATGCGTCCCGCGAGGCTGGCGCCAAGGTGCTGCTGCTGGGTATGCGTATCCCGCCAAATTACGGCGAGCGTTACACCACGGCGTTTGCCAAGGTCTTTGACGATGTCGCAGCAGAGAAAAGTGTGCCTCTGGTGCCGTTTCTTCTCGAGGGCGTGGGCGGTGTCGACGCGCTGATGCAGGATGACCGTGTGCACCCTGCGGTAGAGGCGCAGCCGTTGCTGCTCGAGAATGTCTGGCCGGCCCTCAAGCCGTTGCTCTGACGGGCTTTTCCGCCGGCGGCGTTTCGGCTAATGTGGCGCCCCCGCTCTGGAGCCCCCCATGCTGCGACCCGTCTGGTCCCTGTACGCGTATCAATTGATCGAGCCCGACGAACAGCTCGACCTGTTCGCCTGTCGCGAGGTACGCGTGCATCTGGTTGCTCGCCAATTGGAGCTGGGTGGTTACGCTGATCGCACCCTGTGTGGCGGTCTGCTGCCGGCTCAGCCGTTGTGGCGGGACTTGGAGAGACAGATGCTGCAGGATCGGCGGCTCTGCCCAGGCTGCCTGGCTACCTTGAACGCCCAGCGAAACGGCGAGCGGCCCGCATGGCCGGGACGCTGAGCGCGGCAGCGGTATACAATTCGTTCCTTCCTATCACCTCCACTACGAAGGTTTCCCGCATGTCGCTGCGCGCTCCAGCTCTTGCCCGCTGTCTGTCGTTGTGTGCTTTTTCCCTGGCAGGGAGTGCCGCCGCGTTGGAACTGCCATTGCCGCCGCTCGGCGACGACGTGGTAGGCGAAATCCAGGTGATCAAGGCACGCTACGAAGACACGTTCGCCGATATTGGTACTGCCAATGATCTGGGCTATCTGGAAATGGTCGCTGCCAATCCGGGCGTCGATGCCTGGCTGCCAGGTGAGGGCACCGATATCGTGTTGCCGACGCGTTTCATCCTGCCGCCGGGCCCGCGCGAAGGCATCGTGATAAACCTGGCCGAGTACCGCCTCTATTACTTTCCCAAAGGCCGTAACGTGGTCTACACGTATCCGCTGGGGATTGGCCGTGAAGGCTGGAGCTCTCCTGTTGCCGACGCGCGTATCACCGCGAAAACGCCAAATCCCGGCTGGTACCCGCCGCAATCGATCCGTGACGAGCATGCTGCCGATGGCGACCCGCTGCCCAGCTACGTTCCGCCAGGGCCGGACAACCCACTGGGGCCTTACAAAATGGCCCTGTCAGTGCCGGGTTACCTGATCCACGGTTCGAACAAGAAGTTCGGCATTGGCATGCGCGTGAGCCACGGCTGCTTTCGCATGCTCAATAACAACGTGCTTGAGTTGGCCGAAAAGGTACCGGTGGGTACGCCGGTGCGCATCATCAACGAGCCGTACAAGTTCGGCGTAAGCAACGGCAAGGTTTATCTGGAAGCCCACGCGCCGCTGGGCGAAGAAGAGGGCGCGCCGCTCGGCGACCAGCATGCAGCCGTCGCCAACGCGCTGATCAAGCGCAGTGACCTTAGCGCGCAGAATCTGGACTGGGATGTGGTACGCGAGGTCGTGGCGGCGCAGGACGGTCTGCCAATCGAGATCGCTTCGCCGCAGGATCACGTTATTCAGACGCAATCTTCGACGCTCTGAAGCCACTGCAAATAAACGGTCTTCGCGCAGGCTCCTGCCCATGACGGACGCACATAAAAAAGCCGGCCCATAGGCCGGCTTTTTCAGCTCATTAGCTGTTACTTGCGGCTGGCTTTTTCCAGCATACGCAGAGCACGCTCGTTGGCTTCGTCAGCAGTTTGCTGAGCCTTCTGAGCAGCAGCCAGCGCTTCGTCAGCCTTGCGGTAGGCTTCGTCGGCACGGGCTTGAGCGCGTGCTGCTGCGTCTTCAGTTGCAGTCAGGCGAGCTTCGGTTTCTTTGGTAACGCTGCTGCAACCGGTAGCCAGAACTGCGGCCAGAGCCAGTGCAGAAAATTTCAGAGCGTTGTTCATCATGTTCCCCTTGGGGTAAGTTTTTGCTTGTTAAAGCCGATTTCCAACCCGGAAAATGGCGGCGTACATACTACCTGTAACTTTTAGTAAGTAAACGGGCGGTAGGCAAGGGTTCCGTTTATTTAAAGCGCTCGCCTGTTTGCAGGTAACGAGCCTCAAGGCCGGCCCTTAGCTCTAACTGCACGATAAGTGCGTGCCGGGTAGGTGCGTTATTCGTATAGGCGCCGAAGATGTCGATAGGCGATTTTTTCACCTTGCCCTTTGTCCCTTACAATGGCTTTATATCCTATTGTTACCGAATGTATGCAGTCCAAGATGGCTGGATGTCGGTTCAACTTAGCCGAGAGGAGCAGTAATGAGCGAGCCATTTACCATTCACCATGACGTTGCAGGTCATCAATTCGAGACCACAGTGGATGGTGATCGCGCGTACCTCGCTTATATGGATCTGGGCAAGCAGACGCTGGATATCTACCGAACCTTCGTGCCCAACTCGCTGCGTGGGCGAGGCATTGCTGCGGCGTTGACGGAAACGGCGCTCGATTACGCCGAACGCATGGGCTACACGGTAATCCCGTCCTGCTCCTACGTTGAGCGTTATATGGCCCGCCAAGAAGGGCCTACAGACCAGCACTGACAGAAGCTACAAATGAAAACGCCGGGTAATTCCCGGCGTTTTCATTGCTGGCGTCTTAGCTGCGTTGACGCTTGGGCAGCACGTCCTTGAGTTTGACGTGCATGCTGCGCAAGGTCGTCTCGGTACTTTCCCAGTCGATGCAGGCATCGGTGATCGACACACCGTACTTGAGCTGCTGCAGATCCTTGGGAATCGACTGGCTGCCCCAGCCCAAGTGGCTTTCCACCATAAGACCGACAATCGACTGGTTGCCTTCGAGAATCTGGTTGGCGACGTTGTCCATCACCAGAGGCTGCAAGGCCGGATCCTTGTTGGAGTTGGCGTGGCTGCAGTCGACCATGATGTTCGGCTTGATGCTGGCCTTCTTCAGCTCTTGCTCACAGATGGCAACGCTCACCGAGTCGTAGTTCGGCTTGCCGTTACCGCCGCGCAGTACCACGTGACCGTAGGCGTTGCCCTTGGTGGTGACGATCGACACGCCGCCTTGCTGGTTGATACCCAGGAAACGGTGCGGGCTGGAAACCGACTGCAGCGCGTTGATCGCGACTGTCAGGCCGCCGTCGGTGCCGTTCTTGAAGCCGACGGCCGAAGACAGGCCCGAGGCCATTTCACGGTGCGTCTGCGATTCGGTGGTGCGGGCGCCAATGGCCGACCAGCTGATCAGGTCCTGCAGGTACTGCGGGGAGATCGGGTCGAGCGCTTCGGTGGCGGTGGGCAGGCCCATTTCCGCAAGGTCGAGCAGCAGCTTGCGGCCGATGTGCAGGCCGTCCTGAATCTTGAAGGAGTCATCCAGGTAAGGATCGTTGATCAGGCCTTTCCAGCCGACGGTGGTGCGTGGCTTTTCGAAGTACACGCGCATCACCAGGTAAAGCGTGTCGGATACTTCCTCGGCGAGCACTTTCAATCGCTCGGCGTATTCGTGTGCCGCCTTGATGTCGTGAATCGAGCAAGGGCCGACCACGACGAACAGGCGGTGATCCTTGCCGTCGAGAATGTCGCGCACTACCTGGCGGCCAGCGGACACGGTGCGCTGTGCGGTCTCGGTCAGCGGGATATCGAGCTTGATCTGATCCGGGGTAATCAGGGTTTCGTTGGAGGCGACGTTAAGGTCGTTAATCGGTAAATCAGCCATCGTGCTTTTCATCAATTGCGTCATCGGGTCACGGAAGCCGGCCGCCAGCGATCCCCGTGCAGCGGGCACAGCGGTATGGGCACAGCGGGGAAGCCGAACCTTAGCGCGTTAGCGTCCAGCTAGACAATCATATTTGGGCAATAAGGCAACGCAGGCTCGATCATTGACCCGATCGCGGCAATATCACAGGGTGATCGCGCGCCTGGCACCGTATGGACCGCGCAACGTTGCATCGATTATGAAGACCGGCTCTCATTGGCGAGACCTTCGTTTCGTTCGCATCGGATAGCTGCTGCTAAGCTCAAGCGAGGCTCCGCCGTGTCGGCAGTCGAGGAGGCCGCATGATTCGATCAATACTCTATGCCACTGACCTCGGCCTTTATGCGCCCTACGTGTTGCAGCACGCGCTTGCCCTGGCGCGCAGTTTCAATTCACGACTCTACGTGGTGCATGTGGTCGAGCCCATGGGGTTGTTCGCCGAGTCGGTGTTGCAAACCTACGTGGATGAGGCTCGCTTGAAGGAGTTGCGCAGTACCGGGCTGGATACCGTAATGAGCAGCATCGAGCTGCGTGTGCTCGAAGGCTTTCGCGACGAGTTGGGCGACAATCGCGACGACCTTGATTTGATCGGCTCGGTACAGGTGTTGCGCGGTGATGCGCCGCTGACCATTCTCGAACAGGCACAGAAACTCGCTGTGGATTTGCTGGTCGTAGGCAGTCACAGCCATGGCGCAGCGCTTGAGGTGCCGATAGGCAGAACGGCTTCGAGGCTGTTGCAGCTATCCGAGGTGCCGGTTTATCTCGTGCCGATGCTGCAGCACCGCTCTCGCCACGACTGAGACCTCGCAACCCAGGGAATATCATCTATAGTTACCGGTTAAACCATTAATATGGTTATATAGCGGGCCGATGATCAGGCTGCCTATTCGCCTTGAGGGATTTATATGAAGCTTCAGCAACTGCGCTACATCTGGGAAGTCGCGCATCATGACCTCAACGTCTCGGCCACGGCGCAAAGCCTCTACACGTCACAGCCTGGTATCAGCAAGCAGATACGTTTGCTCGAAGACGAGCTGGGTGTAGAAGTGTTCGCCCGCAGCGGCAAGCACCTGACGCGAGTTACTCCGGCTGGCGAGCGGATTATCACCACCGCAGGCGAGATCCTGCGCAAGGTCGAAAGCATCAAGCAGATTGCCCAAGAATTCTCCAACGAGAAGAAGGGCACGCTGTCGATTGCAACCACGCATACGCAGGCGCGCTACGCGTTGCCATCGGTTATCAGCAGTTTCATCAAGCAGTACCCGGACGTTGCCTTGCACATGCACCAGGGCACGCCGACGCAAATTGCCGAAATGGCTGCCGACGGCACAGTGGATTTCGCCATTGCTACCGAGGGCCTGGAACTGTTCAATGATCTGGTGATGATGCCCTGCTACCGCTGGAATCGTTGCGTGATCGTGCCTCAGGGCCATCCGCTGGCGAAGTTGCCGAAGCTGACCCTGGAAGCGCTGGCCGAGCACGAAATCGTCACCTATACCTTTGGCTTCACCGGCCGCTCCAAGCTCGATGAAGCCTTCAGTCATCGCGGCCTGACCCCGAAAGTGGTGTTCACGGCAGCCGATGCCGACGTAATCAAGACTTACGTTCGCCTTGGGCTCGGCGTGGGCATCGTGGCGAAGATGGCTATTGATCCAAACCTCGACCCTGATCTGGTCGTGCTGGATGCCAGCGAGCTATTCGAATCGAGCGTCACGCGGATCGGTTTCCGTCGTGGCACTTTTCTGCGCGGCTTCATGTGCGACTTCATCGAGAAATTCGCTCCGCACCTGACCCGCGATGTACTGGCCAAGGCCGTGCACTGTCACAACAAGGTCGAGCTCGAAGAGCTGTTCAAGGACGTCAACTTGCCGCTGCATTGATCAACACACTGCAAAAAAAAATGGCGCCCCGTAGGGCGCCATTTTTGTTTCTGCCAGGCTCAGTGGCTCAGGTGCAGGCCGCACTCGCGATTGTCCTCGCCCTTGGTGGGGTCGAAGTAGTCGAAGTTGTTCGGCAGGCCATGGGTAGTGAGGTACTGATACAGATCCTTGGATGACCAGTGCAGCAGCGGAGCGACCTTGATGAGACCGTCCGGATTGATGCTCACGGGCTGCATCTGCGCACGCACGGCAGTGTCGGTGGCGCGCAGCGCGGTGAACCAGACGCTGGGAGCGGTTTCGCGCAGGGCGCGCGCGAAGGGCTCCAGCTTGACCTCTTCGGTGAAGGCGGCATGACGCGGATCGTCCAGTGCCGGGGTTGCTCCGTCGATGGCTTCGCGGTGTGCCCGGCTGCGCTTGGGCAGGTAGGTAATCAGGTTCAGGCCAAGCTGACGGGTCACTTCATCGGCAAATTGGTAGGTGGCCTCAGTGTTGTAACCGCTGTCCATCCACACGATCGGAATATCTGCCTTGGCCTGGCTGACCATGTGCAGGATGACTGCCTCGAAGGGGCGGAAGTTGGTCGTGCAGATCGCTGGTTTGCCCAGGCCGATAGCCCACTCGATCAGCTTGTCCGGCTGGTTGGCGAATTCGGCATTGAGTCTGTCCAGGTCGAGATCCATTGCGGGCTCCAGAGCATGTGGATGTGAGAGGCGATGGTAGCAAATCTTGGGAGGCGCTAGCGGCAGCAGTGCGGGCTGCTGCCGAACGCTGTCGGCAGCAGAACAGGGCTCAGATCTCGACGGCTGGGATGTGGCCGAACAGCTCTTGTGAGAAGCGCATGCGCTCTTCAGCGTTTTCCTGAATGCCTTTGGCAGCCAGCTCTTCCAGGCGAGCTTCCACCGCATGGGCACGGTGGGTGAGGCCGCAGTCGTTGGCGATCTGAATGTTCAGGCCGGGGCGGGCGTTGAGTTCGAGAATCAACGGGCCCTTGTCCTGGTCCAGCACCATGTCCACGCCGATGTAGCCCAGGCCACACAGCTCGTAGCAGCCGGCGGCGAGCTTCATGAAGCCGTCCCAGTTCGGCAGTTGCACGCCATCCACTGCGTTGGTGGTGTCCGGGTGTTTGCTGATCTTGTTGTTCAGCCAGGTGCCACGCAGGGTGATGCCGGTAGCCAGGTCCACGCCCACACCGATAGCGCCCTGGTGCAGGTTGGCCTTGCCACCCGACTGGCGGGTCGGCAGGCGCAGCATGGCCATGACCGGGTAACCCATCAGCACGATGATGCGAATGTCGGGCACGCCTTCATAGCTGATGCTCTTGAAGATGCTGTCGGGAGTGACCCGGTATTCGATCAAGGCGCGATCCCGGTGACCGCCTAGCGAGTAGAGGCCGGAGAGAATGCTGGAGATCTGTTGCTCGATTTCATCGTAGCTGACGATCTTGCCCGATACCGTCTTGAAGCGATCCTCGAAGCGGTCGGCGATCACCAGGATGCCATCGCCACCCGCGCCCTGGGCTGGCTTGACGACGAAATCGCTGCGCTCGCCGATGATCGTCTTGAGGTTATCGATTTCCTTTTCGGTAGAAATCACCCCGTACATTTCTGGCACGTTGATGCCGGCTTCGATAGCCCGCTCTTTGGTGATGATCTTGTCGTCGACAATCGGGTACAGGTGCCGTTTGTTGTACTTCAGCACATAGTCCGCGTTGCGTCGGTTGATACCCATGATGCCTTTGGCTTCGAGGGCTTTCCACGTCTTGATCAGACCGAACATGGCTTAATCCTTCAAAAAGGCTTTGAAGCGGAACAGCTCGGTCAGGCGGTAGCCGCGATAGCGACCCATCGCCAGCATGAAGCCCACCAGGATCAACAGAATCGCCGGGAAGGTGAATACGAAGTAGACCAGTTCCGGCACGCTCATCAGCAGGTGCGCCAAGGTCGCGGCGATGAGTGTGCCAATGGCGACCTTGAAGGCATGGCTGCCGCCGCGCTCTTCCCAGGTGATCGACAGGCGCTCGATGGTCATGGTCAGAATCACCATCGGGAACAGTGCGACGGACAGGCCGCGTTCCAGGCCTAGCTTGTGGCTGAACAGGCTGATGGTGGCGATCAGCACGACCACGAAGGTCAGCACCACGGATAGGCGCGGCAGCATCTGCAGTTTCAGGTGTTCAAGGTAGGAACGCAGCGACAGGCCGAGCGCAGTGATCACCGTGAACAGGAATATACCGAAACCCAGTTGCGTCTCGCGGAAGGCCAGGGCGATCAGCACTGGGGTGAAGGTACCCAGGGTCTGCAGGCCGCCAAGGTTACGCAGGATCAGGATGACCAGCACGCCGATCGGGATCATGACCATGATCATGAAGGTCTGCTGGGTCTGCAGCGGCAGGCCATACAGCGAGTATTCCAGGAAGTCGGCGTCGGTGTTTTCGTCGGTCAACTGAGCGAGGCGAATGGCGTTCATCTCGCTGTTGTTGAGGGTGAAGGTGGTAGTCGCCTGGCGGCCACCATCGAGGGTAATCAGCGGTTCGTCACCGGTCCACCAGACCAGGCGATCCTGCGGCAGGCCCTGCTCGCCGGTTTCCGGGTTGAAGTACAGCCAGCGGTCGCCGTTGAAGCTGCGCAGCCACAGTTCCGGGCTCTGCTGGATGTCGGCGGCCAGGCGAATGGTGTGTACGCGCTCCATCGGCACGTGGGCGATGGACAGCAGCAACTCGACCGCTTGGGCCTTCTTGGTGGTCGAAGCGTCACCGCCCAGCAGCAGCTTGGCGTTGTCATCATTGGTGTTGTTGACGCGTTTGATGGTCTCGCTGATGAACGTCTCGACGTCGGCCGAGTGCTGGCGAATCGGCGCCAGCAGCGCTTCGGCGGCGATCTTCTCGGGGCCTTCGACTGGAATGCTGTCACGGAAGATCGGGCCCTTGGCCTTGGCCTGCTCGCCGCTGTAGCGCTTGGTCAGCACCAGGCGATAGTAGAGGGTCTGCTTGCCGCTGGCGCGGCGCGCCGACCACGTCACCTTGCGGTTGCTGTCAGCACGATTGACGCTCACGCCGTAGTTGTTGGAGATGAAGCTCTCGTTGAGGCTGACGTAATCCTGATTCAACGGCGGCACGAACATCTGCAGCTTGATCGGATCGCGACCATTGGCCTGAAATTCGACGCGGGTGTCGATGTTCCACAGGTCGTCGGTTTCGTCGCTGCTGACCGGGATGCCGAGCACGAATATCTGATAGGCCGTAATCGCGATCCCCAGGCTCACCAGGATGGTGATGAGGACTTTCAGGTGCAGGGTGAGAGAGCGCATGGGATTACTCGCCGGATTTTGCGGTGGCACAGGCAGGTTTCCCTGCTGCGTATTTCAAACTGGGGTCGACCAGGGCATCGAAGCGCTTGAGCGCATCAGAGCCGATCAACAGCGGATACTGGAAGGCGCTGCGGTCAGTGAGGTTCACCTCGATCTGGCGCCTGGCGCCGCCCATGCACACGTCCAGCTCGATCACTGGACGTGCCGTATAGCTCTTCTCGTCATCGGAATCCACGTCACCGGCACGCCGCTTGATCTTGCTGATACGCGCCAGTGGTCGCTCGATCGGATGGGCATGAGCGTCGTCGATCGCCAGGTAAAAACGCACCCAGCGCTCGCCGTCACGCTTGAACCGCTCGATATCGCGAGCGCTGAGCGATGCGGTCTGGGCACCGGTGTCGAGTTTGGCGGCCACTTCAACGTCGATGTCGAGGCTGACGTACTCATTCAGGCCATAAATGGTCTTGTCGGCCGCAGCAGCGAGGCCGGGCACGATAAGAAGGCAGCAAAGCAGGGGGAGGGATTTGAGTCTCATAAAACCTGTCGGGTGGATCGCGATCGGTAGCGCGAATCTGGCCGGGGCCGTGGTTCGCTGGCGTGGAGTCTAGCAGGCGCCCCGGGACACCCCTTCCAGGCGTTGAATGGCGAGCATTCTACCATGGGGTTTTTCTGTGGTGACAGACGGTTATAGGTCTTTGTCCATCTGCTTTGAAAGGGCGAGTTGCCAATTCATTAAGATTTATTGTCGACAGTGTTGGTTTTTATTGAGTAATTCGGCCTGATTGGCTAGGGTTGTTGCAAGTTTTTCTGGCTAAGTGTCGACAATATGCAAGCGAGCAGCACCCCGACAATAGACGCCGTAGAGGATGCGGGCACGCGCGCCGAGCATGTGTTTCGTCGTATCCAGGCTGCTATTGTCAAAGGCGAGATTGCCCCGGGCAGCAAGATTTCCGAGCCCGAGCTGGCGCGCACCTATGGCATCAGCCGCGGTCCGCTACGCGAAGCGATCCATCGCTTGGAAGGTCAGCGTCTGCTGGTGCGCATTCCGCATGTGGGCGCGCGGGTGGTCTCGCTCGATCGTGATGAGCTGATCGAGCTGTACGAAATTCGCGAGTCGCTAGAGGGCATGGCCTGTCGATTAGCCGCTGAGCGGATGACCCAGGCGGAGATCGATGACCTGCGCCGCGTGCTCGACACCCATGAGCGCGATGAGGCCTTTCAGGCCGGTGTGGGCTATTACCAACAGGAAGGCGATTTCGACTTTCACTACCGAATCATCCAGGGCAGTGGCAACCGCACAT
>Ga0265798_10004858_pt1 | contig 18381 bp, 19 predicted proteins | sample P3T30metagenome_FD_192430 | JGI IMG/M metagenome (GOLD analysis project Ga0265798, IMG submission 192430) | Plant litter microbial communities from East Loma Ridge, Irvine, California - P3 T30 | ecosystem: Environmental > Terrestrial > Plant litter > Unclassified | place: USA: California... | reverse complement strand
TCACCAATCCAGTCTGTATACGGTTTTGAACCAATGAAGATGTATACTGCATCGGCCACTTTGGTTTCTGTATCATCGTGATCAATACTACCGATTCGGACTTGCTCAATCCTATCTTCCCCCAGGGCTTCTTTAATCTCGGTCTTACCCAAGATGTGGATGTTCATCGTGCCCTTTATCTGATCAATCAAATAGGAAGACATGGATGAAACAAGGTCTTCTTTGCGTATCACAATAGAAACGTTGCGCGCAAACTTAGAAAGATACATTGCCGCCTGTCCAGCTGAGTTCCCTCCACCAACGATGTAAACTTCTTTGTCCCTGCAAGATGCAGCCTCAGTCATCGCTGCACCGTAATAAATGCCAGCGCCGGTGAATTTTTCGATTCCTTTTGTCTCCAATTTGCGGTAGTCTACACCCGTAGTAATTACAACCGCGCGGGTATTGATTTCTATGCCACCTTCTAATACAAGTCGTTTATAGCCGTCTTTTTCATGTATTGATCTTACATCTTGTGGAGAAAGAAACTCAGCTCCAAAACGGGTAGATTGCGTTAGTGCCCGGCGCGTGAGTTCAGAGCCACTCAGACCTGAAGGGAAGCCGAGATAATTCTCAATTTTCGAACTTGTACCGGCCTGTCCGCCTGGAGAATGACGTTCTATCAAAAGAGTCTTCAAGCCTTCCGAGGCCCCATAAACCGAAGCTGCTAAACCGGCTGGCCCCGCCCCTATGATCACCACATCATATACCTCATTCTTGAGCCCGGGGCTTAGTCCTATTTTAGCTGCCAACTGCTGGATGGAGGGTGTTTGTAATGCTGTACCATCTTCAAACAGGACGGCCGGAAGGTCTTTTAGCGCGATATCATTCAACTCCAACAGCTGCTGTGCTTCTCTGCTTTTTTCGATATCCATCCAATGATATGGAACCAAATTACCGGCTAAGTATTCTTTTAGGTTGTGTGACTTTGGTGAAAACTGATAACCAATAAGTTTCATACCTTTAAAATCAGGCTTGTAACCATTCTGCCATTCATCTAAAAGATCATCGATCACGGGGAACAATCGTTCCTCCGGCGGGTCCCAGGGCTTCATCAAATAATAATCTAGCTTTACTTCATTTATCGCCTTTATGGCGGCATCTGTATCTGAATAGGCTGTGAGCAGCACTCGTTTTGCATCGGGATAAAATTCAAGGGCATTTACGAGAAAAGATACCCCATCCATTTCGGGCATTCTTTGATCAGCAATAAAGATTGCAACGGCTTCACCCTTGTTTTTCAATTCCAAAAGCGCATCAAGGGCTTCCTTTGTGGAAGTGGTGCTCAGTACTTTATATTCATTCCTGTACTTGGCTTTAAGGTCGCGGGTAATCGCCCGTAGCACCTGCAGATCGTCATCGATACAAAAGATTATCGGTTGGTTCATTGGTTAATCCTCTTTTAATAATTTATGGGCATACTAGGTTTCAATGATTGGAAAACAAACTACAAATGCTGTACGTCCTGGAATGGAATCTAATTTTAATGAACCGTTATGTTGCTTGACTATTCTAGATACGACATCAAGCCCCAATCCTGTTCCCTTTCCGATCTCTTTCGTTGTGAAAAAGGGTTCAAAGACCCGGTTCTTTAAGTGCTCTGGAATTCCAGGGCCATTGTCTGTAATCGATACTTCCACATGCTCCCGGTCTCTTCTTGTTCTTATTTCTAACCTGCCACTTTGGTTTACTTCCATTGCATCCAGGGCATTGTCAATAATATTCGTCCACACCTGATTGAGCTCACCAACATAAGCCTTGATGTTGGGCAAGGAGGTATCATAATCTTCCGCTAACTCCACATTTCCCTTCGTGAACTTATAAGCAAGCATGGTAAGCGTATTCTGGATGCCACTGTGTATGTCGGTATATGCCTTATCACGACCACGATCCATGTGCGTGAAGTTCTTGATCGCGCCCACCAGCTTTTCAATTCTTTTGCTGGCTTCCTGTATATCATTTACCATTCTTTCCGTCACCAGGTTGTTATTAATCCAGTTCAACACTGGCGACAAGTTTTCAGCTGCAATTAGCCTCGAAAACTCGTCCATGTCGTCACAAGTAAAACCGTATTCTACAAAGTTTTCAGACAGCTCCTGACTGTTTACCACACCATGACCCTCAAGGCATTCTGCAAAATCATCCTCCAGGCTGGTGCGCTGCATCATGGTTAATACCGGTTTTTCTTTCCTGGACAGCACTTCAAAGAGCTTGGCATTTGCCTTATCAACTTGATCCACATTCATATTTATGGACGTTACCGCTTTGAAGCTTTCTGGCTGCAATTTAAGGTGCTTCAACAGAACGTTTGAACCTCTTACAATTGCCGCTGCCGGGTTATTCAACTCATGCGCAAGCCCGGCCGAAAGTTTGCCCAAGGCCATCATTTTTTCATTCTGCTGCTGTACTATCGTTGAATCCCGAACCCTGGATGACATGATGTGTACAAGGGCCTGCGTGAGTTCAAAGTGCGCATGGATCAGCGCATTCATCTGCTCAAAGGGAAAGGTCATCACCTGTGTAGTTTCCAGAGCCCTGCCATCAACAATATTTACAATACCTCTGGAAAATGGAAGGTAACCCGTAATGTCTTTTGCCTCTAAAATGGTTAAGCTTTGAATGCTGTTTGTTTGAGTGATGTATAAATGCAATCGACCAGTTATGATAATATGAGTTCCCGTAGTTTCAGTTCCATGTTTTACCAGGAAGTCTCCCTCTTGCAGCTCATGGTGGCGGCTGTTCTCAATCCACCATTGCAACTGCTCTAAAGGGACATCACGTAGCGATTCTATTGATTGCAACCATTCTTTAGTCACCGCTTGCATAAGGCTTATTCATTTGAAATTATTTTCCAGAATCGATGCATTTGTCTTTCTATTAAAGATAAACAAAATTTCCGATGGAAGGTGCTGAAGCTTTTCCATTTGACTTCAGCTGATTGACGACTATGTTTCTGTTTCTTGTTTTAGTTTGCTATTTTACAAAGTTCCTTTCACAGCAATCTATATGAGAAAAAAGTTTCTAATCATTATCTTTTTAACCGGGATGTTTGCTAACCCTACAATAGCGCAAACGCATTCAAGAAGTCTAAAGAAAGTTTATATAAATCCGCTGAAAGTGCAGTTAGGAGATCCCTTTGTATTATTTACTAAGGGCAGCTATTACATGTACGGGACCGGAAGAGCAGCAGACCGTGGTTTTTCTGCATATTCATCTAAAGATTTGGTCAACTGGAAGCCGGAAGGACAGGTATACGCTTATAACAATAAAAATGGCTGGAGCGATCCCAATACCCCCTGGGACGGCGCTTACTGGGCACCGGAGGTATATGAACTAAAGGGTAAATACTATCTCTTCTACAGTGCACAGTGGAAGGTAAACCCTGCCAAGGAAATGGAAAACTTCAAGATTGGCGTTGCAGTGGCTGACAAACCTACGGGCCCGTTTGTTGACCTAGCCCCAAAACCGCTCTTTGATCCGGGCTACCCGATCATTGACGCAAATGTATTCTTCGATACCAACGGCAAATCCTATCTATATTACTCGCGGGCAGCTTACAAACATCCGGTAGAAAGCGAGATCGCAAACCAAGCCCGGAAAAATGGTAAGTATAAAGAAATTGAAGAGAGTTGGGTTTATGGTGTAGAACTGAAACCAGATTTTTCCGGCGTAAAAGGTCAGCCGGTATTGCTTCTTCGGCCCCCAGTAAAGCTAAAGGATAAGCAGGCAGCATGGGAGAGCCTATCGGTAACTACTGGAGAAGTCAACCGGCGCTGGACGGAGGGCTCTGTGACGTTTAAGAAAGATGGCCTCTACTACATCATGTATTCCGCGAACCATTTCGGAGGTGAGCACTACGCCGTAGGTTATGCTACATCGCGTGCTCCTTTAGGCCCCTACAAAAAAGCAGACGAAAATCCTATACTGCATAAAAACATTGACAAGGGAGGTATAGTATCTGGTACGGGGCACAACAGCATCGCTTATTCCCCGGATGGTAAGGAAATGTATTGCGTTTATCATGGAAGAACAGTCGCTACAGGTACAGAGCGAGTGGTATTCATTGACAGGATGAAAGTTGAAAACGGTAAGATTACTGTATACGGCCCAACCACTAAGCCACAGAAAGTGCCTGCAGTGTCCCCTTAATATTCCATGCTTTTATTACCCTTAACCATGGTTATTAATCTTTTGGCATTTTTCGCTTTAGAATGAGCGCTGTAATTAGCGAGACAACAAGTCCCACAGGTAAAATCTCCATATAAGTAGCTCCTGCCACACCGATCGGCGTTGCGTACCAATCTTTAAAGGTTTTGATTTGTTCACGTATTCCCGCAACTTCAGCCGGGGTCATTTGGCTCACTTTCGCCGGACTTAGCTGATAAGCCTCTAGTTTCTCCATGAAATCTGGAAAAAAATTGTAATAAGCAAGCATCCATCCAAGCACATATAAGGTTGAAGCGATAAGCGTCATATATAAAGACATCATAAAGGCATTACCAAAACTAATGACTCCACCATTAAGCGTGTCCCGGTAATTTTTTACGCCAACGAATATGAATGAGAGGGAAAGCAGCATAGCCGCGTAGCCCAGGAGCATGCTACCCTCAAAAGAGTTTTTAGAATAGCAATATGCGATAGAGAGGGACATAAAAGCTGCCACGCAGATACCTGACAGCAAGCCGTAGCGAAGTACATTTGTTTTCATACTGATTGTGTTTGAAGTTTAAGCTTCAAAATTGTGTTATAGTAGCATCATCTAGCTCATACTTTAGGGTGATTTCAGAAATAATATCACTTTTGACACTAAAGCACTAGGGTATAATCTTCAGTTTCCTTGCCATTTCAACGGCCTGTGTACGTCGCTGCACTTCAAGCTTTTCAAAGATTTTGGACGAATGCGTTTTGATGGTGTTTAGCGATATGAAAAGCCGCTCGGCAATTTGTAAGTTACTAAGCCCCTCGGCCATTAATTGCAAAACCTCCAACTCTCGCTTGCTCAATTTAAGTCGGGCAACCTGCGCTTCATCCAACACGAAATGATTTGATTCGACAAATACCTGTTTTTCTACAACCATGGTATCAGTCTTTGACGGAAGCAACCGCCTGGCCAGCCAAATGCCCAACCCGGTAAAAAGTACAGCCACAGCGCCAGCATAGAGCTCAAGAGCATGGTCAATAACTACGATGCGCCATTCCAGCCACCGCATTAACAACAATAAAATAGCAAGGCAGGTCCCGTAAAGGAGAATAGAACGATTACGCACCAGGCTTTTAAATGTCATCTACCCTATAATTTGTTACTTAAAAGTAGCAGAAATTTTAGGAATAACGAATGTTTAACCAGCGCTAACTGATGCAGCTATTTACTTCTCAATACTTAGATTATAGTTTTTTGTTGTCAGACGATCTGCAATGTAGTCCCATAACTTCAACCTGTGACCAAGCGAGCCTTTGGCGACTGCCAATACTTCTTCCCACTTGTTCAGATCATTACCACAAAGCTCAGTGATCATCTGCAGCGCTAAAGGACCATGCTCTCCTCCATCTACCTCTATATGCCTTTCAAGGTAATATCGAATTTTGGTGTACATGTTATTATCTTGATCAGATCCTTTCAATATCTCGATGAACATATCCGGTATCAGATCTTCTCTACCGAATGTAAATGATGAAGCGACTAGATGAGGCTTTTGGCTGTCGATTATTTGAAAGGTGTTATTGATGAAACTTACAACTTCTGAATCAAGTCCAACTTTCTCCATTGCACGTTGTAGGGTCTCTCCAGCTTTAATTGAATTAACAAGCTCGCTGATTTCAGTGGTGTTCGCACCCAATTGTTGCATTGCCTCCAAGTACATCTCAAAGTGGCTCTTGGGCTCACCCAGTTCATTTATATCACTTTCCTCACCATGTACAATTTCGTTTATAAAACGAGCCAGGACCGGGTTCTTTGGAGGTGTCCAGGGTATGCTTACTGTGGTTAGATTTATTTGCAATGCTTTTAGCAAAGACATAAAGTCCCATACAGCAAATACATGAGTTTCCATAAAGATCTTGATATCTTCAATCGAAGATAGATTTTGATATAACCTATGAAAACGAAGCTCATTTCGTAAATCTTTTAGCTCAACCTGTATGTGTGATATTTGAGGGTTTTCCAATATAAATAGTTTAAAGTTCTGGCCAGATCTTTTTCAGATGATTTAAGCTTGAACAGCGGAGTTGACAATCATCTATTTGCTCAATTTTACCTGATTACTTTCAAGGAAAGTGGCAATATAAGCCTCAACTTCAGCTCGCTTTTCTTCATTGGGTATTAGGCGGTATAATGGGATTGTTGACCTAGTCCCGATGAATACATAATTTTGTGTCCCTATACTTTTCAACCACTAAGAAGTTTTTTCATGAATTCGGGGGAACGTTAAAAGCTTTGTTTGCGCAAACATAACCATTTAGCGCATGAGATTACACCGCGACCTAAAAAGCCTTCTTAGATAGGCCCTCCTCTATGCTTAATTCTTCAAATCCGATAGCCAAAAATCAAATGGCTTATCACGCTCGCAAATCAAAGTACCATCTTTATAAACCAATTCTGCCACTTGAATCGAGGATCTTCTTAACCCATAAGGGATATTACCCCTGCTATCTTCTGGCGCATCACCGTGTGACTTTCGTTCAGGATGAGTGAAATAAAAGATGTAGGCTTTATCTCCTAAGACTACCACATCTCCATGCGCACCCGTGGGTCCATCCTCCCTTCTCTTTGAGGCTTTATCAAGTATCATTCCTTGTCTCGACCAGCTTTTTGCATCGCCCGATCGATGAACACGCATTCCATGCCATTCGTCTGTTAAGATCCAGTACTGACCGGCAAAATGAAATGCTTTAGGACCTTCATGTTCAGGCTTACCGATGGCAGGTTTGTTTTCGAAAGTCCAGCTTAATAAATCCTCGCTTTCGCCTGTCATCGTTACGCTACCTGCTCCTTTATACCAAATCCGCCACTTTTTATCTGGCATCTGCATTATTGTCGCGTCAATGATATTACTTTCTGGCGTTTTCAAGTAATTGAGGAACTTCCAATCCCATAGGTTCTTGCTGGTATAATGTGCCAGCTGAGCACTTCCCCCCCAATTTGAATAGGTACCTCGGATATATACGACAAACATGTGATAGATTCCTTTGTCGTAAACGATGTCTGGCGCCCAGAACGTGTTTCTGCCTTTTTCGAAATTAAGATCCAGCGCGCCCCGGTACGCCCAGGTTTGTCCGTTATCTTTTGACGAAGCAATTCCAATGTCGTTACCATAGCAGTAAGAGACACCGGGTGTCTCCACGTTCGCCCGCCGCTGCGTATACAACATCCACCAACTTTTCTCTTCTCTGTTCCATACTAAAACAGGATCTGCAGCGCCATCGAAGATCGGGTCCCTAAATAATGGGGCTTTTGCCTCGTGAATCATTGTATTATTTTGCGCCCTTAGCCAAGTGCATTCAAGCAGAAAAATGGCCAATAAAAAAAAGTGTCTTATTTTCATGTAAGCAGATTGCCGTTGTAATACAATGATACAAATAAACTAAGACACTCGTTATCAAATGCATATCGAGCGCTGTTTAATAAAGCAGTTTTCGCTATTCGAAACATGCACCAGTAAGCCTACCTCAGGTAATTATAGAACTTCAGGCAAAAAAATCATAAAAAGCTTGCGAAACCGAAAGGTTGCATATATATTTGCAACCGAACAGTTTCACAAGAAGATGAGGAGAGATATCTTTCAAGCTATAGCAGATCCTACCAGAAGAGCCATAATTGCATTAATTGCACTTCAAGCAATGACACCTAATGCCATTGCAGACAACTTTAACATCACTCGCCAGGCAGTATCAAAGCATTTACGCATTCTTACAGAATGCGAGCTCATCACACAAGCGCATCAAGGTAGAGAAATTTATTACACCCTTGAAATTGAAAAAATTAAAGAGATTGACGAGTGGCTAGGTCAGTTCAGAGCTATTTGGGAAACCCGCTTCAATCAACTTGACAACGTATTATCAACACTTAAACAAAATAAAAAATGAAAAACTTACTATTTGATTTTACCGTTGACAAAGCAACAAAAACGGCAGTTATCACCCGGGAATTTAACGCTGAACTTTCGCTAGTATGGGACGCATTTACTAAAGCAGAACTATTGGATCAATGGGTGGCTCCCAAACCATGGTCCTCCAAAACAAAGCACATGGATTTCAAAGTTGGTGGACAAAGGTTCTATGCTATGGTTAGTCCAGAGGGACAAGAACGTTGGTCTGTTCAGGAATATCGGTCCATAACGCCAAAGACAAATTTCAAGATGTTCAATACTTTCGCAGACCAGGATGGAAATCCTGAATTACCTGGCTCTGAGTGGGATTATAATTTTAGCGAACAAGAGGGCGTCACTAAAGTGATCATTACGATTTACAATGAATCACTTGAACGTTTAGAGCGGATGATTGCAATGGGTTTCCAGGAAGGCTTCAAAATGAGTATTGACAACTTAGAAAAGTTACTGAACAGCTTGTCTCATAAATGAACAAATTTGCTCAACATAAGATGCTGACAAGGTAGCTGTGTAGGTAAATGCCACATAAAATAGCACAGAGGTAATCAATTTATAAACCTTCCCGGCTTTGCAGGCTTTCTTTCGTAACTTATACATTAAAGAGTTTAATATCAGGAAGTTATGAAAGAGAACCTAACTAAACCACTATTCACCTATATGCTGGTGTTGATGATTGTTTCCTGCGACAAAAAAGCGGAGATGCTCGAAAAAATTTCGGATGTAAAAGTTCAAGCGGTTGCGAAAGAGGTATATCCGCTAGATGGCAACGAAATGTCAGCAACCATCCTTCCCAAGCGACAGCTACCGAAAGGCACGCTTCGAATCTATGAGGAAGGTTTAAACTGGAAAGTAAAGGTGATCGACACAGTTTGTGACGAGTACCTCAAGGAGACAAAGCCATTCGACATTTCAGGCCTCAAAGAAGGTGAACGAAGGAGGTCAATCAGCAATGGTGAATTAACCATTACAGCCGCTCCGGAATTCAATGATTCTTTTTTGATAAAGTTGCCCAAAGGTCCTACTGGCTGGTGGACACATTGGAACTATAGTCCATATACCGAGTCTGAGTACCCCAATGTATTGTTTTGTTTCAATGAGTATTTTGAGAACTCTATCAGTTTGGCATTTAATAAACCCGTATACATTTTCGGGTTTGAAACTGCTCCAAATACCTTAGGCAAGGATTATACTCTGCGGGTGACATATCGTTTAGATCGTTCGTATCGCTCTCCATCCGTCTTTTCAATTACACAAACGGCTAGCAGCCCCTCAGGTGCCAGGTTAATTGCGATAAAAACGACCGCCTCCATCGTATACCTCGAGATTGGTTACGGTGGCACACTAGAAGACCTTCCAAGATTTGCAATAGCTAACATCCGTTATGCACTGGAAAGGCGACCATAAATGTCCGGCATGCTGGATGTTAGGACAGGAACGAAATCGCATACGAATAAAGCAGGTGAGCTGACCGAAAATCGGGAACAGGCTCACCAGTTGCTATGCTAAAAAAAAGCACGCGCCTGCTCGTCGGCTGCTGCGCGGCTCTCCGCTCGTTTACTTTGATCCGCCTGTTCCAAGGCAGTTTTCAATGCTTCTTTATCCAAGTCGTGGCAATAAGCCGGTGATCCGGGCTCTTGTCTCCAGGATTCAGAAAGGGAGCCCCCATCAATGGCATCAAAGCCTATGGCATCGATCAATTGCATCACAACCTGCTTTTCGGATTCATTATCGCCTGCAACCGAAAGTGCAATTCGGTTTGGACTTCCAGCAGGAAGGCCTTTCTCCGCCAGGCTTGCCGCGTAGATGTTGTTGAAGGCTTTGATCACAGGATGACCAATTACGCTAGCCACCCAGGCGCTATCGGTCTGGCCCGCTACGATCTCTGTAAGTTCCCCATCCCGGGTCGGATAGTAATTTCCAGTGTCGACGATAATCGCCTTTGATGCTGAAAGAACATCGATTGGTAGTTCGGGTATTGACTTTTCGGGAATGGTGACAATAACAAGATCTTCTGCCGCTGCAGCCTCTTCTGCTGTTACTGCCATTGCACCCGTTTCTGCTGCAACATCTTTTAAAGTTTCAGGTCCTCGCGAGTTGGCAATTTTAACTTCATGCCCAATTTTTGTCAGGTGGTGTACAAGCGCGGTTCCAATGTTCCCTGATCCAATAATTCCTATTTTCATGTTTTCTTGATTACTGTTCGTTGTTGAAATTAATCTAACCCAGAAAAAGTTTAAATAGTTTGACTTAAAAAACGTTTACATCATAATCTGTCAAGTCTAAGACAATTGATAAACCCTTAAGATCTTCGGGTTTGAAACTGCTCCAGATACCACTGGTCGGGATTAAAGGCTAATCACCGCTCCATCCTGAGGGATGATCAGCTTGTCTTTTCCAATGTTTAATTCGGCAGCTTTCTGACTTAATGATTTTCTGGTTGTTCTGCAATGGTCCAGCGCATCCATATGTACGGCAATTACTTTTGCGTTGCCACTTTCGGCGATCAGTGCCATTGTCTGGGCTTCGTCCATGATGATTGGAGTATTTTCGTATCCTTTGATAGCTGCCCCTCCAGAATTAACAATGATGTAATCCGGATTAAACTTCCTGATATTCTCTTTTATGGCATCCGTCCAAATTGCATCTCCAACAATATAAATCGTTGGTTGATTTTTAGCCTCCAGCACGAAACCGGATGTTTTGCCCATTAATTTCAAAACTTCTCCGCTACCATGTTCAGCCTCTATCCTGTGTATATTAATACCATTCCATAGCATACTACTTTGTAAGGCTGTGCCATTTGTAAACCTCTCCTTTTCAAAAAAAGCTTTGTCTGCTGGTTGATGAATAAGCGCGATGGACTTATCCAGGGTTTTACTGGCAACCTTGTCGAAGTGGTCGTCATGTGTATGTGTCACCAGCACAAGGTCCAAGCTTTTAACAATATCTTTTATTGGTACCTTCAATTCAACCGTTGGATTGGTTTGAATGCCGGCCCAAGATTCAATTGCCCCTTTCGGAGACAACATCGGATCAACTAAAATCTTTTTTCCACTATATTCGATGACTAGTGTCGCGTTTCTAATTAACTGGACTTGGGGTTTGTTGGCCATATCCTTCTGACCAAAGGATATTGTAGTAAAGAGCATTAGTGCGAATGATAGAATTACTTTTCTCATAATTATTGTCTATTTTAAAATCCTCAGCGCTCCTATTTTGATATCAGGGAGCGGTGATTGTTGACAACAAATATCTGGAGATACCATCGGCCAATGCCTATCAAAACTCATCTGAATACTACCAAATTGATAACCACAGACAAACACTGTTCACTCCAGATGCGACGTAAATAGATAATCTTCAGTAACTTTAGGCTTCCAAACCACATTAGATCTGAAAACTATTAAATTCCATAAAACTGAATGCGGGGTTGATTTTCTGTTAAATGTTCTAACAGAAAAAGAGATCGACTATACCGATAGGGGTACTTTTAATACTGATTATTTCGAAATTCTGTTTTTTAGAAAAGCGCAGGGTACACTTACGTTAAACCATCAGGAAATTAGAATCGTTGACGGTACGCTCATCTTTATCTCGCCATATCAAAAACGAAATTGGAACTTAGATCAGCTTAATCTTCAGGTAACGACGCTAATTTTCCAAGAGGCCTTTTTAAACGAATTTTTTGCAGATAAGCTATTTACCTACAAATTACTATACTTCTACCAACTGCAATATCCCTTGAAGATGAGTATCGATATAGCGGAGATGCAGAAGTACTGTAGCTTGTTGACAGAAATAAAAATGGAACTCATCAATAGCAAAACAGATAGCGTCCACATTATTCGATCATTATTATACTATTTGCTTCAGACGCTAAACCGACGGTATTCCGATCAGCATTCACTTTCAATTCAAAATACACAATACAATTTCGCTTTCCTCTTTAAAAGTTTAATGGAGATCCACATCAAGGATAAACAACGAATTGCGGATTACGCGGACATCTTAGGCATCAGCAGGATTTCACTTAATAAGGCAGTTAAAGCTCAATTCAATACAACTGCCAGCCAATTACTAAAGCAACGCCTGGTTTTTGAAATTCAAAATATGCTACTCTATTCCAATAAGACGATTAACGAAATTGCGTATGAACTTAGCTTTCCTGAACCGAACCATTTAATGAGATTCTTTAAGGCTCAAACAAATCAAACGACAACAGAATTCATAAATGATGTGAAGAAATCAAGTTGATCCAGTAGTTCTAACTGCTTACAATAAGTAGTAAAAAAGCGAATCCTATCCGGGAATTCGCTTTATTGAAATGTGGGAATAGTTATAAATCAGATCAAAAATAGTCAGATGATCATTGATTTACCAATGGAAAGTACTTGAATAAACTACCTGAATTTCTGAAACACTTTACCCAGGGTGGTGACAATTGAAGTTTAGCGCCCTGCGCGGGCCATGATGCTTGTTATGTCCGACAACCCCTCCTCAGGTCTGATCAACCTAGATAGCATGGAATAATCTGTTTGCCGCTCCGAAGTTATTTTGCTAAAGAACTTTCCAAACAAGCTTTTTCGACTAGAGGCTTTCAAAAGCTCCATATGCGATTCAAACGATTTGCAGATGAAAGATGCCTCAAGTGTTTCTACATCAAATACACAGATCACCTGGACATCGTTAGCAGCTAGAACTGCGATATTGCAAGGTAGATCTTCTTTACTGTTTGCATCTATCACATAATAGCTGCCTGCATTACTTAGGTATATAATTCGTTGCATATAATGAGTTTAGTTTTGGTATATAAATAAGATACGTCAACCCTACCCTACAAGTTTTTTACAACGGTGATTATGAGACCCGATTATACGTTTTTGCTCGGGGAAAAAGATAGATCGTGAAAATCGATGTGGTAGAATGAGAAACCGTCATACGAGTAAAAAACTTGATTGCCCATTTGTGCATTTCAGGCAAGAGATTAGGTTTCTGTTTTCCACTGAAATGAAAAACCCGTCTTAGAAATCTAAAACGGGTTTCGCGGAGAGTGAGGGATTCGAACCCCCGGAGCTATTACACTCAACAGTTTTCAAGACTGCCGCAATCGACCACTCTGCCAACTCTCCGCCGCAAAAGTACAATTCCAAACCGAACCTACAAACCCGCTTCTACCAATACAACCATAAAAAATCCTCACGATAACCCATCTCAAAGAAAACCAGCTACTTCTAAAAACTAAAAAAGCATAAATAATTAGGAGTTTTCATTTCTCCTATCCATTTATGCTTTCCAAAACCCCTAAGGGCTTAATTAATCTAACCTTTCGTATCCGGCACGAAGTTCATTGAAACTGAATTCACGCAATGCCTGGTGTTCTTCAAGGTAAAACCTTCACCAAGAAAAACGTGACCCAAGTGACCACCACAGGCAGCACACACGATCTCAGTTCTTGAACCATCGGCATCCTGAATCCGCTTTACTGCGCCTTCTATCTCGTCATCGAAACTTGGCCAGCCGCAATAGGACTCGAACTTCGTCTCAGAACGATACAATGGCGCATTACACCTTTTACAGGTATACGTACCCTTTTCTTTATTGTTCAGCAGTTCTCCAGTGCCTGGATACTCTGTGCCTTTGTGCACGATTACTGCTTCCTCTTCTTTGGTTAATTTATTCCAGTTACTCATATCTTTTTTCGTAATTGTTGTTGGTACAGTTGCTGCTTTTGGCTGCTTCTGCGCGCAAGCTGTAATGCTGCTCAGCAGCAGAAAACCTGCAATCGTAAACATTATTCTTTTCAGGGTAGATTTCATGTATAAATATACGAAGCAAAAACGTGCCATGGATTTAGGCTGCCGTAATCTTAATGTCAACAAGCAAGACAGATAAAAGCAAAAAAGCAATAGAAACACAATAACAGAAGTTTGACAGCAAAACCACTGAAAACAAAAAACGAGACCTGCAGAAGCAAATCTCGTTCGTATTATGCAAGAAGTTCTTAATTACTTTTTCAAAGCTTCTGCCATTGCAGCACCAATCTCAGCAGGGCTTTCCACTACGCGGATGCCACATTCTGCCATGATCTTCATTTTAGCAGCAGCAGTATCATCTGCACCACCTACGATGGCACCAGCATGACCCATTCTACGACCTGCAGGAGCAGTTTGACCAGCAATGAAACCAACTACCGGCTTAGTACCATTTTCTTTGATCCAATGCGCTGCTTCAGCTTCCATTCCACCACCGATCTCACCAATCATGATGATACCTTCAGTTTCAGGGTCGTTCATTAATAATTCAACAGCTTCTTTAGTTGTTGTTCCGATGATCGGGTCACCACCAATACCAATAGCAGTAGTGATACCTAAACCAGCTTTAACAACCTGATCAACTGCTTCGTAAGTTAAAGTTCCTGATTTAGAAACCACACCTACAGTACCCCTTTTAAAGATAAAACCTGGCATGATACCGATTTTAGCCTCATCAGCAGTAATGATACCCGGACAGTTTGGACCGATTAAACGGCAATCTCTGCCAGAGATATATTCTTTTACCTGAATCATATCCTTTGTTGGGATACCTTCAGTAATACAAACGATAACTTTAATACCAGCCTCTGCAGCTTCCATAATTGCATCAGCCGCAAAAGCAGGAGGTACAAAAATGATTGATACATTAGCACCAGCCTGATCAACAGCATCTTTAACCGTGTTGAAAACTGGCCTGTCTAAGTGAGTTTGTCCGCCTTTACCAGGAGTTACCCCGCCAACAACGTCAGTTCCGTATTCTATCATCTGAGAAGCATGATAAGTACCTTCATTTCCGGTAAAACCCTGAACTATAACTTTTGAATCCTTATTTACTAAAACACTCATGTATCTAATTTTTTTATTGGCAAATCTAAGTTAATTGAGATGTAATGTCAAATGCAATCCATACAATAATTGAAATGCCTTCAATATGGAATTGAAATGAGGTAAATGCCAGGAAAGGCATCAGCAAGCAGATTGGAAAAAGAAACGGGGACAAGTCCGAAAACCTGCCCCCGTTAAATTAACGCTCTCGATACAAATGTAGAAAAAAGTTATTTACCTACAAATGTTTTATGAAAAATTTTAAAAATCGTTTTCCCAGGACAGGTAAGCTACTCTGCCACAACGGTTAATGTCGTCACCTCTTTTTTCACCCTTACGCCGGATACTTCAAGCATACTCATTACGGATCCTATTACATGGTCATCATCCTGTTTTTCCAGGCTCATATCCACATCGTAGCCTTGAGCCGTAAAATAGACAATAATCCCCTTTTCTGTGGTATCCAACTTATTAAACGGTTCTTCTTTTTGAGTATCCGGATTTACCATGGTGCCAACGAGCTTGCCTTCCTTCTTTTCAAAAGTAACTTTCATGTTCACATCACCCTGTGGCGTACCCTTTACCAGGATGTCCCACTTGCCAACAAAAAAATCCGTGTTCGACTGTGCTTTAGCACTAACAGAAATGACCATCAGGGCAAATACCCCAACAATAAGTGTAGTAAGTTTTTTCATAATCAGATTGTATTTGATTTGGTTTTATGTTTCCAAACTACATAATAATTTTGAAATGCAAGAAAAATATTTGAATCTTAACCTACAGCTTTCAGCCAGTCTTTCAAGCGCTTAAAGATGTCTTTCTTTAAAGGTTTAGGCTTTCCGTCATGCGTAATCTGATGTTCGTAATTGTAGCGTAACTTGGCGGCATAATCCGAATAAGCGGGATCTTTTTCCAGTTGCTCAATAAAAGGAAGGGCATTATGGTTCAGGCAGGCATTCATGGAAATGCTCTGATACTCGCTTCGCTTAACGCCGGAAACATTATTGTTTATTTCCGGTTGCCCGTTTTCTGAGAAATAATCCAAATGGAAAATCTCTTTATCCAACTTCCGTAGCCTTTTGGTGCCCTTACGTTCATTGCGCCAGGGATGTTCGCCTGGTTTTAGCTGCTCCATCAGGAACTGCTTGTTCCAAAGCGTAACCTGGTGCGACATCAAAAAGCCGCTGGTCTTGTTGTTAATTTTACTCACTTCGAAGCCGTTGATCGACAAGCCGCTGGGTTGTGTACGGAATACCTGTGAGGAGTTCAGCTTCACCTGCATCCATTTGTTTGAAGTCGCCTTGCAGATCAGTGCATTGATAAATTCCGGATCTACCGCCTTATTCAGCCACATGTCTTCCTGAAAATATAGGATGTAGTCTTCTTCGATCTGCTCGAGCAATAAGCGAAGTCTATCACTCCACTCCCCTTTTCCAGATCGGATGTTTGTGAAACCAGGAAGCGCTACCTGGATGTCTTCTGTTGCGAAATAATAATGCAAGGGGATGTTGAAATCCCAGTTCGACCGGAAGAAGTAGTCAAATCCCTTAAACAGCAATTCGTATCTGTCGCAACTGTGAACCAGAAGTGCAACTTTATGGCTGGCCATGCTTTCAATTATTTATGCGAATATAAACTTTTAGTTTATTGTGTTTGCTGCATAAAATGTTAAAAGATGTTATTGTCCAAGCACTACCGGATTACTCAAGGTACCATTCGCCAGCCCATTGAAGGTTCAGTCGTAGTTGAGCTGTGCTTGAGCAGGGGTCGATCCGTCTATGGCCAGTTCAAGGGCGAGTGGAGGCCGGGTAGAGGCCGGGTTGACCCCGGGTCGACCCCGAAGCTGGTACCAACCTACCCCTAAAACGTTAACTTCTAAATACGAGTAAAAGTAGATTATAAATGAAAAAGCATATCTTGATAGGCCTGGCACAATCGCCTCACACTAATGTTCATGAATACAAATTACCTATGGGTTAACTAATGAGAAGGGAACTAAACCTACTGCCAGTTACCTTTAAAGATGCGTATCGCTTAATCGTGGTTCAGAGGTAAAGGAGCAACTGCAGGAGAATTTATAAATTTAAAACCATTTTTCAGGATAATGAATCCAATCATTGAAACAGAACGGCTATACCTGCGGGAAATTTTTCCTGAAGATGCTCCTGGCATGTTCGAGATGGACAGCGATCCGGAGGTTCACCGCTTTCTAGGCCGCAGTCCGGTGAAGACCTTAGAAGAATCGCTTCAACATATCCATGATATCAGGCAACAGTACAAAGATTTCGGTATCGCCCGACTGGCAATCATCGAGAAGGAGACAGATCACTTCGTTGGTTGGGGAGGACTAAAATTTATCACCGAAAGCATGAACGGTTTTCAGAACTTCCATGATCTGGGCTACCGCTTCATCAGGCGCTACTGGAGAAAGGGCTATGCTCAGGAATCAGCAAAAGGCGTGATCAAGTATGCTTTCGAAGAGCTTCAGTTACCAGTCATTTATGCGATTGCAGATCTGGAACATAAAGCCTCAAGGAACGTATTGGAAAGCAGCGGTTTCAGCTTCGTGAATTCCTTTGAATACGACGGAGATCCGCATGCCTGGTATCGATTGGAAAACTCGAAGGGATATACACTTAGATCAAAAAAGCTAGGACTTAGTGTTCGGCCTTATACGACTTGATTATCAATCGGCTCAGGTGCACATAGCCTGTAATATACACGTTTACAGGTATCGAACATTAACAGTTAACAGAGTTATTTCAAAATAGCCGTTGCTTTATCAACAAGTCATTTAAGTATTACGGAGATCTAAATGTGTGGCATAAGTTGAGGTTTGTTAACTTGTCATACATAAACATGCGAATACCCTATAGTTAGTGTAAATCTGTTCGGAATCGCACAAAGATGTCCGGTTATGAACAGATTCTGATGGTCTGAAAACCGACCCTGCGTGCTAATGATGCTTAAAGCCGTATATCCTTTGTTGGCACAATGAATGGTCTGATATTCTGAAATTTACTTCGATGTTTAAATTAAATTTTAGAATTGCTTTCAGAAACCTTTACAAGAATAAACTTTATGCGCTAATTAATATTCTTGGACTCTCCATTGGGATGACGGGGTGTATTTTAATTTTTGTATTCATCAAATTCCAACTAAGCTTTGACACTAATTTTAAGCATGCAGATCGGGTTTACAGGTTTGTTACGAACTGGAAGTATAACAGTTTCGATGATTACTCTTCAGGAGTACCACTACCTCTTGGTCCAGCAGCAAAAGCTGAGTTGCCGGAAGTAGAAAAGCTTGCAAGGATCTCTCGAAATAGCGGCATAGTAACCGTAGAGAATAGTACTGGAAATTCCAGTTTCAAGGCGCAA
>Ga0265798_10004856_pt1 | contig 18391 bp, 13 predicted proteins | sample P3T30metagenome_FD_192430 | JGI IMG/M metagenome (GOLD analysis project Ga0265798, IMG submission 192430) | Plant litter microbial communities from East Loma Ridge, Irvine, California - P3 T30 | ecosystem: Environmental > Terrestrial > Plant litter > Unclassified | place: USA: California... | reverse complement strand
TGCCTTTGATCAGTAATCTCGTATGGAAAGATACAGGTGTATTACCTCCAAGAAATCCATAGGCATAAAAGGTTGTTCCGGCCGGAACAATCTCCAGTAACTCGCTTACCAACGCTCCGCCTACACCATCAAAAACTGCGGTGGTTTTTAAGTCGGCAGATAGTGCTGCAAAATGTTCTTTAAATTTATCTGTACCCTGTATCAGCACATGGCTGGCTCCAAGTGCTTCAAGTTCATTTTTATTTTCCTCGTTTCTAACAATTGAGATCACCGGAAATGCGGCGTTTATACAAAAGCCCAGCATAGCTCTCCCGGTATCTGAATTACCAGCGGTAATAACAATACCTTGATGCCCTTCCTTTACGGCCTGTTTGTAAGCGCCATAAGCGGTAATGATATTCACCAGCGACCCCGAGTAGTCGTCCGGATCAACATCATCAGGCAGGATAGCACACTGCAAATAAGGCAAGTGGGCATATTCGCTCCAAGTGCCTACAATCTCATCGCCCGGCGTTAATGACCGGTATACCGTAACTAATTTGCCGGCATATTTTTCGGGTACGCCCTCCCCAAGTGCGATAACTTTCCCAACACCCGATACTCCTTTAATATCATACTTGCTTTGTGTAAACATGCCCGGCGGAAACTTTCCGCTTATAAAAAATTTATCGCCGGCATTAATTCCCATAGCGGTCATCTCAATCATGATATACCCTGCGCTTACTTTTTCAGGCTGAGGCACTTCGCTTAAAATAACCCCACCTTCTGCTTTGCTCGTTATTGCTTTCATTTTTCTTTTGTTTATTTGAAAACAAAGCTACCTTTGTACTTACTTAATATCAAGTACCTACCAAAAAGTGTGTGCCATGGCAACTGTAAAAGAGAGCTCTACTAATCAAATAAATAAAAGGTTGGTGAATACCAGGTGCCCCGTAACTTTTATTGCCCATAGAATGGGAAACAGATGGAAACCATTAGTAATCAGGGAGCTATTTCAGGGCACAAGACGCTACGGAGAACTTAAAAGAGCTATACCGGCTGTTACTGAGAAAATGCTCATACAAACGCTGAAAGAATTGGAGGCAGACGGGATTATCAATAGGAAAGCTATGCCTGTAGTTCCGCCTCATGTAGAATACAATTTGACGGAGTGCGGAAAAGATCTTGAACCTGTGATTACCGAAATGGTTAAATGGTCTCTGAAGTATAATATTCAGTAGCCTTAATCCGCTATTCTGTTTATAAAGGTTATATATGACCGCTGCCGTCGTTTTAGTGCAGCACGCTGACCCAATCTATATGATTTCGGATGGGTATGCAGATAGTCTTTAACAATCTATTCCCTACTATGTTGAAGCAGTATCAACACTTATCTTTACCACCTGTGGTCGGCGTTATCACCGCACCACTACCTTCAAAAGCAGTTCTTGGCCGGGCAAATTATCCAGGCTTTACCATCCTGATCATCCCCTTCAAGAGGATACGACCTGTAATTGATGGTATCGTGATTTAACTCCCCTAAACCGGTTGTGGTTAGTTTTATAATGGTCACTTTGTTTTCGGTCACTTTATTATCTGCCCAAACAATGCAGGCACACTTATCAGAACTATTATACCCTGAGGTGTAAAATTTAGTATTCACTTCACTCCCGGTCATAAACTTCACATCTACCTTAATATAGTCGGACCAGGTACCGGGGGTTAACTGATATTTTACATTGCATGTTTGCGTATAATCGGCATATACATTAACCGTTATCAATAATAAACACAAAAAAGCGGTGATCGTTTTTTTCATAAGGTTTATAAATTATTGTGTTAACCATGCCTAAGCGTACGCTTGCTTAGATCGTAGAGGCATATTAAGGGTAAGGACATAATTTGCTGGTTAAGGTTTAACGTTTTACCTCAAAATATATTTCCGAACTAAATACACCATCGTTTGAGGCAATGCCCTGCACTGAGGCTTTAAATCTTCCACTCCGGGCGTTAGTGTAAAAGCTGAAGTTGGCTTCGCCTCTTTCGTTGGTTTGGATAAAGGCTTGCCAGTGCAGGGTGGTACTGTTGGTTACCCCGGGCGGGTTTTGCTCCGTAGGGTTAAAGGCGGTGTAAGGCTGATACGGCAATATGGGCGGCACTTCTTTAATGTACAGGGGCTTGGCACGGTACTCACAGTGGTAGGTAACTTTGGTAATACCCAGGGGGGTTTCAAGATTATACCGCTGCCCCTCCTGCGGAGTTTTTACACCCACATGGTAAGGGCAGTTGAGCACATCAAACTGGCACACATAGTCGTTGCAAACGCCGCCGGTATTGGCCTTGCCATAGTAGTTACCGGGGTCGGCTTTTTTAGCGGAAACAACCACCTCTTTTAATATGGTGTTTGAAGATGAGGCCAGCAACTGCTTTTGCTCGTAAGTCAGCTCGTCGGCTAAAGTAACATCATGCCACAAATTTTGGCCCGCCAGCGCAACGTTAATTTGGGCATGCGGCGGTGTGAGTTCTATACGGTAATCGCGCAAATTTTTTCCTGTGACTGATAGCATCACCTTCTTCCCGGCATCGGCCTGCAGCTGCGGGTAAGGTAAAGTAAACCGGCCATCGGCCGCGGTTTGCAACAGGGTGGTTTGGCTGCCAAACAGCATTAAAGTTACCGGCTTGACAGGCTTTTTTCCGTTGCGGAGTACGTGCCCATTGTAAGCGTCGGGCCTGCCGATTGGCTGAAAAACTGGGGAAGAGTCTGCAATGAGGCGCTCCTGGCTGAGCAACATACTTCTCACATTTTGCTCACTTTGTAATATGTTAGCTGGCGGCAGCAGTGCACCATCGGGCAGGAAACGCCCGAACTGGTTAAAAACTTCGATGTCTTTGGCCTCTGAGGTAAAAGCCTGCTCCAACGCCGTGGAGAAAGAAAACAGCCCCTTAACCGGCTGTCCTTGTTGGTTAATTAACTTCAACCGCACCGTTACTTTAGATAGTGGCCGGTAAGTGGCGGCATCGGTTTGCAGCACGGCGCTAATGCGGTTGGCATTCTTAATAAGCACCAACTGTTGCTCCTGCAAAATGCCGTCTTTGGTGTATAAGCCCACATAAACTATCCCCGGTTCCCAATCGGCTACCGGTATTTTGAGCAGTGTTTCAGGTTTACGCAATTTGAGATAGGCACCATATAGTAAAGCGTGGTTATTATGGATCGCTATCCACCTTTCTCCTGCGTCAGCGGGCGAATTAACATGCAGCCGCAGCGTATCACTAATCATGGTATCATCTAAACGAATACTCCATTTATTCATGACAATAGTTGGAAAGCTTTGTAGAGGTATCTCCTGCTCTCCTTTCAGTTTAACAGTGTATTGCTTTGAAGGCTTAGGTGTGAAGCTAAAAAGGCCGTTACCCATCCTATCTGTAACAAACGAAGCAACCTCCACCCCGTTCTCTAACAAAATACATGATTTAGCCAGCGCTTTTCCCAAAGAGTTGCGCAAACTAACCGAAATCTGCGAGGATTGATTGGCCACCAGCCTGCCCGAGGGCGCATAAAACGCAATAATGTTTTGGCCGGCCGCCCAGGTAAGCGGGTGTTTAAAAGCCATTTGCTCCTTTTTGAGCCCAATAGTGCCGGTAATTTCTAAGCGTTTTGATGCCATAGCGGCAAGGACTGTAAATTGGATTTGCCCCAGGCTGTTTACCTCCGGCTGTATCTTTTGAAAGGGCTTACCGTTGGCCAGCAGCGTAAGCTCCAATTTAGCGGGTTTAGCTGCACTGTTGTGATCCTTTTTGGCCATATATCCGGTGAAAAGAATACTGCCGTTTTGAAGGGTGCCGGTAAATTGCAGGTCGTAAGGGTCTTTTCGCAAACCTAAAATTTCAATAGGTTGCCTGAAGATGTAAGGCTTTCGCTCTTCTACAGTTTTATTGGTATAAGCCACCCAGCAATATTTACCGCTCAGGAGCGAGTCTGGAATGGAGATGCTTGCGCTGGCCAGGCCCTGCTCCATCACAAATTGGTAAGAATTTGCCACACTATGGTCTGTCTCGTTTACCAGCGTAACATATAGCGTATGATGTTCGGGCACCCTGGCCGCATGCAGCAGATAGGCCGCAAACCATGCATTTTCGCCTGCAGTGTAAACGTTTTTATCAAAGTGAAGAAAGAGATCGGTATGGGCTGCAGTATCGCTCAGCGCAAGCTTGGTAGAAAGTACACTAAAAAGTGAATCTGTAGACTGCCCCTTTGCCCCAAGTGTAAAGAATAGCAGGATAAAGCAGTAACAAGTTTTCATGCGGCGGTATTGATCCAATATTTTTAAAGCGGTGTCAATATAGTGAATCTGAATTTGAACCGATACTTGCCACGGGGACTATGTATATACCGAGCATGTCCAACAACCCGGGCCGGCTTAATATCACTTTTATTCCGACAAAAAAATCCCGATAAAAACGTTCACGAAAGTGTTCAAAATCTGTTCAAAAAGTGTTCACGCGTGAACACTTTTTGGCTAAATCCGGACAAAATCACCCCAATTTGCAACTACTAAAATGTATTTTAATGAAGAAAAATGTACTTTTTTGAACTTTAGTGAATATAAACATACATTTTTGCCGTGAACACTTTTAGCTAAAAAGACCCTAAAGTTAAAGGTAATTACCATGGAAGAATCAGGGCTCCTATTTCGCGAAAAAATCGGCCTCCTTGTGCTGTTGTATAAATACCTGCCGGTACTGCGTTAATAAAGCCGATTTAGATACAAACCCCACAAATTTATCGTTGTGTACTACCGGCAACTGCCACACATCCATATTATCAAAAACGTTCATTACGCTGCTTACCGGCTGATTATCACTAATAATAGCCGGCGGATTAACCATCACATCGCCTACGGTGGTGTTTGCGCTATCGCTCTTAAAAAGCTGCTTACGTATCTGGTCCATCCAAATAACGCCTTCCAACTGCTGCTGACCGTTGATTACCGCAAAAATATTGGCTGTACTGCCCGATAAAATTTTATAAAATTCTGCCAGCGGCATGTCTCTGCTCAAGGCGGTAAAGTCCTTATTGATAAGTTCTTGAAGGCTAATGTTATTCAGCATACTATAATCCTGATCGGGATGGATATCCTTTTCATGAATCAGCGCATGCCAGTACATATTGTGCGGGTTAAACAAGCGTGCGATGATATACGATATAGCCGAAACAATCATCAATGGTATAAACAGCAGGTAACCACCCGTAATTTCGGCAATGAGGAATATAGCAGTAAGCGGGGCGTGCAATACACCGCTCAGCGCCCCTGCCATGCCCACGGCAATAAAGTTGCTGGTGTTCAGGTGTATTAGCCCGGTTTGATTTACCCCATAAGCCAGCAGCAAACCTAAAAACGCGCCGGTAAACATGGTGGGTGCAAAGGTACCGCCATTACCCCCGGCCCCAAGGGTTATGCCTGCAGCCACTATCTTGATCATGACCAGGGCGGCAATAAATACGAGCATGAATATAGGATCAGACAACCAATCGGCATACAGCGATTCTTCTTTAAGCACCTCCACATTGCCGTTGAGTATGGCCTGCAGGTAATGATAACCTTCGCCTAACAGCGGCGGAAAAAGGAGAATTAATATCCCGAGCATTAGTCCACCCGCCGCCGCACGCACATAACGGTTTTGTTTCTTGAGGATGCCACTTTCCAGGTTATGGGCAACCTTGTTGATGTAAACGGCAATTAAACCGCTGAGAACCCCCAATATTACATAAAATGGCAGCGCATTCATTAACCACCCTTCTGTAACCAAATGGAACAACTGCCTTGAATGCAGCAGTTTGCCCACCACTACGCCCGTGGCCGAGGCAATAAGCAGCGGAATAAATGTTGGGATGGTTATCTCGCCAATGAGTATCTCCAGTGCAAAAAGCACCCCTGCTATAGGGCTGTTAAATACAGCTGCTATGCCAGCCGCCGATCCGGCTGCCAGCAGCACTGTTTTCTCATACGTACTTAGGTTAAAAAAGCGTGCGGTATTAGAACCCATGGCTGCACCCGTTACTACAATAGGTGCCTCCAAACCTGAAGAGCCTCCAAAACCCACTGTTAATGAGCTGCTGATAAGGTGCGCATAAGCGTTATCATAAGGTATGTGCGCTTTGTTCTTCTTAATATTCATCAGAATATTGCCTATACCTTTCTGCATATGGTCGCGGTTAACCAGGTGTTGGTAAGCTACTGTAAGCAGAAGACCTAAAGCGGGCAGCAGTAAAAAGCTGTAATGATAAGGCACCTGCTGAGCAATATGCCTGCTTAATTCCTCCATTAGATGCACCAGGTACTTTAAAACAACGGCTGCCATACCCCCTAAGAGGCCAACCAGCACACTGCAATAGATTAAAAAGTTACGGGGTGTGGCTTGTTTGAAACGCCAATGGTTAATTTTAAGTAGGAATGTTTTCAGCATAGCTGTGGAGATGTAAAGCAAAGTAACGATTTTTAGTAACGTAAGCTGTATATTTGACCATGATTTCTGAGCAAAGATATGATCAGCGGGGTGTATCGGCCTCAAAGGATGATGTACACCAGGCTATCAAGAATATTGACAAAGGCCTTTTTCCTAAAGCTTTTTGCAAAATAATACCTGACATACTTACCAACGATCCGCTGTATTGCAACATCATGCATGCCGACGGCGCGGGTACCAAGTCATCACTTGCTTACGTGTACTGGAAACAAACTGGCGACCTTTCGGTTTGGCGTGGAATTGCCCAGGATGCTATAATTATGAATCTCGACGACCTGCTTTGCGTAGGCGCAACCAATAATATACTGCTTTCCTCAACCATTGGCCGCAATAAGAACCTTATCCCGGGCGAAGTAATTGCTGCCATCATCAATGGTACCGAAGAAATTTTAGAAGAACTGCGCAGCCACGGTATTGGCATATATTCCACTGGCGGCGAAACTGCTGATGTGGGCGACCTCGTGCGTACCATTATTGTTGATTCTACCGTTACCTGCCGCCTTAAACGCGATGAGGTGATATCCAATCACCGCATTAAACCGGGTAACGTTATTGTGGGCTTAGCCTCATACGGGCAGGCCACTTATGAAAAAGAATACAATGGCGGCATGGGATCTAACGGATTAACTTCGGCCCGCCACGATGTTTTCAACAAAAGCATTGCACAGCAGTTTTCCGAAAGTTTTGACCCTGCAGTACCTCAAAACCTCATATTTTCGGGAAGCAAGAACCTGGCCGACCTTATTGATTTAGGAAAGGGACAAACCATTACCGCCGGCAAATTAGTATTATCGCCTACCCGCACTTATGCCCCGGTAATTAAAACTATACTCGACGAATACCGTAGCCAGATAGACGGCATGGTGCATTGCAGCGGCGGTGCGCAAACCAAGGTGTTACATTTTGTTGATGATGTGCATGTGATTAAAGACAACCTGTTTCCGGTACCCCCGCTGTTTAAATTAATACAAAGCGAATCGGGCACCAGCTGGCAGGAAATGTACAAGGTATTTAACATGGGACACCGTATGGAACTTTACGTGGCCGAAGATATTGCTCAGGACCTCATCAGTATATCACAAAGCTTCGGTATCGACGCACAAATTATTGGCCGTGTGGAAGCTGCTGATAAAAAACAAGTGACTGTAAAATCGGAATTTGGAGAATTTGTGTATAACTAAAATGCGGTGGATGCGCTAAACTTTCTAAATCAGCAATCTGCAGTTATACTCTGGTTAATTTTCTTTGTTGAAAATCTGCTTGTAACCATCCTCTCATTATTATTTGGCTTTGCGATTTTTAAAAGTCACAAAGTGAAGATACCGTCAATTACCCGTTTAGAGTATTGGTTGTGCTTGCTCACTAACTTAATCAACACCGCCATTACTTACTTCGGATTCTGGCTTTGGCAACAAGGCTTTGTACATTTAGAGTTTTCCGCATCATGGCATATAATAATAGATTTCTTTGTACTCTTTCTGGCCATGGATTTAGCCATGTACCTCTTTCATTATCTTATTCATCATACGGCGGCCTATAAACTCATTCACGGCCTGCATCATCAATATCACAATCCTTCACCTATAGATCTGTATGTGCTCCATCCGCTCGAAACTATTGGTTTTGGTATTCTTTGGCTTTCAGTATTAAGCGTTTATACTTATAACTTTTATGCTGTAATTATCTATTTAAGCGTTAACGTCGCGTTCGGCATTGTTGGACATTTAGGATTTGAACCGTTGGCCAAAAGTATCACCAATCAACGCCTTCTTAAGTATTTAGGTACTTCCGCTTTTCATCACCGTCACCACCAGGAAACCAACTGCAATTTTGGCTTTTACACGTCCATTTGGGATAGGTTACTTGGAACTTACAGACAGTAACTAATCTGTGTAAAACGAAAAAGGCCTTTCCGAAACGGAAAGGCCTTTGAAGAACATTAACTTTAAACTTAGATAGTTTTAAAGAAAGATGCCTGACTTAAAACCGAAATTTTAGTGCCATCAGCCGAATAAGCCGTAGCTCTTACTGAATAGGTTTTGCCAGCAGTTAAACCTAACAAGGCTAATTTAATTTGTATTGTGCCACCGTATACCTGTGTGTTTTCGTAGGTAGTTGGTTGCAGGGTGTAATTAATGCTGTGGTTAAGTAACGGAGTAGGCGTTCTGTTAGGCAATGACGTATCGTCATAACCTTTCCAACTTGCAAAATTAACCGTTTTCACAACTACTGATGTAGCTGATACCGATGTACCTTCAATAAATTCTAAGGTAAACCTGCCTGGAGCAATTTTAGTTGTGCTTGCACCAAAAGACAATTGCAAAACAGTTGCGATGGTTTGAGGTACAACCCCAGTTGCACTGGTAACCAATGTAAAGGGACCGTTTTGAGTATAACCCAAGCTGCTTAGCTGTATTGGAGGCAATATGGCTTCCGTAGCGGCAACGTCGGTCTCCTTTTTACAGGAAAACAGAACTAAAGTTAAAAGTGCAGTTAAAGCAACACTTATATATTTTTTCATTTTTCTCAATTTTTATGTATTTAACAATTACTTCTATACTGCAATATTAAAAGGTATAACGGGCACCTAACAACATGCTCCAGGTTGTACCGGTAGTGTATAACCTCTGTATCGGGTTGTTTACTAACTGACCGCTGATCTGGCGAACAGTGTAAGTAGGCACACCATTAGCATCTATGCTTGAATACTGAAGCGGGCTGGTAGTGGTAAATTGTTTTTGAACACCCCACTCGCTGTTAAGTAAGTTAGGTAAGTTAATTACAGTAGCACTAAACTGCAAGGTGTGTCTTTGACCACCAGACATAATGTAGAACTCTTGTTTAACATCAGCATCAATACGATTGTACCATGGCAGGAACGCAGCATTTCTTTGTGCATACTGACCTCTGCGGTTTTTAAGGTAAGATGAGTTGTTGATGAACTGATCAAGAGCTGCAGCTTGTTGTTGAGGAGTGTAAGTGTAAGCAACACCGTTGAAAGAAGCTGTGTATTGAGCAAAGTTTAACTCGTTGGCTTTCTTAGGAACGTACATCAGATCTGATGAAGCATTACCATCACCATTTAAATCGCCGTTAACAATAAAGCTCGATGCTGTACTTTGTGCCTGACCTGAATAGAATATACCAATTGAGGTTGAAGCGTGATCCAGGTAGTTAAATTTGTATGAAGCCGAAGCTACTATACGGTGAGGTACAAAGTTTTGAGAATTACCCAATTCAACATCGTTGGTGGTACCTACGTTAGCAGTAGTTGCCCAAACACTTGCTGCGGTTGAACCTGCAGTTGAAAACGCCTCTTTAGAAACAGTGTAGGTATAAGCTACCGAAGCATTGAAACCGTTATTGAATGATTTGTTTAATAACGCGGTGAAAGCTGCTGAATAACCTTTATTGGTGTTTTCTAAAGCAACTACAGAAAGAGTTGGAGAGTTTGGATAAATGTTACGGTCTTGAACGGTAACAGCATTGTTAGCACCTGTACCTACATAACGTACACGGGTGTTGTCACCTTCTACAATTACACCTGTAGGGTTTTTCAAGTTAACATTACGCATACGGGTAGCGTTGATATCTTTAGTATAAATAGCTTCTAAAGTACCTGTGAAACCGTTACCTAAGTTTTTATCAGCTGCTAAGTTAGCTCTGAAAACCTGAGGAAATTTGAAGTTACGGTCAATTACCACACTTGATGACTGGTAAGTAGTACCGGCTGATTGTGGGAAAAGGTTTGCATATACACTTGGATCTGCAGCTAATTTAATGTTAGCTAATTGGGCAGCAGTGGCTACACCACCAAAGTTGTACATACCACTGTTACTTGGATTATTAGTCAAGAACACATATGGAATACGACCGGTGAAGATACCTAAACCTCCACGTAATACCAGGGAGTTGTTATCCAACAAGCTGGCACGGAAACCCACTCTTGGTGAAAATAACCATGAAGATTTTGGCCAGGTACCTGAATTGTAAGTTTTCATTCCACCTGTAGTTGAGGCTGGGTCAGGAAACTGTAATGCAGATAACTGAGGGTTCTCGATAGGATTTTCTAAGTAAATAGGTTTGTCGGCACGTATACCGTAAGTTAACTTAAAGTTGCTGTTTACGTTATACTCATCTTGTGCGTACAAGCTAATGGTACCTACTTTCAGGTTAGCAGAAAATACTTTATCCTGTCCTGGAATTAAAGAGTAGTTATAAGTAAATTGAACCGGAGCTCTGTCATTTAAGAAATCATCTAACGAATTGTAGATGTATGAACCAGCAGCACCCGGCATAAAGGCATTACCCACACGCTGATACTCGTAGCTGATACCACCTGTTAAAGTGTGTTTACCTGCGTAGTAAGTAAAGTTGTCATACAAGGTTGTAGTATTATCAATAACCTCGTTGTATTTAGTGTAAGGGTCAGAACCTGCAGTGATGTAATTTACACCGGCACCGTTGAAGATATCGATAGTTGGGAATGTTGAACCTTTAGTAGTACGTGGGTTGTCATACTTTTTAAAAGTTAATAACAACTGGTTCGACATTTTTGAATTGATGGTGCTGTTTAACTCCGCAGTACCTGTTTTAACCACGTTAAGGAAACCGTAGTTAGAGTTTGCAAACGCAATAGACTGGTTACTGTAACGTCCGTTTGGTAAACCACCGGTAGCACGTGTAGACGGCGATCCGTTAGCTCCGGTTACGGTAAACGATGCGTTGTTAGGTGTGCTGGTGCTGTTTACAGGCTGGTCACTGTTACCACGCAGGTAACTGTATTTAACGGTAAGCTTATTCTTATCGTTGATGTTATAATCTAACTTTAATAAATAGTTAGTGTTGCTATTTTTAAAAGATTCAAAGTTATCATAACCACCGGTTTCATAACCAAATTTGGTTCTTAAGTAATTAGATACAGATTGTAAGTCGGCAGCTGGGGTACTTGAAACGGTACCTAAACCTGAAGTACCTGATCCTGAAGGAGAATAGTTGATACCAGGACTGGTTTTAACCTCATGCTCAAAGTTTGCAAAGAAGAACAATTTGTTCTTGATGATTGGACCACCCAAAGTGAAACCGTAAGTTTTTTGAGTAGATTTAGCATTACTTAAGCTGAAATCAACATCGCCAATGTTGGTACCATTATAAGATTGATTTCTGTAGAAACCGTAGGCAGAGCCGTGCAATGTGTTGGTACCGCTCTTAGTGGTAGCGTAAATACCTGCACCTGTAAAGCCAGATTGACGAACGTCGAAAGGAGAAATATTTACAGATATCTCATCATAAGCCTCGATAGAAATTGGCTGGAAAGCCCCACCCGGCAATAAAGCATCTGATGTACCAAAGGTGTTGTTCAGGTTAGCACCGTCAACAGTTACACTGTTTAAACGATTTTCGCGACCTGCAAAGCTGGTACCGGTTGATTGTGGCGTTAAACGCGTAAAATCAGTAATACTACGTGAAAACGTAGGTAAAGTGGCTAATTGCGTACGGTTAATGTTAGTACTTGCACCTTGTTTAGCTGTAGCAATACGCTTGGTACCCTTTACAGTAACGGTACCTAACTCAACACCACCTTGGGTTAAGGCTGAGTTTAAAATGTAAGGCTGACCTAATTGCAAAACGATGTCAGAGTAAGACACTTTGTTAAAACCGATGTAAGTAATATCAACTGTGTATGGTCCGCCAACGCGCATACCTGGTAAGTTGAACAAACCATTACCGTTTGTTGCTGTTGAATACACGGTACCGGATGGCAAATGCGTTGCCTTAATAGTTACACCGGCAAGTGCTTCGCCCTTGGTATCCTTAATGGTACCTGTCATACTACTGGAGGTTACCTGTGCAAAGGCAGCCGCAGCGGTAAAAAGGATGAATAATGCGAGAAGTAAAGTTTTTCTCATGCTTTTGTTTTGTGTTTAATTAACGTTAAATAGTTTTTTAAAAAATTCAATGCAAATATATACAAAGGCTTCAGTTTCAATGTTAAGTTAGTGTTAATAATTACTGTAACTTTTTCACATTATTGCAATTAAAGTGTTACAATTTTAGATGAAGCGGTTGTAGATTGAGGTATTTGTTAAATAATGTGTAATAAAAGTCTCATTATGACGCAATAATTACCCATAAAAATCAACTTCCTCGTATTTTTGAAGTTGGTACCATTAATTACATGTATTAGCCCTCTAAATCGTGTCTGAGTATACACTTTATTGTATCAGCCTTTTTATTTAGCTTTGGCCTCGAACTGAAAAAGAAAAACATAATGAACTACGATTTAATTGTTATCGGATCTGGTCCTGGTGGTTATGTAGCCGCAATCCGCGCTTCGCAACTGGGTTTAAAAACAGCCATCATTGAGAAAGAATCGCTGGGCGGTATATGCCTTAACTGGGGTTGTATTCCAACCAAAGCTTTGTTAAAAAGCGCTCAGGTGTTTGAATACATTAATCATGCGGCCGATTACGGTATTAACGTAGACGTTAAAGGTGAGCCCGATTTTGAAGCCGTTATAAAACGCAGCCGCGGCGTTGCCGAAGGCATGAGCAAAGGCGTTCAGTTTTTAATGAAGAAGAACAAGATCGATGTGATCATGGGCTTTGGTAAGCTTAAAGGCAAAGGTGCCGTTGAGGTAAAAGCTGCTGATGGTACCGTGTCTGAACATACTGCCAAAAGTATTATATTAGCTACCGGTGGCCGCTCGCGCGAGTTGCCTAACCTTCCGCAAGACGGTAAAAAGGTAATTGGCTACCGCCAGGCTATGGTGTTGCCTAAAATGCCAAAATCTATGCTGGTTGTAGGTTCGGGCGCTATAGGCATCGAGTTTGCCTATTTTTACAATGCTATGGGCTGTAAAGTTACTGTAGTAGAGTATTTAGACAACATTGTGCCTTTAGAGGACGAAGAAATATCTAAGCAATTAGGCCGCATACTTAAAAAGCAAGGCATCAACATCATGACCGGCTCTACCGTTGAATCGGTAGACAGCAGTGGCGATCTGTGCAAAATCAGCGTTAAAACTGCTAAAGGTGTTGAAACACTGGAAGCCGAGATTGTACTTTCGGCCGTAGGTATTGCTACCAACCTGGAAGGCATTGGCCTTGAAGAAGCAGGCGTTAAGTTTGACAAAGGCCGTGTGTTGGTTGATGAATTTTACAAAACTAATGTTGAAGGCATTTACGCCATTGGCGATATAGTTAAAGGTCAAGCCCTGGCTCACGTAGCATCTGCCGAAGGCATCATTTGCGTAGAGAAAATTGCCGGCCAGCATGTTGAGCCGTTAAATTATAACAACATTCCGGGCTGTACTTATTGCTCACCAGAAGTAGCTTCGGTAGGTTATACCGAAAAAGCGGCCAAAGAAGCAGGATATGAAGTTAAAGTTGGTCGTTTCCCATTCTCGGCATCGGGTAAAGCCAGTGCAGCGGGAGCAAAAGACGGATTTGTTAAAGTAATATTCGATGCTAAGTATGGCGAGTTCTTAGGAGCACACATGATCGGTTACAACGTTACCGAAATGATTGCCGAAGTAGTAACCGCCCGCAAGTTGGAAGCTACCGGCCATGAGATCATCAAATCGGTTCACCCTCACCCTACCATGAGCGAGGCTGTAATGGAAGCTGCCGCTGATGCTTACGGCGAAGTGATACATTTATAAGAAGTAAAGAAATTGATAAAGTCCGTAAGTCGGTAAGATGAATTTATTGTTCAACTTACTGGCTTACGGATTTTTTAGTTTAGGCAATTTTTAAAACTTACCGACTAACTGACTCTCTGACCCATGAATTTATTCACCATCAATACCGGCTTATTTAAACTCGACGGCGGCGCCATGTTTGGGGTGGTGCCAAAAGCCATTTGGAGCAAAACTAATCCGGCCGACGATGAGAACCTGTGCACCCTGGCTATGCGTTGCCTACTGGTACAGGATGAAGACCGGCTTATTTTGATAGATACCGGCATTGGAACCAAGCTAAGCCCCAAAGTGCTGCCCTACTATCATCTGCATGGTAACGACACGCTCGACAAGTCGTTAGCTGATCATGGCTTTCATTCAGATGATATCACCGATGTATTTTTAACGCATTTGCACGTAGACCATGTAGGAGGTGCCGTAATAAGAAAAGGCAACGAGCTTGTGCCTGCTTTTAAAAATGCCACCTACTGGAGCAATCAAAAACATTGGGACTGGGCTACTATAGATCCAAACTTTCGTGAGAAAGCATCTTTTTTGAAAGAGAATCTGGAGCCTTTGCAACAAAGCGGCAAACTTAAATTTTTAGAGGTAAAAGATGGTATACAATTTACGCCTCACATGCAGGTGTATTTCGTATCGGGCCATACGCAAGCTATGATGCTGCCATTATTACAATACAAAGGCCGTAAAATACTTTACGCCGCCGACCTGTTTCCAACCACGGGCCACCTGCCAATAGCCTACGTAGCGGCTTACGATTCGTTCCCGCTGCAGGCGATGAATGAGAAACAACTTTGGCTGCAAAAAGCCCTGCAAGAAGAGTGCATTTTATACTTCGAACATGATGCCGTAAATGAATGCTGCACCTTGCAGCAAACCGAAAAGGGCATACGTGTAAAAGATGTATTTAAGCTGACAGATATTTAGCTGACAACTAATTGGTTGGTATGACTTGTGTGGTAAATTTCAATAAATATTGAACGGGTTAAAACAAGTTTTTAATAATAGCATTATTCTAATTATCAAATACGGTAACAAATAATAGTAACAAATTTATACCTTTGCACGTTCAATTCTAAAACCAAGAATCGAGGTAATAAAGTAGATGAGACAACTCAAAATAACCCAATCCATTACCAATCGTGAATCACAATCACTTGATAAGTATTTGCACGAGATTGGTAAGGTTGACCTGATAACTGCCGAAGAAGAAGTAATATTAGCACAAAAGATCCGTGAAGGCGACCAGGCCGCTTTAGAGCGCTTAACCAAAACCAACTTACGTTTCGTGGTATCGGTTGCTAAACAATATCAAAACCAGGGCTTAACCCTGGGCGATTTAATTAACGAAGGTAACCTGGGCTTAATTAAAGCGGCCAAACGTTTCGACGAAACTAAGGGTTTCAAATTTATATCGTACGCCGTATGGTGGATACGCCAATCTATTTTGCAAGCTATTGCTGAGCAATCACGTATTGTGCGTTTACCCTTAAACCAGGTAGGCTCTTTAAGCAAAATAAGCAAGGCTTTCTCTAAGTTAGAGCAAGAATATGAGCGCGAGCCATCTCCCGAAGAATTGGCCGACATTTTGGAAACTACGGTTGACAAGATTTCTGATACGCTGAGCAACTCCGGCCGCCATGTATCTATGGATGCACCGTTTGTTCAAGGTGAAGAAAATACGTTGTTGGATGTATTAGAAAACAAAGAACCAAATACCGACTCTATTTTAATTAATGAGTCATTATCGGAAGAGATCAAACGTTCGCTTTCCACCTTAACAGAGCGTGAGCGTGAAATTATCGTATTATTTTTCGGCTTAGGAACCAATCACCCATTGTCGTTAGAAGAAATCGGTGAAAAATTTAATTTAACCCGCGAACGCGTACGTCAAATTAAAGATAAAGCCTTGCAACGACTGCGTCATACATCGCGCAGCAAGATTTTAAAATCTTATTTAGGTTAATCTATAATAACATTATTGGAGCCCTGCCCACACATTGGCAGGGCTTTTTTGTTGGTAACAGGTATGAAGCCAGCCGATTACGATACCCTTACCCCCGCTCAAGCCATTGCCTACCAGCACGAACTCCGCTTGCAGGTCAGGATTGAAACCTTAGAAAAACCTATTCGCATTATAGCCGGCGCCGATATCTCCTTCAATAAGTTCGAAGACACCGTGTATGCAGGCATTGTACTCTTTAAATACCCGCAAATGGAGGTGATAGGCCATGCATCAGCAGTAAGCAGCACTAAGTTTCCATATATATCGGGCCTGCTGGCTTTTCGTGAGGTACCTGCCCTTTTAGATGCCTGGAAAAAGCTGGAGATTAAGCCCGACTTGATGGTGCTCGACGGCCAGGGCATAGCACACGAGAGGCGCTTAGGCATTGCTACACACTTTGGCTTAGTTACAGATGTACCAACCATAGGCAGCGCTAAAAGCCGCTTAAGGGGCAAGTATGAAGAACCCCCTAACGAGTTATTTGCCCAAAGCCCCATGTACGACCGCGAAGAAATTATAGGCATAGCCCTGCGCAGCAAAAAGAATTGCAACCCTATTTTTGTGTCACCAGGCCATAAGGTAAGCATGGCACAAAGTGTAGAGATCATTAAAAATTGTTTACGGGGCTACCGCATACCCGAGCCTACCCGGCAAGCGCACATATTAGTTAACCAGATCAGGGTTGAGCATAAAGACAAAGGACAGCTTTCTATATTTGGTATAACACTGTAACTAATTTGCCTTATACCGCGTCTTACTCATACATCACAATTAAATGCGCGGATTGGGTTTGTTTTTAATGCTAATTTCGTTGTCGCTCTGTAACCGGGTGATGGCTAAACCGCGATTAAAAATCACGTCCGGGAGCATTGAACTCTCCACACCCGACCCCGTGTTCGCTGATGATACTAAAACCGTAACCATCCCTATTAAACGGGCAGGAAACCTCATCATTATAGAAGCACAGGTAGATTCCGTTTCCGGCAATTTTGTGCTTGATACAGGGGCTCCTTACCTGGTGCTTAACGCTACTTATTTTAGAGATATGCCCCACCTGGGCGACCGCGAATCGAACGGGGTTAATGGTATAGCTACAGGTACTTTCAAAACACAGGTACGCAATTTTGACATAGGGTTCGACCTGCACTACAACAAACTCACTGCTGATGTTGTAGACCTGTCGACTATTGAAAACAGTAAAAAAATTAAGATACTCGGCTTACTCGGTACCCAGATCTTCAGAAAAATAGCTATTACGGTAGACCTTTTTCATAACGTAATGTACCTGCATAAGCTGGATAGCAAGGGCAACCTGGCCGACCAGGAACGCCCTTTTGCACAACCCGATATGCGGACAACGTTCAAAAACATGAACGATGTCCTTTTTATACAAGGTATTATTAATGATAAAAAACTATGGTTTGCTTTTGATACCGGTGCGGAAAGCAACCTGCTGCACACCAACGCATCAGGCAAGATATTGAAAGTGATGACCATCATCAATAAATCGAAAATGGTAGGCGTTGGCGGTAGTAATTATGAAATTATTTATGCCAATTTTGATAAACTTACTATTGGCAGCTACGTATTTAATAACAACCGTATTCTCTTGACCAACCTTGATAACCTGGGTAAGGCCTACGGACAATCGGTTGACGCGGTACTGGGCTATGACTTTTTTTCGCGGGGCATTTTTACGATAAACTTCGTTAAAAATGAATTTGAAATGTACATTTACAAGCATTGATGAAGATGAAACTGCTTAAACATTTCATGGTTTTACTTTTGGTATTTGGCACATTGAACCACGTATGGGCACAGAAGCGCAACCAACTCTTCATTAAACGTAATAACTTTGTGCTGGTATTGGATCCCCGCTCTGGCAAAGCAGAAATTGATAGCTTGTTGCGCATTGCCAACATACCGGGCCTAACCAGCAATATGATCATCAGCGGCAATTTACCCAAAGAAATTGGCGGCTGGCATATCAAAAAGGTGAAAGGAGGTTCGTTAGAATTGAATAAACGTTTAGCCGCCAACCAGCCGGTTAAACAGCTTAACCCTTATTTAATTACCAACAACATAACCAAAACCGAATCGAGCCCCGGTTACCCCGGCGAAGTGCTATATGGAGTCAACAAATTTTCGAGGGTAACGGTGCGAGAACTTTCATCGGG
>Ga0265798_10004855_pt1 | contig 18393 bp, 16 predicted proteins | sample P3T30metagenome_FD_192430 | JGI IMG/M metagenome (GOLD analysis project Ga0265798, IMG submission 192430) | Plant litter microbial communities from East Loma Ridge, Irvine, California - P3 T30 | ecosystem: Environmental > Terrestrial > Plant litter > Unclassified | place: USA: California... | reverse complement strand
CACCAAACTATGCCCCCGGAAGCCTATCGCTTCGCTTTGCCTAATTCCTATTATACCGATTATAATATAAGAAGCTATGGCTTTCATGGTACAAGCCACAAATACGTATCTGAACAAGCAAATGAATATCTGGGTAAAACAGATACTAAACTTATTTCTATTCACTTGGGGAACGGCTGCAGCATAACAGCAATTAAAGACGGAAAAAGCATAGATACCAGCATGGGCTTTGGGCCGTTAAGTGGCCTTATTATGGGTACACGAACCGGAGATATAGACCCTACTATAGTTTTCTATTTGGTGAATACGTTAGGGTACAATATAGAACAAGTAAGCAATTTATTAAACAAACGAAGTGGCATGTATGGCCTAACAGGCTACAGTGATATGCGCGATATTACCAAAGCAATAAATGATGGCGACGAAAATGCAAAGCTTGCTTATGATATGTATGCCTACCGCATTAAAAAATTTATAGGATCTTATACGGCTGCACTCAATGGTATCGATGCGATTATCTTTACTGCAGGCGTAGGAGAAAATGATGCGCTAACCCGTAAATTGGTTTGTGAGAATATGGAGTATCTTGGGATAACTATAGACAACAACTTAAACACTACACGCACTCCCGGTATAAGGGAAATCAATAAGCAGGGAGCTAAAGTTAAAGTCTTTATTATACCAACAAATGAAGAGCTCGAGATAGCGAACCAATGTTATACATTGCTACTATAACCGTGTAAAATTTCACTACAACCTTGTATGTTGATAAACAACCCCCGTAGACGTGAATCTTCGGGGGTTGTTTTTATAGCGTTAGTTACAACGATTTCTTAAATTTGCTTTTTTAAAATATTGTCTGAAAAGATGAGTTACTAAATTGTATTCATCAAATCAGGTCGACTTGTTTACTAATGACTTTAAATCTCAAACGAATGTATCTACCATCATTTAAGAAAAAACTAACCCTGCTACTTTTAGTTTGTACTACAGCATTTGCAGTACACGCACAAACTATTACGTCGCCGGATAAAAACTTAACTGCCCAATTTAGTTTAGACGCTAAAGGTGTCCCATCTTACCAATTAAGCTATAAAGGAAAACCCGTAATAAAACCAAGCAGCTTAGGTATCGAAGTTAAAAATGGTCCCTCATTTATGGATGGCTTTACGCTATTAAAATCAGAAAATGCAACCGTAAATACTACCTGGGAGCCTGTAATGGGCGAAGAGAAGTCTATTCGAAATAATTATAACGAACTTACTGTAACCCTTGCGCAGGTGAAAAATAACAACAGGTACATTCGTATAAGGTTTCGTCTGTTTAACGATGGTTTAGGGTTCAGGTACGAATTTCCTAAACAGGACGGGTTAAGCTACTTTATTATAAAAGACGAGCACACTCAGTTTAACCTGACGGGAGACCATAAAATATTCTGGATACCCGGGGATTATGACACCAACGAATATGCCTATACAACATCAAAGATTTCTGAGATTCCCGGATTGAAAAAGAAAGCAACCATTGAGATCAATGCACAGCAGCCGATAGCCAACCCATCAGTGCAGACCCCTTCTATGATGAAATCTGCAGACGGTTTATACATCAACATCCATGAAGCGGCACTTATAAACTATCCTGCAATGTCGCTTAACGTAAACCCGGGCTTTAAATTCAGCTCCCACCTTACGCCTGATGCTGTAGGCAATAATGGGTATATGCAAACGGACACCCAAACTCCTTGGAGAACAATAGTAGTGAGCGACAAGGCGACCGACTTATTAGCCTCTAAACTAATATTGAACCTTAACGAACCAACAAAATACAAAGATGTATCCTGGATTAAACCTGTAAAATACATTGGCGTATGGTGGGAATACTTCGTGGCCGGTAAAAGCACATGGGCATACGGTAAAGAAAACAACGTAAAGTTAACAGACGACTTTAGCAAACTAACACCTAATGGCAAGCACGGGGCAACTAATGAGCGCGTGATGCGATACATAGATTTTGCTGCTAAAAACGGCTTTGATGCAGTTTTAGTTGAAGGCTGGAATGTAGGCTGGGAAGACTGGATAGGAAACTGGAAGGAAGAAGTTTTTGATTTTGTAACGCCCTACCCGGATTTTGATGTAAAAAAACTAAAGGAGTATGCCGCTTCAAAAGGAGTAAAAATCATTATGCACCACGAAACATCGGCATCGGCTACAAATTATGAACGCAGGTTAGACCGGGCATTTCAGTTCATGCAGGATAACGGATATAATGCGGTTAAAACCGGTTATGTAGGCCAGATCATTCCGCGTGGCGAGCACCACGACGGGCAGTGGATGGTTAATCATTATATCCATGTTGCTGAAAGGGCTGCTGACTATAAAATAATGGTAAATAGCCACGAGGCAGTAAGGCCTACAGGCCTGAACAGGACCTACCCTAACTGGATAGCACAGGAGTCGGCACGTGGGACTGAGTTTGAGGCTATGGGCGGATTAAATCCGGAGCATACAACCATACTTCCTTTTACACGCCTGATGGGAGGCCCGATGGATTATACACCGGGTATCTTCCAGACCGACCTTAGCTACTACAAGACCGGTGGTAACCAACGCGTAAATACTACTCTGGCTAAGCAATTGGCCTACTACGTTACTATGTACAGCCCGTTGCAAATGGCAGCTGACCTCCCAGAAAATTACGAACGCTTTCCCGATGCATTCCAGTTTATAAAGGATGTAGCTGTAGACTGGGATAACACTTACGTGCTTGAAGCCGAGCCGGGAGATTATGTTACTATAGCACGAAAATCTAAAGGCAAAAACCAATGGTTTGTGGGCAGCGTAACTGATGAGAATACAAGAATTGCTACTGTAGATTTTAGCTTTTTACCAAAAGGGCAGAAGTTTACGGCAACTGTTTATGCCGATGCAAAAGATGCAAGCTGGAACTTGAAACCTCAAAACTATGAGATAAAAACGATTGAGGTAACATCTAAAACCAAACTGAAACAATTTGTGGCTCCGGGCGGAGGGTTTGCAATTTCTGTTAAACAGAAGAAGTAGCGACCACTATTGCGTTAATACCCTTAATTAGCTTATTTTTTTTAAGGCTATTTTTAATTTGGTTCAGCATTTGCTATTCTATCTTTAACAAAAAATATATATTCATGAGAAAACACCTTTTGATAATAGTTTTTATAATGGCCGGCTGTTTTAGCACGAATGCACAGGATAAACAATCATTGGAGGTTGCTGCTCTTCAAATGTATAACAATACTGTTGCCGGAAATTATGAAGCGGTGGCGAGCGGAACCTATCCTAAGATTTTTGAGGTGTTACCTAAAGATAAGATGATGGAAAGCCTTAAGGCAATGCTAAATGGAGACGGCTATACTTTAATGTTGCTAAAAGCAGATCCTAAATTTGAATATGGACCTATAAAAAAGGTTAACGATGGGCTTTATTGCCTTGTAAAACATGACCTGTTAATGAAAATGTCTTTTAAAGAACCTGTGAGTGAAGTTGAAAGCAAGCAAATGACAGAAAATTTTAAAAAAGCAATGCAGACAAATGACATAACCTTTGAGTCGAAATCTAATTCTTTTACTATTAAAAAACGTGCCGATGTAGTTTTTGCTGCTGATAAGTTTACAAAGAACCAGTGGAAGTATATGAACCGTGCAGGAATTAAACTTATGGAAAAAATGTTTGGGCCAGAGGTTTTAAAACAGCTCGATATAAAATAATAATTTCTTTAAATTATTTGATAGAAAATAAGTAACTTAACGTCTCAATAAACAACCATTAAAAATTAATGTTATGGCAAAAGGTCAGGATGTAAAAAAGGCGGTAAAAAAGGAGCCCTTAAAAACTGCAAAAGAGAAAAAAGAAGAGAAACGAGACAAAAAGAATTCCAAAAAGGATTTTAGTTAGTCTTGAATATAATTTATTAAAACCCTGTGAAAGCAGGGTTTTTTTGTGTTTATACGCGCTGTGATTAGGTTTCAAGTGTGTTTTTGGTTATGTTTGTAATAATACCCTATTTCAATTATAAGCCTATGGAATTATATTATTCGCTCTCTGTACTTATAGTACTTGCATCTTTTTTTGCTTATTTAAATGTTCGTTTTTTAAAGCTGCCTTCAACAATTGGTGTTATGGTAATCGCCATGGCAGTTTCAATATTTCTTGTGGTTTTTGGTAATATACTCCCAAATACATTAAATAGGATATCCACTCTTGTAAATAGCTTCGACTTTACTGAGTTGCTCATGGGGGCAGTACTAAATTTTCTCCTCTTTGCAGGGGCAATCCATATTAATCTAAAAGACCTCAGGGAACAGCGTGGGCCTGTAGTAGTGTTCTCTACCATTAGCGTTATAATCTCTACTTTCGCAGTAGGTACTCTTGTATATTACATTCCACTTGCGGATCTCAATATACCTTACATATACTGCCTGCTCTTTGGAGCATTAATTTCGCCGACAGATCCTGTTGCAGTACTTAGTATACTTAAAGGCGCTAAAGTTCGTAAATCCTTAGAGACAAAGATTGCAGGAGAATCGCTGTTTAACGACGGTGTTGCTGTTGTTGTATTTGCCGTAATACTGGAACTCGCACAGGGAACATCGGGCGAAATTACGCCATTTAATGTAGCATGGTTACTTATAAAGGAAGCCGGTGGAGGTTTTGTTCTTGGTATTATACTTGGTGTAACGGCATCGCGTGCACTTCGTAAAATAGACGATTACAAAGTATCAGTTCTTATCACCCTATCGGTGGTAATGGGAGGCTACCTTATTGCGCGTGAGTTGCACATATCAGGTCCGCTTACAATGGTAATCGCAGGGCTTATTATAGGCAATTTTAAGAGGCGATTTATCATGTCGCCCGTCACTAAAGATTACCTGGATAAATTTTGGGAATTAAACGATGAAATTTTGAATGCAGTACTTTTCCTCTTTATTGGTTTCCACTTATTAGTGATAAAAAATATAAACGATTACTGGATTCCAGGACTTATTTCTATTGTACTTGTATTGTTCTCGAGGTTCATATCAATCTGGATACCAACGACCTTTATACCTTTTAGAGAAAAGTTTAGCAGAGGCACTATAAAAATATTGGTATGGGGAGGCTTAAGAGGTGGTGTATCAATCGCATTGGCACTTTCTATAAACGACGGGCCATATAAGGACACCATAATTGCAATAACTTATTTTGTGGTAGTATTTTCAATAATCGTACAGGGACTATCTATTGGTAAGGTAGCAGGGAAGATATTAGAAAAATCTTAACTAAGATTATATTTTAAACTAGAGAAGCACCCTGTTAGGGTGCTTGATCTATATGCTGCGATTTGATTGACAAAGGTTATACAAAAAGAGGAAAATCTTCTCCATCATGTGTTGCATGGTCATAATCTTCATTAAGCTCATCTTCGGTAAAATATCCGAATAGTTTTACAAGCCCAAATCCGGCAAATGCTGCGAGTAAAAATTTTAGCAGATTCATGTCGTTTAGTTTTTTGGGTTAATTATTAGTTTAAGGGTCAATTCGTGCACTTATTCTTAGTATCACAAGCTGAAATTACTAATTATTTATCTCCCGCTAAACCCTTTTAATATAAATTTGGCAGTAGCAATGGCAATATGCAGCGAAACGGAGTTTTCTTGTAATGAAAGCTTTTTATGCAAGTTAGAATGCATGCATACAAATTAAGGCTACGTTAAATATTCTTTGTATTATGGATTTGCCTTCCAGTTTTCGTGGGCGTACGCGTTGTTGATTTCACACCTGTTCTATCAATTCAGCTGCGTAATCAAATCAGCAATGATGTTAATGAATGCTTTCATGGCCATGCAGTGTAAATTCAGGATTATAAATTAGCCCAATAACATTGCCCCAGGGATCTTTTACTGTAGCAGTCATGATTTCGCCACCCACGTTTTCGGGAACTTCATGTGCAATTGCTCCATGGCTGATAAAGCGGTTAAACTCTACATTAATATCATTAACACCCCAATAGGTTGCAACGCTTTCACCTTTAGCTTCCGGCAAAGTATCATCCGGTTGGAGTCCCAGCTCGTAGCCGGCAATATTGAAGCCAACATAAAACGGCTCATCAAAATAAGGCTCGCTGTTAAACGCTTTAGTGTACCAAGCCTTTGCAACTTCTAGATCTGTTACTTTGTAAATTGTGGTTCGAAGGCCAAGGATAGAGGTGCTCATATTAATAATATTTGGTTCGTTCCAAAGTTAAGGATTTACATCCTTTCATTTGGGTTAAACTAACAGCTTTGACTTCATTCGATGTCAAGGTTATGTTTACCGTAATTTAAATGGAAAGGTATAAACCCAAACATTTTATTATATTTGCTTTTTGTAAAGCAACAAACAAATTACGTATGAAATTATTAGAAGGAAAAACGGCAATTATTACCGGTGCAAGCCGTGGTATAGGTCGTGGTATAGCTCTTGTTTTTGCACAGCAGGGCGCTAATGTAGCATTTACTTTTAGTGCATCTGCAGAGGCAGCTAAGGAGCTTGAAGAAGAGCTTACAACATATGGTGGCAAAGCTAAGGGCTATCAAAGCAATGCTGCCGACTTTAGCGAATCGCAAAAACTGGTAGATGATGTACTTTCTGACTTTGGCACTATTGACATTTTGATCAACAATGCTGGTATTACAAAGGACAACCTGCTAATGAGAATATCTGAGGCTGACTTTGACAAAGTAATAGAAGTAAACCTTAAGTCGGTTTTTAACATGACTAAGGCAGTACAAAAAACAATGCTAAAACAGCGTCATGGCTCTATAATTAACATGAGCTCTGTAGTTGGTGTAAAAGGTAACGCAGGGCAATCTAACTATGCTGCTTCAAAAGCCGGAATAATTGGGTTTTCTAAATCTATTGCTTTAGAGTTGGGATCGCGCAACATCCGTTGTAATGTAATTGCTCCCGGCTTTATCGAGACTGAGATGACCGGTAAACTTTCTGAAGAAGTAGTTAAAGGATGGAGAGAAAATATTCCGCTTAAAAGAGGTGGCAGCCCTGAAGACGTAGCAAATGCATGCGTATTCTTAGCATCAGATATGTCGGCTTACATTACCGGTCAAACCCTGAATGTAGATGGCGGCATGCTTACATAAATACATATATTGATTAACGACTGACAAATGACTGCATCTACGGTTCTATTATTATTGCTATCTGCATTTGCAGCAATCGCGTTGTCGTTTTATCAATATCTTTTTAAAGCCAAAACAAAAGGGAAACTTTACTTTGTTTTGGCTTTTCTACGTTTTGTGACACTTTTATCTATTTTCATACTTCTTATAAATCCTATTATAACACGTAAGGAACTCGAAATTGTAAAAATTCCGTTACCTGTACTTGTAGACAACTCTTTATCAATAAAAGAATTGGGCCAGGATGCAGTGGCAGACAAAATTGCAAACAGGATACTCTCAAATTCAGATTTAAAAAGTAAGTATGATGTACAACTCTTCACTTTCGCAGAAGGCTTTGAGGCAGATAAAAATCCGGATTACAGTGGTAAGCAAACACACATAGATCAGGCAGCTCAAAACCTAAAGCAACTGTACAGGATTATAAACTACCCTATCGTATTACTTACTGATGGTAATCAAACTATAGGTAATGACTATGTTTACAGCTTTAAAGAAAATACGGCGGTGTATCCTATAATATTAGGCGATACCACAACTTTTCTCGACCTGAAAGTAAACCAGGTCAACGTTAACAAGTATGCCTTTTTAAAAAATAAATTCCCTGCCGAAGTTTTTTTGCAATATAATGGTAACAAGACGGTAAATGCTGTATTTAATATTATTCAGGGCAATGCCGTTTTATACAAACAGGCAATAACTTTTTCTAAGGATAAAAAGGCACTGTCTTTGTCTGTTCTTTTAGATGCTGATAAAGTGGGTGTGCAGACTTACAGAGCGGTGGTATCTTCGCAGGAGACTGAAAAGAATAAATATAATAACTCTAAAAATTTTGCTGTAGAAGTTATTGATCAACGTTCGGAAATTGCATTGGTTTCTGCAATCAACCATCCGGATCTGGGAGCCCTTAAGCGAGCAATAGAAACCAACCAGCAACGTAAGGTAACGATTCTTAAGCCTGCCGAGGTTAAATCGCTGCAGGATTATAATGTATTAATCTTATATCAGCCGGATGCCTCTTTTAAGCAATTATTGGAGCTAAATAAAAATGTTGGGCTAAATACACTTACCGTTACCGGACTGAGCACCGATTTCAACTTGGTAAATCAGTACCAAAACCAATTAAGTTTTAAAATGACATCGCAGCGCGAAGATTATCTTGCAGATTTCAATTCACAGTTTAACCTTTTTGCGTTGAGCGATATTGGATTTAGCCAGATGCCTCCCCTGCAGCATCCATTTGGAACTATAGCGGTTAAAGCCAACGTAAATGTTCTGCTGAAATCCCGCATACGCAATGTACAAACGGAAAACCCAATAATGGCGTTTTCTGAGAATGGAGCATCACGTGATGCATTTTTATTGGGTGAAAACATTTGGAAATGGCGGGTTGAGAGCCACGTTAACACAAAATCATTCGAACAATTTGATGTTTTTATAGACAAGACTATACAATTTCTAGCATCTAATTCTAAAAGAAAGTCGTTAGTAGTTAACCATGAAAGCTTCTATAATTCGGGTGAAGTAATATCGATTACAGCACAGTATTTTAATAAGAACTATGAGTTCGAAGAGAATGCAAGATTAACTATCCAATTAAAAAATAAAAAGACAGGCGGTTCGAAATCATATGATTTTCTAAAGGGAAACAGCGAATATAAAGTAAGTTTAGATGGGCTTGAGGCCGGGGAATATAGTTTTACGGTAAGGGAAATGACATCTAAGACATCATACTTTGGAAGGTTTGAAGTACTTGATTTCGAAATCGAAAAGCAATTTGTAAATCCTGACCTTGCACGTTTACAACAAACCGCTGCAAACACTGGTGGAGAATTGTATTATCCTGATACTACAGATAAGCTTATTAAATTTTTATCAAACAACGAATCTTACAAAGCGTTGCAAAAAGAAGTTACCATAAAATCTCCATTAATAGACCTTATCTGGCTATTAGTGCTGCTTGCAGCATCGTTAGCTGCAGAATGGTTCATCCGCAAGTATAATGGACTGCTTTAGCTAAATTTCTATTAAAGTAAATATAAATACTACATTAATAGTCTTCACATTCATTAATTTTGGATGTTAACCAAATTAAAATAGAATGAAAAAATTACTTACTGGTGGAGTGATCGCGATACTTGCTACCTTTGGAAGTTGTAGTAGTGCAAAATCAGGGTCAGTTGCCGGCACATTAACAAGTACAAATTGGGAATTAGCATCGATTAATGGCAAAGATGCAGTTCCTTCCAACTACAACAGCGGTCTTCCTGTAGCGCAATTTGCTCCCGACAATAAAATATCAGGTAACGGAGGTTGCAATCGATACAACGGCTCCTATAATCTAAATGATGAGGGTGGCATTAATATCAGCCAAATGGCATCTACTAAAATGTTTTGCCCGGGCGAAGGAGAAGGCGAGTATTTAAAAGCCCTTGAGAGCGCAGACGCTGCCAGCGTAGAAAAAGATAAGCTTGTATTATACAGGGGGGTAGACGAGGTATTAGTTTTCAAACCAAAAAAATAGTTTGTTTAAAATAAAATGACAGTGTCTGATAAATTTATATCGGACACTGTCATTTTATTATACCAATGCTGGATGTTAACGAATATAGGTTAAGCGGGAATAAGTAACTGAACCTGGTCTTTAAGACGTTCAATGATCATATTCATCATACGCTTATTAATACTCGACGAGTTAGTTGTATATATCCTAAATTCATCTAAGGTAAAAAACCCTACAACTATTCCCTTTAGTACATTTCTAAATTTTATATCCTTATGAATTGCAGTATCTATGTATTGCAATTTCTTATCCAGGGTAAGAGTATAGAATTGTTGCTTTTGCTTGTTTGCGTAATTAAGAAATACTTCAACCAATAAATCATTCTGAAGTTTAAGCACAGGCCTCAGTGTCTTATTTTGAAATATTTCTTCTTCGGTTGACTGGGGATGTACACTCCCAAGAGCATCCCCTCTTAAATTTAATAGCCCTGGATCGCGTTGCATCATTATTTTTTTTATGTGTAGAAAGTCTAAATACGAGTAAACTATACTTAGTATACAAATTTGATTAAAAGTTCAGACATTCGACAGAAGTTTGAACATTATTTTTAAAGATAAGGTTATTATTCATAGGTATACCCAGCCTATTTTGTTTTTAAATGAACTAAAATGTCTAAAGGTTTTTATTGATAATGCTTATCTTTGCATGCTTTTAAAAAACAGACTAACTCATGCGCATATCCTACAACTGGTTAAAACAATTTATTAAACTCGACTGGAAATCTGAAGAAACGGCTGCACTGCTTACCGATCTTGGCCTTGAAGTAGAGGGAGTAGACAGATTTGAGTCGCTTAAAGGCGGTCTCGAGGGTGTTGTTATAGGCCATGTTCTTACCTGTGTGCAGCACCCAAATGCTGACCGATTACGTATTACGACTGTAGATTTAGGTGATGGAGTGCCGGTACAAATTGTATGTGGCGCTTCTAACGTGGCTGCGGGGCAAAAGGTTGCTGTAGCAACTATAGGGACTACACTATATGATAAAGATGGCGCTGCCTTCCAGATAAAAAAAGGAAAAATTCGTGGTGAAGATAGTCATGGTATGATTTGCGCCGAAGACGAACTTGGTCTGGGCGAAAGCCATGATGGAATTATGATACTAGACGAGGACCTTGTAGCAGGTACCCCTGCAGCAAAGGTGTTTAATATTGTTACCGATGAAATTTTTGAAATTGGCCTTACTCCTAACCGTGCAGATGCTATGAGTCATCTTGGTGTGGCACGCGACCTTAAGGCAGGCTTGAGCCAGAAAAATGTAAATACAGAACTTATTACACCATCCGTCAGTAACTTTAGGGTAGATAAACGCACATTAAAAATAGATATAAAACTCGAGGATAGCAAGCTTGCGCCGCGTTACTGTGGCGTTACAATATCGGGTATAACAGTTAAGCCCTCACCTGCATGGCTGCAAAACAGGCTAAAATCTATAGGGCTAACGCCAAAAAACAATGTGGTAGATGTTACGAATTACGTACTACACGAGCTTGGCCAGCCTCTGCATGCATTTGACGCTGCAAAGATAAAAGGCAATAAAGTACTCATTAAAACAGCCGTCGCAGGGACTAAGTTCACTACCCTGGATGATGTTGAGCGCACCCTGCATGAAGAGGATCTTGTTATTTGCGATGAGAATGGCCCCATGGCTATTGCGGGTGTAATGGGTGGTAAAAAGTCTGGCGTAAGCAGCGGTACCGCCACTATATTTTTAGAAAGCGCTTATTTCAACCCTGTATCCATTCGTAAGACTGCTAAACGACACGGCATTAGCACCGATGCGTCATTTAGATATGAAAGAGGTATAGACCCTACCATAACACCATATGCACTAAAACGCGCTGCGCTGCTTATTCAGGAAACTGCCGGCGGCGAAATTACCTGCGACCTTGAAGACATATATCCTAAAAAGATAGAAGATTTTTCTGTATTTCTTAATTTTGAGACAGTTACTCGTACGATAGGACAGGAATTGCCAAAGGAAACAGTTAAGAAAATATTAGTATCGCTTGATATAAAGATAACCTCGATGTCAGAGAAAGGTCTCGGGCTTATCATTCCATCGTACCGCGTTGACGTAACGCGCGAAATTGATGTTATAGAAGAGATACTTCGTGTATATGGTTATAATAATATTACGTTTACACAAAAGGTAAACGCCTCAATATCTAATTCATCGCGTACCGAAGACTACAAGCTTCAAAACGTTGTGGCAAGTCAACTAACCGCTATTGGATTTAATGAGATGATGGCTAACTCGCTTACCACACCTGACTATATAAAGCTATCTGAAAACCTGAAGGAAGAACATAACGTACTGATGCTAAACCCGCTAAGCAATGACCTTTCGGCAATGCGGCAGTCTTTGCTATTTAGCGCGCTGGAAGCAGTATCGTTCAACGTTAATCGTCGCCGTGCAGATCTTAAACTGTTCGAGTTTGGGAAAAGTTATCATAACGTTGAAGGAAGCTATGAAGAGCGAAAGCATCTTACTTTAACTGTTACGGGTAACCGCCAACAGGAAAGCTGGACACAGCCGCAAAAAGGCGGTGACTTCTTTATGTTTAAAGGATATATTACAATGATATTAAGCCGTTTAGGCCTGAACAAAACGCAAACGCAGCCGTTGGAAAACGATGTTTTTGCTGAGGGGTCGGCCTTAACAATCGGTCAGGATACTGTTGTAGAATTTGGTACGGTAAAAAAACAGGTACTTAAACATTTTGACATCAAGCAGGAAGTTTTATTTGCTGACTTCAATTGGGCCGCTATTACCAAACTGGTTACAGGCAAAATTAAGTATACAGAAATTTCTAAATTTCCGGAAGTAAGGCGTGACCTTGCATTGCTCGTGGACCATGCAGTATCATTTGAAAGTATATATGCTGTTGCCCGCCAGACCGAGAAAGTTCTGCTAAAAGATATAAGCCTTTTTGATGTTTATGAAGGAAGTAATCTTCCTGAAGGTAAAAAGTCTTATGCTGTAAGTTTTCTTCTTCAGGACAGTACAAAAACACTTACTGATGAACAGATCGACAAGATAATAAGTAAAATTCAACAAAACCTGGAAACACATACGGGAGCTCAGTTGCGATAATAAGTGCAATTTGATTTTGTCTATCTAATTAAAGCTTTGTAGAGTCAGCGCACCGCTGCATTTACAAAGCTTTATCTATTATATCGAATTTGGCGCTGTAACCGTCTTACTAGTATAAAACAAAAACTCCGGTTATATACCGGAGTTTTTTGTTTTATATGTAGAAGTAACTAATTACTTTATAAATTCAATTTTCTGAGCTTCTTCCAGGTTTACACTATCAAAAAAGCCTTGTTCATTCATCCAGTCATCGCTGTATACCTTACTCATGTATCGCGATCCATGATCAGGGAATATCATTACTATATTACTATTATCATCAAACTCTCCTGCCTCATCATATTGTCTTGCAGCCTGTAGTGTAGCACCGCTGGTATAACCTACAAAAAGCCCTTCGGTTTTAGCTATATACCTTGCAGCATGTGCGCTGTCCTCGTCAGATACTTTTATAAATTTGTCTATTACATCAAAATCTGTCGCTGTCGGAATAAGGTTTTTACCAAGTCCCTCTATACGGTAAGGATAAATTTCTTCGCTATCGAACTCTTTAGTCTCATGGTATTTCTTTAGCACAGATCCAAATGCATCTACGCCTAATATCCTGATGTTCGGATTTTGCTCCTTAAGGTAACGTGCCGCACCTGATATTGTACCTCCTGTACCACTACATGCAATCAGGTGAGTGATTTTTCCATTGGTTTGCTCCCAAATTTCGGGACCGGTGGTTTTATAGTGCGCATCAATGTTAAGGTCATTAAAATATTGGTTAATATAAACCGAACCTTTCATCTCTTCATGAAGCCTCTTTGCAACGCTATAGTAAGAACGTGGATCATCTGCAGATACGTTTGCAGGGCATACATAAACCTTTGCACCCATGGCACGCAGCATGTCTATCTTATCTCTCGACGATTTAGAACTTACCGCAAGTACGCAATCATAACCTTTAATAATGCTAACCATAGCAATGCTAAAGCCTGTGTTACCAGATGTGGTTTCTATAATAGTATCTCCGGGTTTTAATACGCCTCTTCTCTCGGCTTCTTCAATTATATAAAGTGCTATCCTGTCTTTAGTGGAATGACCCGGGTTAAAAGCTTCAACTTTAGCGTAATAATTCCCTTTTAAACCTTCTGTAACTTTACCTACCCTGATAAGTGGAGTGTTCCCTATCAGTTCCAGTACGCTATTATAGGCTTTTATTTCTTCTTTCATAAAAAAATAAGTTAGCAAGGTAAACTGTAAATTAGTTTAAGTAACCTTAAAACCCTGCAAATCTAACAAAAAATTTTTAATTACTTTTTAATTCCTTCCAAATCTAGTAAAAAACTGTATTCTTTAGCTACTTCCTTGATGGCTTCAAAACGGCCCGAAGCGCCTCCGTGACCGGCTTCCATATTAGTATCAAGATACAATTTGTTTGTGCCTGTACTAATTATCCTTAGCTTTGCAACCCATTTTGCCGGCTCCCAATACTGTACCTGAGAGTCATGAAGTCCTGTTGTAACAAGCATATTAGGATATTCCTGAGCTTTTATATTATCGTATGGCGAATATTCTTTCATGTACTTGTAGTACTTCTTTTCGTTAGGGTTGCCCCATTCGTCATATTCTCCGGTAGTTAGGGGTATGCTATCATCAAGCATAGTAGTCACCACATCTACAAAGGGCACCTGTGCAATAACACCGTTGTAAAGCTGCGGAGCCATATTAATAACTGCACCCATTAGTAATCCCCCGGCAGAGCCGCCTTCGGCATACAAATGCTGCGGTGATGTATATTTTTGATCAATTACAAAGTTAGAACAATCTATGTAATCTGTAAAGGTATTCTTCTTTTTTAATAGTTTTCCATTGTCATACCAATCACGGCCCAGATCTTCGCCGCCCCTTATATGGGCAATTGCAAAGATAAATCCGCGGTCGAGCAGGCTAAGCCTTATAGACGAGAAATAGGGGTCCATAGACGCTCCATAAGAGCCATAGGCGTATAATAGCAACGGGTTACTCCCATTCTTTTTAATTCCTTTGCGGTACACCATGGATATAGGAATTTTTGTACCATCCTGTGCGGTGGCCCATACTCTGTCTTCCTGATAATTATTTTTATCGAAATTTCCGCCTAATACCTCTTGCTCTTTAAGCACGGTCTTTTGGCGGGTCTTCATATTAAAATCAATTACCGAAGAAGGTACTGCAAGCGACTGGTAGCTGTACCGTAATATATCAGTATCGAAATCAGGGTTTGTAGAAGTATTCGCAGTATATGTTTCACTTTCAAATGGCAGGTAATATTCGCCTGAGCCTTCCCATGGCCTGATACGGATAGTATTTAAACCGTTGCTGCGCTCAGAGATTACGAGGTAGTCCTTAAAAATATCAATATCTTCGAGTAGTACATCCTCACGATGCGGAATAAGATCGATCCAATTGGCCTTACCTGTAGCCTTTTCAGGCGTAGTCATCAATTTAAAGTTCGTGGCCTTATCCTTGTTTGTAACTACGTACCATTTGTCGCCATAGTGCGAAATGCTATATTCAAGACCACGCGTCCGTTTCTGAAAAATTTTAAATTTCCCGTCGGGCTTTACAGATTCTAAAACACGAAATTCTGTAGTAAGCGTGCTCGATGAGCCTATAACGAGGTATTTCCTTGACTTCTCTTTGTAAATAAAAGTATTGTAAGTGTCATCCTCTTCGTGAAAGATCAATAGGTCGTCAGAACTTTCAGCACCCAGTTTATGTTTGTATATCTTGTCAGAACGAAGCGTAACCTGATCGTTACGTGTGTAAAATAATGTCTTGTTATCTCCCGCCCATGTAGAGCTACCTGTTGTATTCTCTATTTTGGCGGGTAGTATCTCGTTAGTTTCAAGATTTTTGATCTGGATGGTAAACTGCCTTCGCGAAACAAGGTCTATCCCAAAGGCAGCCCACTTATTATCGTCACTAATATTAAGTCCGCCTAATTGAAAATAAGAATGACCCTCGGCCATTTCATTACAATTAAATAAGATTTCTTCGGGAGCGTCAAGGCTTGCTTTTTTACGGGAATATATTGGGTAATCTTTTCCCGTTTCGTAACGTGTTATGTAGTAGTAACCGTTATAAAAGTAAGGAACAGACGAATCGTCTTCTTTAATGCGGGCCTTCATTTCTAAAAACAGATCTTCCTGAAACTGTTTTGTATGCGCCGTCATTGTTTTATAGTAATCGTTTTCTTTAGTAAGGTAATCAATTACCTCAGGGTTTTCCCTTTCATTTAGCCAATAGTAGTTGTCTAAACGTGTGTCGCCATGCATTGTTAATTCTTTAGGCTTAACGGGTGCAACCGGCGGATTATTAGGTTTGGTCATTTAATTGTGCTTGTTTGAGCATTTACGGCAAAAGTAAGATAAACACAACATATAAATAAGTGTTTTTTCATTCTTTTATGAATTGGTAAATACCTATGCAATTTATATATTTGCTTTAGATAGTAACACATAAATTCTAAAATATGTTTGGAGATTTAATGGGAATGATGGGGAAACTTAAGGAAACCCAACAAAAGATAGAGGAAACTAAAAAACGACTGGATACTGTTTTAATAGATGAGCAAAGTAACGACGGCTTATTAAAAGTAACAATTACAGCAAACAGAACTATAAAAGCAGTAACGGTAGATGATTCACTACTGGAAGATAAAGAGCAGTTAGAAGATTATCTGGTACTGGTGATTAACAAAGCTATAGAAAGCGCTACTGCAGTAAACGAAGCTGAAGTTGCGGCAGTAGCCCATGATGGTATGCCTAACATTCCCGGCATGGACCTATTTCAATAATATTGGTTTTATTTAGGGTTCAGGGTAAGCATGTTTCAATATAACTTTGAACCCTGAACCTTAAATCAAAGTAGTATGATTCTCTATATCAAAAACATGGTATGTAACCGCTGTATAGCAGCGGTGCGTAATAACCTTGCTGAACTCGGACATCAGGTACTAGACGTTACCTTAGGTGAAGCTCAGGTGAAAGATAAGCCGGATACCTTTCAACTTAACCAGATAAGTGAAGCCCTTAAAAAAATAGGCTTTGAGTTAATAGCAGATCGTAAAGGCCGGATTATAGAGCAGATTAAAAATGAAATAGTTCAGTTGGTTCATCATTCAGGTAAAACGCTAACTATTACGCTTTCTTCCTATTTGGCTGATAAGCTCCACTATGACTATACGTACCTTAGTAACCTGTTCTCTGAGGTAGAAGACACTACTATAGAAAAATATTACATTACCCAACGCATAGAAAAAGTTAAAGAACTTTTAGTGTATGATGAGCTTTCGCTCGCACAAATAGCTGATGATCTTGGCTATAGCAGTGCAGCGTATCTTTCCGGCCAATTTAAAAAGATAACCGGCTTTACCCCTACCCATTACAAATCTATTAAGGACAATAAGCGCCGCAGTTTAGACGAACTGTAAATGTTATAGCTATCGTCTAAAATAACGTAAGTTGTTATTTTATTTATTACCGAACTTTGTATTCGTAAGCTTAAGCAAATTGTAATAGCTTATAGAAATACAATTTAAATAAATAAATCATGACACATACTTATAACATATCCGGAATGACCTGCGAAGGCTGCATAGCTAAGGTAAGCTACCTGCTAAAGCAATTACCAGAAATTACAGACGTTAAAGTTGACCTTACCAAAGGTCAGGCAGATGTTTCTATGACTAGCCACATAACCACCCCAGCGTTAAAGGAAGCACTTAAAGATTATCCTAAATACCAATTAACCGACGCCAAGGATAGCCACGCTAAGATGCCTGTAAATGTTTTTAATAACCAACCTGAAGTTGTTAAAAGCTGGGCTGAAACCTATAAACCAATATTGCTGATATTTGGATACATAAGCGCTGTTTCGTTAATAGCGTCGTTATGGGGAAACGGCTTTAGCGGTATGACCTTTATGCGGGTATTCATGGCCGGCTTCTTTCTTACGTTCTCATTCTTTAAGATGCTTGACCTGAAAGGTTTTGCTCAAAGTTATGCAATGTATGACGTGATTGCCAAAAAAATTCCTGCCTGGGGTTATGTATATGCATTTTTAGAATTGTCATTAGGACTTGCATTTGCGCTAAATTATGCACCACTATATGTAAATGGATTTACTGCTTTACTTATGGCCGTGAGCCTTATAGGGGTGTTACAAAGTGTCCTTAATAAAAGGCAGATACAATGCGCATGCCTTGGGGCAGTATTTAATTTACCTATGAGCACCGTAACTATTATAGAAGATGGACTTATGATTGCCATGAGCATTGCCATGATAGTAATGTACATGTAAGGCCTAAGATATATATACTATGTCTAGTCCTGATATAACGATACAAGATTAATAATAATAAAAGTACATATTTTAAACAGAAGTAGCTTTAAGGTTACTTCTGTTTTTTGTTTTATAGGTTTTCATTTCTATTCTTTTCTGTTGATGCATCTGACCTGGTGTTAGCATATAATTTGACCAGTGTGGACGCTTGTTATTATAAATTTCCACAGATTCTTT
>Ga0265798_10004854_pt1 | contig 18395 bp, 25 predicted proteins | sample P3T30metagenome_FD_192430 | JGI IMG/M metagenome (GOLD analysis project Ga0265798, IMG submission 192430) | Plant litter microbial communities from East Loma Ridge, Irvine, California - P3 T30 | ecosystem: Environmental > Terrestrial > Plant litter > Unclassified | place: USA: California... | reverse complement strand
ACGGCGCCTGCGATGAGCAGGTCGCGCCGGGTAAGCTTGAGGTCGCGGATTGGGTCCATGCTGGGCGATTCCTTCTGGTCTATTGCGTTATCCGCATCGGGATAGGGCGTCCTTACGATGGCGCCGATCGTGCGGGAGGGTTTGCGGGGTTGTCAATTTGATTCTAGTGCAGAGATCGATGGGGGCGCGTTCGCTTGAATTCTCAAGGATCAGAAAGCGTGTAAAGACTGGGCGCTGGGAGTGCTGGGCTCAAGGGCAGTAGCTTGTAGTGGGAGGAGGGCGTCTTGACGCACTCTGCCGGCAAGCGGCGATTGCAATCGGCAAGCGGCAATCGACAAGTGGCAAGTGGCAATCGACAAGTCGCAAGTCGCAAGTCGCAAGTCGCAAGCGGCAAGTGGCAAGTGGCAAGTGGCAAGTGGCAAGTGGCAAGCGACAGGCTGCAGGCGACAGGCGGTAGTTGGTAGTTAAGTGGGGAAGCCGTCTGAATTCAGGTGGAGATCTGTCGCAGACGGCGGGCGCCGGGCGTGAAAAAGCTACATTGCGAGGTATGGGTAGATGCCCCGCTTCGCGTACTGGCGCGATATGAAAGATAGCGCGCCGCGTCAATGCGCGATCAGAAGCGGTGTGGCGCTCGTCGCCAGCAGCGCCCGCGTGACGCCGCCGAGCACGAATTCACGATAGCGGCTGTGGCCGAACGCACCGGTCACCAGCAGGCCGGCGCCATGCTGTCGGGCAACGCCCATCAGCGCGTCGCCGGTGCTGCTGCCCGTGGTTTCCAGCACCACCTCGACCTTCACCCCATGGCGCGCCAGGTGCAGGGCCATGTCCGCGCCCGGCTCATCGCCGTGCATGTCGGCCATCGAGTCGGGATTGATCAGCGCCAGCTTGACGCCATCGGCCAGCTGCAGCAGCGGCAGCGCAGCCGAAATGGCGCGTAGCGCCTGCAGGCTGCCGTCCCAGCCCACTACGGCCGTGCCGGGCAGCGCTTGGTCATGCCAGCCAGGCGGCACCACCAGAACGGGTCGCGCGCCGTGCAGGGCGATGTACTCGGGTAAACCGCGCGCCTGCACCGGCAAGCCGGGCGCGGTGGCTGGTTCTGCCTCGCGGCTGACCACCACCAGATCGGCATAGCGCGATTCGAGCAGCAGGGCGAAGCGAGCGTCGTCTTCGATCATGCGGGTTTCGAACGATGCCACGCCGCGGCGCTGGACATCGGTAGCAAATTGCGCCAGCCGTGCCTGCACGGCAGTGCGCATGCCGCTGAAGTCGGATTCGGGCATCATCGGCGCCCCCATCGAACCGACCAGCAGGGAGTAGTCGAACCATGAAATGCCGGTAGCCGCGCTGCCGACCAGATGCGCATCGAATGCATTGGCCAGCACGGCGCTGGCACGCACGCGCGCATCTTGCCCGGCACTGCCGTTGACATGCACCACGATGGTTTTATACATGCTGGCTCCTGTGGATGCGAAGATCGATGCGGCTGCCCGGATCGGATGCTTGTGGTCCCATTACTTGGAGTGCTCTAAGCGCGCTTTATTCGTGGATGTGACTGGGGACTGGCATGAGTTTTGATCTGAATCAAGTACTCGCGGAAGGCAATGGCGCTTCGTCAAAGCGTGCTCGACTGCAATCCGACGATCCAATGTGTACGAATTTTCCGACGTGACAAAGCGATTCCGATCACCCCAGTTCGCAATTGTGTGCACAGTAAATGGCCGCATACTAGTGACTCACCGGCGATGTGGTCGGTTCTCTTGTGTCTCCATCTCAGCCTGGCTGAGGATTGGCCGCTGTCTGCCTTGAGCGACAGCGGCATTTTTTTTTGCGCTACGCGAGCCGCTTGGAAAACAGTCTTATAAGAGATCAACGAGACCTGTCACCTTGTTGAGGTGCAATGACTTATGACGGCTTTTTTGGAGGGGGTGAAGCGCCGAGTCGGTGCGCTGAAAGCTGGCTGATGCCAGTCTTGCACGGACGGGTGAATGAACTGCGGGCAGCCGGCTCGGGTGCAGCAGTTCATTCTTAGCGTGGATGTTTGGCACAAAGATGATGGTGCCCGAAGCCGGAATCGAACCGGCACGCCATTACTGGCACGGGATTTTAAGTTCGCAGTGTTTAGCCATGATGCGAGGTTTATCATTAATAATCAATAACTTAGCCGTGTGCAAAATTTGAATTTGAGCTGCACACGGACGTGGTTCTGTTCTGGTGCCAGAGCAGTTCGGACGGTGTGTGTGCACACGTGTGCACACGGATGACGGCTTGAGGCAGTAAGCGCGGCCGAGGCATACTTCGACTCAACCGTGACGAAAGGAAGGCTGCTGGAGCTTAGATATGATTGATGACCTGATATTCGAACCGAAGGGCATGCCGGGTATAGCCAGCCGACCTACACTCTTGAAATATGTCGTTTGCATACGCGTCAATATGACGCATATTGTGACGACGCCGACCAGCGGGGGGTACCCATGTCATTGCAACACGAAGAACAAACTGGGACTGAAATTGAGAGCAACGAAGACGGCGGGCTGTTCAGCCTGATGCCGGAGGAGCGCACTGAGCAGTTCAAGAAGCTGCTCGAGGAACTGGACGAAAAGCCCACGGAGTTGGCCGTCCGGCTGATTCGCCTCGGCGACTACCGTAGTGCCGCTGCCATCATGCGCGGCATTTAGCGCATGGAAGCCGGCGACACGAAGGTCAGTGGGGAAATGCTTGTCATCATCCAGATGCTCGTGAATCAGCAGCTGCTGCAGTACAGCAAGTTGAGCCAAGTCAAATGGACCCAGCAAGCGAACAATGCCTGGGTCACTGAGTTTGAGGGCTTCAAAATCACCCTGCACTCGGAAACCAAGCAGCGCTACAGCATCTTTCTGCGGGTTATCGAAACTGATTACAGCCCAGCGTGCTGCTCATGGGTGGTCGGCTTAGAAGCGGCGAAGCGCAAAGCTCTGGTACGGCTGGCAGACGGGCAGATGGAAGCTGCTGATTTGGCGGCTGGCTGACTATAAAAGAGGTACTACTTTGCGGTTGTCATCTGCTGAACCGCCCCTGTAAGCTTGCTGTACCGCTCACCGCTTTTCTATAAACAACGAGGCCCGAATGTCCCGATACGTCCAGCTTACGCAACACCTGCTTTCAAACCCCAATGCTCAGTTTATCCTTTCGTTTGACGAGCTGGACAAAGTCGTTCTCGGCGGCCTACCTGCATCCGCACGTCAATACCACGCTTGGTGGGCAAATAACACAGCAAGTCAGCCACATGCCAAATACTGGTTAGATGCGGGCCTACGAGCCACCCCGAACTTCAAAAATGGGTTTGTCGTCTTCACCAATGATGCCGCACTAGAAACCAGCGAACTGGCAGTTTCCGTGGTGGACGAATCGACGCAACAGGAACTGACTGAGTACGTTGAAAGCAGCTTGAGCCTGGAACGGGACCTCGAGGACCAGATAGTGAGTCACCTTGACGTGCTAGAACCGGGCCTAACTCTGGTTTCACGCCAAGAGTCGAGCGATGTCGGGCGTCTTGACCTGCTCGCGCGCGACAGCGAAGGCCGAACTGTCATCATCGAGCTGAAAGCAGGTGAAGCCAAGGACTCGTCCATCGGTCAAATCGCCAGGTACATGGGGTGGTACGCCACCAAGGAAGGCAAGCCTCCACGGGCAATGCTGGTCGCAAGCGGATTTGCGGAGCCGGTGCGTTGGGCGGCGAAAGCCATCCCGGGGTTGAAGCTGGTGACTTACCGAGTGCAGTTTTTCTTTGAAGAAGCTACTGTATGACTTCACAGGCGCTAAAGGAGGACCGGATGGCTGATAAGGACAAGGAATACCTGAGCAAGCAGCTTTGGAAAGAGGTGGTCATCGACCGCATCCTGTCCGACATCAGATAGGCAATCGACTCCGACAGGCATATCGTCGCCGCGCAGCTGCTGCTGGCGGGTATCGATGTCATCGCTGGCCTTGAGCGGCCAGCAGAGCAAGAGGAAACGACCGGCAACGAACTAATCAACTGGTCAGACAGATACCTGAAGTTGGCCGAGCCGAACTACACGCTCACGGGTCTGGACATTTGGGGTGCCCGCTGCGGCTTTCTCCATGGCTATACCCCTCGAGCAAAAATCGTCTGCGAAGGCCGCGCCAAGATGCGTGCCTACATGGACGCCGCCGAGCCGCCGGTTATGACGGACGACCCAGACACGTTGGTGCTGGTGTCTTTGCGTGCGCTATTCCAAGCCTTTGCCTTAGGAACGAATGACACGATGAAGCGCATCAATCATGACGGCGATATAGCCGCACGGGTGAACCCAAGGCTGGAAATGATGTTCCGGACGGTTCCAAAACCGCCACCACAGAATTAAGCGCTGGGTTTCTTCGGCAGCAGTTCGGCTTCCGTGCCGCTCACCCAATCGTCCATGGAGTTGCTTACCTCGTGCCAGTAGTCATAAAGGGCTGGCAGGCTCGCCGGCAAACACCATGGCTGTTCCAAGTCCTGCAGGACGTCGAACTGAGGGGTCGCAACGATGGAACCGAACTCGCCTTCGGCCAACAGGTTCCACGAACGAACTGGCATACGCGGACGATGATACCAAGCGCCTTGTCGACATCGTCGTATGTCGCCGGTGGGACTGCCGGGGCGCCAGGCGGAATGCGCTCGGCGTGCGCAACTGTCTTGTCCACCATCGTGCAGACCTTCTCTACGGTCGGGTGCTTTAGCTGGCCTAGGCGGCCAGCAAGACGGCGTTATCGGCTGAAGGCGCTCACGTTATCGAGATTGAAGCGGGTGTGCTTCTCACCCGGCGACGAGAAGTTCTCAGTCGTGACCTTAACACCTTGTGCCACGAGCGTATCGTGAATAACGGTCGTCAAAGATTCAAACGTACCTGACTCCAAGCCCACCTCTACAAGCGCGGGAATCCGCGCAGTACCTTCGATGGCCACGTCGCTGCGGGTCGCCTTAAAGCCTGCTGCGACTAGCGCCTTCGACAGCAGCGGCAAGAAAGTCTCCGGCGTTTCGAGGCGAAGGCCTTCGTCTTCGTCGTCGTAAATACTGATATCAGCTGAAAAGTCGGTCATTCTCGTATTCTCTTGGGATTTTAGTCAATCCGACATAGTCCACTTTTTCTGAGCCGCGAGCAAGCCTGCCAGGGCCAGCTGCACATCGCCGGTGACGTACTCCGGCGCAAGCACTTCGTCGAACGGTTCTTCGGCGTGCGTGACGTCGATGCGTCAAAGCGCCGGCCCGGTTGTGAACGCAGAAACCACGGCATCGGCCGCGGGCACGGTGAATTTCGTGGCGGCGGTCTTTATGCCGGGGTGGGAGATGACAAACGCATACTCGCCGGGAGTGAGTACGTAAAGCATGTCTGACATGGTAAAACTGCTGCATATACGAAGAGATGCAGCAGTTTATAGCAGATGTAATCGCAAATCGTTATTCGCCGTTCGGCTCAGGCGCGGTGCCGTTCAGGATGCGGGTCAACACGGCTAGGTCGTCGGTGCTGAGACCCGACAAGTCGACGGCGGCGTTCAGATTCGTGTTTTCTCTCTTTAACGCGCCGCCATCTTTGCCGGTTAATCCAGTTTTTGCGACGTACGGCCCGTGGAGCTTTGCTTGCTGCTAGCCTGCGACTAGGACCAGCTCTTCAGCCTCTATCGAGCGCTCGTCCTCGTCATCGATGGCCCGACGTTTGTTCACTTGCGTGATAAGTTCGGCCCGGGCCGCTATGCGCTCGAAAGCAGCGCCAGTACGGTCGGCAACTTTGGCACGATGCGCTGCAAGCCCTTTGTTGAAGAGCTTTGCGGCGGCGACGTGCGAAATGCCCAGCATCGCCCCAATGTCACTAAACGACTTGCGCAGCCGGACACCCCGCAGTACCCTGGCTTAGTTCTTCTCGTGATTGGCTAGTGCGGCCTGGTGCCGCACTTCACCGGCGTAGCTCTTTGCGCGGTCAATGTCGTCTTTCATCGATTCGATATCGGCCTGCGCCTCTGGGTCGGTGAAGACCTTCTCGACGGCATGCACCAACCGCCACAACGACCACGCTGCAATAAGCACTAGGTCTTGAAAGGGCTCATCGATGAACGCGTCGCCGTGTGCCTTCTTTCTACCGGTGGCTCCGTGCCAGTGTGGATTCCGTAGGAATGACGGCACGTCGTTGGGGCCAAATGACAGGATGTACCCGTGGACCAGGCTGTTTCGGTAGTCGTTCAAGTCTTCTGCGGCACGCGCGGCGACCTTGAGCACGGCATTGCACTTTTCGCTCAACTTCTGGTTGCCGGCCCCGAGCATCTTGAAAGTTTCCGCCGTCGGCATGGTCTCGGTGAACGGTCTGACTTGTTCGATACTCCGCTCACTAAGGGTCCACAGCGCCCGCTCGAGCGTCGTTTCGAACATGCCGTAGGCCACGATGAATCCTCCAATGAGCATCATGTGCTTCGGTTGGAGGCCCAGTTGGGTCAATCTGTATTGAATCTCGTGGGATTTAGCTGGGTAGTTGTAAGTCGTATATGGCGGCATGCGGCTCCCTTTTTGGTATTGTGTGCGTGTCCAAGCGTAACAATAGCTGCAAAATTGCCATAAACGCAAGCCATCAAAATAAGGGAGAAATAAGTGCCGACAGTCATACAACACGCCTGGGAAAGCCTTTCAAACACCCTCCGTCTTTACGTCGAGAGCCACATGGGCTTCGCTTCCCTGTACGAGGTTGACCGACCAGACGCAGTCACTGGACAAGACCGTGCTCTGGAGGCAAAACTTGAAAAGTTTCACACCCTGTACGACGTGACTAAGGAGCTGCCGGGCTTCGACTACTTTGACCACGCTGACACGTCCCTCCTCATCGTGCTGCGAAATGCGCTGCACCATCGCGACCACGCGTTGTTTGTAAGTTGGGAGGCGTTCGTCCTGGCACACGAAGAAACAAAAAAGCTGCCATCAAACAAGTACCTGTTCGCCAGTATCACACCGGAGTCGGAGCAAATCGTTGTCAGGTACTACCTGCCCCTGGATGACTTCAAACAGCGGCTCACCTCGCCAAAAATCAGGAATAGCGCGGCCATCGGCGCTATGTGGGACCAAGACCTACGCTTTGCGGACATGACCGCTGTGGCCAATCGGGAAGGCTTCGACGTCGCGAGCGTGTACGTCGATGTGATGCCCGCTTTCATCTCTGCGATGCATCGCGTCCGCGGATGGTTGGCCGCAACGGACTTTGTACCCAGTGGCAGTGATGGCAGAATTTACTATCGCTCGTTCGGGGACGAACCGCCAGCCCGCCAGCTAGGTTTCAGGGGGCTCGCGACACCGAGCTGATTGAAGCCAACCGGCGTTGTCTAGTTGCAGAAGCGCCCCTTCACGGGGGCGTTGGCATTGACGGCACTGGCTCAGCCGCGTAGGCTTACTATTAACGCTAATCCATCACTTGCGTTGAAGAATTTCGCCCCTAAATACGGCAGTCAGCGCGGCCGAACTGAGGAAAGGACTCACACTATGTTTTTCAAACTTACAGGGACGGCACTACAAGCCGCACAGCTGTCGATTGCCCGTTATTGCCTGCAACTCGAGTCGCAATCCGGGGCTATCAACGTTGCTCATGTCGTGACAAAAATTAACGACGAGTATCGTTTGGTGCCGGCGCAATCACTCAATGCGTTGGTAAATGATGTTTCATATGCCCACACCTATCTCAAGAACCAGCAACTCGATGAGATGTCGAGGGCTGGCTACTGGAAATTCAAAGCTCTTTCGCCATTCGAGGCAAAAGGACAACTTGACGATGAGTTAGGCGCCTTGGGCGCATAAATCTCAGCTTTCTAAGCGTCGGAGATGTGCAAATGGCCCCAATTGGGGCCATTTGCTTTTCCAGGGCTACTCAGCTGCTCCCGGCGCCAGTTTATTAGCGCGGTCGGCCATAGCCCGGGCATACCGGAGCGCTGTCGACGTCAGCGGCAGCGAGCTGCGAACCATCCCCGGCTGCGCGGGGCCACGATATAGTCCGATTCACGCAGCTGCCGCTTGCGGGCTTGCGAACCGCGGTTGGTCGCACGTTGCATCGCTCGCTTATACTTCGGGTCAACCGCGATGCAAAGAACGCTAGTGAGCAGATAAGATTTGGCTAGCCATTTCGCTCGTGGCATCTGGCGCCTCTACTCAAGCAAAGGGTGGCTGAGCTAGCATCGCCTCAACTTGTACAAGAACTAGACAACTGCCTTTTGCGCGTGTAATTGCGTTGTACAGCAGTCGCCGCTTTTGGTCGGCTGACCCGACAGTAGCGCCCGGCCACAGCACAACTACTTTATCGAATTCTCGATTCTTAGCACCATGGACCGTCATCGCAATATGTCCCTGTCGTGCAATTTCTCGACCATGCTTTCGGCTCGTGAAGGATTGCTCAATTACATGGATAATTTCGGCGTCGGTAAACATGACCCGGCCTTTAGTTCGACGCTGCTTGTCTAGCCAGCTAAGTACGTTCTTCGTTACGCGAGCATCACCTGCGGCGATAACAACGCCTTCTATCTCGGACGCGGAAACTTCTTGGTGAAATTTTACGCTAGCGATATATGCGCTGACGGCTTTTTCTTCTGACCGCTCCCATTTGATGTGATAGGGGCCATGCCCCTTCTTAGTTGTGCGCGTTCCGACCCAATCAACAACATCAGTCGCAAATTGGCCGGTGCTGGTGGTAATGACCGCAATTCTCTGGCCTTTCGCCCACCCAATTGCGTTTGACAAGTAGTTCCCGGCTAGGCCTGCATTCGGCGTTGCGACGATTTTAAATGCAGTTTGCGAAATAGGCTTCTGCTCCTGTCTAACTGCCCGCGCGGCATCTAGTAGCTGTGTAACTCTAGTTCTTTTAGGTATGTCGAGTTTTTCAGTCTCGGAGATAGACTCAAGCCATTGAACGGCGGGATTAGGTCGAAGGTGCTCATTCAAGCATTGAAACTCGTCTGCGGCGGCGAGCAGCGTTATATGGGGCGCTAGTCCTTTTATTATATTCAAGCGGACTGAATTTAAGTCTTGAGCTTCATCCAAAACGATAATTGGGTAGGTGGCGGCAACCCATTTTGCAACTATATCGTGCGTGAGTAAAATCCCCGCTGCTTCACAGACATGGTCGAATTCCTTTATGTTCGGCTGGCGAACGCCCAATGTTGCAAGAAGAGTACCCCATCGAGTGATGATGCGAAGAGCGAAACTGTCCAAGACGGTGCACTCATAGCGTTGTGTCAGAATTCGAATCGCTGTGAGTCGCTCATCAAGGCGACGGCGTGAACCGTGCATAAACGTAAGCGCGAGCACCTTTTGGCCGTCAACGAGCGGCGCGACAGCCAGGGTTTCCTCCAAACTGGCCATGAGCTTGTACGTCTTTCCACAGCCCGCTCCACCTGAAAAAAACCGGATGTTCATTGACGAAACACCCAAACACCGGACGCGTCTTGTTTGAAGTGCGGGGAGTCAATACCCTTGCAGGCGGCAGACATTGCGCTAAATAGTTTCTTTGCTCGCTGTTGACACGGCAGATTGTTGGCGATTACGTCAGCAACGGTTTCGTGCGCGACAAAATCTGTTTTGTTTGCCGTCATGTATTCAATAACTTCTTCAATTGTCTGAGGCGAAGGTACTCTAAGGTCACCTAACGCTGAAAGGGCGCCATCACTATCAGCCTCGAAAATCCATCTCACAATGTCTTCCATCACAGCCCCATCATTCCATCGCAACACCGCATTCGGTTGCCTCTCTAACTTACATAATGACCTAGCATAGTTCAACCCAGCAGCATCGCCGTCAACTAGGCAAGCCACGGAGGAATGCACTCGCGCCAGCGCTTTGAACGTTTCAACAACCTGCGCGTCTTCGGTGGGGATTAGCCCTACGTCCAGCCCGAACGGATGCTCCATGGTTGACTCCCAACCGTCAACAAGGGCTAAAGTGCGAGCAATATTCCGCATCAAAGAGAAGTCTGAGCGACCTTCAGGTATCAACAATTGGGCATGCATTAGCGCAGATAGCACCTCCACTCGCATTTGCTGAAATAGCTTGCGTTGCCATGCTTTGGAGGCTGGGCTTAATGGGCTAGAAAGGAACGGTTCGGCCGAGAGCGTTCCTCCTGAGTTTCTCAGGATAAGAACGGATGTTGGGTCCGCAACGGCTGCAACCGTCGGCGAGTGTGTTGTGACGAAGGTTTGAGTAGAGAGTCCTTGAACTCTGTGTACAAGTTGGGTTTGTGTAGGTGGTGAAACGTGAATCTCGGGTTCCTCCAGAGCCATGATAAAGCTGTCGCCTGACGCTGCACGTACGCGTCCTAACTCTAGCAATAACATTAAACCTTGAAGGGAGATAAGTCCGCTCCCTTGTCGTGTCGCAGGGACGCTGAGGCCTTCTCCTGACGAGAAATGAGCAGCGACGGCGTCAAGCACTGCTTTGCTATCTGTATTTGTGAGCCGAAGCTGCAGCTCAGGCGCTTGCGGCATGCAACGCCCGAGTTCTCGATTAACGTTCATGATAAGCGGTTTGATTTGCTCATCAAGCTCTATAGGATTTTCGGGTTGTCGAAGCCTATCGCGCTCCGATAAAATCGCCGACGCAGGCTGGGCTCCTGCGACCTGGACAGTTCGTCGGAAAAGCTCGCTGCCCCAAGAAAATATTTTGTCCCAGCTACGGTTTGCACGCACTAAAAAGTACCCAAATTGGCGAATTAATTTTGGTGGAACAGGAACTGGCGAATCGCCTGAGAATGGGTCTAAGGGGTTGTCGTGGTCATGAAAATATCGGATAAACTCGACACTTAATGACTCACTGTCGAAGTATGCCTGCGCTGCTATCTGACAGCACAGTGTCCACGTTGGGCTTGTGGGCATAGCGTAGACCGTTCCTGTCTCATCATCCAACCACTTCGGGACCGCACGGCCTTCTCGAAACCAGTCCGGATGTTCATCAGGGTCGTTACCATCGAAGCCGGTTATTGTCGCAATCAATTTTATGCGGTCAGCAGGCTGCGGATTAGAACCGTAGAAATCATGCTCACTTAATTCGCGTATTAATTTATCTCGCCCTAATAGGAGGGTGAGAGCTTCAACGATAGTGCTCTTGCCGGTGTTATTTGCTCCTATTAAAACAGTATGTTGCCGGAAGTGGATTTTTCCAGTTTTTATTCCTCGGAAATTCTCTAGCGCAAGATTTGCAACCCTCATCCTTACCTCTCCAGACGTTGTGTCAGCCATTCAGGCCGTAATCTACGCTTGGAATGCCAAACAAGCAACAACGGAAGAGGCTGGGACGGTGCGTGCAAGTTTCTTCTAAAAATGTTCAGCATGGTCCCCTCATCGACATATACTCTTAAGTCACACGTCGTTTGAGCACTATGCCGCTCGATGGAGAGCCACCTCTTCCGACTGAAGGGAACAGGCGGTGACCGCCTCGCTGGTCGGCTAGAAGACGGCAGCGGCGAGGGGATACCGGTCTCTGTGGGGGAAGAGCTGAGACGACCGGCACGCAGGCGAAGATAGTGCGTGGCTTGGAATGACTGTCGGAGCTACCCTTCGGGGTGGTGGAAGGTCCCCTGATTGTTGCTATCAGGGGGCCTGCGGCTATTCCTAGCAACTCTAAAGGGAGGATATGCTTACTAAAGCATAGAAAAATAAGCATATCCTTCCTTAAGCATATTTTTTATTGAGCATATGTATTAGGTTATTCCTTTTTACATATTCCTCGCCTATGCATATTCAATTGGAATAACCAGCTCTCCTCAATTGAGCATATCTATAACCCACTGCAAATATGAGTCCCCATAGACCGCTCCGCGGTCGGGCAGCCAGGGCGGATGGTATGCGGTGCTCAGGTCTCACTGTGCCCGCCGGCTCCTCATGCGTACCTTACACCCTTCCAATGTAATGTCCCGTTTTTTGCGGGAGGGGGGGGGGCAGCCGCTGGTGTCGCTTCGGATTACCAGTCGGTCACCGTTAACCGGTCGTCGGGCCGATTTACGTCCGTAGCGGCAGCCCCTGGTTGCCGGCTGACGCGCGTAAGCGGTTTCTCGATGGCTTTTGCTATGCCACGTCACCCCGCCGGGACGGGACGAAACAAGTAGGGAAGGTGACCTCTCCGACCTTTAAAAGCATATGCTTACTAGGGAGTAGCTTATATATTCTTAATTAAGGATATGTTCATCATAAATAAACATATGCTCACGTAAGCATAGCGCGGGCTCGGATACCTTCGCCTGCCTGTTGATGAGCTGGACAGGTCTGAGCCGTGTTTGTGTGGATGATGGCAGGCGGCCACATGTGCCTTCGGCACGGGCAGCCAGGGAAGCAGGGTTGTGGGATGGCGTCCTTTATGCTCAGGCCGGCGTCGTGGTGCTCCCCACAAGGCACTTGTTCTGACGGGCCCCTCAGGTGGCCATTGGCTTCTGAAGGGGCAGGTCCCTCGGGGCTTGACGAGCGTAGAGGCTCTAGGAGGGGTTTTTCTGTGCGGCAAGTACCTCGGGTCATCTAACGGCGCGTTTTGCGCTCTCAGGCGTTCCTAGTGCGTTTTTGGCAGGGTTCTGGGATGGATGCTCCCCAGCCTACCAAGGGGCCACGCTTATTACCATTCCATCCCTGGTTGCCCGCCGGCTTGCCGGCTCGCCAGCTTACCAGGGCTGTCGTCGGAAACCGTGGGTTCAGCTCGAGGGGTTCCGTTGGGTCAATACGAGACGGACGAGGGGCTGTTTCGCACTCCCACGAACCCATCAGAGTGGCCCAATCACGGCACGCAGGGTCAGACTGCGCCGGAGTACAGGGTGAGCAATCCAAGCAAACAATAATGTCAGAAAGCGACTGGCGACAGCTCTAAGGTATCGCTGTTCAGCATGAAAACCTTCACGTACTGCGCGAGAATCCGCCCATCCAGCTCTTTCACTTGGCGAGGCCAACCCGACTCGGGGCTATGCGTCAGCGCCTTGCGCAGCCGCGCGCCGATGCTCATGGCGCCTGGCGCGGTAATGACGAAGTGCACTTCTGTGACACGCCTGTCGACGGACATTGCTCGCATGCTCGCCACGACTTTCGCCAAGTCTCTAACGCTGCGGAAGCTGTTCTCCACTTCAACCCACGCCAAGCCGCTTGTCAGCTCCACCAGGACATCCGGTATCTTGCCCAGGACCGCGCCATCGAAGCTGTACGCTAACTGCCCCAACGGCGCCAGGCCGGCCCTAATCTCCAGCTCCGACCAGGCACGCGTATCGGGGAGCAGAGCGACCGTCGCGGCATAGACGGAATTGCAGGCCGTGCGGTGGCTGTGCGCGTGCCGCAGCCAATCCCGAGCGTGCGCCTTCCCGTAGGGGAGAGGGGCGCCATTCTCAGCTAACCATTTAGCGCCTGCGATGGTGACGGCTGCGAGCTGCTCGCCGTTGATGCTATCGGCATCTCGCCGGGTGACGATGTAGCCGCTATTTAAGAGCCAGCGCAGTGTCCGGCCACACATCTTGCGGGTACTCCCGTCGCAACGCCGCCAGACAACCTTCGCCAACTGCCGAGTCGTTGCATAGCCTAGGTGTGCCAGTGCCCTCAGCATTTGCACCCGGTACTGCATTCCTTGTTCTCGTTTGTTCATGGCGCGCTCCGAAGTTAATGTATCTCCGTATAGCGCCGCCGGCAGGAACATGAATTTTGTGTAGGGTAGGTAAGGTCTCCGACCTTACCCTTCGCCCACTATGCGGGCTGCGCGGGAGATAAATCTCCCTTACGTGACAGCGTCTTTTTTTTCACGGGCTGGACGCCCTAAAAAGACTCAGCCCCTAGGGGGGCTGTGTCACTGCGGCCCCTCGACGCTCGGAAACCGGCTACAGCCGGCGCTCCACCTGAAAGGTTACGCGGTCCCGCGGACTCACCTCCCTCCCCATCTGCCGTCAAGCCGGCAGCGGGGGCCCGGGTCGGTGCCCGTCTGTACCCGGTTTCCCGAGTGCCTCGGGGCCGTGGACTTCGTCCCCCAAAATCAGGTCGGCGTTTGGACGCCTGGCGGTCGAGGACCGCCACCTGATTCTGGCTCCCCCTGATGGCATGTCTGGCCGTGGGCGGCCAAACATCACTCCGCGCGAGAGCGCTCCGTGTCCCTTCGGGTGCTGTGCTACGGCGCTGGCGCGCCTGCGCGCGCCAGGCCTTCGGCCAGGCACTTGCTGTCGGTCGCGATTCCCTCAAACTGCCAAAACCGTTACTCGGCTTGGCTGGTTTTCGGCCGTCGTAGGTTGCGTAGCCCGAGTCTAGTCAACCCCGAATTGCGCACTTGCCGCTTGAACTGGTCTAGCGTCAGGATGTCTTTTGGGGGGAAGCTCCCAAGACCTGTCCGATGGAAGTCCCACGTCGAGCTAACGAAAAAACGGTCTACTTGCGCGCCCAGTTGGCGAAAGAGACGAGCCAAACGGCGGTGTCTCTTTCGCGCTTGTACGACCACGCAGGCCCCCAAAACTGACCGCAAATCATCGAAGTCCACATTCAAAGCAACACACATCGCATCCCAATACCTGATGAATACGAGATTGTGTTTATCCAAACAATCGTCGTTCGAGAACTGGATTTCCAGCTTTAAAACGCTGTAGGCTAGCTGTTCGTTTCGGGACATCCAAAAAGTGTGAACGGAGCCGACTTGAGCGTCATCGATGAGTATTCCTTTCGGCCCCGTAAGTGCGTCGAGTATTGGTTTCGTAATGTTATCGATGTCTCCAACCTTGTCTGTCTCTTGACGCTCGACCCCATGTAGATACCAAGCGAATTCAATCTGAACACTGCCGGATATAAGCCATCTGAACCGCGAGAGCTCAGCGTGTATGGCATCCACAAGTTCACGTTTGCGCGCCGACTGCGACTGGACACTGACAATTTCCTCAAACTGGAGCTCGAGGGTGACCGAGGCGGTTGCCAGTTCCTCAATGACGTAGTGAGTATCTTGGTTGCAATTTGAAGTTCTGACGGTAATGGCTACCAAAGCGCGGCCTCTTCAGGATTTAAGGAATCCGTCTCTTACGCCAGTGTTTGCGAAATACCGGACACATCGGCAGGACGTACGACAAGGCTGAGCTCAGTTCTCCCTGCGACGAACGTTTCCTAATCGGTGGGAGCTGCTCCCGCCCCGTCACTTCGTAATGTCGAATGGCTTCTCGCGCATCCACAGCAAGTGTTCGGGCTCCGACCGGAACCACACGAATGTGCCCCCACGCAAGTTGCGGCCACGTCTTAGTAAAGCCGCCGTGAACGCGGTCTTCGAACGCCGTACCGAAGTGGCACTGCTCCTGTGGGAAGTTCGCTCGCCTTGCCATCTCAACAAAAACGTCTTTTCTTTGCTGCGTCATCGCGCCGTCGGAATTCACGACCTCGATAAAAATAATGTGTGTGTGTCTTCGCCCGTATCGCCAACACTCATGAGAATCACGTCCGGAAGTACGCGGGCGGGGTCAATAATCAGGCCCCACTTCCGCGCCGTCTCGTCATCGCGACTGCTTCGCACGCGTCGCTCATCGCTTCGCACAACAACAGCAGCGCCGGGATGAGTCGCGCGTCCAGTTCGTACAGAAGCAGTTCGATGACACCAGGACGGTCTTCGACTGGCTTTGCGAGCAAAGCCTCGACCGTGGCCGCAGCGAGGATTCCCCGCCCGCTGTCGGCTCGAATACGCGTATGTGGTGGGGGTTGATACCTGCCACCAAACGCTGTGCCATGAAGCGCGCAATGGGCGGCGGGGTCATGAACTGGCCCATGGCCCGTTGCTCTTCACGTGAGAGTGTAGCGGTGAAGCGGCGGCTAGCGGCGTTGGCGATGTCTAAAAGCGAGGTCATGCTGTCACTCTAGTTACGAAAAGGCCCGGAAATCGGGGGTCTTACTTCGGCAGGATGTTAGGACAACGCTTACTTGTAGCCCGTCAGGTTGCCTTCAGTGGCAGATTAGCCTGGACCCTTGCCACTAGCGCAGAACCCGTGGCTCCAACTGCGACTACTTATCGAGTCCTGGCTTCACGATTTTCGCATGACCTCGGGGCAGGCGGCGAAGCACCGTCCCATACCAGCGGCAACGGTTGCCCACAAAAAACCGGGCAGCAAGAATGCCGCCCGGGTTTTTAGCGGCAGAGCCGCGCTGTATTCAGTCCTTGACGACCTGGCTTCTAGTCGAGGTTGCACGCATGCGTAAGTTGCATTCTTACGTATGACGGCAGCAGCGACGCGCGGGCACGAGGACCACGGCCGCGCGACCGTGGGGTGAGAGTGCCCAAGCCAAGAAGAAAACACTACGTTTAGACTTGCCTCATAGTGGTATAGGGAAGTGAAGCGTGCATGCCACCGTCATGCCTAGTTGCCCACATTCCTTTTCCGGGTGGGCCCGGCTTGTGTAGGCGGGCCATTGTGGGTCATGAAAGCAGTGAAGGCTTGGAGGCGGTGGCGCCAAGGTTGGAGTTTAGGGCGGATGCCTATAGCTCAACTACTCACACTCTGGTTACTGCCCGTAGTACAATTCCGCCCGAGTGTGCGGGCATGGCGAAACTGGTAGACGCATCAGACTTAAAATCTGCCGCCGCAAGGCGTGCCGGTTCGATTCCGGCTGCCCGTACCACTCTTACCCTTCAGTCGTTGCCACTTCCTCAATCAAACGCGCTGCGAGCAGCCTAGCCTGGATTCGGTCCATTGGAGTGGAAAGGTCGCCTACGGCCTCACGTGCTGCCTGTGTCTCCATGCGGGACTCACGGGCACAGGCGAAGAAGGCCTCGTGTTTCTGCTTCTTCACCGCCTGCAGTTCCCGTAATGCCAAGCGCATTTCGTCAAGATGGACATCTTGCCTGTCGCGCAGTCGTTCTACCCGCAAATGCTTGTACGGCTCCAGCGATAGCACGTTCAAGTCTCCAACGAGGCTCGCAATCTGGCTGTCATTCAGGTCAGTCTCCTCGAAGAGGCGGCTGATAAATTCGTGACGCACGATGTGGGGGTTAATGCCTTTGGGGATGCCAGCCTTCTTGGACAGGTTGCGCCAAGCATTGTAGTAGGAGAACGGGATGCACGGACGTGCGGCGGTCCCTGCTGCGTCGCGGCGCCGGCGGATGGGGCTACCCTTAGCATCACGCTCAAGCGGGGCGTTCCCCCGTGAGAAGAAGATGTATTTTGAGCCTGCTTCCTCCGCCCACTCGTAGCACTCACCGAGCAAGTCGACCAACTCGTCACCAATCAACACCACGCGGGCATTGCGTTTCTTCTGGCCGATTCGGGGAATGCTGATTTTACGCTCTTCAAGGTTCACCCAAGACAACTCAATCTTTGCAGCTTCTCCTGGGCGCGTTCCCGTCTCGAACACAAACAAGGTCCACGGCAGTAGGCAAGGGTTGGCGTTCTTGGCCGTGCTCATCTCCTTGGCGGCGTCATACACGTCCATCTGCTGCTTCAAGGTGATTCGACCCTCCTTAGGATTGCACGTCGGGAGCTCAAAGCTGTCGCGCATGATATTGGAGGTGACCAAGTTGCGTCTCTTCGAAAACTTAAAGACCGCTGACAGAAATGCTTTCTCCAGTCGGACGGAGTCGGCGGAAATCTTTTTGTCGAGCGTCTTACCGTTCTTGTGCTTGACCTTCTCGTTGCAGCGCATGTCGATGTAATCCTGCACCATGGCGCCGTCGATGACGGAGAGGGCGTAGTCGCCGAAGTATTCGAGTAGTCGCCTTGAGCTAGTGCGCTCGCGGGCTTGGGTGCCTGGTGCTTTATCCTGGAACTTTGGACCGTTGAAATAGCGTTGTACTGCGACTTTAAAGGTGAGGGCTTCATTTGGCCGAGCGACCCCGGCGTTTTTCGCGGAAACCAGCTCAGCTTCCCGGGAAGTCCCCCAAGCGACGGCTTCCGCCCGAGTGCCGAACACCTTGCCAACGGCAGCCAGGTTCTTGCGTCGAATCTGGGCGCGGAACTTTCCGGAGGGTAATTCACTTACAGTTGCCACTTTGACCTTTTCCTCGTGTTTCGTTGATTTATGCAGTATATCCTGTGTGCAAATTATGCACACGGACTTTCTATTAACTCTGCCAACAAAACGAAGAGAAGGCCGGAAAGCTACTATCCATGCGGCTTTTAGAGGATTTGGCTTAAAGTAAAAAGCGTTTACACAAAGTCTTTCAAGTCCCGGGTGTCTACCAGTTTCACCATTCGGGCAGCGGCAGAATTCTAGCACAGGCATGCTTGGGTCGGAGCAAAAAAGCAAGACTTGTCCCATGGTTCGCCTGGCGACGTCATTCGCGCAAGAGCGAGCAGATACCCCTCCCATGCTTGCCGCTTTGGCACCTCAGCCCGGATGGTGTAGCATGCCATCCGGCGCTCGCCCAGCGCCATAGCCACATGCAAGGACCCGAATTGAACATCATCATTAACGACGAACTGCGCTCGTTCGTCGAT
>Ga0265798_10004853_pt1 | contig 18397 bp, 12 predicted proteins | sample P3T30metagenome_FD_192430 | JGI IMG/M metagenome (GOLD analysis project Ga0265798, IMG submission 192430) | Plant litter microbial communities from East Loma Ridge, Irvine, California - P3 T30 | ecosystem: Environmental > Terrestrial > Plant litter > Unclassified | place: USA: California... | reverse complement strand
ACTCGACCCGCACCGCCGACCTCATCCAGAAGCTAGGCGAGAAAATGCAAGGTTAATTCAATGATTGGTGGTTAGTTGTTAATGGTTACTTGCCCTGTCGAGTAATTAATTATTAACGACTAACTATTAATTATTATAAAAAAGGCCTGCCTGCTAGGCGGGCCTTTTTATTGTCTGGTTTGAACAGTTGCCTGCGGGCGCTGCTGAGAAGGTATGCCGCGTACTTGCTTTATTTTTAATCCGATGGCGGGCACCGGCCGCCGGGCCGAGTTTCCGGTGCTGCTGGCGCGTTACTTTGGCACTGAAAGCCAAAGCGACTATGTGCTGCGCCCCACCGAAGGCCCCGGCCACGCCACCGAACTGGCACGCGAGGCCGCACGGGCAGGCTGCCGGGTGGTGGTGGCCGTGGGCGGCGACGGCACCGTGAACGAGGTAGGGCAGGGGCTCCTGCACCAGGAAAATACCGCAATGGGCATCGTGCCGCGTGGCTCGGGTAATGGCTTGGCCCGCCACCTCAAGGTACCCCTGAACCTAGGCCGGGCCCTGCGCCGCCTGCGTGAGCCCGTCTTTAGCCGCATGGATGTGGGGCGGGTAAATGGCCGGCCGTTTTTTTGCACAGCCGGGCTGGGGTTCGATGCGCGCGTGAGCCAGCAGTTTGCCCAAGCAGGTTCGCGGGGGCTGAGCACCTACATGCGGGTGACCCTGAGCGAGTACCAGACGTTTAAATCGGTGCCCGTAGTGGTCGAAACCAACGGCGTAACGCTCGAAACTAACTGCTACGTGCTGGCCTTTGCCAATGCCTCGCAATACGGTAACAACGCCTACATTGCGCCTGACGCTAACCTGCGAGATGGTCTGCTCGACATGTGCCTCATGGATGCGCTGCCGCCTTGGCGGGCCATGCAAGTGGTGCTGGGCATGGCCCTAGGTACGCTGCCGCGCACGGGTGGCGCGGCCTACAGCCGCACGAGCCATACCACAGTGCGGGCCGCTGCGCCCATCGGTTGCCACGTCGATGGCGACTACCTAGGCCACGGCACTGAGTTTACCTTTGACTTGCTGCCGCTAGCCCTGGAAGTGGCCGTGTAACCAATAGCACGACAATCCACCGACCGCCGTTTGTCGTAAGCTGCTGCGCACCGGCAGTTTTTGGGCAGCGTACAAGCCATTTACCGTGCCCGGCTGTTAGGTAGGTAGAACTCAACTTAGCTGAATAAAGCAGAAGAAAATGGCTCAGGATTTTATTAAAGAGCTGCAAACAGAATTGCAGCCGGCCCGGCAGCGGCTGGTCGACCACTCGCTGTACTACAGCATCCGCTCGCTCGATGACCTGCGGGTGTTTATGGGATACCACGTGTTTGCGGTGTGGGATTTTATGTCGCTGCTTAAGGCCTTGCAGCGCGACCTCACCTGCACCACGCTGCCCTGGGTGCCTACCGGCAACCCCGCCACACGCCGCCTCATCAACGAGATAGTGCTGGAAGAAGAAACCGACGTTGACCCTGAGGGGCGGCCCACTAGCCACTTCGAATTGTACCTGCGCGCCATGCGCGAGTGCGGGGCCGACACTACGCCCGCCGAGCGCCTACTCGCCGCCCTAGGGGAGGGGGCCAGCGTGCCTGCTGCCCTAGCCGCTGCTCAGGCTCCGCTGGCCGTGCAAGAATTTGTGAAGCAGACCTTTGCCGTGATTGCGGCCGGGCAGCCGCACGCTGTGGCCGCCGCGTTTACGTTCGGGCGCGAAGATGTTATCCCTGATATGTTTCGGCACCTCGTAGCCGACCTAGGGCGGCGCTTCCCCGGCCAACTCGACACGTTTATTTATTACCTCAACCGCCACATCGAGCTAGATGAGGAAAACCACGCCCCGCTGGCCCAGCAAATGGTGCGCGACCTCTGCGGTACCGACCCGGCCCGCTGGCAGCAGGCTGCCGCAGTAGCCCAGCAAGGCATGGCGGCCCGCGTGGCCCTTTGGGATGGCATTCAGGCGGCGCTGGCTCAAGAGCCGGCTACTGCGTAATTTCCGGTTATGAAAAAAGACCAGCGCCAGGGCGTGGTGTATTCTACCAATCCCGATTTCACTTACCAAAACACCGGCGAAGCCGAAGCTACTACGCTGCCGCCCCAGCAACAGCAGCTGCGCGTGCAACTCGATAAAAAACAGCGTGGCGGCAAGCAGGTCACGCTGATAACCGGCTTCGTGGGCCGCGACGAAGATTTGCAGACCCTAGGTAAGCTCCTTAAGACCAAGTGCGGCGTAGGCGGCAGCGCCAAAGAGGGCGAGATAGTGGTGCAGGGGGACTTCCGCGCTAAAGTGTTGGAAGTGCTTCTAAAAGAGGGCTACAAAGCCAAGCAGATAGGCGGATGATTTAATTATTAATGGTTAGTTGTTAACGGTTAATGCCGCACAACGACTCCCAAACGGGGCGTTGTGCGGTATTAACCGTTAACAACTAACCATTATTCTTTCACCTGCTCCAGCGAACTGCCACTGGTGAGGTCTTTTTCGATGCGGTTGGGGTTACCAGCGTATTTCACCTGGCTACCGCTGCTGAGGTCTACTTTCAGCACGTCGGTGGCGCGCACGCTGGCTTCGGAGCCGCTGCTAAGGTCGACCGACGCCTTGGTAGCACGCAGACCCAGGGCGTTGAGCGAGCTGGCGCTGGAGCCGTCTACTGATAGCTCGTTGGCTGAGCCGCTGAGCTCGGCGTGGGCAGCGCTGCTGAGGTCGATTTCGAGCTGGGGCACGTCGACGGCTAGGCGGGCCGAAGCAGCACTAGAGGCGTTTACGCGCAGGTCTTCGTCGCGGAAGCCGCTCACATCAGCCTGACAGGCGGCGCTCAACTCGAGGCGGCGCAGGCGGGGCAGCGTCACGGTTACCAGTATCGGGTTGCGGTGGTTGCCGAAGGCCGAAAACAAGCCGTTGTTGCGGCGGCTGCGAATGATGAGGCGTTCGCCGCGCACTTCAAGGCGCACGTCGTCGAGGTCGCTAGTGCGGCCAGCAGCTTCGGCCTTGAAGCCATCGCCCTGCCGCACTAGCACCCGAAACAGGCCACTGGCTTCAATTTCGCTGAATTCTTCACTACCATTGAGAGTCTTGCGGCCGGTGCCGTAGTGGCCAGGGTCGGCGTTGAAATTAGGAGTGCTAGTGCTGATGTGCACGGTAGGCTCGTCGCCGTCGGTGTTCACGCGCAGCTTCATCTTGGTGCCATTGGCGTCGATGTCCACTACCTCGTCGTTGTCATTGTCATTATTGTCGTCGCTGTCAGCATCCCCCTGGTCAGCGGCTGGGCAGTCGAGGCAGGCAAATTTGCCCTCGCGGGTAAAGCGGGCGCGGTACGAGCGGTCGCCATCGGTATCAGGCAAGTCGCCGCTAGTGAAGTCGTCGCCGCGCAGGTGCCGCACGAAAGCGGGCGTGAGGCGATATACCTTATCTAGGGGCAGGTACAGGGTCAGGTTCAGGCGCTGGTTGCGGCCAGGAGCATCGTCTTTCAGCCGGAAGCCTTCATCGAAAAGGATGGTCGAGTCGCGCTGCTCTACCTTGTACACCATCGTTTGTTGGGCTGTGAGGCGAGCAGCCTCCTCCGTGCGGCCACTGGCCCGGAATTCTTCTTCCAAGTAGGGAGCCGCACCGCTGTCGGCCGGAGCTACATTCAGGTTTACCCACTTAGTGTTTTCCTCGAGGCCGCGCGAATCCAGCACGATGCCTCGGCCCACCAGGCCCGGAAAGCGCTGGGTAGTAGTATAGCTGCCTTTGGCTTGGAAATTACGAGCGGCTTGCAGGCCCGCCGCTGTCGAGCCAACCACACCTAGCAGCCACAGCCCCAATAGTATCAGTCCGGTATTGCGCCCTAGTATCCAGCGGCGCATAATCAGCCGCAAGCCCAGTAGAATGAGACCCACGGCCGGAATGCCAGTGAGCAGTGCCCCAGCCATTGCGCCCCACGGCGACAGGTTGCGGGCAAACTCACCGAATTCGTTGTCGAACATAAAGCCGTTGCTGGTATGCTCCACCGCCGTGAAAGGAATGATGCTCAAGGCAGCGCCCAGTGCCATCAATACACCAAATAGCCAAGTGCTACCCCAGATAATTAGTAACCCGCCCACCAACCAGCGAATAATGGTACCTAGGAAGGAGGCCGCTGGCTTGGCGCTACGCGCCGCCCCCTCTAGAAAAGTGCCTACCGAGCGGCTGCCAACCGGCGTAGTGGCGTCTCCGTCAAAAGCATTAGTGCGCAGGGTATTATCAATGCCTGAAAGGGTGACGGCGTCGCCGCGCATCTGCATTTTTTCCGATACGGTGCGGGCTTCGGGCACCACTACCCACAGAATGAGGTAGATGATAAAGCCCGAGCCACCTAGGAACAAGCTCAGCAAGAACAGCACGCGCACTAGCACCACGTCGGTGCGGAAGTAGGCCGCCAAGCCGGCTGACACGCCACCTATCTTGCCGGTATCCACATCACGAAACAGCTTGCGGCCAGTAAGTGAGCCGCCAAAATCCAGCGTATCGATAGGAGCGGGGGCGTCGTCGCGCTTGGGCAGCGCTATCCACAGCACGATGTAAGCAATGAGCGCGATGCCGCCGAAGTCAAAGCGATGGCGAAATATGCCCGTGCCAGGAATGTGGTCGTACACGCCGAACACGTTGGGCAGCAGTACCAAGGCCAGGAAAATCAGCCGCACCACCAGCGGGTTTACCATGAAATACTGCGCCAAGCCGGCGCACACACCCGCTATTTTGCGGTGTGCCAGGTCGCGGTAGAGGCGGCGGGGCTGGCCATCGGCATCGGTGCGTCCTGAGGCAAACGGGCCTTTTGGTCCAAACGGTCCCTCTTTGCCAAAGGTGCCCTCGGGCCCAAACGTGCCCCGAGGGCCAAACGGTCCATTGGGACCATAGGTGCCACCAGCCGTTGTAGCTTCGGCGGGCTCGTCGTCCTCATCGGGTGAGGTATTGAAGTCGCTCACGCGGCCCATTTTGGCAGTCATTTCCTCCACGTCGGTGAGGGTGATGACTTGTTTGACGACCGAAAGGCGCGCCGAAAACAGCTCGGCAATGCGGCCCTCGATGTCGGCCACTATCTCCTCGTGGCCCTGGTAGCTGGCAAAGTGCGCCTTCACCTCGTGGAGGTAACGGCTAAGCACTTCGTAGCCATCATCTTCGATGTGGAAGATGATACCCTGCAAGTTGATGCTGATGTTCTTTTTCATGAGAAAGGCCGCAGGCGGCGAAGCGCGGCAGTTTTAAGCTGAAAGAGGTGGTGCGTAAAAGCAGGGTGACTAAGCTGGGCGGCGGGGCTGGCGAATGATGCCTACCGAGAGGGCCATCTCCTCCCAAGTCTGGCGCAGCTCTTCCAAAAACTGGCGGCCCGAGTCGGTGAGGGTGTAGTACTTGCGTGGAGGACCGGAAGTCGATTCCTTCCAGACGTAGTCGAGCAGGGCGGCATTCTTGAGGCGCGTGAGCAGCGGGTAGAGCGTACCCTCCACCACTATCATGCGGGCTTGGGTGAGCTCCTCCAGCATGTCGCTGGCGTAGGCCTCCCCGCGGCCGATAATCTCCAGGATGCAGAATTCGAGGATGCCTTTGCGCATCTGCACCTGGGTGTTCTCTAGTTTCATGGGCGGTATGGGCTAGTAGTAGGTGAGGAACAGTACAAATGTAGTACAGGTACTTTGTATTGCATAATACTCGGTGTAAAAATTTTTGTTGCAGACTGATTTGCTAACAAAAAAATATTTTCTGCTCTTAGCTACTAACCACTGCTAGAACACCCACATATTTTGTCGCTTGGTTGGAAAAGTTCAAGAAAATACTAGCTCACTACCGCCCAACTCACTCCTGAGCTGCCAACTGACGAGCTAATAGCTAGAACGCGAACTGCTTATAGAAAACCGCGGCTGGCAAGCTCGTGCCAGACAAGCAGCTACTCGCACTATCTGGCAGTAACTTGCGTTGGCGTGACAATTTTCTTCGTCTTTATATCTGCTATGCTAACATCTACCCTTGTTATCCGGTCGTGGCGCATGAAGTGGGGCCTGAGCTTGGGGCTAGCCCTGACGGCTGTAGCGGGCGCTCATGCCCAAACCAGCGCCCCTAAGTACAGCAATGAGTTTTTGAACCTAGGCGCTGGGGCACGGTCCCTAGGTATGGGTAAAGTGCAAGTAAGCCTAGCTACCGATGCCACCGCTGGTTACTGGAACCCCGCCGCCCTCACCAATCTGCAGGCTCGCTACGACGGAGTACTCATGCATTCCGAATTGTTTTCGGGAGTCGTGAAGAATGACTACGCCGCCTTCGCCATGCCCCTCGACGACAAAACCGTGGTGGGGGCTACGCTACTTCGCTCGGGTGTCGATAACATCGCTGATACGCGGGCGCTCATCAATGAGTACGGCCAGATTCAATACGATAGAATAACGTATTTTTCGGTAGCTGATTACGCGCTGCTGCTCAGCTACGCCCGCAAACTAGGGCCTGAGGGCTTGAGCGTAGGTGCCAATGCCAAGTTAATCTACCGCAATATTGGGTCGTATGCCAATGCCTACGGCTTTGGGATAGACGCCGGTGTGCAGTACCACCGCGGAGGGTGGCGCCTGGGTCTAACGGCCCGCGACATCACGACAACCTTCAACGCCTGGAGCATTAATACTGAAACTTTTAAGGCTAATGCTACCCCTGGTCAAGTTATTCCAACCAATTCGACCGAGTTGACGCTACCTAGGTTAGTAGTAGGAGTAGGTTACCAATTCAAACTGCCTGCTCAGTTTACGGCCTTGGTAGCTACCGACCTTGAGACCACTACTGATGGAAACCGTGGTACACTCCTTGCTGCCAGTCGCGTAAGTGTTGACCCACGGGTAGGAGTCGAAGTAGGCTACCGCAATCTGGTTTTCTTGCGCGGTGGTGTCGGTAACTATCAGCAGATAAAGATAATGGATGCAGTGCCGGCCGGTACGCCAGCTACCTACCACGAAGAATGGAAAGGCCAGTATAGCTTAGGAGCTGGCGTAGCTGTAAGCGGCCTGCGTGTCGACTTAGCATTGTCGCGGCTGACGCTTGATAATTCAGCCAGCGTCAACTCTTTGATAGTAAGCCTAGGCTATGGGTTCGGGAGCCGGACTGGCGGCTTGCGCACCAGCAACTAAGCGCCGGGCACCTAGGGCGGCCCAGAGGCCACCGAGTTATCTACAACCTATTATTTCTATACCGCTGGCGCAAGCTGGCCTATCTAATTAAGCGATGACACAACAGTACACCGCTGGTTGGCAAGTTACCACTATACTACGGGGCCTAGGCAAAAGCTTACTCGTCTTGCTGTGCGTGCTGCTGAGCATGAGCGCACGTGCACAATCGGGCCCCTACGGCAACGAATGGATAGTGGCTGGCCAGCCTTACTACAAATTAAAAGTGTGGCGCGACGGTATCTACCGTCTCGACTACAACTATTTACGTAGCCTCAATGCGGCGGGCGTAGCCCCAACGCAGTTTCAGCTCTGGCGGCGAGGCAAAGAGGTGGCGATGTACCAGGGCGGCAACCAAGCCGCGCTCGATGCCACAAGCTATTTAGAGTTTTACGGCCAGCGTAATGATGGTGTGCTTGATAAAGAGCTTTATAAAAACCCCGCTGACCAAGCTCATCAATACTATAGCTTTTATACTGATACAGCTACATACTTCATTACCTGGGGTAGCAGGGCAGGTAAGCGCGTGACGCAGCCCATGGCCGCTGGTGGCACCCCCCATGCTTGGCGCCTCCAAACGTCGTTGCGGGTAGTGGTAGACCGTTATGTACAGGGCTATAGCGAGGGCACTGCCCATATGCCGTGGTTAGAAAGCGGCGAGGGCTTTTTCTCCCAAACGACCGGTGAATATACAGTGCGCACGGATAGTCTGTTACGAGCTGTTTCAACTCAAGCCGGAGCGCCTGCCATTGTAGCAGAAGTATTGTTAGTGGGGGGGACTATACCCAGCGCTAGGGATGGAATTGCAGCGGGGACTCACGTCGTTAAAGTACAAGTTGCGCCACCTAGTGGTGGTCGACGCGATTTAGGAACGCTCAACTTTCAGAATTACAACCATATTCGGGGCACGTACACTATTCAGCCAAGCGATATCAATAATGGGAAAGTTGAAATTTTTGGCATTGCTACAAATCAGCCAACAGTTGCGCCTTACGATGCGTGGCGCTGCGCGTACCTGAAAGTAACTGCTCCACAGCAGAATTTATGGTTTAGCGACCGACGTATTATGTGGTTTCAGAACGACCCGCTATTAGCTGGCCCAGCCACATATGAGCTAGATAATGTGCCAGCTACGGTGGTAGGGTACGATATTCAAGACCCTTGGAACGTGCAACGTATATCTTCTACGGTTGCCCAAACAATGGGAAACACGGCCCGCCGCTTTGTATTTCCGAGTGCCTCGGAGCAAAACGCGCATAACCTGCTTCTCGCTGACGCAAATGCTTGGTTGGTACCCACAAATCCACAGCGTATTACATTTAGGGCAATTGACCCTGTTAAACCTAACTTCGTCATCATTACCCACCCGCAATTGATGCGGGCAGTCGGTACCGTACCTAATGCTGCTCGGGCATACGCTGAGTACCGGGCCTCGACGGCTGGCGGCCGCTACGATACGTTGATGGTGACTGCACCGCAACTTTACGACCAGTTTCACTACGGTGAGCGGTCAATACTGGCATTACGTCATTTCTCATCATGGCTAACAAGCTCAGCATCAACTTCACAGAGCAAGTATCTGTTATTGCTGGGTAAGGCCCTAGGGCCAGGTACGGTGCCTGGGCAGACTTACTTGTTTGAGGGACTGAAGGCGCAAGGTGGAGTAGCTGCCGCTATAACTAGCCGCGTGTTAGGTGAGCAAGGTATTGACTTGGTGCCTACTTCAACCGCTTCGACCTCAGATAACTTCCTTTCTAGCGACTGGCCTAACAACAACTTCGTGGCGCGTATGCCCACCGGCCGCGTACCAGCTACCAGCCCGCAGGAAGTAATGAACTATCTGGCCAAGTTGCAGCAGCACGAAGAAAAACTGACTACCTATAATCCAGCCGACCCTCAAACCTGGCGCAAGAATGTAGTGCACCTGGCAGGAGGAGCTACTAGTGATGAATTTCGAGAATTTGGGAGTTACCTCGATGGCTATGCCCGCCGGGTGCCGCGCCCGTTGCTAGGGGGCAAGGTCACGACGTTCCGCAAGAATACTACTAACGCGTTCGTCGTCCCTCTCAATATTTCGACGGAGCTCAATGCGGGTTTAGCAGCTATTACCTACTTCGGTCACGGCGCCCTCAACTATTTTAACCTAGACATTGGTAACATCGATGATGCTTCCAACGGCTATCAGAATGTAGGGCGCTACCCAATCATGATGTATAATGGCTGCATCGCCGGCGATTTTGCTTTTAATACGCAAATTTTCGGCGTCAGCTGGCTGCTAGCCTCGCAAAAGGGCTCGATTGGTATGCTTTCTCAGTCGTGCGAGTCTTACGCTTATCTGCTTGACCCTGTGCAGGATAAGATGTATGAGCTGTTGTTTAACAACGCCACGTGGTTTGGCCAGCCCGTGACGCAAGTGTACAACGAAGTGGTGCGCCAAATGCAAAGTAAGGCCGCCTTCCAGTCGTTAGTGGGCCAGGAGCAGTTGCTGAGTACCACCTGGCAGGGCGACCCAGCCCTGCGCCTATATGCACCGGCCAAGCCTGACTTTATTGCCAGCAATGCAACCTTATCGCTGGCGCCAGCAGCTGGGGCTACGGCTATCACGCCTACCACGCCCTTTGTACTGCGGGTAGGCGTAAGCAATCCCGCGCGCATTACCACCGACCCAGTCGAAATCAAGGTGACGCGTACCTACCGGCCGGGTGGGGGTCGGGCAGCCGAGGTGCTGACTCAAACCTTCCGCCAAGCGTGGGCTCGTGATACGACTTATATTATTGCCCTAGGTAACACGGGCGACGTGTATGGCGATAATACCTTCAAGGTAGAGCTAGACTACGCCAACAAGGTGGCTGAGTTCGACGAAACTAATAATGCAGCCACTATCACCTATTCATTCCTGAAAGGTGGAATAACACTGGTAACGCCTACTGAATTTGCCATTGTGAGTACCAACCGGCCCCAACTCGTGGCACAAAGCAACGATGCTACGGCGGCTGTGCGAGGCTATGATTTTCAGGTCGACACCGTAGCTACTTTCAATAGCGGTGCACTCAAGGAGGCTCGCAACCTATCGGGGGCGGCTGTGGTGAGCTGGCAGCCGCCGGCGTTGGTTGGGGCACGTCCCGATTCGGTGGTGTGGTACTGGCGGGTGCGCTTTAGCCGGCCCGTAGCGGATGAAGACCCTAATTGGCAGCAGTCGTCTTTCCGAATTATTTCGAGTGCCGTGGCGGGTGGTTGGTCACAAAGCCACCACGCGCAGTTTCAGCGCGACCAACTTCGAACGGTGGCTGTGGCTCCACCAGCCGGGCGTTGGCGCTTTGCCGACCAGCTCCAGACGGTAACACTTTTCACCGTAGGCGGGGGCGGCGTTGGAGCTGGCAGCACCTTCAATATTGGCAATGGCTACGGTATTCGCACCGATGTGACGGTGCCGCCTTACCTAGGCGACTGCGGCACCAACTCGCCCAATCTGCTGCTGGTAGCTCTAGATGGCCGCACGCTCAAGCGTGTGACGGTGCCCGGTGGACCCTATAGCACCTGCGGCTTGGGTGACCAACTGTTCTACCATTTTGGCAGCACTAGCGGTGATACTCTCGACAACCTGAACAACAGCGCGGCGCGCCAGCAGCAACTCGTGACGTTTCTCAGCAACGTGCCCGAGGGTGCCTACGTGGCTCTTGTTAGCATGAATCGCCTGCGCTACGCGGCTTTCCCGGCCAGCGTGCGCACGGCGTTCACCAAGTTGCTAGGTAGCCAGCTTGCCGCCAGCGGGCAGTTGCGCAATGGCGAGCCGTGGGCGCTGCTAGCCAAGAAACTAGCTGCTGGTGGCCAGCTCGTGCACGAGCAAGGCCCCGACCGCACCCTAGCTCAGGCCGGTTACAACCAACTGGTGAGCTTCGTAGATACAGTGCGCGCTCCTGGCCAAGCCGGTAAGGTGCTGAGCACTCGTATCGGCCCTGCGCAGGAATGGCAAACGCTTTTCAATGTTATCAAGCGCGAAAGCTCTACCTCCGACTACACCTTGCGCGTGCTGGGCGTTGATGCTAGCAACGCGACCACCGAGCTGGCACCCGATGTTAAAACGAAGTCATATAGCCTGACGTCGGTAGCAGCTGCCAAGTACCCTTATTTGCAGCTCGAAGTAACCCTGCGCGACTCGGTAAACCGGGTACCGCCACAGCTGCGGCAGTGGCTCGTGGCCTACAAGGGCTTGCCCGAGGGCACGGTGCGGCGCGACCTGGTGGCCAGCGCTAGCTACGACCCCGCTACCCTGGCCGGCCAGGCCGCCAATAATGGAAAGATTACCTTCCCGGTGGTGTTCCAGAATATTGGGGGCATCGACTTCGGCGCCCCGCTCGTCACGCGCATTGACCTGCTCAATGCCAGCGGCGTTTCGGTGAAGTCGGCCACTTTCACAGCCCCTAGCATCCTCAAAGCTGGAGAAAGCATGACGGTGCAAGTGAGCTTGGATGTAGTTGGGCTATTTGGGACCCTCACGCCGGTAGTAACAGTGAACCCGGTAACCAACCGCCAGCCCGAACTGTATTTCTTCAACAATACCCTCACGCTAGCCCCCTACACCATCAGCGATGGTAATGTGCCGCCCACGCTCGACGTGGCTGTGGATGGCCGCCACCTGCTTAATGGCGACCTAGTATCGCCGACGCCGATGGTCAGCATTCAGCTCAAGGACGAAGACAAGCTACGGCACATCAGGGATGCGTCGGCTTTCACGGTGCTGCTCCAAAAGCCCGGCCAAACGACCCCCATGCTGGTAAACACCCTAAGTAACCCAGAAATCCAGTTTACTATCGATTCGACCTCGCAGGCTGGTTCGGTCGCGCGCCTCGATTTCCAGCCGGGTAAAACGACGCCACTCGAAAACGGCATCTACACGCTGCAAGTGCAGGGCCGTGACCGCTCGGGCAATGCCGCTGGTACCCAGACCTACCAGATTCGGTTCGAAGTCGTGAAGGAATCGACTATTACCAATGTCTTCCCCTATCCCAACCCGGTCACAAGTACGGCTCGCTTCGTGTTCACGGTGACAGGCCAGGAGCTGCCCCGCGATATGAAAATTCAGATTATGACGCTCACGGGCCGAGTAGTACGCGAGATTTTCATGAGTGAGCTGGGGCCGCTGCATATCGGCAACAACATTACGGATTACGCCTGGGACGGTACCGACCAGTACGGCGACCGCCTAGCCAATGGCACCTACCTCTACCGCGTTGCGCTCAACGACCCCAGTGGGCAGTTCAGCCAGCGTGCCACTGCCGGCGACAAAGCTTTCCAGAAAGACTGGGGCAAGCTCGTACTGTTGCGATAGTCATAATTGGCGAAATGGATACTAAAAAAGGCTCGTCTATTGCAGTAGACGAGCCTTTTTTAGTATCCATTTCGCTACCGCCGCCGCAATGTTACGAAGCTGTAGGCTACGGCGTGGCGTTCGTCGGCGGGGTGGCGTTGGCGAGTTTCCTCACGCCACTCGGTGGGCGAAAGGGTTAGGAAAAATGTGTCGCCATCGGTCACGGTAGTATGCACCTCGGTAAGGTGCACCACCGCGGCGCCGGGCAGGGCTTGGCGGTAGATTTCGCCCCCGCCGATAACGCAGATTTCGTCGCCTCCCGGCTGGCTGGCCGCCAGTGCCAGCGCCTCGGGCAGCGAGTGCGCCACTAGTACCCCCGCTGGTGCCGACCATCCGGGGTGGCTTGTGAGTACAATATTGGTGCGGCCCGGTAGCGGCCGCCCGATACTGTCGAACGTGCGCCGGCCCATTATAATAGGATGCCCTAGAGTAAGGTCTTTAAAATGCTTGAGGTCGGCGGGCAAGTGCCAGGGCAACTGGCCCTGGCGGCCGATAACTCCATTTTCGGCGGTGGCCACGATAAGAGAAACCATTTGGATTACTAACGATATAAAAAGAGCTGCGCCTAGGTCCCCCGATTAGCGTGCCATAGCTAGATACGCCTTACTGCCTAAAACTCTAGCCGGGTGCCGCGCAGGAACTCCGATGTGCTCATACGCTTTTTTCCTTCGAGCTGCACTTCCAGCAGGTCGAGCCAACCGCTGGCAGTAGCTACGCGCAGGTATTGGCGGCTATCGGTAGCCCAGGTGCCAGGCGCGGCGGCCTCGCCCGGCACAGCCTGCGCCCGAAATACTTTCAGGCCACGGCCATCGGGCAGGGAGGTGTAGGCTGCGGGCGCGGGGCTAAGGCCTCGCACGTGATTCACTAACTCAGTTGCGGGGCGCGCAAAGTCGAGCCGGCCGGTTTCCTTAGTCAGCTTAGGAGCCGGGCGCAGGCCATCGGGGGAGCTAGGCTGGGGGGTGCTGGGCGCCGTGCCGGCCGCAATGGCTACGACCGTGTGGGCGGCTAGCTGGGCACCTAGGACCTTCAGCTTATCATACACCGACCCAAAGTCATCATCGGGAGTAATAGTCAGCTTCTCCTGCATAATCAGGTCGCCGGTATCAATCTCGTGGCGCAGGAAGAAGCTCGTGACACCCGTTTCCTTGTCGCCGTGCATCAGGGCCCAGTTGATGGGGGCCGCGCCGCGGTACTGCGGCAGCAGCGAGCCGTGGATGTTGACCGAACCTAGGCGGGGCATATTCCACACAGCCTCGGGCAGCATCCGGAAGGCCACCACTACTTGCAAGTCGGCGGCGTAGCTCCGCAGCTCTGCCTGAAAAGCGGGGTCTTTCAAATTAGTAGGCTGCAACACGGGCAGGCCGTGAGCCAAGGCTGCTTGCTTCACGGCCGAGGCTTGCAACTGCCGCCCACGCCCGGCGGGCCGGTCGGGCCCCGTGATGACGGCCACCACCTGCACTTCGGGCAGCGCTAGGAGGGTTTCGAGGGTAGGCACGGCAAAATCGGGCGTGCCCATGAAGATGAGGCGAAGCGGAGTAGGCATAATAAATAGGAAGCGCCACTCGGCGACCTAGGCCGCCCGAGCGCGGCGCGAAAGTAACCCGCCTGCCTTCAATGCAGCCCAAGCTCGCCTTGTGTCAAGGTCGGGGCTGCACCGTGCCGCGCGCTATCTTGGCTTAGCCGCAGCTTGGTTACTTACCGCTCGGGGTAAAGCAGGTACTTTTTGCGCAATGCTTTATAGCGACCTAGGGCTGGCTGCCAACTCGCCCGGATGCTAGCCTCCGAGCGACCCGCTATTACTTGCGCTCGCAGCGAGTCGGTACCAGCTAGCTGCTCGAAGTATTTAGTAAAGAAATGCTCCTTATCGGTGCTCTGCCGGTAAAAATCGAGCAAATACTTCAGCGTAAAAAACTCGGTGGGTTCGCCAGGAGCGGGCTGGTGCAGGTCGAGGCCGTAGCAAAGCTGGCTGTTTAGGGGCGGGGTAGGGGAGCCCGCATCGGGGCGGGGCGTGAACTGATAGGGCCGGCTGGTGGGCTGCGTAGGGCTGCCGACTACCTCAAACGGCCGCTCGGTGCCGCGGCCTACGCTCACATTGGTGCCCTCAAAAAAACAAATGCTGGGGTACAGCGCCACGGCCCGAGCCGTGGGCAGGTTGGGCGAGGGGCGCACGGGTAGGGCGTAGGGTAGGGCATGGGTGTAGCGTCCGGTCATCGGTACCACCTTCAGCGCGCACTGGCGGCTACCAGCCAGCCATTTTTCACCATTTAGCATCTTGGCCAGCTCGGCTACCGTGAGGCCGTGGCAAACGGGCAGCGGGTCGAGGCCCACAAACGAGCGGTGCTTGGGGTCGAGCACCGGGCCATCAACCACCGCGCCGTTGGGGTTGGGGCGGTCGAGCACCACCACAGTTTTGCCCTGCTCGGCGGCGGCCTCCATCACGTAGTGCAGCGTGCTAATGAAAGTGTAGAAGCGCGTGCCTACATCTTGAATATCAAATACCAGCACGTCTACGTCGGCCAGCATCTCGGGTGTCGGCTTCTTGGTTTTGCCGTATAAGGAGCGCACCAAAACGCCTGTGCGGGCGTCGCGCCCGTCGGCGATGGTGGCTCCATCAGCCGCCTCCCCGCGGAAGCCGTGCTCGGGGGCAAAAATGGCCGTTAGGTTCACACCCCGACTTTTAAGCGTGTCGGCCAAGTGCGTGCGCCCCACCAGCGACGTTTGATTCACGACTAGGCCCACCCGCTTGCCTTGCAGCCAAGGCAGGTAGGCAGGCAACTGGGCGGCGCCTACCTGCAAGGTCGTCGTTGCCGCTGGCTGGGCCGTTGGCGGTAGGTCATTGTGGGCCAACATTCCTAAACCGAGGGCACCTAGGAAGCTGGCGCCGGCCAAAATGCGTAGTATCATACTCCAAAACTACACGTGTTCGGCGCCCGGCCGCCGCCCAACGCCAGCCCGGCCGTAGCTTTACGCCCGCTAGTGAACATTGCCCGCTACATATCAAGCAAGATGGACGGGGCCGACGTCGGCTCCTTCACCCATTCGGTCACCCGCATTGCCACGGTGAGCATTGCCCTGGGCATTGCCGTGATGCTGGTATCGTTCTCCATCCTACAAGGCTTTCGCGAGCAAATTCAGGGCAAAATCTTCTCGTTCGGCGCGCACATTCAGCTTTCGCGCTACGACAATACCAATTCGCTCGAAGTAGCTCCACTCTCTGAGCCCGACCTGCGCCAGCGCCTAGGTGCCTACCGCCAGGTGGCGTCGGTGCAGCCCTTCGCCCGCAAAACGGCTATTATTAAAACCACCGACGAAGTGCTCGGCGTGGTGCTCAAAGGCATCAATGAAAAGCACGGCCCCAACTCGATGCGCCAGAATATGGTGGATGGCAAGTTTATTACCTTCACCGACACGGCCGCCAGTCCCGACATCGTGGTATCGCGCAAGGTGGCCGACAAGCTGCGACTGAAGGTGGGCAGCGAGGCCTTATTCTACTTCATTCAGCAGCCACCTAGGGTACGTAAGTTTCGGGTATCAGGCATTTACCAGACGGGCCTCGACGAGTTTGACGAAGTGTACGTGCTCGGCGACCTGCGCCAGGTGCAGGAACTCAACGCTTGGCCCGACTCGTTGGTGGGCGGGCTCGAAGTGCGCCTACGCGACTTTAAGCAGCTCGACCGCACCTTCGACCAGTTTTATGAGGAATTGCCCTACGAAGTGCGTGTAGAAAAAGTAACCGACCAGTACGCACAGCTCTTCGACTGGCTGCAGCTGCTCAATCGCAACGTTATTATCTTCTTGGTGCTCATTATCTTCGTGGCTACCTTTAATATGGTTGCTACCATTTTCATCATGATTCTGGAGCGCACCAAGATGATAGGTATTCTCAAGGCCCTAGGGGCGAGCGACAACCAGATTCGGGAGATGTTCTTTTTCCGGGGCGTGTCCATCACGCTGCGCGGCTTGCTTATTGGCAATGCCGTAGCGCTGGGCTTCTGCGCGCTGCAGTACTATTTCAGGCTCATTCCTCTCGACCCCGAAAACTATTACATGGACCGTGTGCCCATCGCCTGGGACCCTACCATGATGATACTACTCAATGTGGCTACGCTAGTAGCTTCGGGCTTGGCCGTGCTCATTCCTACTTACCTCATTGCCCGCATCAAGCCCATGGTGGCCATCCGGTTTGACTAGCGGCGAGCAAGAAAACTGCTCGGTTGGCGTTAGAGTAGCTCTGGCCCTGCCTGGTGCTACCGCGCAGCCAATTGCTCGGCAAAAAGCCCGCGTTGGCCGATGAGAATTGGGGCAAAAGCGGGTTGCGCCGTACCTTGCAGGGCTTTAGGTCAGCCCCATTTTTACTTTTTACATCGAGCTAACGCAACCACTTTGCCCGCTGGCTTACTCTTAAGCGCAATCCATTACTCTTTTTACATGAAAAACTTTTCGTTGCGGGCAGGCCGTTTCCTGACCCTGGCGTTCCTTCTCATCGGCCTAGGGCTGAGCAGCTGCAAAAAGGACGAAACAACTACCACCGTAACTGGTAACTGGACAGCAGGTAACTCCTTCCCGGGAGTAACGCGTAGCGGCGCCGTAAGCTTTGTTATTAACGGCATTGCCTACGTAGGCACGGGTAACGATGTGAGCAGCACCCGCCTCAAAGACTTCTACGCTTTCGACCCTGCCAAAGGCAGCTGGACCCAGCTAACGCCAATGCCTGCCGCTGCGCCAGCTCGCTACCTGGCTGCTGCTTTCGCTGCCAACAACAAAGGCTACGTAGGCACCGGTTTTGCTCAGGATGGTACCTATCTCAGCGACTTCTGGCAGTTTGACCCTGCCACGCCGACCGTGACTACCACTACTACCAACGGCACGACCACCACGACCACTACCATCGGTACTTGGACGCGCATTAAGGACTTCCCACTGACCACTACGGGCACGGGCCGCCGCGGCGCTGTGGCCGGTAGCGTAGGCAACGTAGGCTACGTAGGCTGCGGCTTCGGTGGCAACTACGAGAAGGATATGTATAAGTACGACGCGGCCACCAACTCGTGGACCGATATCGGCTTCCCCGGCAACAAGCGGGTAAATGCTTCGGCTTTTACACTCAACAATGTGATGTACTTGGGCTTCGGTACCAACAATAACACGACCGATACGCAGTTCTGGGCCTTCGACCCCGCCTCAACCACGAATCCCTGGACGCAGAAGCGCAGCCTGGCTAACATCAGCAACACGACCGAGAGCTACGACTATAGCGGTGTAGCCCGCACGCAGGCCGCTGCTTTCGCTGTCAACAACATCGGCTTTGTAGCAGTGGGCAACAATGGCAGCAACTCGCTATCGTGCTACCAGTACGATCCAGCGGCCGACACCTGGACGCTGAAGAACCCCTTCACTGGCTCGGCTCGTTCGCTGCCCGTGGCATTTGGCATCGGCAACACGGGCTACGTAGGCCTAGGCGCCACCGGCACTACGGCATTCGACGATTTCTGGAAGTTTGACCCGAATGCTTCGCAACAGTAAGCCTGCTTTTACCTCGGCGCCGGTAGCACTGGCTACCGGGTGGCAACGGCTACTGCTGGGGCTGAGCCTACTGCTAGTAGCAGCGGCCTGCTCCAGCACGCCCGGCAATATTGGCGTCGGCCTGCCTAGCGCCGACGCCAATACGGGCGCCTACTTGGTAGATACGCTTACTATTCGGGCTTCGACGGTACTGCGCGATTCTATCATTACTTCTGGGTCGAACCTACTATTGGTGGGGCGCTACAAAGACCCGCAGCTAGGTACCATCACGGCTAAGAGCTACGTAACAATGAGCTTGCCGGGCAGTTTCACTCCCAGCCAAGCTCA
>Ga0265798_10004851_pt1 | contig 18402 bp, 20 predicted proteins | sample P3T30metagenome_FD_192430 | JGI IMG/M metagenome (GOLD analysis project Ga0265798, IMG submission 192430) | Plant litter microbial communities from East Loma Ridge, Irvine, California - P3 T30 | ecosystem: Environmental > Terrestrial > Plant litter > Unclassified | place: USA: California... | reverse complement strand
CGTATGACTACTCGCCACATCTGCAGCTGGTTCGATAGTCTCGTCCGACATCACGGCCCCGTTCAAAGAGCTGCCATCAACCCGTTGAACGCTCCGCCTACAAGGCGGCCCTCAGACCGCGCTTACGTTTACCGTGACGGTTCCGGATCTGGGGAAAAGCAGTTCATCCGCGATGCGAAACCTGCGGGAACGTTTTGCCTCGCGATGGGCGGGATCAGTACAGTTTCACCAAATCATTCGCCAACATCGATCAAACACCGTGCTGGGTGCCGGTCGCCTCATTATCTGCTTAGAAAGGAAGATAGCCTGTTAATCTGTGCGTCGAACTTCGCGGGCTGTTCACGCCGCAGTTTTTCAAGGTTCTGCATTTTCCAGCGGACAGCCGGCAGCGCTGATACGTCAGTAGCAACATCAAGTAGGCGCCAGTTTGGTTCGAGAGCGTAGAAGGATCGGAGAAGGTCGCGCACCGGCGAAAGCCGAGCGCGTCGACCAATTTCGGCGATCAGGGTTGATCGCGCCTCGTGCAGCTCCGCGAGCGACACATTCTCCAAGGTCATTCCGGCGTACTCACCGTGATAAAGCGCTTCGAGGGGGAGCAGGTGCGGCGCCAACAGTTCGTCAGGCGGCCGATTGTGACTGATTAAGTAGATGACGAAGGCTGTGAACAGCCGGTCCGTTACCCCCTCGTTGGCGAGCAAGAAACGAATATCGAACAGATCCCGGGGATGCTGGCGGTCGAGCGCAGCCGCGATCTTCCCTGCGTAAAGGTCGTCGAACGCGACGACGTTCATCTCGGCGTAGCCAAAGCGCTCTTGCACTCTGTCGCTGACGGTCATGATCTGCGGATCGAACACCGTGCCCCGGAGAACCGGGCTCGTCTCGATCTTCACCATTGTCGCGCCGGATCGGATGTTGAGCTTCGTTCCGTCTTTGGTAACGCCTTCCTCAACGGTCGCCCCCAACCGCGTCCGGATGCGCTGAGCAATGCGGCTTAGACCTTCTCGCACGCCGATCAGAGAGTATGCACGGTCCGAGATCGGCAGGTAGACGAGATCGATGTCCACCGAGAGCCGCGGCAGGTCCCGCACAAAGAGGTTGATCGCTGTGCCGCCCTTGAGCGCAAACGCTTCCTCTTCCGCGATCTCTGGTATTGTCCGCACCAGAAGCGCGACCTGGGCTGCATAAACGTCGGCGGTCATCGGGCGGCTCTCGGTTGAGCTGGTCGCCCTTCGGCCGGCACGGTGATGTTGTACTCGGGGTCCAGCCGACCGCCCGCGACGATCTGCCGCTTGCCAGAGCCGAGATCGATTTCGGTTCGCTTGATGGCGCGGACCCAAGCGTAGCTATGCTGGCCAGCGAAGTACAAGAACAGCCGCTTAGCTTTTACGCTGCGGCAGGACTCCAGCAGGCTGGAGGTGAGCTTCGGCCGCAGAGTCGTCAATCCTTCGAACAGCTGGGCGGCGTGCTCGAAGCCGACCGTCCTCGGCACCTCGTCGAGCACCTCCAGGATTGCGCGCTCCAAGCTCGATACGCGCAGCATCTGGTTATGCGTGGGCGCATCGCTACCTGACGAGGTGGCCGGCCCCAGCGTCGTGGTAACCAGGTCAAGCGGCCGCGTCTCGACGCCGAGTTCCGGCCCGCCGAACAGCTTGCGGGAGCGAAGACTAGGATCCGCGGTCATTGACAGACGCTCGAGGATCGAGCGAGCACGCCGACTGTCGCTATAGATCCAGAGTTGGCGGCGACCCAGAATGGCATATTGCCAGTAGCCGGCGAGTTCGAGTGCGGTAAGGCCGCCCACGTGAATTGGCTCCCCGAGCAGGTTTTGAAGTGAGAGAAGAGCCGCTTCCCATCGTACGCCCTGCCCTTCCCGTTCAGCATCGCGTCCATATAGGCGTGGCGCAAGTCGCTCGAGCCAGTGACGTTCGACATAGTCGCGCACCGACGACGCCGAAACGCCTAGAGCTCGCAACCATTCAGTGTCCACGACGTAACCCGCCGGTAGCTCCCGTAGTAGCTGGTTTAAGATTGAGCCACGTCGTGCATTCATCGCGCAGCCCGTAGCCGTTTTCTAAACCGCACGAAAGCGGTAGTTTAGTTGTGGGCAGCTGAGTGCGTCTTAGACGCACTGCTGGACGATTTTGCAAACTGTTGCTCGGCCGCTGCGTACACCTCGCCATGTCCCGAGCGCGCACGTAGCCCGCGTCGCTCTCGCCTGCGTGCCGCGACCATGATCTAAGCGACAGCGTCGCGGCATCGGCAGATGACTTCAACCGCACGAATCCTGATCACCCAGCTGGTCACGGAGCGGATGGCCAAGGGTGTTGCTGGAGCGACGGGCACAAGCGAGGCAGAGGCCAAAGCTGCACTCGCCGCGGTGTTCGAGCAAATTGCTGGAGCGGCCGCGAAGGGAGATGAGGTCTCCATCGCAGGCTTCGGCAAATTGGTCGTGACGGACCGTCCCGAGCGGCAAGGTCGTAACCCAGCAACTGGCGAGGCGCTGACGATTGCGGCATCGAAGAAGGTATCGTTTACGCCCGCCAAGGGCTTGAAGGACAGGCTGTAAGAACGGTGTGCCGCGGGTCAACGCGCCGGCAGCACCAGCAGGAGGCGCGTCATGCAGCGGGTAAGCTGACGACCACCCAGCGAAGATTGCCACAGCTCGAGGTAACCGGACGCCCCCGCCCCGGATGAATTCTCACGCGCGACGGGTATCCTTGCGAGGGTCAAAGGGTCTGTAAACGTTGAGGACAGCCCTGATCGGTCATTGAGACTCAGGTCGAAAAAATTGGACATCTATTTTGCGACACGCCGCGCCGTTCGTGCGACAGGCTGCGCCCGTGTTGGACTCCAGCCCGGCATGGCTTATGATGAAGACATTGTTACAGGTCGCAGGACCGTCATACCATTCAATATTGAGACCCGTCGATGCCCAAACATCTCCATTTGGAGGAGATCGTACAGCCTGCCGCGCAACTATTTGGCACGCGGTTCAAAAAGCGCCGTAAGGCGCTTGGTCTTAGCCAGGTTCAGCTTTTCGAAGAAACCGGGATCAGCGCTGGGTACCTTTCGAACATCGAGAACGGGCGCGCAAATCCGACGCTCGACATGATGGTGAAGCTAGCGGCAGCGGTTGGTATGGAAATCTGGGATATGCTCCGACCCTGCCCTGAGCAAGTGACGGAAGAGAGCGATGCGGATTAGGTTGTAAAGAACGTACAATTTGTCATTGCTGACATGCGGCAACAAATTTAGAAATAGTCGGAATCAGCGGCGCCAATCGAAGACGCCCATCCGAAATATCTGGATCCGAGGGCCCCGAAGGGGAGAACCGAGGGAGTTGATGTGGCAGATAGCGTTGAACTGCGATCGCGCATTGCCGATCGAATCAAAGCATTGCTCAGGGCTAAAGGTCTGTCCCATGAGGAGCTGGCAGAGCGGAGCTCGCTTCCGCAAAGTCGCATCAAACGCATTTTAGATGGTCGCCGCATCCGGATTACCGCCAATGAGTTGACCCTCATCGCTGCTGTGTTTGGAGCGTCGGTTTACTCCCTTCTTATCCCGACCGAGACGCCGATCGAGATCGTACCGCTCGAGGTAGTTGAAAAGAGTAGATCGCGAAACGCCTAGTGCCTGAGCGACATCCGTTGCGGTTGCGCCGGGCTGGTTCAGCTTCTCTTGTATTTCCGGAAGCTTTTCAGGATCGAGGAGGCGTTTACGGCCTGGCTGCGCCATCTCTGGCGGATGCGTCTTGACACCGTGCAAGTGTCGATAGTGATTGTCCAAAGCTTCAAACATGGCGTGGAGCTTGTCGTCGCCGTCCGGTTCGATAACGATTTTCGGGGTACAAATTTCAAAGCTGATGCCGGTCTTCAGCAGCTTTGCTACTACTCGAATCAGCATGGGGGTCGTGAGCGACAGGCATGAAAGGTCATGGACTTTGACGCGATCGCCGCGTGTGAGCCGTATACCCTGTCGGCTGAGAAGCTCACCAAGCTGATTGAACGTCTTACGCCCCGCAAAGACTGCCAGGTCGGCGGGACTAAGGCACGCCTGCTGATCTTCGATCGTCGCCGAGCCGGGTGTTTCCGCGAGGAAAGCGACGATTCTGTTCAATCTTCTGCCCTTTGCAAGAGATGCCTCACTGACAGAGTGTGTCGGAGTTTGATCGCACCACTCTGTCCTAAAGGGTGGTTTTTCTACGCGACCCGAAGACGCTCGGCAACCAGGTGAGAGGCTAACGCTGTGAGCACGCGTCCATCCTAAAAAGCACGACACTGCGCAACCTCGATTGATATTGCATCAAGCGTCATATTCGATCATACATCAATCTTGTACTACTGACGGTACGGCATCATGCTTCCGGTGAGTCTCACGGCAAAGGCGATTCAGCTCTGCGCAGCGGGGTTTGGGGGCGTTATGAACCCGCCGACCGAGGCTTATGCGATTACGGTTCACACCGGCCCGGCCCTGAGCCGGGAGCCTGTTAACGCGGCCGACGCGGAAGCCACGGTGCGTGATCTCATCACGCTGAGTGCAGACTTTAACGCTGGGCCTTTGGAGATCGCAGGCCGGGACTTTGCGACCTACGGCGTCACCTCCGCGACGGTGTTCGATGCGTGCGCGCTTGCGCACGTCGATGACAGGCAGTCGCCTGTTAACTCAATGGGCGCGGTGTCGGTCTCGAACGTGTCAGCTCTCGTTCGGCGCGCCTTCGGTGCGCGGATCCCCTGCGCCCGCCTCGGCTCTCCTCCCCGCTGTGAAGGCACCCGCGCAATGGGATGTGTTCGCAACCGAGGAATGGCGCGCAGCTCACGGAGGTGGTTCATGATCGGACGTCTGATGAGGAAGACCGGAGGGTGCACGGGCGCGCTCGCGCTGTGCACGGCCGGCGTTATTACGGTTGCGTCACCAGGGCCCGCTTATGCCTCGGATTGGGGGTGCCAGGTGGTGCTATGCCTGGCTACTCCGGGGTCACCGACCAAGTATGCGGAGTGCGTGCCTCCGATCACGAAGCTCTGGAACGCGCTGGCTATGGGCGGCGGGTTTCCCTCGTGCACGGGGGTCGGCATCAAAACGAAGTCGGCGAAGCACGGTTACACCATGACCGTGACGCAGACCGACGGCACGACGTCGCGCTATTCGCTCGACACGCGATACCAGACGGTGACGCAGCAATGATCCACGCTGTCGCCGCCATCACCGCTCTCGCGCAGCAATGCGCGCCTGAGGTCGCGACCGAGGCGGTCGTCCCGCTTGTTGTGACCGAAAGTGGTGGTAACGATCTGTCGATCAACGTCAACAAGGGGCCTCGCGTGCGCGCCAGCACGCTCGCCGAGGGCGCTGCGCTGGTGCGCCGCTACATGGCAGCCGGCTACACGGTCGACGTGGGGCTGGCTCAGGTGAACTCGGCCAACTTCGCCCGGCTCGGCGTCTCGGTCGAGCAGGCGTTCGAGCCCTGCACGAACCTGCGGCTCGCCTCCTCGATGCTGCAACAGGGCTATGGGCTTGCGAGCCGGCATTACAGCGGCCTCGATGCGATCTCGGCCACCTATTCGCTCTACAATACCGGCACGCTAACGCGGGGTTTTCTCAACGGTTATGTCGGCCGGGTCTGGTCCGCCGCGAGCGAGATGGGCTCGATTGCGGCCCCGCCCCCGATCCCCGTGCCGGCCGGCGGCATTGCGACCACGGCTCCATCCAGAACGTCTGCGCTAGACGATAGCTGGGTGGTTGGGCAGATCGCCACTACCGACGTCGAGGTGTTCAAGTGAGCGCCGAGAACACCGCCACACGGGGCGGCCCCAACGTCGAGGCGACTGCCGAGCAACCGTCCACATTCCAACTGCCGCCCGATCTGGCGTTTCAGTACCAAGTGCGTGTGATCGAGCCGACCGACGGCAGCGAGCGTCGCGTCGGCATGTTCCTGCCCAAGGATCGGGACATTCCGTCGATCGAGATTGGCGGTAACGGCGACCGGATCGTTGCGCGCAATGAAGACCCCGAGACAATCGCCGCGCTGGTGAAAATCGCCCAGCACAATGGCTGGGAAGGAATCGATGTCGAGGGGTCGCCGGAGTTTCGCAGGGCTGTATGGGCGGCCGGTTCGCGCGAGGGTTTGACCGTCAGAGGCTATGATCCCGAATTCGGCGAGCAGGCTAGGATGGAAGATCTGCGACGCTCGGACGCGGCGCAGCGTGATTGCAGAGCGTCTGCTGCGCCCGAGCAAGCCGCACCGGCGCCTACACCCGAGCAAGCGGCCCCGAAGCCCGCTGTCGAGGTGGGTGAGGCAACTCGGGGCACAACGCCGGTCGAGGCCAATCGCGTTGCAAATCCGCAGGATCGCGCGACGGCAAGCAAGGGCGCGGACTTGTCGAACGACGATCGCCGCCTGCTGCTGACGCTGAGCAGCTTCAGCCAAGACCGCAAGGCGCTGACCGAGAACATGCGCGAGGGTATGGATTCGATAGAGCGCGAGTTTCGGTACGAGCGCCTCGACATGAACCGAGAGGCGCTAACCAGCACGCTGGAGCGGGCGCTGGAAAGCGCGTCGCTCGTCAGCGCCTTTTCCAAGTCGGGATACGAACCCGGCGATCTTCGGCAGATGGCACGCGAGGGGGCGTGGGACAGTGAGGTCGCGGACGCGATCGACCTCGTTCGCTCCGGGCGCAATCGGTACAACGTCGCCAAGGATGGCTCGGGCGTGACCGCAGCCGATGAGTTGGCTGCGGACCGTGAAGACGCGCAAGTCGCTGAATCGACGCGCGCGCTCAAACGAGAGACAGCCTCCGAGCCGCAGCTCGTCCGCGACGAGCGCCATAACGAGTCTTCAACTGATCGTCGGCACGAGGGCGAAGAGTTAGCCGAGCTGTTTATGCATGGCGCGGCCGAGCGTATTTCGGCTGAGCCGCGGCTCGCCAGTGCGCTCGAGGCGCAGGCGACCATGGAAAAGCACCTCATTCAAGCATTCGAGGGAGATGCGAGCCGTATGACGGCCGCCAGCCTTGAGAGCCGTCAGATGATCTCGGACGTGCTCCGGCGCGGCCTTGATGTCTCGGTGCGTGAGCCGAAGCCAGTGCGGCAAATCGAACCACCCCAGCGCACCCCTGACCTGGAGAGGTATCCTTCAGCGTCTCGGCGTAGCGCTCCTGCAAGCAACGCGCGAAGTCGGAGTGAAACTCGCCGCCGAGGACCGGGTCGGTCGCCGTCCGGACGAGATGGGTCCACAGCGCAACGCGATCGTCGCCGATTGAGCGCCACGCGATGTTGAGCTTGTTGTGCCATGCGTTGAGATCGGCAATGTCGCTGGTCTCGAACGGCCGTCCATCGACGCGGTACATGCGCATGACCGAGCCGTCTTCGAGAGCGACCAGCGTGTCATCGACGTGCCGCGTGTACGGGATGAACTTAATATCGTCGGCTTCGCGAACCGCGATTTTCTTATGTTTCAGCTTGAACTCAGTCATTGCCGAAATGCTTCCGCTTCACGCCCTTAGTGAATCGGACGGGAGAGTAGCTCCCGCCTCCCCAGAATTTGCGGTTCTTGGACAGGAAGCCAGTCTGGAACCACAAGCCCCACAACCGAAACGCATTGAAGTCGTAATGCGTGATCATGCGCGCCGGGAAGTAGAGCGCCCCAAAGAGGGCCAGGGGGTAGAAGGGATTATGCATCACTCCCCAGAACACCATGCAGACCATGATGATCGGCAGGATTGCCTCTAACGGCAAACCCATGAACACCGATGGCCTGGTCAGGGCGACGAACACCTTATCCTCGGCGAGCTTGTCCTCCATCTCAGCCGGCCGTTCCGCCCATCCACCCGACGATCGTCGTCGCCGAGAAGATGATGCCGATGCCGATCAGCACCGTGACAGCGCGGCCCCAAGACCGTGCTGCAGAATTTCCTGCAAGCGCAGCTTGAGAAAACCGGTGCCCGCCAAGTTTTCTTCGACAAGGACCGCGGCGCGGAGATATTCGTGCGCGCCTGTGGCGGCACCTATCTGGCGCTGCGCAACGGCGAGCCTACCGGGTTTGCGCCGCTGAAGGGTCTCGCCGTGCTTTGGAGTTCGCATCTCCTCAGCGTCCATACGCCGTGGCGCAAGGTGCCTGCCGCCCTCTTGGCAATGAAGGCGTATCCGATCGTCTATAAGCCTTTCCTGGTCGGTTTCGGGATCGGCCTTGTGCTGACCGTCATCACCATCATCTCGACGCTGTTCCAGCGGCAGAAGCTCCACGGCGAGGCGCGCTTTGCGCGTGTGGGCGAAGTCCGCAGGGGCAAGATGCTCTCCCCTGCCGGCATCGTCCTGGGCAAGTTCGGAGGCAAGGTCATCCCCACCCTTCCCGGCGCTGCGCTCTGGTGCAGGCCGGGTGATCCCCCTCCCCCTCGATCGGCCCTGGTTTTGCCCATTCACCCCCCGCTCTCGGCGAGGGCCAGAAGTCGATGCGCGCATCGCCTTCGGCTCTATTCGAGAAAGGAAATAACTATGGAAACCCTTCGGTGCCCCGCGGGACTGCCTGGTTACGGCTACTCCATGCAAGCGGCAGCGATCGCCAGTGCGCTGGTGGAGCGCGAGAACGCCCACATCTACCGCATGAAGGTTCGTGAATGGCTCGACCGTATCGAGGATCCCGACAGCGTGGTCTTCGAAGATATGGAGGAGGGCCGTGTGTTCGCTGAGTTCTTGACCAACTTGGTGCGCGTCGGAGCGGGCCTGAAGGCGGTGGAGTAGTAAGGCGGACGGCCTTTGCCAGACCCTGGTTCAACGATCTCTCTCGGCTTCGGGCTCGATCATACGCTGAGCGCCGCGGGGAAAGCGGGCATCGGCAAGCGTTGGTCGACTTCCGCTCTCGATCAGGGCGGCCAGCTCTGCGTGGAATGCGGCGAGTTCAGGGGTCGATGCACCCTCCGGGATCGGGCCAGCGCGACGCGACGCAAGGACGAACAGATCAAACGCGCCGGCCAGCTCAGGGTCGGCGAAGAGCGCGGTGCTCTCGCCGGCCCGCCATATTCGGGCGAGGTGTTGCGAGCGGATCATGCACGCCGCGGCCGATCGTTCCACCGGTCGTGTCGTGGTGGGTGTCTTCGGCGCTGCGGCTCCCCTGCCCTCGATCGTCGCGCGCGTAATTGCCGCCATGCGGTAGCGCAGCACGCGCGTCTCGGGCGTGTCTGTTGGCGAGGGCGTATATTGATCCTTTAAGATCGCAGTCAGTTCGGCCGTGCCTTCGGAACGCACTGTGGCTTGCCAGTCCGTCAAGGCGCGTTCTCCAGAGGCAAGGTTCGCAGGCTGGGCGATGGTGAAGCGCTCCATCAGCGGGTCGTCTTCCACGTCGACCGGCAGCGGGCCGCCACGCCCGATCGCAGCGGCATAGCTGAAGGCAGCGATGGTGCTGACCGTCTTGAAACCGTCTCGGCTTAGCTCTCGATCTTCGACCTGGTTGGCGAGGATCTGTGCGACCGCCGGAGCAACCAGAGACACGTCGTTGCGCTCGCCTTCGCCGTTGGCGACCGCCAACTCGAGTAGCTTTTCGATGCCCATAGCGAGCGGCCGAACCGCCTCTTTGATTGCGGTGCCGTCAGCGCTCACGTTCGTCCTGATGGCGTCGACCATCGGCGCGAGCTGATTGAGACCTGCCACGGCAGCAGAGCGCCCCGCCTTGGCGTCGTCGGAAATCGCCTCGAGCACCGGCACAATGGCCGCTACCTCGTCCCTGACTTGATGTTGACCGTCGGAAAGCGCCCCTAAAACCTTCACGACGCTCTCGTAGCCGGCGTCCGTCCGCACCTGATTGTCGATCACTCGGCCGAGGATCGCCTCTAGGACCGGAAGGATGCCGGCGACCGCAGCTTGTGCGGCGCCGATCGTATCGAGCCGATCGAGGATCGTCCGTTGCGATTGCTCGATGCGCGCGTTGCTTTGGTTCAGAGCCGCGATTTGCCCCTGGAGCAGGGAAACCCCGTCGAGCAATGCAGCCAGAACCACCGTGCCTCCCTCAGCGCTCATCGGCTTGGCCCATCCCTACCGCGTGTGCGATCGCGTTCCTGCTGAGCCCGGTCGCGCTCCTGAACCTGGCGGACGATCTCATCAGCTCGGTCGATCTCGATCGGCGCAATCGGCTTGCTCGTCTCCTCGATAAGCGCGCGCAGGTGCTCATTGGTCGCGCCGGGCGGCTCGCCGTCCCCAGCACGTTCGGTGAGCTTGTTGGCTCTCTCGATCAACGCCTGCAGGCGTTCGGCAACCTCTAGCGGGCGTTCCACCTCGCTCGGCTTCGCCGGCGTTCGCACGACCGTCGGGGCGTCGTCTCGTTGCCCCGTCTTTTCTCGGAGCGCCCTCAACCGGTCGAGAGTGCTTAAGGGCTCGGTCGGTGCGAGGTCATCTCGGACACGGCGCCGTTCGTCCGCCTCCCGCATCGCCCGGGCCGAGTTGGCTTCGGCCTCAGGCATCGAGGCGACGAATCTTTCGAGGCTCTGCGCGACCACTTGGTCGGCAAAGGAAGGAGAGGCAGACAGCTCGGTGATCGACCGCATATAGGTTGCTCGAACAGTCGCGTGCCGGGATGCGAGGACGCCATTAACGGGGTCGGCAATACCCTTGTCCCGCAGGCGCTTCGCGCGATCGGCGCGGCTTACATCGATGCGAGGGACCTGCCCCTTGTCCCGCATCTTTTGAACCGCGATGTGTTCATGCGTGGGATCGAGCCCGCGCGCCCGTGTTGGTGTGGCGTTCGCCTCGATACCCCGATCGCGCAGCTTCTCCGCAAAACGTTGGCGCCAGCGGAAGAGGTCGTCGCGGTCGGGATGGAAGCGCCGACCGTCGAGATCCCGGCGCGCAATCGTGATGTGGACGTGCGGATGATCGCGATCGACATGGAGGCCGGCCACCCATGATCGGTTGGCAAACTCCTGCTTGGCGAAGTCGACGGCCGCTGCCTTAAGCTTCTCCGGATCGGTCCCTGTTGGCATCGACAGGATCATCGATATGGAGGTTGCACCTTTCCGCCGAGCGTCCCCGTCCATCTCCCATTCGTGCCAGTCTTGCGCAAGGATCTGCATGTCGCGTCCATCACGAAGGACCTCGCCATCACTGGTCTCGAGCCCCAGCTCCTTTTCCGGTCCGTGCCCCAGGCGGCTGATGTAAGCAAAGTTGGCGAGGACGTGACCACCCCCGTGCTGGCGTCCGGTGATGCGGACCATCACCTCCGGCACGCGCCTCGAAGTGCGGTCCATGATCATCACGGCGCGGCCGCTCACCTGGGCATGATTGCCAGCCCCAAAGGCATGCTTCGCCTGCGCGCCTGTCGGAGAGGCTGCTGCCGACGATGACGGCCGCGGGAACATCGATGCGACCGCGACGCCGAGCATCGTCCCCACGGCCTTCGGCGCTTTTGGCGACCCTCCACCCGATCCAAGTCGGTACTTTTTCGGGGGCGCAAAGACCCCAGCCATCGAGTCCATCGTGCCGGGGGAGAACCGGAAGCTCATCCTTCGCGGCCCTCATGATTGAACGTCCAGTAGGCAACTTCTGCCCCGACTGATGACGAGAACGAGCGCCGCGCCTCGAACAGCTGGGACTTTAACTCACCGCACGCTTCGATGAACGATCCCGCGACCCGCGCGATGTCGAGTGAGCTGCCCGGCATGTTCGCGGCATTCATGGCGTGCACTGCCTGGTTGATGTTGGCGCTCATATTCGTGACCAGCTTGCGGGCTTTCCCGAGTTCGGTCGCGGTTGCTGGGGCGAGACGTAAAACGGCGGCCTTGTCCCAGAGCTGCCAACGGATCATACGCTTGATCCACTCGTTGCGCGTCAGCTTGAGGGGGCCACCAACCTTCTCGATCGCCTCGATCTCGCTGCGATGGAGCCGGATCGTCACGCGGATCAGGTCGTCGGGATGGCCCCTGCCCTGAAGCGGTGCATTGGGTAGATCATCATTGTCAGGAGCTACGACAGCGCGCGCGATCGTGTTGGCGATCCAGCTACTGCGCGTCTGACCGTTCGCCGCAGCGATGCGATCGACCTCGGCGACCAGCTCGTCCTTGAGGCGCAACCCTACGTTCATCTTAGAAGCCCCGTGCAGCGGCGCCAAACAAGCCGATGTTTAACATCGGTGACGTTCAGCATATCCTGCCATCCCTAATCTTTTGATTCCATATACCGAAAGTGCCTCCCTCACAATACAATCTCATCGCAAATGACGCGGAGCGGGATGTGAATGAGGCACTAACCCGCTCCACAAATACGCCTGCCCTTTTTTTGCCGATGGCGCGTCGGCGAGTAGAGCACGTTCATGCGGGCTGTTGGCGGAACTCGATGAATTCAGCGCTCGACAATCGGTCTAGCATCTTCCGGCTAACTTCGGCACTATGGGCGTCCGGTTCCGTCCATCATCCGGAGTTGCCCAATGCGCAGAGCTGCATCCAAGCCAGCCGACCTGTCGTCGATCGAAGCGCGTCGAGAAGCCCTTAGAGCCGAACTGGCCGCACTCGATGAACAGGCTAAATCAGCAGAGTTAGCCGCTAGGGATGCAGGCCGCCCCGTTCTCCTAACGGCCCTCGACCGCGTCAAGATTGCCGCCATGGACAAGGCTGATGCACGGTCCATCGCCTCTGCGATCGGTCTTCACGGCGGTCGGGTCGTTGCCCAACACCTCGCGGAGCTATCCTCGAAGTGACATCAAGGCGTCAGCCAATCTGCGGGTTAGCCCGTGGTATTACGGCTCAACTTGAGGAGCCGTTACCGTTGCAGGTCCGACCTCTCGATTGGGAATGACAGGGCCGCTTCATCCGCTGTTTGAAGCATCACGAACACGGTGAAGAACCCTATCGCGTTGGCGATGGTGGCTGCAGTTCGGTACAGAGGATACCGTCGGCTCAACTTTGAGCACCGTCAGCGGCCGCCCCGGTGCGGCCAGCCATCAGACTTTTGTCGCCGAGGGTCGCGGGGGTCGGTGGCCCGACATTCCAAGACATTCTGCAAAGTGCAGCGTTGGCACGTCGGGGTAGCTCATTGTCGATGCAGCTTCCCGTCGCCCGTCCGGCTGCAAGCGCAACTCGGCCAGTGAATACAGGCGTTTCTCCAGGGAACTCTTCCGCGAGAAAATGGGCAATAACGACTGCCCGGCCGACGTTGGGACCTTGCCAACGACGCCGTTTCTAACGGACCAGCGTGCAGCGCCCCTCGATCGAGGCCGATGCTTCTTCTCGGTACCTCGTCAACTCCGAAGCGCGCCGTGAAGGGGCATTGTCAGTCAGCACCACATCCGTCGATGACGGTCGTGGCGGGGACGCTCGCTGGTCGCATCCGGCGGTCGCACCCTCCCCTGCCCGCCACTTCTGCGCAGCGGCGACATCTTCAGGGACGCCCTTCGACAGGTCGAGGTTCACCGGCTGCGGCCCGGCTTGCAGCAGCACTACGCCTACCCGATCGCTACTTGTCGTCCGCAGCCTTCCGTCGTTCCTCCGCTTCTAAAAGATCGAGCATGATCCCGAAGACTTCGCCCTTAGCCAAGCGATGCCGGTATGCATATTCATCCAACCGCTCTCGATCGCCGTCACGGAGTCTCAGATTGTAGTGGTCCGGATATTGTGACGGCTGACGGGGTCGTTTCTTGGAAGCTACAGGCGCTTCCGGCTTCGGCGACTGTGTCGGCTTGTCTGACTGGAAGCCGAGCAGTTCCCCCCCGGCTTTTGCCTTCTCACGAACCTCACGCGGCGGTGGCGCGATATAGTCGCTGTCATCAATGCCGAAGCTGGTCACGCCCGCGAGACGCGTTGCGGGCTTTGCTGTCTTGTCAGTCATCCGTTTGCCCTCGCCTTGGTCAAGGCTTCAAGAACATCGTGCGCGAAGCCCGCTGCGTTGGCGCGAGCGCTTTCTATCGATGCGCTCGGCGTTCCCTGTAGATTAGCTAGGGTGCCCCCCTGAGCGAACAGGCTTCGATAGACAGTCCGTTCGGCAATGGACGTTGCGAGCGTTGTGATCCCTGCCCCCTCGACACCATCGGCGATTTGCTGCGAGACCCGGGATCGAATGCGCGAACTGGCGGGTGTTCGGGTAAACACGCCCGCGAACGCTATGTCTCGGCGTGCTGCTGTCGATGCGCGGCGGATGCTTTGGAAAGCTCGGGCAGCCTGGTCGCTGTCCAGCACGGACCCCTGCATGGGCACGATCGCCAGGTTGGTCATCAAGAGCGCGTTGGTCACGCGCGCCGACGCCCTGCCCTCTAGGTCGACGATGACGAACCGAGCGCGTTTCTGCGCGTCGTCGATCGTGTCGATGATCGCGTCTTCGTCGACCTCTTGGACAACTTCGATGTTCTCGGGCTTGCCTGGCAAGCCAGCCCATTTGACCAACGGGAAATTAGGATCGGCGTCGACGATCACTACCGAAGCACCACCATCGGACAACTCGAGCGCCAGGAGCAAGGCAGCGGTGGTTTTCCCGACGCCGCCTTTGGGTGAGAGTAAGGTGATTACCGGCATCGAGACCCCTCAGATGTGTTAACGGTAATACCGATAATCCGATTGCACGAATTATAGGTAATACACTGTGGCAGGTAGCATACCGGCAATCGGGTTAATAGCTGTAATCGCGGCACTGCCCGTAAGCTCGCTACCACATGCATTCGCGCTAGCACGTGTAGTACCGTCAATCGGTGTAATCGGCATAATCTGCGTACTTTCGGTACTTGCTCGATTGCCGGTATTCGCGGTGGTAGCGGTACTGCCTGCAATACAAAGCCGAGACGCGCGCTGACTCCGGGGACGGTCGAGGCACCAGCGACCCTTATCCTAAAGCGTCGCTACCATGGCGGCGACGATGGCGAATCCTTACCGTGGAGCGTCTGTACCGCCTGCTTCGACGCATCACCGACAATACACGGTCAGGAGTTGCCTATCTGAACGCGGCGAACCAGCCCGAATCGCTGTAAAACCGGTAATCGCGCGATGACCGGTAGTCGTCGTATTACCGATAACATTTATGGTTGCTGGTGGCTGTCTTGGCGCCGAGAGTTCTACCCGTCGCCGTCTCTCCTTCCGAATCGTTCGGCGAAAGTCGCTTCTTTCTCCGTGCGGCGTAGATCCGCCCGTGCCCGCTGACGCCTGCAAAGCCACGCCGACGGCCGAGAAGGGGGCCTCAAGGTCATGCTCCAAGGCAGCGTCGGTGAATATCAGTAATCTGCCGATTGCAAGCAATGCCCGTAATACCATGAACACCGGTCTTGCTTGAATTATCGGGAACACGAGCACTGCCTGTATCCCTTTGCGAAACACGAACGAGGGAAGCGCGGCACAGGAGCGTCCCCCGACAGCGAACGGGCATCGGAACAAGGAGGCGTACCTGATCAGCGAGGGAAGGGGGCAGGATCCCCCAAACCCAGCTGCGCGCGATAGTTGCCACATGACAGTTAAAGCCGGTGAGAGCGCGAGATCCGCGCTGGCAGCGCAGCTGCACCCGCTCCGGTTCCCGCCCGTCGGCCTATCTGTCGGCAACCACCACTGTCCGCACGTGATGTCGACGCGGTCGTCCTGGATCGCCGGATGCGCGAAGTGAAGGGCACCGTGCGGAATGACTTCGAGCCGCAGCTCGCTAAAAACTAAGCACGGCGGTCCCGGACAAGTTTGGCACGCCGTAACGGACGTCCGCGAGTTGCTAACGCAAGGCCCACGGCAGGGCAGGGCGGGGCGACCTTTTCAGAAATGACGGATCGGCGCACGCCGGGTGGTGCTGGCCCTGACGGATAGCCCGAACGATCCGTTACCACGGGACGGTTTGAAATCCCTGATCATGGTGCCGGCGCACGTGGGATCAGTACGAAGCGTGGTCGAAAAGCGCGAGATGAACAACACGGCGCGCTGAGGTCCCGATCGCTAGATAGCGGGGCGGACAGCGCCGCCCCGACTTCCGCTCACTCTTCCCAGAGCGGCTTGAGCTTGCGGGCGCGCTTCCGAGCAACCCGGTGAGCGGGTGCGGGCATCCCGTGTGCTGCGATCTCGGCCTGAATGCTTGCTAAATCCGAGCGCCAAGCCTGAGTGCGTGCAGTATGCGTGTGCATGTGAACCTCCGTCTGTTCGTTGAGACGGGTGCGGCATGACGATCGGTCGGGGTCGGGGTCAGGGACCGCGGAGCGGCCGCGCAGCGGGGCGTGGGGGTGCCGATTTTGTTGGGGCTGGAGGGGAGCGCCAGCGGAACGGAAGCCGCGGCAAAATTGGGGGTACCGCGCATCCTTGAAGCCGGCCCCGACCGATTGTCACAATGAGCGGGCGCCGACGACAAACCTTTGAACGTTTGATGAGTGCGGGACGGCTGATGAAAGCGCCGCCCCCGACCGAGCTGCGAGCGACGTTGTGACGGTGCTTGCGGGGGCGAGCGAGACCCCGACGGATGTTGGGAAACGGCTATTGGCCAGTCGAGGTGCTGTCCCTTGCCCTACAGCCTCGGTTTACTGGCTGGTCGAGTACCGGCGCGCAGTACCCCCGACGTTGATCAATTCAGCCAACGATTTGATGAGAGTCGAGCATTCCCATGTGACGGGAAGGGGGCCCCGGCCAGTCAGGCCGGGGCCAGCGCGACGTCACCGCTCATCGACGCGCATGATGGTGAGGACCCGGGTTGTCATAAAATTATCCGCCGGGTTCTCCGAGCCGGCGGAAAGGTCGAGATTGTAGTAATCGATCTTGAAGTAGCAGGCGGCTCCCTCGAACTCGAACCGGCCCATATCACGCTCGCCATAGGGGTCGATGGCATCGTCGAAGCCGTCATAATCACGCACCAGGCGCAGCAGCTCTGCCCGCTTGCGAAAACCCCGGAAGAGCGTCGTGTCCCCGATCAGGGCGGCGATCCCGCTGGTCATCACGATGCGGTTGTGGCCCGGGCTGGTCAGATGTTCGCGCAGCCAGTCGTTAAGGCGGGCGATCTCGCTTGGCCCGCCTTGGGGGCGTTCGGATGTGGAGGTCTGGTCGGCCATGTCGGTCTCCTTGTCCTGACCCCGCCAATCGGGGCCTTCGACAGGCGACAGGACCGCCGAGGCATAGCTGTCTGGCGCACCCAGAGGGTCGCAACGCAGTGGAGAAGCCCGCTTGCGGGCTTGCGCGGGACAGCGCCTCGGCGAGGACATAGGAGCTCGAAGCCCCCTCGGATGGCGGCTAAGGCGGAGACCGGCCGATCCAAAGCCGCTGGACGATCCCGCGCGGCGGAGATTATCGTGGCCGCCATGGAAACCGCTGCCAATGTCGCCACCCTGTGGCCCCGCTGGATGGAAAACGCCGGCGACCTGTTGCAGATGAAAGCGCTGGTGCGCTCTCGCTGTTGCCAATGCGGGACGTTGATGCGCGTTGAGATGGAAGATGTCGTCGCGCGCCACGGCCCGGGGTATAATCTGGTCGACAAGCTGGAGCGCTGCCGGATGGTCGAGTGCATCGGATCGACCTTCTATCTCGCGACGCGCACATATGGCGGTCAGTGGACGACGCTGCTGCGCGATCCCAAGCTTCTCGAGGTGTTCGAGGAGCTGCCGCCCGTCAGGACAGCGTGGAGTTGATCGTCAAGAACTGGCGGTGAGCAAAAAGGGGGGCCGAAGCCCCCTCAGTGTCAGTGCCGCGGGATCGAGACCAGCGTTCCGATCGCCGTCAGTGCAGCGATCGTAAAGCCGATGCCGCTAATGATCCAGGTTTGTGTCTGCATGTACGTATCGTGCGAGCGTTGCAGCCCGTCGATCTTCTCGTGGAAAGCGGCTTTGTCGCGTCTCCAACAATGTCATCGATATACTCCTCGAGGCTGGATACTACCAGCGTTGCTGGTCGTCGGTTCCGTTGATGGATTTCGATGATTGATACAGATCGATCTGCATAGGCTTCTCCTTGGGCACGTTGGTGTGTGCAAGCGCCCCGACATGGGCGCCGGGTGAGCAGATCACAGGACCGCGCAAGGGGCCGCGCCAGCGGGCGGTGTGGGAGCCAAAATACGTAAGGTTTGGGGGAGCGCCGATCCTTGACGCGCTCGCCGCAACCCATGTCGCAATGACAGATACACGAGTGAGCCAACCCCTACGGTGCCGGTTCTTTTCGGAGCGCGGGGCTGGGACGGGCTCGATGCCCGTCCCAGCCCCTAAGTCGTTGCGCCTGACAGAGGCGCGGGGCCTTTCGGCCCCACGCGGTCAAGAGAAGGGGTCGAACTCGTGGATCACGGTGAGCGAACTATCGTGATCTTCTGCGGTGATGACGCTGTATTGGGTACCTACCGCGATGACCATGGTCACCACCATGAGGTTCCGGGCAAGGCTGAGGGCTGATTTGCGGGCGATCCAGATGTCGTTTAACATGTCCGAGGCTCCTGTGAAGCCGGCGGGGTTCATCCCCGCTCGACAGGCGCCCGACAGGACGGGGAGGGGCCGCGATCACTTTTTTC